>FWWL01000091.1_pt1 | contig 87925 bp, 72 predicted proteins | sample 2228331 | NCBI WGS metagenome assembly FWWL01 (sample SAMEA103939775, study PRJEB20133) | metagenome | reverse complement strand
GAACTGGAATTTATGAAAGACTAAACTCCACATTTTATATAAGAATCTGGAATTGAGTTTTTCACTCAACACTTTTACCTGTATTGATTATGACAATGGTTGCTTTGTAGCAGGTGCAGGGTATAATATTTGTGTTTCTAGTGATAACGGAGCTACCTGGATTGTAAGTAAGAATGCTTCAGGTAAAGTAATTTCTGTAAATCATGGCAATCAGAGATTTATTGTCTCCACGGAAAACGGAGACATTTATCAGTCGGGTCATGATATTATTTCAAATTATACCATTGCCCCTGTTAATAATCTGGTCTTCACGGCATTGAATTCAGGCTATGGGTCCGGAGCGCAGCAGACCGGCAATATTACAATAACCAAGACGGGAGCGGGAGACCTGAACAATCTTTCAGTAGCTTTGAGTGGAGTAAATGCAACAAGCTTTGAGATTACACAACCGATTCAGACTACATTGAACATGGCGGTACCTTCCACTACCTTTACAGTGAAAGCTAAGGACGGATTAGCTGGAGGGGTTTATGAAGCGTTTGTAACAATATCAGCGGAACATATGATGGGTGTTACTTTTAAGGTGACGCAGGAAGTTATAGCACCTACAGTCAGTGCCGCTATTTCACCTGGAACCCATTCCTTTGATAAGAAAGCTGACAATCAGCAGGATGTGAGCATGAACATTACCTGGAACGATGCAGCTACCGTTACAGAGATCAAGAAGTTAGGTACTTCCATTGGTGTTGCTTCCTATACGGTAAGTGGAAATACATTGACGATTAAGAAGCAATATCTCGCATCACAGGGTGTAGGAAACCTGGTATTATCTGTAGAATTTGATGCAGGCGATGCAACAATATTGACAATAGTAATAACAGATACGACACCGCCACCGATCACACCACCACCAGTGAACGTATATACTCCTCCGGTTTTCATTGTGACACCTACCCCAATAGTCGAAGAATTTGAATTGACAAATTTTAATGCTAACGGTGTCATTACTATTTTTGAACGAGATCAGTTTGGGGATATCCACGCTACACTGACACTGCCCATAGATAAAATACTTCAATTAGAGGCAGAGAAAGGTTCCGAGGAGAAACCATTAGAATTAGATATACCGGTTAATTCTAAGGTATTATTAAAACAAATTCAGGAAGGTAAGATTCAATCGGTTCATATAACAGCAAAAATCCCGGATACCATCAGAAAGAATAAGCGGCTTGAAACAAAGCTAATACTGTCATCCGAATTGTTGGAAGCTGCAAAGGCAGCGGGTAACGAATTATCTGTATCCGTACATGATGAGAGTGGAAGGGACCTGTATTCCTGGATCTTTACCGGAAATAATCTGACAGCTTCTAAACAGAAGATGAGAGATGTCTACTTAGAGCTTCATCTGCTATCAATAAATAGTAACATAAAACTAAATGAACTATTAAAGGGAGGAACTCAAGGGGCTTCCGGTCTCTATCTTGAATTTGAAGAGGAAGGTAGATTACCGGCACAGACATCCCTTAAAATCTATGTTGGAGACAGAAAAGATGTTAAATCAGGGTATAGAATGTATCTATACCGTTATAATCAAGACAGTGACAGATTGGAGACTTTGCCTTATAGCTCCGGTTACATTGTAGATAAGGCTGGTTATGTGACTGTTGATATGATTGATTGTTCGGATTATGTAATACTTCCGAAAGAAGCTGATAAAACTATGATCACTTCGTTACGGGACCAAATTGTAATTTCTCCTTCAGAATTGACGTTATATATCGGAGGAACATTAGGGGCATCGGGGAATATTCAGATTACTATTCCGGTGGCTCTGGAGCTTGTTAAAAATCTGAAGGATAAAACCTCGGGAAATTCTATTGGAGCAATAACCGTGACTTATTCCTCGAGTGATGAAGCAGTAGCAGATGTAAGCAGTGAGGGAATCGTTACAGCACGGGGTATTGGCTCAGCGACGATTACCACGAAGGTCACGCTCTATAGTGGCAAAACGAAATCCTTTGTATCAGAAATTAATGTGAAAGAACCATATGTAACATTCACCGGTAGTACAGATGGTATGATAGTAGGGGATAGCTTCCGCTTTGAACTAAAAGCATATGGAGTTGAACTTGGTGAAGTAGCTTGGACAACAACGAGAAGATCCATTGTTGTAATAAGTAAAAAGTCAGGTAAGGCAACGGCAGTCTCGAAAGGAACCGATTATGTGGTTGCTAAAACCGGAGATACTATCTTAAAGATAAAGGTAGTAGTACGGTGAGTTGTATTCAAAGATTAAAAGCACTGGTATTTATAAAAACATTAAGAAGATATCAATATAACTAAATAAAATAACCGGCGATTCATAAGAATTGCCGGTTATTTTAAAAGGGATTTTTGTTGATTTGATACATCATTATTGTCGTATTATCAAGTGTTGTCATTATCTTTTTCTCCTGAACAGTTTTCTCTTCTTCTGAAGCATATTCATATAATAAAAGAAGTTATCACAGTTATAATATTTCTCGGAAGAAATCCAACTTGATGATGCACTTGTATTATATTCGGGTAAATTTAGGGATAAATTTGTGCTATTGATATACATTTATTACTCCTCCTTAATTATGGAAATTATTTTTATATAAGATATCTCTCTGTCATGGCTTAATTATAGCAGATATTGACATATTGTATATAATCTGGTAATCTAAAAATATACAGATATTATGTATTTTTAATACAAAACAAATGTTCCGATGCAATACTATATTGAAGAGGTAAGGTGTTATAATGGCAATTCGGTTTTGGGAAATATATGAAGAAACTAAGGATCAGTTCCGACTTCGTATTGTTGCTGGAAAAGCTGGAATGGATACGGTTATCAGCTGGGTACATATGCTGGAAGATGAAACTATCGTTTCAAGATTTCATGGTGAGGAATTGGCTATCACTACCGGTATGAAAGCCGGTCATCCAAACTGGTTGCTGAACCTTGTACAGGAGATGGCCAAAGATGAATGCGCCGGAATTATAATAAACACCGGAAAATATCTTGAGGAGATCCCTAAGGCAGTGGTTGACTGGTGTGATGAGAATAGGTTTCCTCTGTTGGAGATGCCTTGGGAAATCTCAATCACCAGCTTAATTCAAGCATATTGTATGAGAATAACTGACCAGCAGCAGTATGAGAAAAAGTACAGTCACGCATTTCAGGAAGTGATACAGGGGAAAGGGCATGAACCGGAATTCAGGCAGATACTGGAGCAAAGATATGACGTTGAAGGTAATTTTCAAGTGTTCTATCTTAACGTCAAAAGAACGGTGGATGAGCTATTGAATTTTAACCATGCAATTCTAAGGCTAGAGAATCTATTCGGTCTATGGAAAGGGAATAAGAAGATTAATATCTCCTATGGACTTATCCGAATGGAGGATTCTCTTGTGCTGATCCTTAATAATATGCAGGATAAATATTTCGAGGAGTTACCTGACCTTATTTTACAGAGTTTTGCTTATTTTTCGGAGAAGCACCGATTTTATATTGGTATCGGTCCAAGAATTTCTCGAATCGAGAATTTGTCAATCAGTTATAAAAGGGCAAGGACAGCCATGAAGATGGCCATGGGGACCGGCAAAGAAATTGTTAACTTTGAAGAAATGGGTTTCTATAAAATTCTATTTTCCATTGAAGATTCAGATATTTTATCAAACTATGTTAAAGAAATATTGGGTTCGTTAGAGCTGTACGATAAAGCGCATAATACTACTTATATTGATACGCTGCGCAGCTATATTAAAAATGATAGGAGTCTGATCCGAGTCGCTGAGGAGACTTTTACTCATAGGAATACGGTTAATTATCGTATCCAGAACATCAAACGGATCATAAACTGTGAGCTGAATGATGCAGGTGATCTATTTCCCTATCAGGTGGCATTTTATATCAGGGATATGGAAAAATAGGAGACATGTATTGGGACTAACAACATTTTTTTCGCCTGGCATACATGGCATGCTTATAAGTAAAACCTCATAAATATGCATTTGTTTCCTGATGCAGAGCTGCTACCATAGGAGCTAAAGACAACGCGTAAGGAGACCGCTGCTTATAATATGGGGGTAAGATATCAAAAAGTCGACGGCTAAGATTATAGGGTTGCAATTCTTAAAAATATCTGTTGATAAATTATTACAATACAGATATAATATTGAAACATGAATAATTATAAATGATAAAGAGAGGATAATCTATGAACGGTACAAAGGTTGTAAAATTTGGTGGAAGCTCACTTGCTGACGCAAATCAGTTTAAGAAGGTAGCAGACATCATCCGCGCGGACAAAAGCAGACGATTTGTTATTGCTTCAGCTCCAGGAAAACGTTTTGACAAAGATATTAAAATCACAGATATGCTTTATAACTGCTTTGACAAAGCATCCAAAGGTGAAAACTTTGAGAAGGAATTTCAAGCAATAGAGGAGCGGTATAATAGTATCATCAGTGATTTGTCCCTAGATATATCCTTGGAGGAAGAATTCAAATTTATCAAAGCTGCTTTCGCTCATAGTGCAGGACGTGATTATGCAGCTAGCCGTGGGGAGTATCTTAACAGTATGCTGTTAGCAAAATACCTCGGATTTCCTTTTCTTGATACCGTAGGGTTACTTAACTTTAACGAGAGTGGCGAATTCAATCTTGAGCTGACCTTATCAAAGCTATCTCCGAAGCTGGCTGAACTTGAATATGCAGTAATTCCGGGTTTCTATGGCTCCATGCCAAATGATACAATTAAGACATTTTCCCGTGGTGGCTCCGATGTCACCGGTTCTATTGTTGCAAGAGCGGCGAATGCTGAGATCTATGAGAACTGGACAGACGTGAATGGATTTTTGATCTGCGATCCCAGAATCGTAAAGGATCCGAAGCCGATTACCACCATTACCTATAAAGAATTACGAGAACTTTCCTATATGGGTGCAACCGTACTTCATGAAGATGCAATCTTCCCCGTACGTACCGTAGGTATTCCGATTAACATAAAAAATACGAACGATCCTTCCAATCCGGGTACCATGATTGTATCTCAGACAGTAGACTCCAGTCCTTATACCATCACCGGCATTGCAGGTAAGAAAGGCTTCTCAGTAATTAATATCGAGAAAGCTATGATGAACAGCGAGGTTGGGTTTGGCAGAAACATCCTTCGGGCTTTAGAAAAGAACAACCTTTGTTTTGAACATATTCCATCCGGTATTGATACGCTCAGTGTAATAGTAAGCACGGAAGGCTTCCGTGGTAAGGAAAAAGGTGTTTTAGATGAAATTACCAACAGAACCCATCCGGACAATATAGAGATTGAAGACAATCTTGCTTTAGTTGCAGTTGTAGGCCGTGGCATGAGAAAAGCAAGGGGTACTGCTGCTAAGATCTTCACGGCACTTGCACAGGCGAAAATAAATGTGAAGATGATTGATCAGGGTTCTTCTGAGTTAAATATCATCATCGGTGTAGCAGAAGAAGATTTTGAGGAAGCAACCAAGGCAATCTATAGTATCTTTGTACAGAACTAAATGAATATCACAAAGCGGTGGAGTCGGGAATATCCCTACCACCGCTTTTATAATAGATAATTTGTGTTGATATTTTTACTTATATATCCTATAATTATTCCATTATATGACTTTTTTAGGCAACAATGGGTTGAAAAATAATTACAAAGGTGATTAATTCTATGCTTAAGATAGCTATCTGTGATGATGATGGAAACGAATTGAATAAGACAAATGAGATGTGCCATAACTACAAAATCTGTAATCCGGTCAAGGATATTAGTATTAGTTCTTTCTCATCACCTCTTGAGTTAAAGCTTAGTATCACAAAGAAGGATTATTACGACATCTATTTGTTGGATATTTATATGCCGGAGATGACTGGGACTGAGTTTGCCAGATTTTTAAGAGAGAGGAAGGAAGAGTGCCAGATAATATTCCTTACCACATCGGTCAACCATGCGATTGAAGCATTTTCCCTGCATGCAACCCATTATCTTTTGAAACCCTATAAACAAGAGCAGCTGAATGATGCTTTAAATAAAGCAATTGGAGCTATTGAAAAGAAGAATGCGGCACAGATTACGGTTAAAACCTCCGAAGGGTTACATAGAATCAGTTTCACGGACTTCCTATATTCTGAAACGGATAAACATATACAGCATATTTACCTTTTGGACGGAAAATGTCTTACTGTACGGATCACATCAGCTGAATTATTTGAGCTACTGTCCTTCGATAACCGTTTTTATAAATGCGGCAGCACCTACATTATTAATGTAGGTAAGGTGGATGAGATTAATAAGAATAACATTGTGTTTTATAACGGAAGCCAGATACCTATGCAACGCAGGCAGTACAAGGAATTAATTGAGCGATACACCACTTATGCATTGGAGGGAAATTAATTATGAAGTACTCTGCATTTGCTGTTCCTATTGTTACATTATTTACTAGCTTTCTTGCTGTCATGGATCTTGCACAATTTCGATATAGTAAAAATAAGTTATTTGTAATTCTTGCAGTTGAACTTACAATTCAAGCGTTGATCAATGGTTCGATCCTTTATTTTCTCGGATATGAAACGTATGTACGCTTATTTTTCTTTACAGTTGATATTCCTGCTTTCATAACATTTATTTACATTTCGAAGTTCCGTGATATGAGAGATGTTTTTACAACTATGGTTATTATATTTATCAGCATAGCGATATCAATCCCCTCCATATGGATATCAAGTTTTATAAACGCTAAATATTATGCGATCTATAATCTAACACGTTTAATAGTTTTTTTTCTTGTATTTATGTTCTTACATATTTTTATCCGTAAACCATATAAACAGCTGCAGAATGAATTAAAAAAAGGATGGGGGATATTCAGCATTCTGCCGGCGATAGGCTTCGTGTTCCTGTATTATCAATACCTACAATATGGTATCGAAGGTAATAATACATCTATGCTTATCAATAGTGTCGGGATATCCTTCTTAATAGTTATCGTCTTCTGGGTTCTTTATTATGTGTTTCAACAGCTACATGAAAAGTATCTGGTTCAGGAACAGCAGCGTATCTTTTCTATGCAGAACAAGGCACAGCTGGACCAATTTGAGCAGCAGAAGGAGATGGCGGAGAAATCAAATCGCCGCTGGCATGATTTTCGTCACAGTATACAGGAACTAATCGAATTAATGGAAGCAGGTGAGACTGAAGCAGCCCTGGCTTACTTAAAGGAGCAGCGAGGTATGAGTGAGGTACCCAAAGTGGAATACTGCTTACATACAGCGGTTAACAGCATACTTTGTTTGTGGGCTGAACGTTCGCGCAAAGCAGGGATAGAGGTTACTATTCATACCGATGTTCCAAATAAACTGGAGATTGACCCCATGGAACTGTCTGCTCTATTTGCAAACGCGTTTGAGAATGCCTTTGATGGATGTCTTCGTCTACCGGAGGATGAACCAAAATTTATTAAGGTTGATTCTCATTATAATGGAAAGCATCTCGCCATCGGTTTTACCAATTCCTGTAACAATAATATACGATTTGAGAATGATATGCCGGTTTCAACAAAAAGTGGCGGTGGTATTGGTACCAGAAGTATTGCCTACACCGTGAAACGTTTTAGAGGAACTGTATATTTTACTTCTGTGGATCATGTTTTCTCAGCCAGATTTGTTCTTAAAATATAGAATATTCTTAAACCTATCTCTTTGCATTCATTGCTATGTAAATCAGCAATGGATGCATTTTTTTCTACCAAATATGCCGTTATATGACCAATCTTGCCAAGTGTATTGTTTTTTTTTATTATGAGGATATAGTGAAAAATATAACAATTATATAATAATAGGAGGGATACCTATTGGCAATAAAAAAGAATGATAGAACAGTTGAAATTGACCTTAGTTCCAAAGATCTCCGGATACATCCAACGGATTATTGCAAATATTTCAAGAAGCATCCTTATACAATTCTATGGAAGAAAGAATGCTGGACCTGTGAGTATAGTGATTTTGGAATTGATACAGGGAATCCGACAGACACTGGTATTTGCAGATTTAGCAAGAATTAATACGATACGCTGGAGAATAGGCCGCCGTCGGGTGGTTGGAGGAGATAATTATGATCAGCTTTGACGAAACATATAATCAGGCAATAAGACTATCTCATATCATGTTTGAGGATGCTCGTTTTAGTCGAGCGATTAATCTGGAGCCATTCAGAGAATGTGCCGGACATATTTGCCGGTTTCTTGATACACGTACTAATATTCTCATTCTTCTTAATAGTGTTCAGGATAAGAATCCATATTTGTTTTCCCATCCTGTTAACGTTGCAATTATTTCTGCTGTAATAGGAAAGTGGATGGGCTTAAATAATTCGGATCTTACCAAACTAGTCCTTGCAGGTTTTCTACATGATATCGGCAAAGCAAAGATTAAGGACAGCATACTGAATAAAGCAGGAAAGTTAACGGATATGGAAATGCAGAAGGTGAAAACTCATCCGGGCATAGGATATAAAATATTAGATGGCCTAAAAGATGTTGAACCGGAGGTTCTTTTAGGCGTATTATCCCACCATGAAAGACAGGACGGATCCGGTTATCCCTTGGGTTTACAGGGAGATGAGATCTTCCTCTTCGGTAGAATTATTGCGATAGCTGATACTTATGATGCAATTACTGCAACAAAAGCTTATCATGCAAAACGGTCACCCTTTAAAGCCGTGGAGGAAATCCAGGCAGGTAGCTTTGGATCCCTCGATCCGGAGATCAGTCAATGCTTCCTAAATAACATATTAAATTATTATTACGGTATTAATGTCCGCTTAAGTAATGAACTTGTAGGTGTTATTATCTACGTTAATCCGGAAGAGAAGACAAGACCTATCATCCGTTGCAATAACGAATATTATAATTTATCAAAGGATAGGGATTTAGAAATTGTGGAGATCGTTCAGGTTTCCTAAATACTTGCATGCAGATACGGCAACTAGCTTCGGAATATAATAGCTAAGAAAACTGTCTAAACCAGGAATCATTGAACATTCCAGGGGAAGACAGTTTTCTTAGTTTCTGCGATTACAGGTTACAAATGCCGTAATTTGGGTTATAATATAGAAAAAAAGTGGAGGATGGAATATGAATAAGGTTTTAAAATTTACAAACCTGGATGCAGAACTTAGAGAACCCGTAAGTATATTGCAATCTCACCTGAACTTTCGGTTATCTGATAAAGAGTCAGAAGGTATCCAGGTAATTGTCAGCAGGAATCAGGAAGGCTTAGCAGTTACTTATCAGAATGGGAAGGTCAGTATCTCCTACAAGGATAAAGTGGAATTTTTCCGTGGCTTAGGCCTGATCATAGAAGCAATCGAAGATGGCAAAGAGTTAGATAAAAAGGAGAAACCCTCCTTTCATTACCTGACCTATATGCAGGATAACTCCAGAAATGCTGTCAGTAATCTAGAATCCGTACAGAAGTTGATCCGTCAGTTAGCTCTGATGGGATTTACTTCCTTGATGCTTTATACGGAAGATACCTATGAACTGGAGGGGTACCCCTACTTTGGTTATCAGAGAGGACGATTCTTAAGAGAAGAGCTGAAAAGTCTTGATGCTTATGGCAGACAGTTCGGTGTGGAGCTCGTTCCCTGTATGCAAACCTTGGCTCATCTAAATGCCATATTCCAATGGGAGAATTTTAAGGAGGTACAGGATACCGGTGATATCCTGTTATGTGGCAACGAGAAAACCTATGAGCTGATTGAAGCGATGATCAAGACCTGGTCCGAGGTATTCGCTTCGAGAAGAATTAATATCGGAATGGATGAGGCAGAGATGCTCGGCTGCGGGAAATACCTGAAGAAGAACGGATTTACAGAGACCTCAACGATAATGTCAGAGCATCTGAAGAAGGTATTAGCCATCTGTAAAAAATACAGTATGCATGCGATGATGTGGAGTGATATGTTTTTCAAGATGCTGCCGAATAACACTGAATATTACAATATATCAGCGGAAATCCCCCAGGAGATAAAGGATAAGATTCCGGAGGATGTGGAGCTGGTATACTGGGATTATTATACCAGGGATAAGAATGTCTATGATAATATGATTAAACGTCACATGCAGCTGTCCGACAAGATCGGTTTTGCGGGAGGAGCCTGGAAATGGTACGGCTTCGCACCTCTATTGCACCATAGCCTGATGGTATCAGAATTAGCGGTTCAAAGCTGCCTAGAGCAGGGAGTTACTGATGTCATTGTAACCGGCTGGGGTGATAACGGAGCAGAGACCTCCAACTTTGTCGTTGGACCTGTACTACAACTTTACGCGGAAGCTTGCTATAACGGAGATATGTCCAAAGAACATATCAGCCGTAGACTACTTACCTGTACCCATATGAATTATGAGGATTACATGACGTTGGATCTGGTTAACCTTACTCCGGATAACCCGTCACCAGGTAGGCTATGTGTAGGTCCAACAAAATATCTCCTATTTCAGGATGTACTTCAGGGCTTGTATGACAAGCATATCGAACCCGGAACTTATCCTGGGCATTATCAAAAGTGCTATGGCATACTATCCCAGATTGCGAAGAAAGATAACGAATATAGTTATATCTTTCATACACTGGCTAAACTAGCTCACGTGCTGGAACTTAAAGCTGATATGGGAATCCGACTAAAGAAAGCGTATGATAGTAAGGAACTTTCGATTCTTAAGGAGATTGCAGATATTGAATGCCCTGAATTAATAGCACGGATAGAAGATTTCCAGGAAGCCTTCCGCTTTCAATGGTACAAAGAGAATAAATCCTTTGGGTTTGATGTGCAGGATATCAGAATCGGTGGCTTGAAGGAACGTATCAAAGCGGTTACCTGGAGAGTTGGAGAATATCTGAACAAGAATATTGCTTCAATAGAGGAACTAGAGCAAGAGCGTCTGGTTCAGGATGGCGGAGATAATAAGATAGACCATGCAGTCCCAATCTGGCACAATGATTGGATGCGTGCTGCAACTGCATCAGTTCTATAAGGAGATTTAAAATGCAGGATTATTATATGAAGAGGGCAATTGAATTAGCATGGAAGGGAAGCGGTTTCGTTAATCCTGACCCACTTTCCGGTGCTGTATTGGTTAAGAATAATCAGATTGTTGGTGAAGCTTACTATCAATCAGCTGGTTCTCCCTATGCTGAGCAGCAGGTTTTTATCAATACTACTGTAGATTTGGAAGAAGCTGAATTGTACTTAACCATAGAACCCTTCAGTAGCGAGGAAGAAACCCTGGATTTTATTCATATGCTACAGCAGAGAAAGATCAAAAAGGTTTATCTTGGTATGATTGATCCAAATCCTACGAAGAACATTGATTTTATTAACGAGTTAAAGAAAGCTGATGTTGAAATAGAAGTAGGTGTTTTAAAGGAAGAGTGCATAGAATTAAATGAAATATATGCATATTATATTGTTCATAGATCACCTTTTGTAATAGTGAAATGGGCAATGACGATGGATGGGAAGCTGGCTACCAGAACAGGTGATTCAAAGTGGATCAGTTCAGAGGACAGCTTGAGATTTGTTCATCATTTAAGACAAAGAGTTTCTGCCATCCTTGTAGGAGAAAATACCGTGAAGACCGACAACCCTATGTTAACAACAAGACTAAGCGGAGTTCAGCTATCAAATCCCTTAAGGATTATCATATCGAAGCAGGGTGACCTTCCGTTGGAAGCTAAGGTATTACAGGTCAGTGAGGACGTAAAGACATTAATCATTACTTCGGATACGATCTCATCGGAAAGGGAAACAGTTCTGTTACAAAAGGGAGTTCAAGTAGTTAAATTGAAAGAGGTAAATCAACATATTGATTTTCGTGAGGTTGTGAAATTACTTGGCAGTATGGGGATTGACTCTCTGTTTATCGAAGGAGGAAGTTCTATTCTTGCCTCTGCTTTCGAGAGTGGTATTGTCAATAAAGTATATACTACCGTAGCACCGAAGATAGTGGGGGGTGCAAATGCCTTTACGCCCGTAGGTGGCAATGGAATTGAACTTATGAGAGATGCCATAGTCTTGCAGAGAGTATCGCACGAGATAATTGGTCAGGATGTCATTATAAAAGGATATACTTATTAAAACGAACGATGTACTATATTACAGCAAGTGAGGATAAAGGGAGGTAAACAACATGTTATCGAGAATTGATGCTATGAAAGAAGTAATAAAAAGCGGAAAAGTAGTCATACTCGTTGATGATGAGCAAGCCGAAAACGGAGGAGTATTTTGCATCGCGGCGGAACACGCAACGAAGGAACATATTAATTTTATGATGAAAAATGGTTCCGGATTTACGAATATCACTATCCCGGAAGAAAAAGCAGCAACCATTCATCTTCCTCAGTTAAATCAATACAAGAATCCGGTTGATTCCCATTCTTATGACCTCTCTGTTGATTATATTAACGCAGGAACAGGAATTACAGCAGAAGACAGAGCTTTAACCATAGAGAAACTTCTTGCTGAGGAGATTGATTATAATAATTTTAAAACTCCAGGTCATGTATTCCTATTCAGAGCAGTTATCGGTGGAGTACTTAAGAAAGCCGGGATAGCAGAGGGAGTTTCTGATTTGGCTTCTATATCCGGTTGCAGCCCAGAGGGAGTATATTCTGATGTGTTTAATGACAGCGGAGCGAAAGCGAATAAGGAGGAGCTTATCAGCATCGCCAAAAAAGAAAATTTAATGATAGTCTCCATTGAAGATTTGATAGCCTATCGCAGAGAAAGAGATTGCTATATTGTAAAAGAAGCGGAAGCTAACCTCCCGACTGAATATGGATTGTTTAAGATGGTTGGCTTTGTGAATACACTGAATGGTGAGCACCATGTAGCTTTAGTTAAGGGTGAGATTAGTCAGGAGGATGAAGTTTTGGTCCGGGTACATTCAGAATGTCTGACAGGGGATGCCTTTCATTCCTTGAAATGTGACTGTGGTGAACAGCTGCAAGCAGCACTAATGAACATTGAGATGGAAGGTAAGGGTATTTTACTTTACTTAAGACAGGAAGGAAGAGGCATCGGATTAATTAATAAGATTAAAGCCTATAAACTTCAAGAAGAAGGAATGGATACGGAAGAAGCGAATCTGGCCCTTGGGTTTCCATCTGATTTGAGAGATTATGGAATTGGTGCTCAAATCCTGAGTGCATTAAATGTGCGTAAGATGAAACTGATGACGAATAATCCGAAGAAACTTGTCGGTCTGAAAGGCCATGGAATCGAAGTTACACAAAGAGTTCCTCTGATTATGGATGCAAATACTTTTAACAAAAGATATTTTGATACAAAGAAAGAAAAAATGGGTCACTTATATTAAATTTTCTTCCATGTTACAAGAATGGATCAGGAAGCCATGAAGTTCAGCAATCTTAGTTATACCATTGCAAAATGGAAAGGGTTGCTACAGCATGGCTTTCTCTATAATGTTTATTCTACAGTTATTACTGAGACTGGACAACAGTTCTGAGCCTCCAGTGCATCAGCTTCAGCATCGGTAGGTACTGTCTCTACATATACTTCAGCAAGACCATCATCTGCCATACGGAATACATTCGGGCAGGTTTCTGCACATAACCCACAGGATATACAGCCATCTCTATCAATACTTGCTTTCATAATTATACTCCTTTCAAACTTGCCTTTCGCAAGGCGTAACTCAATCAATTTTATATGAATACAGGGATAGAATACACAGATCCAATTGATTTGTCTGTAGCTGTGGCAACATAAGGAAAATTAAGAATTGCAGAAAAATATACTACAATTAATGAAGAGTCAAAACGTGATTTAAATCATGGTTATCAAAAGCACGGTGATATAGAATGATTTGGAAATGATCAAATATAAACTTCGGAGGTAAGGATGATAAATTTAGACAACTTGAATCGGCAGCATGTTGAAATCATGAATGAGGTAAATTATCTTGAAACTGAGATTACTAAGGGTAAAACGTTAATCAATGTAAAGGATACAGCCTTTCATATTAGTAAATTAGCTGGTCTTTTAAAGATTCATCTGATAGAAGAAGACAGATTTCTTTATCCTGGCTTATTACAGTGTTCTGATGTTGAGATGAAGGAACTTGCCAGACAATATATCGATGAGATGGGAAATCTGGCTGATGATTACACTGGCTTCAAGAATGCTTTTAATATCAGCAGCAGGATCACCAGTGATATGGAACAATTTATTAATAATTCGTTGGTGATAGTAAAAGCACTAAAAGAACGTATCATGAAAGAAGACAGTGAATTATATTATCTGGTTAAAGCAAAAAAGCTTTAAGCAAATAATCTCATGGTAAAAGACCATACAGAGGAGAACTAACCGTTCAAAGCTGCTTGGTTTTATTACCGATATTAGAAAAATATGGATAAAGCCTCATGATTATGGTAATATATATGATGATTAAAGAATGATTCATAAAAAATCTTAACATTGGGAGATCTATTATGAAAAAAATGATAGTCATATTATTCATATTAATCGGAGTATTCTTTATACCTGCAAATGCAGCTGCAGATTCACCGCTAACTTCCACACCCTTTAGTAAAGCTTATTATGATGTCACTATCGTTCGGGAAGCAAGAGATCTTGGCATCATGAATTCGGACTTTGCAGCCTATCTGGCAGATGAGAACAATCCGATTGATGTCAAGGCAGCGATTATCAATGCTCTCTCCTGGGATTTTGAGGGCAAGACTAATGCTGATACCTATTGTCTGTTGATCTTTGATAAGTCACTGGTAGAACTCGAGGTCACAAGCTTAAGTCCTGACCAGCAGTTCTGTATCGGATATCTGTTAGCATTGGATGATTACTTTAATACAGCCGAGGCGATGGAATATCTACAATTTGCTAGAAGCAGTATGAATGACAGTTTCACTGTTGCAGTTGTCACTTATCTTGTGGAGGCAATGAATATGGAATACAGCGACTGGCAGGATGGATTAGAGCGGTTGATAGCAGAGGAAAATCTTCATAGGGATCTTTCGGAGGATGCATTACAGATTATTTCGGACTATATGTTCTTAGGAATTGATAATCCGGTGGATATCCCTAAAACCGGAGTTCCTCCGATTGAAGTTGCTTTTGTCATTGGTGCTGGGGTTTGTGCTATTGTAGTTAAATTATCAGCTAATAAAAATACCTGAGGAAGATTGTTGAATAATCTTCCTCAGGTATTTTTATTAATCAGGTTAGTGTAATTTCGTTATTTAAAGAAGCCATTACTTGGCAAATATCATTCGTCCAATATTAGCTGTTACTGGCTTGGACCACAACCACTCATTTGTGGAACTGTCATCGAAGTAGAAGATAGCTCCTTTGCTTGGGTCACTGCCGTATAATGCTGTCCAAGCTGCGCGGACGGAGCTGGCTGAAGCGGGTCTCGTAATCATACCGTTTTTAACAGGAGTAAACTGATAATAGGGTCCGAATTTCTGATAGATTACCTCTTTGATGGTTGGAGCCCATTCATTACTTTGTACACGATTCACGACTACTGCACCGACAGCGATCTTAGCTTTATAAGATTCGCCACTGGCCTCAGCTTCAATTAAACGTGCTAATAATATGACTTGACTCTTTGTATAAGGGATGACGGATTTAGAGTATACCGGTTTGATTCCGGGTATGATAAGCTTGCGGCCGACCGGTGCTGTATCACTTGAAAAATTGTTGGCATCCTTGATAGCAGTTACGGTTACCCCGTACAATCTGGCAATTCCACTCAGAGTATCTTCACTTTTTACTGTATACTCCAAAGCAGGCACAGTTAGTTGTTGACCAATCTCAATATAATCTGAGGTAAGATCGTTATCAGCCATTATTTTATCCGTGGATACCTTGAATAAGCTACTGATATTATATAGTGAGTCATTGGCAGCTACAGTATACTCCGCAGCATACGCGGTTGATTGTGATACTAACAGGATACACATTGTAGTTACTATGATTTTCTTCCATTGTTTCATAAGAACCTCCTTCTGTTGGTTGCTATAACAGTTACGGCGTCATGTCTCGTATTCTACAACAATAGTATAGATAAATGCTATGTGACATTATTGGCAATGTAGGAAACCGATGAGAATATCGATAATATTTGCCGAGGCAAGAAATAATAGCCTGACGAAGTATTCGGCAGGCATTCGTATGACCAAATATGACAAATAGCATCCAATCATGCCAGACCTATTGAATTCTTCCATATAGAATTATATGATGTTTCTTAGATTATGAAATTTAGTTTCTTAAAGAAGAAAGCCGTCAAATTAGAAATACTGTTTACAAAAGATAAGGGGGAAGTGTAATATGTGTATTTATAATGGATTACCGGTGAACAAGAAAGCAGATGTCAGTAATTTGGATTTCATCCCCAGATCAGTGAAGGAAGAGGAAAAGTTAATGTTTGATATTGAGATGATCATAGCAGAACATCTTCCGGAAGAAGGATAACATACTTTAGCTGCATTCAGTTAAAGATAAAAATAGAGAAGAAGAGGCTGGCAGCAATACTTATTACTTACGATAAGTATTGCTGCCAGCCTCTCTTTCATGAGCTTAGGCAAATGTGAGCACAGTGAACAAATAAGTTTGTTCATATGAACAGACTCTTTATAATTTGTATTGTATTTATTCCGTTCTCAGTGCAACAACGGGATCCTTCTTAGCTGCAATCTTGGAGGGGATTAAACCGGCAATCAGCGTCAATATCATACTAATTACCACCAATAAGACACCACCTTCGAAAGGAAGAGAAGAGGAAACACCGGAGATACCGGACATTGCCTTGATTATCATGTTAATTGGAATATTCAGAATTACGGTAATGACTATTCCCAGTCCGCCGGATACAAAGCCTACGATTAAAGTCTCTGCATTGAATACCCGGGAGATATCTTTCTTGGAAGCACCAATCGAACGGAGGATACCGATTTCCTTTGTACGTTCCAGTACGGAGATATAAGTAATAATACCAATCATAATGGAAGATACCACTAAGGATATTGCAACAAAGGCGATTAATACATAGGAGATTACATTGATGATGGAGCTGATGGAGGACATCATTAAGCCTACAAGGTCCGTGTAATTAATGACATATTCATCATTCCCGGTATCGGTCATTTCTTTGTTATATTCTTCAATGCTGTCTGCGATGGCTTCCTTTTCCTCAAAGGTTGCAGCATAAAGGTTGATGGTTTCAGGTTTGTCTAAATCAACCACACCGAGTAATTCAAGATTTTCTTCGTAAGTAGTATCAGTTGTGGCAGGTGTAATCTGTTCCATGAACATATCGATAATCTGATCTTGTGCCATAGTCTCCAGATATCCGTTCATCTGTGCCTGTGACTCTTCATCTAGGGTAGCGATGTATGCATCTACATCCTCCATAGTGATTTCTTTCTCTTCCCCATTGTCGAAGGTAATTCCGGTAAATACATCAACATCCGGAGCAGCAAGCTGCTGTTTCACAATTTCTTTGTCATTTGTTGTTTTAACCACGAATTCGGTAAGAGCACTGGTATAACCGATGGCACCATTCATGGAGGTGGATACGGCATCCTCGTTCGGGCGGATGATACCGACAATCTTTAACGCTACACCATCGTTAACTACCTCGGTCATATAATCAAGATCTTCCTGCATATCCGTCCATGTTTTATTTTCTTCATCGAATTGGTAGTAATCCGCAGGAAGAACCAACTGATAGGACATGTCCATAATCTCATCATAGGTATAGCTTACATCCTTGGTTTCATAGGTTTCCCCATTCATTGCAGCAGCCATGATTTCTTCAACTTCAGAGGAATTCATCAGGCCTAAAGCATACATGACCATATCACTTATTTCGTTATTTTCATCCATGATTAATATAATCTCGTCGTAGGAGGATGGCCAACGGCCGGAGATTACATCATATTGTGAGCTGAGTAAATCCTGGTTGCCCAACATTTCTTCCCAGACCTCAAGATTGGTATACATACCGGGAGGTCTGCCTGCACCGGAGGAGGAATCCCCATAGATTGCATCAAAGAGGTTACTGGGGTTTACCTGGGTTATTTCCTCAGAGGTATCAGATTTATAAATATTCAAATCAAGACGATATCCATACTGGACAGCACTGATATGACCTGCTAATTTGCCATCAGTACTTTCGATTTCTTTTTTGAAGGCTTCCAGGTTGTTCTTCTTAATCTCCGCCACCATAGTAGTCATCATATCCATCATAACGGTATTCGAATATACCTTATCCAGCTCATGGTTACGATCCTCGTCGGATACCTCTGTCATGGATTGCAAAAGGCTGGTCAGATCAACGGTTTCCGCTTCAATGGTGATTGGATAGGAGGAAAGGGTATCTTCCTGAACCTTATCAATATAGGTCTGGATACCGTTGGATAAGGATAATATGAGAGCGATACCGATGATACCGATACTTCCGGCAAAGGCTGTCAGAATGGTTCTTGTTTTCTTGGTCATTAAGTTGTTTAGCGATAAGGATAAAGCCGTGAAGAAAGACATGGAGGGTTTATGTTCCTTGTTCTTTTTTTCAGTCCTACGAACTTTTTTACTTTTCTCGGGCTTAACTGTCGTGAATTCTGCTACCTCGTAAGGATTGCTGTCATTTACGATATTTCCGTCAAATAGCCGGATAACACGATTTGCATAATCTCTCGCCAGATCCGGATTATGAGTAACCATAATAATCAATTTTTCTTTTGAGATTGCCTTCAGGATCTCCATAATCTGTACACTGGTCTCAGAGTCCAGTGCTCCCGTAGGTTCATCAGCAAGAAGAATGTCAGGATTATTAACAAGAGCGCGCGCGATAGCAACCCGCTGCATCTGTCCACCGGACATCTGGTTCGGCTTTTTCTTGATTTGATCTGCTAGACCAACCTTGGTCAGGGCTTCCACAGCTCTTTGCTTGCGTTCTGCTTTGGATACACCGGATAAGGTCATGGCAAGCTCTACATTTGACAATACGGTCTGATGGGGTATCAGATTATAAGTCTGGAATACGAAACCGACGGAATGGTTCCGGTAGGTATCCCAATCACCATCGCGAAACTCCTTGGTGGACTTTCCGTTAATGGATAAATCACCGCTGGTATAGCGATCCAAACCTCCGATTATATTAAGCAGTGTTGTCTTACCACACCCGGATGGTCCAAGAATTGCAACGAATTCATTTTTCCGAAATTCAATGTTAACATCCTTCAAGGCTTTTACCGTGGTATCCCCTGCCTTGTAATCTTTGAATATGTTCTTAAGCTTAAGCATTGATATGTCTCCTTTCTAGAATAACAGTGCTGAGTATATAGAATGAATATAAACTAATTATTAACAAATTGGATGATTTAAGATTATTTATTAAAAAATTACATTTTTTATTTAGGTATTTGTGTAGATTTAACATGCAGTCTATATTTTTACATTATAATACGAAGTAATTATTTTCACATTTGTTGATTAATGTTACAATATCTTTGATGATGTAGATTCCGCAGAGTCATCTACAGGAAGGAGGTGCTTTATGTTTCATATCATGGTAGTTGAAGATAATACAAATACAAGAATATTGATGAAGACAGTACTGGAGCAGAATGGTTACGAGCCTATCCTGGCGAGTGATGGTGAGGAAGGCTTGAAGTTGTTGGATAAATTTCAGGTGGATCTAATCATTCTGGATATTATGATGCCCCGGATGGACGGTTATGAATTCACTAGGATCCTACGGTCAGGAGGTTGGTACATTCCTATTCTCATGGTGACAGCAAAGGAAGCTCCTGCGGATAAGAAGAAGGGTTTTATTGAGGGGACGGATGATTATATGGTAAAGCCGGTGGATGAGGAGGAAATGCTGCTTCGAATCGCTGCACTTCTCAGACGATCTAAGATCGTTAATGAGCATAAGCTGACAGTTGGAGCTACAGTGCTGAATTATGATGAACTAACAGTGATAGCCGGCGGACTGACGCAAGAACTCCCCAATAAAGAATTTATGCTACTATATAAATTACTATCTTATGCAAATAAAATATTTACACGGAGGCAACTGATGGACGAGCTTTGGTCCATGGACAGCGATACAGATGAAAGAACCGTGGATGTTCATATCAACAGACTGCGGGAGAGGTTAAAGGAGAATAATGATTTTGATATTGTCACAGTTCGAGGACTTGGCTATAAGGCGGTGAAGAAGGCATGAAAAAGGTTAAATCACTTAATTTTACTATGGTGCTAGTTGTACTTTTCATCATGATAACCTCTGGCTTTATGACAGCGGCTTGCTTTGTAATATTATATCGGCTTGGGTTGATACCAAATGCACTTTATACTCCGTTTTATATGCCATTTATTACGCTATTTGTCAGTATGATTCTCGGAACGCTTATCTCTATTATCGTGGGAAAGAAAATACTGAAACCCATAAACGACTTAATTAAAGCTATGGAAGTTGTCTCAAGTGGAGATTTTACTGTTCAAGTAAAGGAACCCAAGGAGGATATGGCATTAAGTGATCTGATGAAAAGCTTTAACATTATGGTTACAGAGTTGGGAAGTATTGAGATATTTCGTCAGAACTTCATAAATAATTTCTCTCATGAATTTAAGACCCCGATTGTATCGATACGTGGATTCGCAAAACAGCTCCAGAAGGATACGATAACAAAGGAGCAACGCAAGGAATATACGGATATTATTATCGCTGAATCTGAGAGATTGACGAATATGTCCTCTAATATTCTGCTACTGACGAAATTTGAAAACCAGCAGATTGTCAGTGACAGGAGGGAGTTCTATTTGGATGAACAGATCCGCAAATGCGTCCTTCTGTTGGAGAAGCAATGGAGCAAGAAGAGTATTGGCTTGGATTTGGAACTGGAGGAGATGAAATATATTTCCAATGAAGAGATGTTATCGAATCTATGGATTAATTTGTTATCCAATGCTATCAAATTCAGTAACATCAATGGTGAAATCAATATCAAGTGCTTTGTTGAGGAGAAGAATGTAATTGTTGAGATTACGGATAATGGAATAGGTATCGATAAAAACACAATGAACCATATCTTTGATAAATTCTATCAAGGAGATACCTCCCATATCATGGAGGGCAACGGACTTGGTTTATCTCTGGTAAAGAGGATTGTGGAGCTTTGCCAAGGTGATATTGCAGTAAAGAGTGAGCTGGGAAAGGGAACAACCGTTACTGTAAGACTACCGATAGAGGAATAATGTATGATTCGGCTGTTAGGAATTAACTATTGTTAAATCCTAACAGCTTTTTTGTATGGTAATTATCCTTAATCTAGGTTTAATTATATTTTCATAGGAATATATTTGTATAAAATTAGTATGACATCCATGCTATCCATTTTTGAGACCGATTTTTTCATGATAGGAAGATAGATTGGGAGAAAGGTAATGATGAAATATAAAAAATTGCTTATTGACGTAATGATCATAATTACTGTTTCTATTTTATTCATAATCTGGCATTATAAAAGTGAAAATAAAGGTGCTTTGGCAACCTCTTCGTTACGAAATTATGAGATTTATCTAATAACAATGGATAAACAGGATCAGCATTGGTATTCACTGAATCAGGGTGTCACCGACATGGGGAATCTACTTGGAGCCCAACATATCTGGGTTGCCCCGGAATTCAAGAACACGCAGGAACAGATTAATTTACTTAACCAGGCAGTAGAAGCTGGTGCGGATATCATCTTAATAGCAGCAAATGACCCAGTGAGAATCTCCAGTGCTATCGAAGATGCCAAGGCTAGAGGTGTTAAGATTATCTATGTAGATTCACCAGCTTATGAGGAAGCAATTACAACCCTATCGACAGATAATTATCTGGCTGGTACTATAGCTGCGAAGGCTATGATAAGTGAATTGGAGGCAATCGGTACCAATACCGGCAGAATAGGTATCATTAGTGTTAATAAAGAAACAGACTCAACATTGAGGCGGGAGGCGGGTTTTAGAGAAACCATGGAAGAGGACGGAAGATTTATCGTACTGGATACCGAATATAAAAATGGAATTCCAATTACTTCGGAAGTAGCTGCAACAAATCTGATGAATACCTATGATGACCTGGTAGGAATCTTCGGTACAAATGAAGGCTCTAGTATCGGCGTCGGTAGGGCAATTGAAAAGAATAATAGTTCAATCATTGGGATTGGCTTCGATAAATCAGATCCGATACTTGAATTACTACGAAAGGGGAGCTTAAAAGCAGTAATGGCTCAAAACCCATATACCATGGGGTATCTGGGAATGGCTCAAGCGGTCGCTGCTCTAAAAGGTTATGATACTGGTCCAACGAATATCGATACGGGCGTTTCCGTTGTGATGCGGAGATGAGCCTGTAATCGAATATAGCCTGCCTTTTTCAGGCAGGCTATATTCGTAACTTTAATTATATTTTCTTGATGAACAGAGCCTTCAGACGGCTCCAGAAGGTCTCAGTCAGATCATGATCGGTTTCCTCTGAGGTTATCTCAGGTTTTATGATATCCTCAGTCCGAAACACAAATTGAACGGAGATTACCTTATCATTTTTCTCGGATAGAAAGGAGACCGGTGTAAAAGCTGAGGTATCATAGGCTGCCAGTAGATCATCAATCGTTGAAGCCAGCTGTTCCGGCATCGTTGTTGTCTGTGCATCTAATTCTGTCGCACCATCCTTCATCGCTTCCATGCCGTTCGCTAGCTCCTCCGTACCATCTACTATCTCAGAAATCCCGTTATCCAGGTTTCCATAAGCTTTACAGAGTTGTGATATACCCTCCGTATAAGATTGGATTCCATTATGGAACGCCTCATAATTGGTGGAGAGCAAGGTAATACCGTCTGATAACTGTGTAATTGAGTTCAGGAGGTCGGTTTTCTCGAAGCTGGCAGTTAGTTGAGCAGCTAACGTATTCAGGGATTCAGATATGGTAGCAAGGTTCGTGTTGATGACTGGAAGGTTTGTATTCATCGCTTCAAAGACTGGTGAAACCATCTGATAGGTTCCCTGTATGGTACGAGCTGCAGTATAGTATTCAACCAATAAGCCAACAGTGGTATCCATCGGATTATTCATTATTAGTGTCTGTAGTGCTTCGTTTGTAATTTCTGTCTTAGGTATTGACCCTATGGCTGTATCCAAAGAGGAATAGGCCCTAGAATAGTTCGTACTGAGTTCCTTCAGTCCACCGGCAAGCTCTTCAATTCCGGTAGATATGGTAATAAGATAACCGGGCAACTGTGTGAGAGAGGTCAGATCCGAACGATCAGATGCTTCGGTTAACATTCGAAAGACCGTTGTTAAAGCATCGGATATTTCACTGGAAGCATTGATAAGTTCACTGGAACTACTGTTGATTTCTTCTAATCCTGTCTTAAAACCGGAGGAGCCCTCCTTCAGACGCTCAGTTCCAATATTCAATTCAGCTACACCATGGCTGATTGAGTTAATACCGTCACTCAGTTCAGAGATTGCATCTGACAATAATACCAAATCATCGGTATATTCGGCGGTATCCGGCAACGTAATATCAATCGAGAAAGGGACAGCGGATATTTCTAATCCTTTCATTTCAAAATCTTTAACCTCTGTATTTATCGTAAGCTCACCTTCAGCTCCAGGTATTACCGGGAAGGTGATAAGTTTGTCGGATCCCGCATTTGCGAGAGTTGCCTCAGGAGCTGAGATATTACTGCATTTACTCGTATCCAAGGTGATGCTGACCTGTAGTAGGTAGTTATCATAAAATTCGGGATTCAAATCCGAATTCCTCTCAGTATGGATATTGATCTCCAGATTACCGCTTTTACCCGGAAGCTCTTCTGCATCAATGGTGGTTCCGTTAAGGGTATAAGTTATTATAATAGTCCATGGCAATCTATTATCAGACAAACTACCTTGATAATAAAATCTGCCTATAGGGGCGGGAACGGTGATGCGATCAAGCGTTTGAACGAAAGTATCTGTAGTTGTTAAGTTTTTCAAGGAAGAGTAGCTACCATAATCAGTTATCTGGCCGGAGCTGGTTACGTTAAGAATATTTACGACATAGACCTGTTTAACCGTACCAATGGGATCGAGTAATGCATATACCACTTCTTCCTTCGAAGCAATCTCACCGTTTGTTGAAACACTTTTTGATGGACTTTCCTGGGCGGAAAGAATTGTTGTATTCCAGTGTAGGAATGTAAATGAAATTAAAATCACTGCTATAACACAGGAATAAATTCGTTTTTTCATAATCTGCCTCCAAACGTTTATGATTTGCCTTCCATCAGGCTTAATCTTTAAAGAACCTTGCTCTGAGAGTCGTCTTGCCGATAACTTTATCAAATAACAACAGTAAGGCGGGTAAGACAAGAACTACCATTACCATGGATAGAATCGTTCCCCTGCCTAGTAATATACCTAACTCGGAAACAATCGGATTCGTTGATGTGTAGGCAACAACAAAACCGGCAGACGAGAGGATAACCGCAGAAATCAGAATGGAATGGAACGTCTCGCCGTAAGTCAGGATCATTGCTTCTTTCCTAGGCTTCTTTTTTCGAATAACTCGGTAATGATCCGTTAGAAGGATTGCATAATCGACGGTAGCACCAAGTTGTACTGTATTGATAACGAGAAAGCCGAGATAATTTATGGCGTTTCCATAAAAATAAGGAATGGAAAGGTTAATCCATATAGCAGCCTCAATAGTAAAAAGAAGAATGAGTGGCAGTGACAGGGATTGGAAGATAAATAGAAGCACGAGCCCGATCGCTGTGAGGGCTATCAGATTAACCAACCAAGTATCAGCTTCTATTACGTTCTTCATATCAAGCAAGTTGGCACTCTGACCGCAGGAATAAACCTCGTCACCATAATAACTTTCTGCTTTTTCCTGGACCTGCCTCACAACAGCAAAGGCAATTTCACTTTCTTCCGGAGTGTCCGTATAAAGAATAATTCTCGAATAATGATCAGAGTAAAAATTATCCGTAATCGAGTCCTCAAGATATTCTTCCGGTATCGTTGCACCTACGATAGTTACATAGGAAATAACTTGTAGCACATGCTTGGTTGACTGTAGCTCCTCGCATAGAGCAGCTTCTTTTGCTGTATTACCTTTGGGAACAAGTAAAACAATAGCAGTGGATAGACCAAATTTATCATTAATTTTAATCAGATCCTGACCGCTTCTGCTGTTAGGTGAAATAGAGCCAAAACCATAGATAAAGCTGTTATTACTCTGCGCCTGGTAACTCGGTATGATTATGACCGCTAACAGAATGAGACAAGGTACTTTTAACTTTAGGAGAAAACCGCCACTTTTTTTGAAGCTTGGCAGGATATGCTTATGCTTCGTACGATCGATGAGTTTATAACAGCATAAGGTCAATGCAGGTAAGAATATCATTACTGATATGAAACTGAAGCTGATACCCTTAACCAGATTGATGCCCAAATCGGAACCAATCCGAAATCTCATGAAGACCAGAGCGACGAATCCGAACAATGTGGTTAAAGCACTACCGATAACAGCAGGGAAAGCCCGTTTCATGGCAAGCTGCATTGCAACATTAACATCGGAGGTATTTCTCCGATGCTCCGCAAAGCTGTGGAGAAGGAAGATGGCGTAATCTAGGGAAACTGCCATTTGGAGAATCGGACTGATTGCTTGGGTCATGAAGGAAATGTCTCCCAAGAAGACATTGGTACCCATATTAATTAAAACCGAAATACCTATTGCTCCAAGAAATAAAAGCGGTTCGATCCAGGATTCTGTTGATACAATCAGTATAATCAGTATAATCGGAACCAGAATCACAAAGGCATTAGTCCCTTCAGAAGCAGCCAGTTTTTGTGAAGTTGCAGTATTTACGACTTCTCCTGCAAGTGCATTGTCTTTGCCGATTAACTCATAAATAGCATCAGTAGCTGAGACCTCATAACCTTCCTCTATTGTGACAGAAAGTTGGGCTGTTTTATCTTTATAATAGCCGGATACAAGGGACGTATCAGCCATTTCTACCGGTTCCTTGAGATTGATCAAAGCATCCAGCCATAAAACATCGGATACACCCTTGATATCCAATAGCTTCACTTTGTAATCGAGAACCTGTGTTAACGTAACGTTATTCAACATTACTCTGGCGTTTGGCACAGACTGAGAGAATTCCTTATCCATGATTTCCAATGCTATGGTTGACCTGGAATCCTGCGGCAGGTAGTCTATCATGTTGTAATTTACTGATACCTGCAGCATACAGACAACGCTAATAAGTGCAATAACAGAAAAGAGGATCACTACTATGTTCTTCTGTTTCGTGATGTGTCTTGGTATATGTATCATAAATCCACCTCCCTATTCTTTTAATGCTAATTAAATTAAGATTTGATGAAAAGTAAACAAGCTGTTGATTTTATGTCACATTTATAGGATAATAATATTGTGTAAATATTACAACAAACAGATTATTTGTTATTGTGTAGTAAGATACAGTTGACAAGGGAAATGTTTATTATATGAGAATTTTAATAATTAAATTTTTATAAACCGAAGGAAGGGTTATTATATGAATGGGGATAAGACAAATAGGAAAGTAAAATATACAAAGATGGTATTGAAAGAGAGTTTAATTAAACTATTAAAAGTAAAACCGGTATCCAGAATTACCATTACTGAGATCTGTGAGGAGGCGGATATTAACAGGGCTACCTTTTATGCTCATTACAGCGATCAGTTTGCTCTGTTACAGCAGATAGAACAGGAACTGATGGACGATATCAACCGATATCTGGCAAGATACTCCTTCCGGGAGAGTGATCCCGGTTCCTTACAGTTGATGGAGCAGATCTTTGAATATATCAAAGAGAACAGCGAGGTTTGTTCAGTATTGTTATGTGAAAGCGGTGATAAAAAATTTCTAAATGATGTACTTCTGATTGTCCAGAAGCAGTGCATTGCAGAATGGACTACTCACAGAGCAATCAATAAAGAGGATGCTGCATACCTGTATTCTTATGCTACTAACGGAAGTCTGGGTGCAATCTTAATGTGGCTTGGAAACGGAATGGACAAGACCACCCATGAAATGGCAGAAATCATTATCAAACTAACAGATCAGGGACTTTCTGCTTTTATATAAGGATGGTAAGAAACGCTTTCAATCTTCCAAGGTATGATTTATAATAGAGTTGAATAAGCTATAAAAATTCAATTTTTATAGAAATGAAATAAGATTTAAATTGACGAACATTCTGTTTTAAATAGGGAGGTGTTTTATGAAAAAAATTGTTGCCATCATCTGTATCATAATGGTTCTTTGTATGATGAATTCTCCGGTTTATGCGGCTACGAAGAAAGATACCAAAGCTCCTACGGTAACAAAGACAAACCCGGTAGGTAATACTTCAGATATTATGGTTGAGAGTACTATCGTAATCCGATTCAGTGAAAATATTGCGAAAGGTAAGAACTTCACTAAAATAACTGTGAAAGAATTGGAGACCCTTAATGTCGAATATACCTGCGAGATCGTTGATAACCTGTTGAAAATCACTCCGATGAAAGATTTGAAATACAGTACCTTATATACGGTTACTATTCCTGCAGCAGCCTTGAAGGATAAATCTAGCAATAGCTTAAAGACTACTTTCTCCTTTGACTTTTTAACGGAAAAAGACCCATCGAAAGCTGATGATTCGCAGGTTAAGGAAGACACGATCAAATACATACTGGAACTAGAAGCGAATATGGAATATGAACTGACAAAGGATAATTTGCTTTATTTTGCAGGTCTTATGGAGATGTTCGGTATCGATGCAACCTTTACGGATTTTCGTAAAGCAGAGGAAAAATAAAAGAAACTGATCATGATAAAAACTTGTACTTGAGACATTTCTATTACTTGATTAGATTTACTGTACATATCATTGAAAACATCGGTTTTGATATTTGTGTTCGGGCTACTACAAATATCAAGACCGATGTTTTTTTGATTGCTCTGATTTGATCAAGTAATATAACAGGCTTATTACATGGTTTCCCATGGTTGTTTGAGGAAACCGCTTGACAATATTCTTTCTTATCATATATTATAAAATAGTTTGAGACATTATTAGGAACAATTAGTTCATAATAGCCCAACCGGGGATACGTACTGCGTTTTACTCCGGTGCTGATAGTTTGGAGGATTTATTTTGAGTAATTATGTTGATGAAATACAAAGAAGACGGACCTTTGCGATTATATCCCACCCGGATGCCGGTAAAACAACCTTGACTGAAAAACTTCTGTTATACGGAGGAGCAATCAATCTGGCAGGTTCAGTCAAAGCAAAGAAGACAGACAGACATGCCGTATCGGACTGGATGGAGATTGAGAAACAACGTGGTATTTCCGTTACCTCATCGGTTATGCAGTTCAATTATGAGGATTATTGTATTAATATATTGGATACCCCGGGACATCAGGATTTCTCGGAGGATACTTACCGTACCTTGATGGCAGCAGACTCTGCAGTCATGGTAATCGATGCTTCCAAGGGTGTTGAGAATCAGACCAAGAAGCTGTTTAAAGTTTGTGTAATGCGTAACATTCCTATTTTTACATTTATTAATAAATTAGACCGTGAGTCAAAGGATACCTTTGAACTCCTAGATGATATTGAGACAGTACTCGGAATCCGTACCTGCGCCATGAACTGGCCAATCGGTTCCGGCAAGAACTTCAAAGGAATCTATGACAGAACATCAAAGCATATCAATCGCTTTTATGCTGCCAATAATGGACAGAAGGAAGTAGATACGGTAGAGGTGGAGCTGGGTGATCCCAGTTTGGATTCTCTAATCGGCAAGGACAATCATGATATCTTGACGGAGCAGATCGAATTAATCGATGGTGCCAGTAGTGAATTTGATATTGATGAGGTACTTGCAGGTCGACTGACACCGGTATTTTTCGGTTCAGCGTTAACAAATTTCGGTGTTGAGACCTTCTTAAAGCAGTACCTATCCATGACAACCTCACCGCTTCCGAGAGAGTCCTCCGAAGGCAGGATTGATCCCCTCGCGAATGAATTCTCTGCCTTTGTATTTAAGATTCAGGCGAATATGAATAAAGCACATCGGGATCGTATCGCTTTCATGAGAATCTGTTCCGGTAAATTCTCTGCAGGTATGGAAGTAAACCATGTACAGGGTAACAAGAAAATTAGATTATCACAGCCCCAGCAGCTCATGGCTCAGGAAAGAACCATTATTGAAGAAGCATATGCAGGAGATATCATTGGTGTATTTGATCCGGGTATTTTCTCTATCGGAGACACCCTCTGTTCCACTGATCAGAAATTCTCCTATGAAGGGATTCCAACCTTCTCACCGGAGCATTTTGCAAAAATACGTCAGGTAGATACGATGAAGAGAAAACAATTCCTAAAGGGTATCACTCAGATAGCCCAGGAAGGTGCTATCCAGATCTTCCAGGAGTACAATACGGGTATGGAGGAGATCATCGTCGGAGTTGTTGGTGTTCTTCAGTTTGATGTATTGAAATTCCGACTGGAATTCGAGTACGGTGTGGAAATACGAATGGATACCCTGCCTTATGAGTACATCCGATGGATTGAGAATAAAAATATCGATGTAAGTAAATTGAGCGTATCCTCTGATACGAAGAAGATAAAGGATTTAAAGGGTAATCCGTTACTTATATTCGTAAACCGCTGGAGCATCCAGATGGCTATGGATCGTAATAAGGAATTGGTATTATCCGAATTCGGAAAAGAATAATAAGAAAATTAATTAGGAATAGTAAATAGAGTATTAAGAATAGATCTGATTAATAAAAATTAATATATGATGTAAAACAGGGAGAGCATAAAATAATATGCCACTCCCTGTTTTTTGTGAATATATTCTCGTTCTGAGATGTCTTTATGTAGATATAAGATCTCAATTTGTTAACAAGGTATCAGACATGTTGATTTTAGAAAATCTCTCTTCCGGCCAACTTATAATCTGCAATGGACAGCTTGCGTATGATATCAATACCGTAGGGACATTTCGGAACACAAATTCCACAACCGTTGCAGCTATCGGCTTTCACATTTAATTTGGAATAGAGATCCATAGCCATATCCCTGTTACCGAACCAGAAGCGAAGTCGTTCCTTCAGCGCAAAATCGGAAGCATTTGTTACAATACCGTCTGCCATCTGGCGGTCAAAATAACCTTCCTGTAGAAAAATGGTTGTAATCGGTACAGCTTCCGGACATTCTAAGCATTTACCGCATTGCCTGCAGACATAATTACCGAGTTCCGGGGCAGTAGAGTAAAGCTCATCAACTTCCCCCTCCGTCATAGGAACAAATTTTTCAGCAAAAGCCAAATCCATCTCGAGAATTTCTCGGTTGTTAATTCCAGCTACGACGATGGACACGGGCTGCCCAAAGGCATAACGGAAAGCAATTTCTGCTGAGCGCCAAAGTAGTCCGTCAGCAACAGGTTTCATTAGGATGACTGCGCATTCGTTCAGTTCGGCGACAGGGAGCAGTACCTCCTGAATCTCAGGAAAATTAAAATGGTCATAGTAATTGATCGTTGTCATAACTGCCTCGAAGGGGTATTCTTTCAAGGCTCTGATCAGAACATCAGGTTGGCCATGCATAGAGATTCCAATATGGTGAATACGTCCGTCCTTCTTAGCCTCTAAAGCACCTTCTAATGCACCCTCGGGAGCAAGTATCTGATCAAGTTCCTCCATGGTACCAACTGCATGCATGATCAGCAGATCCACATAATCGGTTCTTAAGTTTTTCAGACTTTGGTCAAGGGAAGCTAACAGCTTATCCTTCGTCCTGTCACCAGACTTGGTTGCCAGGATGTATTCGTTTCGTCTGTCAGCTACACATAGCCCTATTTTACGCTCTGATTCCCCATTACCATAGCTCGCAGCCGTTTCTATGTAATTACCACCTGCATCCAGGTATCTGTTTAATAAATGATCTGCTTCAGATACCGGTATCTCTAAGAGATGAAATCCGCCAAAGCCAAGAATTGAGGTAGATAGGCCTGTTTTGCCAAACATTCTTTTCTCCATAATTGCCTCCTTATGTTAAAATATACTTCGTAATAATATCCATTACCTTAGTATAGATTACCATATTTTATGGATCAGTACAATAATACAGACCATAGGTTTAGAATTTGATTAGATTATCGAAAGAACTATTGCGTAGATAGCATATTCATCATATGATATAAAAAAGTGCAAATAAAAAACTGCAAATAAAAAGTTGCCATATTAGATAGAGGAGAGATTAGAATGGGATGTTTAGGTAATTTTATCTGGTTTATCTGCGGAGGGTTTTTAAGTGGACTGAGCTGGCTGTTAGCCGGTTTGTTATGGTGTCTGACGATTGTCGGCATACCGGTGGGCATGCAATGTTTTAAATTGGCTGAGATGAGTTTCTTCCCCTTTGGAAAGGAAGTAAGATATGGCGGTGGTCCAGCTTCCTTACTGCTAAATATTTTATGGATTATCTTCACAGGGATTCCGTTAGCAATTGAATCAGCAATATTTGGCTTAATCTTATGCATCACAATCATCGGCATACCTTTCGGACTTCAGCACTTTAAGATTGCGAAGCTGGCGCTAATGCCATTCGGAGCTACAATCGAGCGAATCTGATGAATGGAGAGGTTTTCATGGGACAGAAAAAAGTAAATGCGGGCATCATAGAACTTGATATTCATGGAATGACGGAATACCAGGCAAGAATCTGTATTGATAGCAATCTAAAAAAAACGGATAAAAGCATCTACCGTATCAGGATTATCCATGGATTTCATAATGGGACGGTACTGAAGGATATGGTAAAACATGGGTATGCTGGACACACAAGGGTTCTTCGGATAGAAAGTGGCCTGAATGAGGGGATAACGGATCTGGTATTAAGAGAATTATAAATATTTCGGCAATGCAATTGGATATATTTTGAAAATATAGATTGACAAACATTTTAAGTGTGCATATACTGTGTATATAGATATATACAGTGTGTGCACATTTAATTTATGCGCCAAATGAAGCATTTGCAGGAAGGAATTTCATTTAGTTTCAGAATGATATTAATACTTATGATTAGTTAATTGCGAAACGATACAAGTTACTTAATTTTACATACAATTGATACAAGTTCCTTCGCTCCATGCTGATTCCGCGCTAATTTCGCTCAGGAACTGTATCAATTGTATGTAAAATTGCCATTGCCTGTGAGTTTCGCAATCATCTAATACTTATGAAAGGTGGGGGGAATATCGTGGATTACATTTTAGAGGTAAAGAATCTGACTAAGAGATTAGACAAATTTCAACTTGAGAATATAAACTTAACCTTAGAACCCGGATATATTATGGGTTTGATCGGTCCCAACGGGGCAGGTAAAAGTACGTTATTATTAACAATACTTGGTTTATACAAGCCCACAGAAGGTTGTGTCCGTATCTGTGGTTATGATATGGCAGAGCAGGAGAAACTGGCAAAAACCCAGATAGGGTTTGCCTTGGATGATAATCCTTTTGCTTTGAATCTGTCATCAAAAGAGAATGCAAAAATATACGGTAGGTATTATCCGGAGTGGGATTATAAAACCTTTGATAAGTATAGTAAGATGTTTGAACTTGATACCAAAAAACCTTTGAAGAAATTATCTAAGGGAAATAAGATGAAATTCCAGCTTGCTTTTGCCTTGTCCCACAATGCTAAGCTACTGGTACTGGATGAGCCTACCGCAGGGTTGGATCCGGTATTTCGAAGAGAACTACTGGAGATAATGTGCGAAGTCATCTCTGATGGAGAAAGAAGTATACTTTATTCTACACACCTGACAAACGAACTGGATAAGCTTGCGGATTACATCACCTTTATCCAGAACGGGAAGCAGCTGTTTTCCTTATCAAAAGAAGAATTAACGGAGCGCTACTGTATGGTCAGAGGTTCTGAAAAACAAATTATGTTATTGAAGGAAGGAATTGTAATTGGCAAGAGGCTAGGTGAAAACTTTGCTGAAGCATTATTAAGGACGGATAACGTTTCTCTGCCAGCGGAACTGAACATCGAGAAAGCTACGATAGAAGATATCATGTTCTATATGGTTCAGAGTTAATAACGGGAGGGGTAACATATGCTTGGCTTAATATTGAATGAAATGAAGGTTAACATTGTCGGTTCTTATAAAGGGGGGAGAGTATTCACTCTTCTAGTGTTCATTGCAATTTGCATTCTTGTGGTTATGGTTACTGGTGATGAGGGCTTTTATCTATTCGTGCCATTTGTCATAATAATGACTACCTTACTGATGAGTCCTAAGCTTAATAAAATCTATTACATTCTACCCGGTGAGGAGAAGTACCGGTTAATACATATTTTTATAAAAAGTCTAATTAGCTTTTTATTTAATCTGCTCCTTTATTTTACGTTTTTAACGATTATTGTACCCATAAGTGAATACCGGTACCGGGATGAATTTCGACGTATGTTCTGTCAGTACCTTCCTTTTTTGATTACTTTCACATCTTTATCGATGAATACCGGGTATAATATTATTACTGGTAAAAATAATCCCTGGATGCATGCGAACAGATACCGATATTGGTTTTCCATGGGATTGATGGTAATCCCCATCCTTTTTGCTACCAGTAGCGCAGATCTTTTTATTAAAGGTTCCTGGTTTATCGGAGTAACAATCGCATCTTATTTATGCACCTTTATCATCTTAGGGTGGCAGATATCGATCTGTAGGCATACGGATATGTCTTATGAGAATATCAAAAAGGTAGAAAAACTCTTTAGCTGATGGGAGGGAGCGATGATGCAGCAGGCAATTTTTGAATATTATAGCTCTATACGAAGAATGCTGAAATGGTGGAGAATATTAATATTTCTGCTGGTTTCAGTAATGCTTGTATTTGCCTTTGCAGAAAGAAACGATGAAAATATGTACATGTATATGATTGGGTGCGTGCCGGTTTTAAGTATAAGTGCCGCTCCTAAAATAAATAGATTGATTTATTTATTACCAGGGGATAAAGTGAGTAGAACAAAATATCTTTTGTATTCCACTCTTATAACATTTCTATTGATAAGTATATGGGTAATGAGTATCTTTACAATTAATGTTATCAGAGGAAGTTTAGGGATTATATTAGCTTTAAAAATGTTCTTTTGTGAAGATTTAATATTTATTCTATGGTTCTGCATATGTTTGCTGGGAGTAGGTTGTTCAAATCAATACAAAAAGCTTCAAACAGAGTTTAAAAAAGAGAAAAAGACAAAAATATCAGCGATATCGTTAACAATAACATACTTGTGCCTATGTTTACCGCTGATTTTTTTAGTCTTTATTTCAAATTTAATATCAGGTTTCTGGTACATTACAGCAGCAGTATTATCATATTTCTGCTACATACCCTATTTATTCCATTCTTATAACAATGTAAAAACGATGGAAACTAATTATGAGAATATAAAAAGACCATTAAATCAGCTTTAATGCTTTCATATAGAAAGGGGCTCGCTTTCGTTGAATATCATTTTTTCAACCAACAGTAATCTTGCAATCTATGAGCAGATTATTAACCAGATTAAACTGGCGATTATGAATAAAGAAATAAAGCCTGGCGAAGCCCTGCCCTCCATCCGGGGACTTGCGAAGGATCTTCAGATCAGTGTGATTACGACAAAGCGAGCTTACGAAGATCTGGAACAGGAAGGATTAATCTTTTCCGTCACTGGGAAAGGCTTTTATGTCAGCGAGCAGAATACGGATATGCTGATGGAGAAGAAGAAAGCCATGCTGGAATATCAGATAGCTGAGATGGTAAAAGACTGCAAAGCAATAGGGCTGGAAGCCAGGGATGTCAAAGATATCATTGATATGCTGTATCAAGAGGATGAGGAGTAGCACTATGGAGACAGGGAAGCATGTCCTGCAGGTGCAGGGCTTACATAGAAATTTTGGAGACTTTCAGATTAAGGATGTCAGTTTGACATTGGATGCAGGCTATATCATGGGTTTTATCGGTAGAAACGGATCAGGCAAAACAACAATTATGAAGCTGATTCAGAACGTAATTCTGAAAGATTCCGGTATCGTTAAGATATGTGGCTATGATAATCATAAACAAGAAGTAAAGGCAAAGAATGAAATTGGTTTTGTAGTTGATTGCAGTCCATTCATCAAAACTTATTCCTTAAATGAGAATGCTGAGCTCTTCGGAAAGTATTACGATAATTTTGAGATGGAACGTTTCCAGTCTTACTTAAAGCGCTTTCATCTGGATGGCAGGATGAATGTATTATCTATATCAAAAGGTATGGAATCCAGGTTTCAGCTGGCATTTGCTTTATCACATAACCCAAAGCTTTTGATTATGGATGAACCTACCGATGGTCTGGACCCGATCTTTCGACGTGAATTTTTGAGGCTTCTACAAGAGCTTATCGAAGAGGAGAAGATGGGAATTTTATTCTCAACCCATATCACAAGTGATCTCGACAAGGTGGCGGACTATATTACTTTGATTGATAAAGGTGAAGTTATCCTGTCAAAAGACAAGGAAACATTAATGGAGCAGTATTGTATTGTAAAAGGGGAAAAGGAACTTTTGACACGGATACCTGTAGAAAAATTCATTTCAGTCCGCAGATACCCGCAGGGTTTCGAAGGGATGACGAATCAAGTAAAAGAAATCAAAGCCTTCTGCAATGCGTCGGATAATATGTTGATCCAACGGGCTAATCTAGATGATATCATGTATTATTACAGTAAAAGGGGTAAGGCAGATGGACAGATTGAAGGTATTTGATCGGGCATTGCTCGGCAAAAAAGTTGGTGGAAACAGTGCAATCGTTATTATTGATACCATATATATTATCTCAGGGGTAGTATTCGGGCGAATGTTTTTCCTTCCGCTACTTAGGTATGTATTACTGGTTAATATATTAGTTACCTGTATTTTATATCAAAACTTCATCATCTCAAGAGGAGATATGAAATTAGAATTGATTACAGAGAAGATCATTTATTATCCTACTACAAGGTTTCAGTTTCTACTTCATAAGTATGCTAAAACACTAATATTCCTTCTAATCCAGGTATGCATCACTCTGGTAAGTCTCTATTTTGGTTATTATGGTAACAGAGGACAATTGGACATAATTCGAGTAATTGGCTGTCTGATGACAGTTTTTATCGGTGTTCTCCTGACCTCAGGAACCTGTCTGCTGGTGATGCACACGATGCCACTTGGTGTTTATCTGGCTATGATTTTATATCTGCCGTTATTCTTAGGTATGGGAATTTTTGAAAAGGTATTGATTGGAGAAGCATATGTGCTAGTTAGTATTCCGGTTACTTTATTTTTGATTGTTATTATGGTGATGTTACTATGGATGCTCCTTCTCTGGATTGGGGTCAAGATATTTGAAAAAGTTGGAGTTTAATGATAATAAAAAAGCTGAGGCATTTTAAGCTTCAGCTAATTGATTATGTATTATGTACTTTTATTCCTGTTGATTTCCTTAATACTAACTGTACCAGTAGGAGAAGGACGGTTGCGGCTAATACAAATGTAGCCATGATAATATAAGCTTGTTTTAGACCAAAAGCATCGACAAGTCTTCCACCAAGAATATTACCTACAATACTACCGATACCCGCCTGGACAATTGCAAGTATACTTTGACCTGTTGATTGGTTCTTCGGTTTCACGTTCTTACTGATGAACACTGCGCAACTATAATAGATAGCCATAAAAGTAATACCATGAATAGCGTTCGATAGTAGAATAAATATAGTGGACTCACCGGTAATTAGCAGGATACGGAAAATTAAGAAGAAGCATGCTGCAATCGTAATTGTCATTGCGCTGAACTTTCTAAGAACCCGGTTGATTAGGAAGAGGACCGGAATCTCGCTGAACGCAGCAACACAGTTGACCCAACCTATCATACTCTCGCCATAGCCCAGCCTTGTCATATAGACACCTAGAAAGGTAAAATGGAAGCTTAAGCCAACCTGACTGATGAAGGCAAAGGCCAATAGCAAGAAAATTTGCTTTGATTCAAAGATATTCAGCAGATTCAAGCGTTCCTTCATTGAACGTTTTGGAGTGTTAACCTTTTTGATGACCTCACTGGGGATACATTCTTTCTTTGGCAACATAAGAATAGCGATAAAGAGAAGAAAATAACCGATGGAACCTAATAAAAACTGCAGATCAGGGTTACTCTTTACAATTGCACCGGATAAGATTACCATGGTAGCGTAACCAATGGAGCCGGCCAATCTTATTTTTGAAAAATCGAAATTATGTTTCTGAGCACTGCGTAGTACAATGGCGTCACTTAAGGGAACCATAGAGGTGCTGAATATGGCGACTAAGAACGAGGCTATGAAGAAGGTAAGAAAGGTCTTACCAATATAATAGCTGTACATAGAGAGGGCACTTCCCAGGATAACCAGTGCAAGAACTTCCTTCTTTCTTCCGGTTCGATCGCTGATAACAGCCCATAGGGGCTGGATAAAGATTGCGATCAGTGGTCCTATGGTTACAAGAATACCAATTTGGACAGCGCTCATCCCGGCTTTCGTATAATATGAGGTTATATATGGTGTATAGAGTGCAAAAGTGATATAGATAAAGGCGTTAATTAGTAGCAGATTAAACCCGGTTTTGTTCAGTTTTGCATGGTTCATATTCTAGTCTCCTTTCATCGGGTAGGTTTAGGATACTTAACTTCTCATCTGCATTCGGTACTGCGACGGTGTAACACCTACCTCTTGCTTGAACTGCCTCATGAAATGTTCTTCATTCTCATAACCGCATAAAGCAGCAATCTCCCGAACTGTACCTCCGGTGGCTGCAAGGGACGCCTTGGCATATTCCATCTTGCAGGCGATAACATCGGCAATACAGGTTACTCCAAAAGTATTCTTATACAATCTTTGAAAATGAGAAGGGCTTAGATTTACCTGATTAGACAGCCTGGAGACGGTCCATTTTTCTTCCGGATGACGATAAATCAATGACCTGAGATTAAGAAGAGCATCATAGTATCCATATAATACCGTATTCTGGGGTTTGAATGCAACCAATTCATTTATTTTTACGAAAAGGAGTTTTAGTAAAAGCTCCATGGATTCTTCCCGATTCGCATTGTTTGAGATAAATTCAAGATAGATATCCTTTAGTATCTTACCAACCTGTTTGATGGAAGGGAGGGTAAAAAGCGTATCAAAGGGAAGGTTACGCAGCTCTAGCTCATTTTCAGCTTCAAAGTGGATAAAATCATTCGTAAAGCTACCTTGATTCGCGCAGTACACCTGCGGTGTATTCTTGTTGTAGATGATCACAGAGTTTTTTTCTGCAGTAACCGCTTTGCCCTGAAGACTAAATATAGCAGGTGTTTTTACTAATAACAATAAGTAGTCACCGGAACCTGTAGGCCTGTTTATTGCAAAGTTCTGGCTATGGGTATAGTTTAAACCAATTCTATTTATCTTCATGTGTTTCTCCGATCTTCCAATGGGGTTGATATAACGAAAAAGTATGATATATCAGTCCGAGAACATCATACATCATTGTAAAATCAAATGTCAATATGATATCGTAAAAGCACGAAATATCATAGCTATTTGGAAAGAAAGGATGAATGTCATGAAAGCAAAATTGATATTAAATAAAGATTTTGAAGTAGGAATTATTGATGAGAGAATCTATGGATCCTTTATAGAGCATCTAGGAAGAGCGGTATATAACGGGATCTATGAACCTACTCATGAGACTTCTGATAATCAGGGATTTCGGAAAGATGTTACTGATCTTGTAAAGAAATTAAATGTTCCTATTGTACGTTATCCCGGTGGTAATTTCGTATCAGGTTATAACTGGGAGGATGGCACAGGGGATAAGAACAAACGTCCGAGACGTCCGGAACTGGCATGGCGTACGATTGAGACCAATGAAGTTGGCATTGATGAATTCCAGGAATGGGCAAAACGCGCCGGCAGTCAGGTAATGCAGGCTGTGAATCTCGGAACCAGAGGACCGGAAGAAGCACGTCAGCTCCTTGAATACTGTAACTTCCCGAAGGGTACTTATTATAGTGATCTTCGTAGAGCGAATGGCTTTGAAGAACCCTTTGGTATTAAAGTATGGTGTTTAGGGAATGAGATGGATGGACCTTGGCAGATCTGCGCGAAGACAGCAGAGGAATACGGTCGTATCGCTTGCGAGACAGCTAAGGTTATGAAGGAACTAGATCCAACCGTTGAATTGGTTGCCTGCGGCAGCTCCAATCTTTGGATGCCGTCCTTTGGCAAGTGGGAAGCAACTGTACTGGAACATACATATAAATATGTCGATTACCTTTCCCTCCATAATTATTATAACAACACAGCAGAGGACACTCCTACCTTCCTGGCTTGTTCCCTTGAGATGGATAAATTCATCAAATCAGTTGTAGCGATCTGTGACTATGTAAAGGCGGTGAAGCATTCCGATAAAACCATCAACCTTTCCTTCGATGAGTGGAATGTCTGGTTTCATAGCAATGAGCAGGATAAGAAGTTAGAGCCTTGGACCGTAGCACCTCATCAGTTGGAGGATGTCTACACCTTTGAAGATGCATTGGTGGTAGGCTGCCTGTTAATAACACTATTAAAGAATTGTGATCGCGTAAAAATGGCATGTCTTGCTCAGTTGGTGAATGTAATTGCACCGATTATGACGGAGAACGGTGGAGCTGCCTGGGCTCAGACCATCTTCTATCCCTTCATGCACGCTTCTAATTATGGAAGAGGAACTGCTTTAACCCCTGTGGTAATCTGTGATAAATACAGTACAGGTAAGGTTAAGGATATTCCATATGTTGAAACCATCGGTGTACTGAATGAGGAGAAGACAGCTCTGACGATATTTGCTGTGAACCGTTCCTTAGAGGAACAGGTTGATCTTGTCATCGATTTAAGTGATTTTGTTAATGCAAAGCTGATAGAGCATCTTGTTCTTGAACATCTGAATCTGAAGGCTGTTAATACTGCAACGGATCCTGACAATGTTGTTCCGCATCTAAATGGCATAACTAAGGTTGATCGGGAAGAAGCTGTTGCAACCCTGAATAAACATTCCTGGAATGTAATCCGTTTCGCAATTTAAAACGTTAAAGGAGGCTGGAATGAAAAAATCAAAAGCTATTAATAGTAAGGATTTTACGATAAAGGATGACTTCTGGTCTGCCTATCGCAGTTTAGTCCGTAAGGAAGTAATCCCATACCAGCATGAAATTTTGGAGGATCAGATTCCTGATGCTGCGAAATCACATGCAATAGCAAACTTCCGTATCGCAGCAGGGATCAAAGAAGGTGAATTCTATGGATGGGTATTCCAAGATAGTGATCTGGCAAAATGGATTGAAGCATGTGGACATTCCCTAGCAAACTCACCGGATCAAAAATTAGAAGAAACCGTTGATGGTATCATCGATATAATTGAGAAAGCTCAGATGGAGGATGGGTATCTGAATACTTATTTTCAGCTGAAGGAACCGGAGAAAAGATGGACCAACCTGCAGGAAGCCCATGAGCTTTATAGCACAGGGCATATGATTGAAGCTGCTGTAGCTTACTATGAAGCTACCGGTAAGGATAAATTATTAAAGGTTATGACCCGCATGGCAGATCATATCTACAATCGCTTTGGTAAGGGTAAGATTCGCGGATACTGTGGGCACCCAGAGATCGAGCTTGCTTTGATGAAGCTTTATCGAGTAACTGGTGAAGATCGATACCTTAGGCTTTGTGAATATTTTCTGAATGAACGTGGTACAGAACCGAACTTCTTCAAAGAAGAGAAAGAGAAGAGAGATTGGAGTGTCTGGAATTCTGACCCGGAAGAAAGATGGTATACGCAGAATCATGAACCAGTGAGAGATCAGAAGGATGCTGTCGGACATTCTGTCCGCGCGGTTTATCTCTATACTGCTATGGCGGATCTGGCAGCAGAAATTGGAGATGAAGGACTAAAATCAGCCTGTGAGAATCTGTGGAGCAGCATCACCAAACGTCGTATGTATCTGACGGGAGGTATTGGGTCCACTGTTATAGGTGAGGCTTTTACAGAGGATTATGATCTTCCGAATGATACCGTTTATGCAGAAACCTGCGCCTCTATCGGTCTCATATTCTTTGCCCAGAAGATGTTAGAGCTGTCACCGAAAGGTGAATACGCAGATGTGATGGAACGTGCATTATATAACACTGTGCTAGCAGGGATGTCACAGGACGGAAAACACTTCTTTTATGTAAATCCTCTAGAGGTTACCCCCGGAATATCAGGTAAAGCCCAAACGATGCGACATGTTCTGCCTGAGAGGCCAAGATGGTTCGGGTGTGCTTGTTGTCCTCCAAATATAGCTCGTATGATTTCTTCCTTGGAGATGTATGCTTGGTCGGAGAATGATACGACGGTATTTTCCAATCTATACATTGGTGGAGAGGTTGATTTCACTAAGACAAAGAATTGCAAGGTAGTAACGGAAGCCAGGTATCCTTATGATGGAGTGATCAAGTACAGAGTTGTTCCGAATAGCACCTCTGCGATGCTTACACTGGCAATCCGCATCCCGGCTTGGAGTAGTCAGGCTAAAACCCAGATGACCTTGAATGGAAGCAGACTTAATCTCTCCTCTATTACAAAGAATGGCTATGCATATATTGAAAAGCATTTTATAGCGGAAGATGAGATTGAACTTAGGCTTGATATGACACCATATCGTATCTATTCCAACACCTTAGTCCGCAATAACGTAGGCTGTACTGCAATCCAAAGCGGGCCACTCGTTTATTGCTTTGAAGGTATTGATAACGATGGTGATGTTCATAGTCTAAGGATAGCAAAGAATTCGATCGTAACCAGTGGTAAATCCCTGGTTGACTTTCAGGATGTAAAGACCTTATCTGTATCCGGCTATAGGATGATATCTGAACCCGGATTATATTCCAATGAGAGACCGACCCCGCATGAATATACGCTGACTGCGATTCCTTATTATCTATGGGGGAACCGAGGACTGAATCAGATGCGTCTCTGGATGCCGGAGGAGTAAATTATTAAAGTTGTTGTATGATTAGAGTGACGGCACCGTTTTATAGTTTAAGAATGCTACTCGCGCTTTTAAGCACACAGGAGCGACTGACATGTCGTTTCGTTTCCCATACATTAGCCCTCTAGACCGCAACGGATAAGATAGGTTGAACCTTCCTATCTTTCCGCTACGGTCGGCAAGGGCTCCTGTCTGTTAAAACGAAAGACATCTGCCAGTACTCCTGTGTGCTTTTTCACGAGTAGCTTTTCTTATTTAAGAACGGTGCCTGATATCGATATTACAACAGCCTTAATATATTACTTAGGTAGAAGGACGTTTAAAAGAAAAGGATTAGGGAGTAAAGAGGAGTAAATAAGTTTAAGTAGAGAGGACAAAGAAGATAGAGAAGACAAAGAATACAAAGAAGACAAAGAAGACAAAGAAGTTTAATAGTGAAGTTCATAGGGAGGATAATGTCGTTATAAGGAGTTTTTAATCTAATGTTAATGTATTAATTTGCCGTTGGTGTATATTAATTAGTGTAAGAATAAAATTCTAATAAGAAAGAAGTGGGAGTTTTTATGGATTTATTAGTTTTATGGCTAGTTATTGGAATAGGGGTTATATTCGCGCTGTATCTTCTGATCTTTGTAATCCTCGGACTTAGGGTTATCTCATCTGATCAGGTTGCAGTAGTGGAAAAGTGGTGGAGTTTTAAAGGTTCCTTAAAGGATTCAATTATAGCTTTGAACGGTGAAGCCGGTTATTCCCCGAATCTGCTTCGTGGTGGTATCCATTTCAGATCCGCCTTAATGTTCAAAATTCACAAGTACCCTTTAATCACCATTCCTCAAGGTCAGATTGCTTATATCTTTGCTCGTGACGGTATGCCTTTGGCTCCAATTCAGACCTTAGGTAAAGTGATTCCGGAAGCTAACAACTTCCAGGATGTTACTGGATTTTTAAGGAATGGCGGACAGAGAGGACCTCAGAGAGGAATCTTAAGAGAAGGTACCTACGCTATCAATCTGGCACAATTCATCGTTATAACCCCGAACGATATCAAAGCAGTATTTAACAGTTCAAAGAATGAACGACTGGAGCTTTCCGCGATGCAGAAGACCTTACTTGAGCGTAATGCGTTCAGCCCGGTAATCATCATGGGCCATGGTCCTGAAGCTAGCGATGTTATGGGAATTGTTACAGTACATGACGGTCCATCTCTCCCTGAAGGCGAAATCATTGCTCCTTATGTTGGTGAAGAGCATGCAAGCTTCCAAGATCCTGAGAAATTCTTAGCCCTCGACGGTAGACGAGGTAAGCAGATTCAAGTATTAACAGATGGTACATATTATGTTAACCGCCTATTTGCAACCGTCGAGTTTAGACCGAAGACCGTTGTACCCATTGGCTTTGTTGGAGTTGTTGTCTCCTTCTTTGGAAAAGAAGGTGTTGACACCACCGGAGTGGAATATAAGCATGGAGAACTGGTAGGTCAAGGCTGCAAGGGTGTATTAGAAAAGCCTTTAATGCCCGGTAAATATGCCTTTAATACGGATGCCGGTAAAGTTGTTCTGGTACCTACCACGAATATTATTTTGAAATGGAACAGAGCAGAGATCGGCTCCCATAAATATGATGAAAACCTGACAGAAGTTGATATCATCACGAAGGATGCTTTCGAGCCCTCCCTACCGTTATCGGTAGTAATGCATATCGACTATAAACAAGCCCCTTGGGTGATTCAACGTTTCGGCGATATCAACATGCTGGTTAATCAGTCACTTGACCCGTTGGTTAGTGCGTACTTCAAGGATGTAGCTCAAACTAAAACATTAATTGAACTCATCCAGGAACGTAGCGAAATCCGTGAACGAGCTCTCGGTGAGATGAGGCTTAAATTCCAGAAATACAATTTACAGTTAGAAGAAGTATTAATCGGTACGCCGAAGTCTCCTGTTGAGGATATCCAGATTGAGAACATCCTTACCCAGTTACGTGAGAGACAGATTGCGGAAGAGAAGAAAGTAACTTATCAGAAACAGCAATCTGCAGCGGAAAGTGAGAAATCCTTACGAGAAGCTGAGGCAGTTGCGCAGCAACAGAGTTTCCTTACCAAATCTAAGATTCAGATTGAAATCGAGCGTAACAGCGGTGCGGCTCTTGCCAGCAAAGCCGAGCAGGAAGCGAATCAGATTGTCGCACTCGCTAAGGCAAATGCTTCTAAGATTACGTTAGAAGGTGAAGCAGAAGCTTCGAAGGAATCCAATGTAGGTCTAGCAAAAGCACGTGCAATTGATGCGCAGGTTAAGGCTTATGGTGGTGCTGAGTTCCGTGTTATCCAGGAGGTTACCGATAAGTTATCCGATGCTATTAAGAACGCTCAAGTGGATATCGTTCCGAAGACTGTTGTTAATATGGGTGGAAATGATGGAGCTGGCAGCAGTAGTACAATCCTGGATGCGCTGTTGAAATTCATTACCGTTGAAAAGCTTGGCGTTTCTCTCAAGAATAGAACTGAAACCAATGAGGTCATAAAATCTGTAAAAGAATCAAGTACTAATTCAGAAGCATAATGTTCAGAGTCGAATTCAGCTGATGCCATTCGATTGCTTCCTCTATCTGGTATAAAAACATAATAAATTTTCTGAATAACACATAATAAATGCCCCTCAATTGATTGAGGGGCATTATCTATGAACTAAAATTTATTATTTTTCTGCCATCTCCGGCTTCTTAGTTTTATTTTGTTTGTCTCTTGAATTTACCGGCAAAGTCTTTTTCTTTAAAATCTCGGCTTGCTTTTTTGCAATGTATTTTGAGAGGAGATTGTTCTTCTCATTGAATTTACAACCATATAGAAAAGAACCAAGGTTGTTAAGAAATTCTTTTCTTACAATTACTCCGGATAAGCTGATGATGGTGTTGTTATCCTTTAGTTTAAGACGGATCGTACGATCAACATCGATATCATCCTTCGTTATAAAACCGACACCGGTTTCGCTGATATCTTTTACCAAGACTGATAATGCTGACGGACCGGAGGCAGTATTCACATAAACAGGCATATCTTCACCGATATACATGCGATAAGCATCGCGGCGGTTGTAAGGTTTCCCATCACCGTATAAATCAATCTTATGATAGACACCTCCATCATATTTGACAAGTTTAACAGTAGCACTATCCCACAGATACAGTCTACCTTCGGATTTATATAAAAAATTAATCTGAAATTTGTCTGAAAAACCTACAGTTTGTTCGTTTACTTTGATTGTATTAATCAAAACGGAGTTATTCTTAACAAGAACAATATCGCTTTTGAAGTTCATGTTTCTACCATTACATCTCACTTCAAGTTCCATTGCCCCGCCTTTTGATATTTCGTCAATGTGCAAAACGACACCCCCATACAGTTATGCTTAAATAAAGTATATAACAAATTATTCTAAATTACAACACAAAATGCAATAATGCGATACGTATTATGCATATTGCTTCAAAGATATATAATAATGCTCAACTATATTGACAGGACAGGTAATGCCTGTATAATGAAGGTAATCATTAGCAATAATACAATATTATGGAAATGTGTAAAGAATGTTGCTGATTCTAAAATAGTACCAGTGAAAGAAGACATTATTAAGCTGTATGTCAGAAGCCTCAATGTAATATAATAGCTATTACAAGGGCGACTCATATTAATTAATTTACAGTTGGTGAACTCAATTTTTAATATTGACAACCGATAACTCGACTGTTATTATCATAGTTAATATGGGCAAAGGAGTTCCGATTTAGGAACCTTTGCCCAATTTTTTGTTAAAAACAATTTTGAAATGATAGAAGTATGAAATATAAATAGAAGGAGTGAAGTTTATGAAGAATTATTCAAAGAAAGACATTATTAGGATGGTGGAAGAAGACGATGTGGAATTTATTCGTCTGCAGTTTACAGATATGTTCGGTAACCTGAAAAATGTAGCGATCACTACTGGCCAATTGGAGCGAGCATTAAATAACGAATGCATGTTTGACGGATCTTCCATCGAAGGCTTTGTAAGAATTGAAGAATCAGATATGTTCTTATATCCGGACTTGAATACTTATGTTACATTTCCTTGGAGACCTCAGCAGGGGAAAGTTGCCCGTCTGATCTGTGATGTCTATACGACAGAACAGAAACCTTTCGAGGGAGACCCTAGATATATTCTGAAAAAAGTGATTAAACAGGCAGAGGAAATGGGTTATACCTTTGATGTTGGTCCGGAATTAGAATTCTTCCTATTTCATATGGAGGAAAACGGAAAGCCCACCACAACAACGACGGAGAGAGCCGGTTATTTTGATCTTGGACCACTTGATTTTGGTGAGAATGCGAGACGGGATATCGTTCTTACTTTAGAAGAGATGGGTTTGTCTGTGGAAGCATCCCATCATGAGGTAGCACCTGCACAGCATGAAATAGATATTAAATACAATGATGCCCTTATTACAGCTGATAATATTATGACATTTAAATTGGTTGCACGTACCATTGCTAAGCGCCACGGGCTGCATGCAACCTTTATGCCAAAGCCGAAGTATGGTGTGGATGGTTCGGGTATGCATGTCAATATTTCCTTAAAGAAGGATGGCATTAATATTTTTGATGATTCTACCGGTAAATTAGGTTTAAGCCAAGAAGCATATCATTTTATCGCGGGTATTATGAAGCATATTGAGAGCATGACGGCTATCACCAATCCGTTGGTTAACTCTTATAAGAGACTTGTGCCTAACTACGAAGCACCGGTATACATTGCGTGGTCAGCTTCCAACCGTAGTCCGTTAATCCGTATCCCGGCCTGCAGAGGGACAGCAACCCGTATTGAGTTAAGATGTCCGGATCCGTCTGCAAATCCTTACCTGACCCTGGCGGTTTGTTTAGCAGCAGGACTTGATGGAATTAAAAATCAACTGATACCTCAGGATAGTGTTGATAAGAATCTCTTTGAACTAACCGCAGAGGAAAGAGCTGCACGCGGGATCCGAAGACTTCCTGCCAACCTCTGTGAAGCCGTGGACGATTTGGAGAAGAGTGAATTTGTGAAAGATGTACTCGGAAACCATATCAGCAAGAAATACATCGAGGCGAAAAGAGCGGAATGGGAGGATTACCGTACTCAGGTAACCCAATGGGAGATCGATCAATATTTATACAGAGTCTAATCTGTATCATCTCGATAAACTTATTATAAAAGGGAAAGAGGTGAACAGATGTGTATAGCATAATAGTTGGATTTCCTAGATTAGAAGATGCTAACAGTATTAAAAATTTAATTATCAGAAACGGATATAATGTCACCGAGGCTTGTATATCAGGATCGCAGGTTGTCGCCTTGGCAAATGATCTAGATGAAGGCATCGTGGTTTGCGGATATCGATTTTCTGATATGCATTACAGCGAATTAAACAACTATTTACCCAAAGGCTTCGAAATGCTGTTGGTTGCTTCACCTGAAAAACTGGAATTTTGCCAGGATAATAATATAGTCTGTTTACCCATGCCAATCAAAACCCATGATTTGTTGAATACATTGCAGATGATGTCTTATCAATATCAGAGAAGAAAGAAGAAAGATAAAGATAAGCCTAAGGAGAGAACGGAAGAGGAGAAAGCACTGATCAGTAAAGCGAAAATGGTTTTGATGGATCGAAATAACATGACAGAAGAAGAAGCACATCGTTATTTGCAGAAGACCAGTATGGATAGCGGTACAAATCTGATCGAAATGTCTGAGATGGTTTTGAAAATGTTCTATACTTAACCGCAGGAGATTCCGTATGTTTGTTCTTTAGTTGAAACTTAATATCATCCATGAGATAGCATTATATGCAATAACTAAAGCATTATAATGCTATTTTTGTGAAATAATGTCCTTTACAATGATAACGAAGTGAAAGCATTTCTATATTCTGTTTGTGCGAGTAAACAAACGTACATTATTTTACTAATTTAATTTAAGGCTTTACCGTAGCAAAGTTTTTTGCTATAATGCTTTCAATGGTAAATTACAACATAGAAAGGTTGGTACCAGGAATGAAATTTACAAAAATGCATGGATGTGGTAATGATTATGTTTATATGGACTGTACGAAGAATATACTAAGTAACATTCCGGAAACTGCTATTAAAGTAAGCGATAGACACTTTGGAATAGGTTCTGATGGACTGATATTGATTCGTTCTTCTGAAACAGCTGATTTTATGATGGATATGTATAATAATGACGGTTCCAGAGGTAAGATGTGTGGTAATGGAATCCGCTGCGTAGCAAAGTATGTGTATGACAAAGGACTTACAGACAAAAAGCAATTAAAGATAGAGACTCTGAGTGGTATCAAAGAACTGGACTTAACCGTGGAAGATAAGAAAGTTACCTATGTAACCGTAAATATGGGAACTCCGATTACAGAAGCCTCTAACATACCGGTGATTACAGAGCTTGCAGTAATCAAGAATGAACCGATTGTAATCGATGATCAGACTTACCGGATTACCTGTGTATCCATGGGTAATCCTCATGCTGTAGTATTTGTTGAGGATATTAAGAGCCTGCAGTTAGATAGGATAGGACCTTTTTTTGAGCACCATAAGATGTTCCCTGACCGCGTAAATACAGAATTTGTACATGTGATTGATCGCGAGCACATTGAGATGCGTGTATGGGAGCGTGGTTCCGGAGAAACCTTAGCTTGCGGAACCGGTGCTTGCGCAAGTGTAGTGGCAAGTATTCTTAATGGTCATACTGAGAATGAAGTTAAGGTGACACTTCTTGGCGGAGAGTTAAAAATCCGTTATGAGGAAGCGAAAAACACGGTTTATATGACAGGACCGGCAGTAACAGTTTATGAAGGAGATATTGATTTGTAAAATAATCTAGAAAGGTATGAGTGTCTATGTTTAAAATTAATGAAAATTATCTAAAATTACCCGGCAGTTATCTATTCTCCACCATTGGAAAGAAAGTAAGAGAGTATAGTGAAGCAAATCCGGATAAAAAAATCATCCGTCTTGGGATTGGTGATGTTACCCTTCCTCTGGTTCCGTCAGTAATTGATGCCTTACATTTGGCAGTGGACGAGATGGCAGAGAAGACAACCTTTAAAGGCTATGCTCCTGACCTCGGTTACGAGTTCTTACGCCAAGCAATTGCAACTCATGATTTTAAAACCCGTGGAGTAACAATTGCACTTGATGAAATCTTTATCAGTGATGGTGCGAAAAGTGATTCGGGCAATATCCAGGAAATCTTTGGTGTAAATAATAAGATTGCGGTATGTGATCCGGTATATCCGGTATATGTTGACTCCAATGTTATGGCGGGCAGAACAGGAGATTATCTTACTGATACCGGAAAATGGAGTAATGTAATCTACATGCCATGTACAAAGGAAAACAATTTTGCTCCTGAGCTTCCAAAGGAATCACCGGATCTGATTTATCTGTGTTTCCCGAATAATCCTACCGGATCTACCATTACAAAGGATGCTTTGCAAAAGTGGGTTGATTATGCAATTCAGGTTGAAGCAGTAATAATTTATGATGCAGCTTATGAAGCATATATTTCTGAAGATAATGTACCTCATACCATTTATGAGTGTGATGGTGCTAAGTCCTGCGCCATTGAAATCCGTAGCTTCTCCAAGAATGCCGGTTTTACAGGAACAAGACTTGGTTTTACGGTTATTCCGAAGGAATTAAAATGTGGAGAGGTGATGCTGAACAGCCTATGGGCTAGACGCCATGGAACGAAGTTCAACGGTGCACCTTATATTACTCAGGTTGCCGGAGCAGCAGTCTATACACCCGAAGGCAGAACACAGACCATGGAGCAGATAGCTTATTATATGAACAATGCAAAGGTGATCCGTGAAGGTCTACAGGCAGCAGGCTACACCGCATCCGGTGGTGTGAACGCCCCCTATATCTGGATGGAGACACCGAAGAGTATGACCTCCTGGGAATTCTTTGATTACTTATTAACAACAGCAAATGTTGTTGGTACACCAGGATCAGGCTTTGGGCCGAGCGGAGAAGGTTACTTCAGACTGACCTCTTTTGGTTCCTATGAGAGTACGATTGAGGCAATTGAGAGAATTAAGAAACTCTAATATTTGCTTCGAGTGTTACAATCCTGAACAAATTTTTGAAATTAAATAGAAATTATACTGCCGAGGGAATGGAAATTCTTTCGGCAGTTTTTATAGATAGGATAAAAATCAATGCAGAGATTAATACAAATTAGGATTTGACAAATATAAGGTATCGTATTATGATATAGCTACACACACCCCCCCGGTGGGAGGGTGTGTAAAAATGAAATGTGATTCAGTAATTTATGTTAAAGTTATAGCTATGACCTGCTGCGTATTCCACCGGAAAAAAGATTGTTGCCAGGCTAAACTGGGTACAATAGATAGCAGGGAATGTATAAAAATTATGATAATATGAGGAGATTGAAGATATGAAGAAGATAATTGATATTAAGGGTATGAGCTGTGGCCATTGCACTGCAAGAGTTGAAAAGGTGCTCAATGCTATCGAAGGTGTTGAGGCTAAGGTTGAATTAAAGAAAAACCGAGCAATTGTTACATTATCAAAGAATATTGATGATCAGATATTACATGATACAGTAACTGAGGCAGGTTATGAAGTTGTATCTATTACAGAGAAAAAGGGTCTATTCTCCTAAGGAGGGACGTAATGAAGGCGGATAAGGATAAGGTTAGCCGGTTACTTAAGACTGCAAGAGGACAGATTGATGGAATTCTAAAAATGATTGAGGGAGACAGATATTGTATCGATATCTCGAATCAGATTATAGCAACAGAAGCCATACTTCATAAAGCCGAGCGAGAGGTTCTGCATGCACATATCGATGTATGTGTGAAGGAGGCAATCGAAACCGGCAATACCCAGGAAAAACTGGAGGAAATAAGAAGTATCATTGATAAACTCACAAAGTAAAACTGGAGGAGTAAGAAATATCATTGATAAACTCACAAAGTAAAACTGGAGGAGATAAGAAGTATCATTGATAAATTCACAAAGTAAAACTTAGCCATATAATTAATTCACGGGTATCCGATATTTTAATCAGAATCGGATACCCTATTTTTAAAACAACCTCAGGTATAAACATTGATAAATTTTTCCTATAATGGTATACTTAGGGATAAAGAAATGGAGCCAGTGGGCGGATTGGAGATGGAACATGTTATATCCGAAGAACTTGGAAAAAGGTTATAAAATCGGAGTAACAGCAACCTCAGCGGGTTTTGAAGCAGATGTTGATTTCATACGATTGGAAAGCGGGATACAGCATTTTCGTGAGCTTGGATATCCTGTAACAATAACTGATAATGTTAGAAAAAGTGTTAAGGGAAGAAGTTCGGACGGCCAGACCAGAGCGAAGGAACTCCAGCAGCTGTTCGCAGATTCTGAGGTACGAGCAATCATTGCTGCCAGTGGCGGTGATTATCTTGTTGAGATGTTATCTCACGTTAACTTTGATCTGCTGAAGGATAATCCGACATGGATTCAGGGGTATTCCGATACCACAGGTATTTTATATACAATAACCACGAAGTTAGATATTGCCACTCTGTACGCGAATAATTTCGGTAGCTTTGGGATGAAAAACTGGCATAGCTCGTTATGGGATAACCTAAGAATAATAGAAGGACAGGATACGGTTCAGCATAGTTTTGATAGGTATCAGGACGGATATAAAGAGCGTATTACAGGGTATGAGGAATTTGAACTTGAGAGAGAAGTAAATTGGACTAATCTGTATCCATCCGGAAGTGATGAGAGTCAGGAACTCTACATCCGAGGACGAGCTCTTGGTGGTTGCCTTGATGTACTTCTTAACCTGGTTGGAACAAGATTTGATCATACAAGAGAATTTGTCAGAAGGTACCAGCAGGATAAGATTCTATGGTTTTTAGAAAGCTTTGATTTAGGCAGTGAAGCCCTGACTAGAGGGCTATGGCAATTAAAAGAAGCTGGATGGTTTGAGCATGCAGCAGGATTTGTCTTCGGAAGACCTGCAATGTACCGCACCGGTTCAGATACAACGTATGCAGAAGCAGTAGTATCTGTGTTGGGAGAGTTGCAGCTACCAATTATTTTTGATGCAGATATCGGACACAAGCCACCGCAGTTTACAATGATTAACGGTGCAATTGCAGACGTCATTAGTTTTGCTGGAAAAGGCAGCGTAAAATTCGAAAGAAGGTAAATAAAAGGATGGAAAGGGAACAGCAAAATAACGGGATGGAAAATGGGGAAAGTAATGATGTTAGCAAACTGGGCAAGGAAGTCGCAGAAATTATGAAAGAAGATACGATGCAGGAGATAACGACAACAGCGAAAGGACCTAACGGGCATCAACAATCGAAATCCATAAAAGGTATTTGGAACAGTTATATCAGCTTCTCTGGGAACAATGTACTTTTTCCCATGTTGTTTATGATAGGTACGTTAGTTTACCTCGAAATTGTGCTTCACTTTTTGAATTACGGTAAATTTGATAACAAGATTATCTATCCGATACTGTTCGCAATTCCGATTGGATTACTGATTGGTTTTATCACAGGCTTATTCAATACAAAGATTAATAAGCTTCTTCTCTGGGGTATAACAGTATTTCTAGGTCTATTGTTCAATACCCAGTTAATTTATTTTTATGTTTTTAAGGTATACTTTTCCTTCCAGACCCTTGGTTTGGCTGGTGATGCTTTTACGAATTTCTGGGCTGATATTATAGTGGCAATAAAAGCTAATATCGGTGGAATGATATTGCTATTTCTTCCGCTGCTCTTTCTGGCTTTTGTCCTTCACCGACAGATTGATTATCGAAGAAGAGGGTGGAAGGAACAGACGGTGTTTCTGGGATCATCCGTTGTCATTTACACTCTTGCCCTGGTAACCTTGCTTCTGTTTGGTAAAGGTGATTATTCACCCTATGATTTGTATTTTAAATCTAAGGTTCCGGATCTGTGTGGTAAACAGCTTGGTATTGTAACCATGACAAGTATTGATATTGGTAACCTATTCGGTAAAGAGGAAGATCTGGTACTTGCAGATACCCTTACCCTGGATCCTGTTGAGATTGAACCAACAGTGGCTCCGACTCAGACGCCCTCAACTGTAATCACGGATGGCCCGCAAGCAGAAGAAGCAGATGCGGCACCGGCTCCAACAGCAACACCGACACCGATTCCCGTGGATACCTCTCCGAATGTTATGGAGATTGATTTTAATTTATTAGCAGGCAGTGAGTCTAATGATACGATTAAGACACTTCATCAATATTTTTCCTCGGTTACTCCGACGAATAAGAATGAGTATACCGGTATGTTTGAAGGTTATAATCTGATATTAATTACAGCGGAAGGCTTCTCGCCTTACGCAGTCAATGAAATTAAGACTCCTACCCTGTATAAGCTTGTCAGGGAAGGTTTTGTATTCAATAATTTTTATACAGCCTTATGGCAAACCAGTACCAGCGATGGCGAGTTTGTAGCGTTGACAGGACTCATACCGACCGGAACACGTAGTATGTATAACAGCAGGAATAACCTCTGGCCTTTCACCATGGGTCACCAGTTTAATTTGTTGGGTGTAGAAAGTAAAGCATATCATAATCATAACTTTACTTATTACCAAAGAAATGAGACCCATCCGAATTTAGGGTACATTTTTACAGGGAAAGGGAATGGCTTGACACTGGACAATCCGGACGTATGGCCAGCCTCCGACCTAGATATGATTAATCATACAGTGAATGATTTTGTAGATGAAGATCGATTTCATATTTATTATCTCACAGTCAGTGGTCATATGAATTATACCTTTACCGGTAACAGTATGTCGTTGCAGAATAAAGATTTAGTTGCGGATCTGCCCTATTCCGACGATGCAAAGGCATATATCGCCTGTCAGATGGAGCTTGACAGAGCGTTGGAAAAGCTGATCAAGAGTCTCGAAGAGGCCGGGGTTGCAGATCGTACAGTGATAGCACTGAGTGCGGATCATTATCCTTATGGCTGGGAAAAATATAAGCTGGATGAACTTGCCGGACACGAGATAGACCCTGTTTTTGAGATATATAAGAACCACTTTATTCTTTGGAGTGAAGGAATGGAAGAGAACATTATCATCGACGAGCCATGTTCCAGTATGGATATCTTGCCTACACTATCTAATCTATTTGGATTAACCTATGATTCCAGATTAATGATGGGTCAGGATATATTATCAGATGCTGCTCCTCTCGTATTATTATCTAACCGGAGCTTCATAACGGATAAGGTAAGGTATAATTCGGAGACCGGGGAAGTCACGAAGCTTACAGATGAGGAATTACCTGAGGATTATATCAGTAATATCAATAAGATTGTTAAGAATAAGTTTAATGTTTCCAAGAGCATACTGAAAGATGATTATTATCGTTACGTTTTCCCAAATTATCCGAATGACTTTAAGTAATGGAAAGCGAATTGATAAATTTTTATTTTCCCTCTTGCTTTTAAAAATACTATGTGCTAATATAAGTCAACAACAAAGGTGTTGTGTACACAATACCTTTGTCTTTTTATATCCTAAACACATATAGTTAATATTTCAGATGAATTCGTCATTAAGAAAATGATGTTATCGGCTGAGAAGGAGACTTTATTCTACCCAATAATCGATTGACAGGAATGGTGAGCCACCGACTGAGAGCACACCTATGGTGATAAGTAGAATACGGAACACTCCGGAGCCCGCGAATTGAACGATCAGTAGGTTCGTGCGTGACACGCGTTAAGTGTAGGAAAGCTGGAGAGTTATACTCTCAATGCGGGTGGTACCGCGGGAATTTTCGTATTCTCGTCCCGAATGAATGCAATTTGCATTCATTCGGGACTTTTTATTGTGAAAAATCAAAGATTTTTTACAATAACTTTGAGCCTAGGGCCCAAGGTTTGTAGGCTTTGTAGAAAGGAATGGTTATCATTATGGAGTTTATAACAGGAATGAAACAAAAAGAGACCAAAGAGATCAGCGAGATATTAGCTGGCAATATATCAGGAGATGTTAAAATCAATGGTTTCATCCACACGATTCGTGATATGGGTGAAGTAGCCTTTGTCGTATTAAGAAAAAGAGAAGGTTTGGTTCAGTGCGTTTATGAAGAAGGTGTAACAGATTGTCAACTGAAAGATTTAAAGGAAGGAATGACCGTAGAAGTGGAAGGCTTTCTACATTCAGAAGAACGTGCACCCCAGGGCTTTGAAGCAAGACTGAAGAAGGTTACCATACTAACGGTACCGAAGGATGGTTCCATGATGCCTATTCCGATTTCCAAATGGAAAATGAAGACCTCTCTCGAGACAAAATTAAATTATCGTCCCATCGCTTTAAGAAATATCAGAGAGCGGGCAATCTTCAAAATCCAGGAGGGCATTGCAAGAGGCTTCCGTGATTTCCTCTTTACCCAGGGCTTCACTGAAGTTCGTACTCCTAAGATTGTTGCGGGTAATGCAGAAGGCGGTGCGAATGTATTCAAACTTGAATATTTCGGTAGCAAAGCCTTCCTGGCACAGAGTCCACAGTTCTATAAGCAGACCATGGTGGGAGTATACGACAGAGTATTTGAAGCAGCTCCCGTGTTTCGTGCAGAGAAGCATAATACCACAAGACATCTGAACGAATACACCAGCTTAGACTTTGAGATGGGGTATATTCAGAGCTTTGAAGATATCATGGCAATGGAGACAGAAGTACTCCGTTCTATCATGAAGTTCCTAAACGAGAGTTACTCCAAGGAATTAAAGATTCTGGAGGTTGAATTGCCTGATATTCAACAGATTCCCGCAGTAAGGTTTGATGAAGCTAAACTACTAGTATCGGAAAAATATAACCGTAAGATTAAGAACCCATATGATTTGGAACCGGAAGAAGAGGTCCTGATTGGTAGATACTTTAAAGAGGAATATGGCAGTGACTTTGTATTTGTTACACACTATCCCTCTAAGAAAAGACCCTTCTACGCTATGGATGATCCGGCGGACCCCAAGTTCACCTTAAGCTTTGATCTCTTATTCAAAGGAATGGAGATTACTACAGGTGGACAGAGAATTCATGATTATGAAGCGCAGGTTGCTAAAATGATGGCAAGGGGAATGAACCCGGATGAATTTACGAACTTCCTTATGATCCATAAACACGGCATGCCACCTCATGGTGGATTGGGAATTGGATTGGAACGTCTAACGATGAAGCTTTTAGATGAGCAGAATGTACGAGAGACAACCATGTTCCCAAGAGACTTATCCCGATTGGAGCCGTAGGGAAAAGGGAATGATAGATAAAAACGCTAACTATAGTAAATATAGAATTAAACAAGACAATCGATAGAAAGGCAGGTATCGCCATGAAGATAACGCAGGAAACCGTACAATATGTTGCAGCTTTAGCAAAGCTTACTGTCTCCGAAGAGGAGAAACAGAAGGTAGCTATTGATCTGGACCGTATACTTGACTATATTCAGACGATGGATGGGCTGAATACAGAAGGTGTTGAACCCATGTCCCACGTCCTTCCGGTTAAGAATGTATTCCGGGAGGATATCGTCAGTAATGAGGATAACCGTGAACAGTTAATTAAAAATGCACCGAAGCAGAAAGACGGATGTTTTGCAGTTCCTAAAACTGTGGAGTAGATTGAATAGAAAACGAATAAGCATCAGGATGGTTTAAATTTCAGACTCAAAGCATTCTGAAAGAATTTGAAAGGATTTTTTAGGAAGGGACGGAGATTATTATGGTAAATATCACAGCATTGTCTGCGCTAGAGCTCGGAAAACTGATTAAAGAAAAAAAAATAACAGTTGCTGATGCTGTCAAAGCCCAGCTTGACATAATAAAGCAAAGAGATCCACAGTACCACTGCTATATCACGGTATTGGAGGAAGAAGCCTATACTCAAGCAGAAGAAGTACAGAAAAGGATTGATGCAGGAGAATTAGTGGAGTCTCCACTTGCCGGTGTACCTATGGCGGTAAAGGATAACATCTGTACTAAGGGCGTTAAGACGACCTGTGCATCAAAGATTCTATACAATTTCGAACCAATCTATGATGCAACTGTCATCGAGAAACTGAAAGCAGCAGGAGCAATTATCATTGGAAAGACTAATATGGACGAGTTTGCTATGGGAAGTACCACGGAGACCTCACATTTTGGAGAAACCATGAATCCCTGGGATACCTCCCGTGTTCCCGGCGGCTCCAGCGGTGGTTCAGTAGCAGCTGTGGCTGCGGAGGAGGCCTTTTATGCTCTTGGTTCTGACACGGGTGGATCCATTCGCCAACCAGCCAGTTATTGTGGTGTAACCGGCATCAAACCTACCTACGGTACAGTTTCCCGTTTTGGTTTGATCGCTTACGCTTCTTCTCTTGACCAGATCGGAACGATCGGACGCAATATATCCGACTGCGTGGCAGCTCTTGAGATAATATCAGGACACGATGCAAAGGATGCGACCTCCGTTGAGGAGAAAGCCTACCAATATACCAAGGCTCTGGTTGACGATGTGAAAGGTATGAGAATCGGTATCCCGAAGGATTACTTGGGAGCAGGTCTGGAAGAGGAGGTAAAGGTAAGTATTTTACGAGCTGCTGAAGTGTTCAGAAGCAAAGGTGCAATCATTGAGGAATTTGAACTACACAGTGTTGATTTTGCTGTTCCCTCATATTATGTAATTGCCTGTGCAGAAGCCAGCTCTAACTTATCCCGTTTTGATGGAGTAAAATATGGCTACCGTAGTCCTGAGGCAGAAGGCTTGCAGGAAGTATATAAGAATACCAGAAGTGAAGGCTTTGGCAATGAAGTAAAACGCAGAATGATGATTGGTGCCTTTGTATTAAGTTCCGGTTATTATGATGCTTTCTATAATAAAGCACTGAAAGTAAGAGCTATCATTAACCAAGGCTTCCAAAAAGCCTTTGAAAAATATGATATCATCTTAGGACCGACAGCACCCGAGACAGCACCAGCAATAGGAGAAAGCTTATCCGATCCTCTGAAAATGTATCTGTCCGATATCTATACCGTCTCCGTGAACCTGGCAGGACTCCCTGCAATCAGTTTGCCCTGTGGAAAGGATTCGAAGGGTTTACCGATCGGTTTGCAATTAATCGGAAAGCATTTCGGTGAAAAGGATATCATCAGAGCAGCCTATAGCTATGAACAGTCAGTGAAATATGAAAGACCTGTTCTAATTGCATCTGACAGGAAGGAGGCATAACCATGAAAGCATATGAAACAGTCATTGGTCTAGAAGTTCATGTGGAGCTTGCCACCAAATCAAAGATTTTCTGCGGTTGTACAACAAGGTTCGGTGGAGACCCGAACACCCATTGTTGTCCGGTGTGTACCGGTATGCCGGGAACACTTCCGGTGCTAAATAAGAAGGTAGTAGAGTTTGCTATGGCAGCAGGTCTTGCTTTAAATTGTGACATAACACAGAAATGCAAGTTTGATCGTAAGAATTATTTCTACCCGGATCTTCCAAAGGCTTATCAGATTTCCCAGCTATATTTGCCCATCTGCCGTGACGGTGGAATTGAGATTGAGACGGAAGCAGGCAAGAAAACCATCAGGATTCATGAAATCCATATGGAAGAGGATGCGGGTAAGCTGGTACATGATCCCTGGGAGGACTGCACCTTGGTTGATTATAACCGCTGCGGCGTACCTTTGATCGAGATCGTAAGTGAACCGGATATGCGTTCTGCAGAAGAAGTAATTACTTATCTCGAGAAACTCAGATTGATTCTTCAATACCTTGGAGTATCCGATTGTAAGATGCAGGAGGGTTCCCTTCGTGCAGATATCAATCTTTCCATCCGTGAGGTAGGTGCCAAGGAATTCGGTACCAGAACCGAGATGAAGAATATGAACTCCTTTAAAGCGATTGCAAGAGCCATTGAAGGGGAGAGAAAACGGCAGATTGAGCTTCTGGAATATGGTAAGAAGGTAACCCAGGAGACAAGGCGTTGGGATGATAATAAGGACACCAGCTTTGCCATGCGTTCGAAGGAAGATGCTCAGGATTACCGCTATTTCCCCGAACCGGATCTACCTCCGATTGAGATCAGCGATGAATGGCTTCAGGAAATCAAACAACGCCAGCCGGAGCTTCGTGCTGAGAAGATGCTTCGTTATGAGAAGGAATTTGATATTCCTGTATATGATGCTTCCATTATTACAGGTTCAAAACACTTGGCAGACCTTTTTGAAGAGACGGTTGCTTTATGTGGCAAGCCTAAGGAGGTCTCCAACTGGTTGATGGTTGAGACTATGCGCCTATTAAAAGATCAGGAGATGGAAGCAGAGGAAATTACCTTTACACCGGCTCAGTTATCTACCCTGATCAGCATGGTTGATGGGAATAAGATCAATCGTACGGTTGCCAAGGAAGTGTTTGAAAAGATCTTCAAGGATAATGTTGAACCTGAGGAATATGTTGAAAAATTTGGACTTGGAATGGTATCAGATGATGGCTTGTTACGCACCACGATAGAGAAAATAATTATTGACAGTCCGCAATCGGTGGTTGACTACAAGAGTGGCAAGACGAAGGCTATGGGCTTCATCGTTGGTCAGACTATGAAAGAGATGAAAGGCAAAGCTGACCCCGGTATGGTTAATCAGATTGTGAAAGAGATACTTGATTCCATGTGATGAATTCCTATAAATCTTTGTATCTTCTATTAGATAATTGCGAAACCAGGAAACCATGACAATTTTCCACGTAATTGATACAGTTCCTGAGCGAAATTTGCGCGGAATCAGCATGGAGCGAAGGAATTTGTATCAATTGCATGGGGAATTCTGTAAGGGATTCTGTTTCGCAATTATCTATTTGTATCTTCTATTGAATATCGATTCCAAATCAGTTATAATAAGGGAAGTAAAAAAGGTTCAATGGAAAAGCCTTTTGCTGAAAGAACATAAATCTTTCAAAACTTTATGAAGAACTTAATGGAGGGATACTTATGGATGAGAGAAGAAAAGCAAAAAGAATGCCGGTAATACTATCGCTGGAAATACTCAATTTATATAAACAGGATAATGTTCAGGTAAGTAATCTGCACGCACCCATCGAAGTAATTAATATATCACAGACAGGGATAGGCTTTATCTCAGAAAGTGTCCTACCGATTGGATATTATTTTAATGCAAACATCAATTTGGGCAATAATGAAGATACCTTACATGCCGTTGTTGAGATCGTCAGAACTCAACCTTCTGAAGGTAAAACGTTGTATGGTGCTGAATTTGTGGGTATGGCAACTATCTTATCCTATATTTTTGATGAATATGATCATAAATTGAGCGAGGATCATCAGGAATAAGATTGAAAGAATAACATAAAAACTTAGAGTGTAATCTAGATGAAATCTGATGCAGATTTTATCGGGATTATGCTCTTTTTTTATTTGGGTATTGACAATTAATGGCAAAGGTGATAATACTGTATATAGATAGTATAGACAGTGATAACACTGAAAGGTGGTGCAGGATTGAAATTAATTATTTCCAACAGTTCGGGAATACCGATCTATGAACAAATCAAAGAACAGTTTAAAGCAGGGATATTGAGCGGTGACTTAAAAGAAGGAGATGTATTGCCATCCATCAGACTTCTGGCAAGGGATTTAAAAATCAGCGTTATTACAACAACAAGGGCTTACACCGATTTGGAACAGGAAGGTTTTGTATCGAACGTTCAAGGAAAAGGGTGCTATGTTCTGCCTATGAATAATGATCTGGTTAAGGAGCAACTGCTCCGAGAGATAGAAGAGGGATTTCTGGCAGCCGTGCGTGCTGCAAAGATAGCAAAGATCAGTCGTAAGGAATTGGATGTTATATGGAATGACATCTGTAAGGAGGAAGCATATGAATAATACATTAGAGATTACAGGCCTATCAAAGAGCTTCCCAAACTTTCAGTTGAACAATATTAATTTCACATTACCGGAAGGTTATATCATGGGCTTTATCGGACCGAATGGTGCAGGAAAGACATCAATTATCAAACTCATATTGAATATGTTAAAGAAAGATTCCGGAATGATTAAGGTATTCGGCTTGGATCATATCCTAGGTGAAGAAGAAATCAAAGAGAACATCGGTGTTGTATTTGAACAGTCGTACTATTTGGAAAAATGGACCCTCAAAGAGCTGGAAAAAGCTATCAGAATATTCTATAGCACCTGGGACAGTGGGAAGTACTACGGATACCTTAAGGACTTTGGACTTGATAAGAACCAGACGGTAAAGAGTCTGTCAAAAGGGATGAAGATGAAGCTGATGATTGCTGTGGCGTTGTCCCATGATACGAAGCTTTTAATCCTGGATGAACCGACCAGTGGACTGGATGCGGTATCAAGAGAAGAACTGCTTGACATCCTTCGTAATTATATTATCGACGAACGTAAGAGTGTACTATTGTCCAGCCATCTTACCTCTGATCTGGAAAAGATAGCTGATTTTATTACATTTGTCCATAACGGAGAGGTCGTTTATACCGGAACAAAGGATGATTTGCTCGAACAATATTGTATTGTCAAAGGTGATAGTAAGGACCTGACAGTAGAGTTAAGATCAGGTATTATCGGCCTGACTGAATCAGCGGTTGGGTTTGAAGGATTGCTTCCTGTAGCCGATATGAGAAGTCTATCGAATAAGATGGTAACGGATGTGGCTACTTTGGATGATATAATTCTGTTTACGGATAGAAAAAGAAAGCAGAGATAGGATAATGATAAATGAAAAGCAGAATGGAGGATTCTATGGAAAAAGTGTTGCGCATCATGCGTTTTGATTTATCTACTTGTTGGAAATCAATAATTGCTTTGTTTGTATTTTATTTTATCTTTGGCTTGTATTATGGATTTGCTGTAGGTGACTTACGGGTAATTCCTATCTCTGTTGTGATCTGGATATCCATGGTGGCAGGTTCCCCTTTCGTCGTGCGCGAGAAATTCTTTCTGAATCATTTATTAGGAACCTTGCCGGTGAACCGTAAGAATATCATAAGAAGTGGATATCTACTCTCTATATTGATTGGAGTATTCGGGATTACCATGTCGGAAATCATGGTCATTATCTCGACGGCTTTCTTTCACATCGGATTTGATAGGAAGGATATGTATCTTACTCTTTGTATTGCAGTAATATTGTACAGTCTGATTCTTGCAGTGCAGCTGCCACTGTATTTTCATTTGAAACATAGTACCATAGTTTTGATGTTACCTACATTTTTGTTTTTAAGTTATGCTATACTATGCCAATTATATTATTTTGGAGTATTTCATATTTGCTTGGTTGAAATGATAGCAGTTTTCTGGAGATATTTTTACTTATCTGTAACTGTAACTGTGCTTTTGGCTGCTACATTATTTTACCTTTCATATATTGTTACCTGTAGATTATATAGGGATAAGGATTTATAAATAGTATAAGGGGAAAGTGAGAGCCGTTGATACGGCAGAAGGGAGTATTCATGAAGAAACTTATAATCATCGTCTTAGCAGCCTGCCTGCTGATAGGAATTCCATTTATCATTATGGATAGGATCGCGGAGAACAATGGAGATTTTAATATTCCATCCTGGTATGAAACAGTCAGAATTAAACTGGAGGAGAAGGCAAGAAACAGTGAAGTGGTATATACAAAGGAACTCACAAATGCGACGGTGGTCAGTTTTATGATCCAGTCCAACTCGCAGACGGATAGTACCATAAGAATATCAAGCGATAAGAAGCTGATCGGAAGCAATACTCATGAGGAAACCTTTATGATCAGTAATATGACCGGAAAATCATACTTGTCTCCGAAGATGATTCTACAGCCGGGAACATATACCATCACAGTAACGAGTAAAAAGACAGAGGGAGTGGTAATGATTGGTTATCAGGAAACAGAATTGAACTCTTCAGAATACGAAAGGCTTCTGAAAATTGATCAGGGAGATCTGAATAATCCACCGGAAGGCTACGAACTGGCTTATAGTACGAAGCTGTCAGGGTTAGACTGCACTCAAGAAACAGTTTACTCCTTAAGCCTTGACCGATCTAAGAATATAGGAATTGCAGTATATACGAATGCTACCACCGGTAAAGCAACCGTAGATTTTCAAGGAACATATTCGAATTTTATAGGTTTAGTTACACCAAAGGTTCATACGATATGTGAACAGATGGAAAGCACCTTCCAACGTGGTGATTATGAGATTCAACTAACCAGTAAGAATGCTGATGGGGAGATCTATATATTCATTAAGAAATAAGCTGGTATTTAATGGCAGAAACAAATAAAGTATCGATATTGATTGATTTAAGAAATGGAAAATAAACTGGAATGGAAAATAATCTGGAAAGGAAAATAATTATGAAAGGGAATCTTCCTTCAATAAAACAGGCAAACCTATTGTTCCTGCTGGTATCATTTGCAATATTGCTTAGCTCCAGCCTTCTTGTACCAAGACTGGGCATTGGCGTTAATTTGTGGATTAATGAATACCTTTGGATACTGGCACCGACAGTCTTTCTTGCTAAGTTAGGGAAAATGCCTACAAAAGAAGTATTTCATTTAAAGAAGACATCAAGAAGAAATATCATGATTGGTATGATGGCTGCAGTCAGCCTATGGTTTTTTGCTTTCTACCTGTCAAAACAGACCGGGTTATTTCTCGATAATAAATTCGGTGCTTTTGATACGGTCATTACGAATTCAGTTTCGCCTAGTCAGGGGATCCTGACGCTCATCGGAATGTTAATTCTCGCACCAATCTGCGAAGAGCTATTATTCCGAGGGGTTATACAGAGTGCATACGAAGCTCATAACAAAAAGTATGGCTTCGTATTCTCCGCAATTTTGTTCTGTATGTTTCATGTCATGAGCGGAGTCACGGAGGTAATACCTACCTTTTTCGTTGGATTGCTATTAGGATACCTGGTGTACCGTACCGGATCGATTATGGCTTCCATGGCCGCACATATGGCGACGAACTTTAGTGCTTTATTTATCAATGGTTCCCTTGGGTTATCTTTTCTGAAGGTAATTCCCTTGTGGCTTCCTATTGTAAGTATCGTTGGCCTATGTTTCGTTGCGTTTCTGCTAAGCAGGCTCAAAATAGATGAATATGATGTGATAGATCAAGAGACATTGAACGTACCAACAAAGGATATACTAATAAAGGATGTACCAATAAAGGAAATATCAATAAAGGAAATATCAATAGAGGAGAGATTAATAGAGGAAAAATTAATAGAGGATTTACCTATTGAGGTTATATCCACAAAAATGAAGTTCACAATAGGAAGCGTTGTTTTGTTAATACTCTCCATTCTTTTTGTCCTATGTATCGGAGCAATTGAAATAATAGCAAGGCAGACGCTTTAAGAGAGTATCAGGTCCTGATATCGAAGCTATAGCGTTTGATATCACTATCTTGCGAACTCTGCTCGATAAAGTCCTTGCTGAAATCAGGTTTTGTATAGTTGTCTTTCACCTCAGCCAAAAGTGAATAACCTTTCTTCTCCAGTGCAGTTGCTAGAGAAGGAAGGTTTTCTTTTATTAAGCTGCCGGCCTCTAAGTCTTCGATATAAAAATCTGCCTTAATGCTCATATTCTTATGCATCTGGATATGCACATTAATAGCACCTAGGTTTACCATAGTTAGATGTAGCAAGACACTTAAGTTCTCACTATTATCCTTTAGAGCTTTCTTTCTGGACATGATATACAGATCCGCATGAGTTTTTTGTTCTTTAAACTGTACAGGAAGCTGAAGATAAGTAAACACCTCGTTCAGATCTTTCATAAACTTTAGATTATCCTGCATATTCTTTACCGGCTCCTGCAAACGAAGAGCACTTTCAGTATCTTTCGCTGCAGTTGTCAGCGAACTTAACTTTTCTAAATCCTCTTGTAGCTTCTGGTACAATTCTAAAACGGGAGCCTTCTGAGCAGTCTTTTCTGGAGTTATCGTCCATTTCTGAAGGAAGGCATCTTCTAGAAGCTTGGAGTATTCCGGGGACTGTAGTAAATTACCTGCATTAATCTTGTCAAGGGAAGGCAGATTCTCCCGGATCAAGGTCAAGGTGTCTTTTAATGTTGCAGTACCTTGACTGATCTCGTCCTTCAAGCTTTGCGAAACAGGGATGCCGGACAGATTATTTAACAAGTTACCTAGGTCCTTCGGACTCAGGATATCCGATAACTTTGTCGCAACCTCCGGAACCCCCGTGTACTGATGGAAGAGCTTGTTAAGAATATCTGCTGTTTGAGGGGCAGAGTTTTGAAACCTTACTGAAAATTGATTGATAAGTTCTTGTCCGTCTTGGGAATCCAACAACCTGGGATTTGCAGGATCTTCAGTAAGTAGTTTGTCAAGAAAAAACATAGTTTCCTCTGGGGATAAGGAACCGGAACTGATCTGTGTTGCAAGATTCGTTGGCAGTAAGGCAGATAAATCAGGTCTATCTATCATTTTTTGTGAAATAGCCTGACTTAGCTGTGTTAATTCCTCCTGATTCAAGATTGCACCTAGGGGTGAGGATAAGCCATCTTTGGATGTAACCGTTGAATTATCATATAAGATATTGATTAATTCATCATTCATCTTAATCGCACTCATATGAGGAGTTGCAGCAATCTCCCGTTTGATTATCTCAGAGATATTCTGAGAAATCGTCTTAATTTCATTCATCAGTTGATGTGTACCCTTCTGATACGCCTCAAACTGTTTTATATTAGACGTGGTCATCGGTATCTTATTCTTATGCATAAGGACCAGTGTCAGAGGTGATGCATCCCTGTTAGTAACAGACAGCTTCATCATCGTCTGGAGGGTTTGTTTATCAATCGGCATTCTTTGATTCAGAAGTTCCGATACAAGCGCCCGGTTACGATCCGTCATCGGTAGACCTGATGCCATTAAGGCTTTCTGGATGGTAGAATCGTTTGCGGAGATTGCTTCATTCGGAAGATACTTTAACACCAATTGGTCTGAAGAATCTTCCGCAACTTGAAATTGTGCTTCCTGTCCAATAGACAAAGGAACATCACCGGATATTCTGGCAGAAATGATCTGCTTGTCCGGTTCCAGCTGCACCTTCACCTCATTATAGCGGATATCTACAATCTGCCCTTTTACCAATTGACCTTCCTTCAATTCTATTGATTTTCCATTCTGGTAAGAAGTTGATACAGATGCATCCGTCCTATGGGAAGTCTCCGAGGTTGATCTGGTTTCAACCCCGGTGCGCTTAACTTTACTCGAATTTGTTTGATAACCTGAGAGAGCTGATTGGTTGATATCCATGGGAAGTCTCCTTTCTTCATGATAGAATATACCATAGCTGATATTAATTACCGATCCATATGATAAACGATATTATTTCTTATTTTATATACCTGACTATTATATCGACGGCAACAGGAAATAAGTTTATACATTGGATATGGATATGGACAGGTACTGCGAGCAAGCCTATGATGCTGAAAAATATAATTATACTTAATATAATTAAGTTTAATGCTGGAAGGACATTACTAAATTAGGTTTATGATGTTAATAATTAATAAAATTAATACTTAGACAAATATATTTGTAAATTATACTTGCATTCCATAGTAAACTATATTATAATCAACGCAATAAAACGAAGACGTTTTTAGACAATCCATGTGATTATTTAAAAACGTCTTTTTTTGTAACTAATTTAGTATTTAATAAAAAATGATAGATAAAGGGAAGAGGAATGCGTATGAAGGATAACATCAGAGAGGAAGTAAAACAGGTTCCGCAGGGGTTATATGATCCGTCTTTTGAACATGATAATTGCGGTATCGGCGCGATTGTTAATATGAAAGGGATCAAAACTCATGAGACCGTAGAGGATGCATTAAAAATTGTTGAGAATTTAGAGCATCGTGCCGGTAAAGATGCACAAGGACAGACCGGTGACGGAGTTGGAATTCTTCTTCAGATATCACATAAGTTCTTTTCTAAGGTGACGAAGCCTTTAGGGATTGAGCTTGGCGGAGAACGTGATTACGGTGTGGGTATGTTTTTCTTTCCACAAGATGAATTAAGTCGTAATCAGGCGAAAAAGATGTTTGAGATTGTTGTCGAGAAGGAAGGTTTAAAATTCTTAGGATGGAGAGAGGTTCCAATCCAACCGACAACCTTAGGAGAAAGAGCACTTGCCTGTATGCCCCATATCCTTCAATGTTTTATCAAAAGACCTGCAAATGTAGCGAAAGGCCTTGATTTTGACAGGAAGCTGTACATTGCAAGAAGAATCTTTGAACAGAGTAATGACAATACTTATGTAGTATCCTTATCAAGCCGTACGATTGTATACAAAGGTATGTTCTTAGTAAAGCAGTTACGTCTGTTCTTCGGTGATTTACAAGATGATGCTTATGAGAGTGCCATAGCAATCGTTCACTCCAGATTCTCCACCAATACGAATCCCAGCTGGGAGAGAGCACATCCGAATCGTATTATTGTACACAATGGTGAGATTAATACCATTCGTGGTAATGCAGACAAGATGCTGGCTAGAGAAGAGACCATGTCTTCCGAGCATCTTAAGGGTGAAATGCATAAAGTGCTTCCGGTAATTAATATAGCGGGTTCTGACTCCGCAATGTTAGATAATACGTTAGAGTTCTTAGTTATGAACGGTATGGAGCTCCCCCTTGCTGTCATGATTACGATACCGGAGCCTTGGAGTAACGACTCTTCCATCAGTAGAGAAAAGAGCGACTTTTATCAGTATTACGCTACAATGATGGAGCCTTGGGATGGCCCGGCGTCCATTCTTTTCTCAGACGGAGATATCATGGGAGCAGTCCTAGACCGTAACGGTCTGAGACCTTCCCGCTATTATATTACGAATGACGATTATCTGATTCTTTCTTCTGAGGTGGGTGTACTTGATATTCCTGCGGATAAGATTATTAAGAAGGAAAGACTCCGTCCCGGCAAGATGCTTCTTGTTGATACCGTGAAGGGCTGTCTGGTTGATGATGATGATCTGAAGAATAACTACGCAAAACGCAAACCTTACGGTGAATGGCTTGACCAGAATCTTGTTATGTTAAGAAGCATTCACATTCCAAATAAGAAGGTAATGGAATATACGGATGAAGAACTAGCAAAATTGCAGAAAGCCTTCGGTTATACCTATGAAGATTATAAGACAACAATATTACCGATGGCCAGCAGCGGACAGGAAGCAGTAGCAGCGATGGGCGCTGACTCCCCGATCCCGGTACTGTCTAAGAATAACCCTCCGGTATTTAACTACTTTAAGCAATTATTTGCACAGGTTACCAATCCTCCGATTGATGCGATCCGTGAAGAAATTGTAACAGCTACCTCCGTATATATCGGTGAAGACGGTAATCTTCTGGAAGAACAGGCTGATAATTGCAAAGTATTAAAGATTAATAATCCTATTTTAACAAATACAGATTTGCTCAAGATTAAATATATGAAGATATCCGGTTTCAAGGTAGAAGTTATTCCTATGATTTACTATAAGAATACATCTCTTGATAAAGCGCTTGAGCATATGTGCGTAGAAGCAGATCGTTCCTATAAGGAGGGTGCGAATGTTCTGATCCTTTCCGACCGTGGAGTGGATGAGAACCATGTAGCAATCCCTTCCTTGCTGGCGGTATCCGCCCTTCAGCAGCATCTGGTTCGTACCAAAAAGAGAACGGCACTGGCTATGATTGTAGAAAGTGCTGAGCCGAGAGATGTTCACCATTTTGCATGTTTACTTGGCTATGGCGCATGTGCGGTTAATCCTTACCTTGCACAGGAAACCATCCATCAATTAATTAAGAACAATATGTTGGATAAGGATTATTATGCAGCAGTTGATGATTATAATAAGGCAATTCTAAAGAGTATCGTTAAGATCGGTTCCAAGATGGGTATCTCTACGATACAGTCCTACCAGGGTTCCAAGATATTCGAGGCGATCGGTATCAGCAAGGAAGTAATTGATAAGTACTTCACCGGAACCGTTAGCCGCATTGGCGGTATTACGTTAAAAGAAATGGAAAAGCAGGTTGACGAATTACACTCTAAGGCATTTGATCCCTTGGGCTTAAATCTTGATCTGACCATGGACAGTGATGGTTCCCACAAGCTTCGCAGCGGCAAGGAAGAGCATCTGTATAATCCGAAGACGATCCATTTGCTCCAGCAATCAACCAGAACCGGTAATTATGAGATGTTCAAGGAATATTCCAAAGAGATAACAGCGGAGCAGGAAAAAATCAATTTAAGAGGGTTACTGGATATCAATTACCCTGAGCAAGGCATCTCCATTGATGAGGTAGAAAGTGTTGACTCCATTGTAAAACATTTTAAGACGGGCGCGATGTCCTATGGTTCGATTTCAAAGGAAGCACATGAGGCATTAGCAATAGCGATGAACCGCCTTGGCGGTAAATCCAACAGCGGTGAGGGTGGTGAGTCCTTAGAGCGTCTCAAGACCTCCGAAGACGGACTCAACAAATGTTCCGCTATTAAGCAGGTTGCTTCCGGACGATTTGGTGTAACCAGCGAATATTTAGTAAGTGCAAAAGAAATTCAGATAAAGATGGCACAGGGTGCAAAGCCTGGTGAAGGCGGACAGTTACCGGCAGAAAAGGTATATCCTTGGATAGCAAAGACCAGACATTCCACGCCGGGTGTTGGTTTAATATCCCCGCCTCCTCATCATGATATTTATTCCATCGAAGATCTTGCCCAGTTGATTTATGACTTGAAGAATGCGAATAAGAGCGCAAGAATCTCCGTAAAATTGGTATCTGAGGCAGGTGTCGGAACAATTGCAGCAGGTGTTGCTAAGGCAGGAGCAGGCGTAATCCTGATCTCAGGTTATGACGGCGGCACCGGTGCAGCACCGAGGACCTCCATTTATAACGCCGGACTTCCTTGGGAACTCGGATTAGCGGAGACCCATCAGACATTGATCATGAATGGTCTACGTAATAAGGTTGTTATCGAGACAGACGGTAAGCTACTGACTGGCCGTGATGTAGTGATAGCTGCATTACTTGGAGCGGAAGAGTTTGGTTTCGCTACTGCGCCACTGGTAACCTTAGGCTGTATCATGATGAGGGTATGTAACCTTGATACTTGTCCGGTTGGCGTGGCAACACAGAACCCTGAACTTCGTAAGAACTTCTCAGGAAAGCCTGAGTATGTAGAGAACTTCATGCGTTTTGTTGCGCAGGAACTTCGTGAATACATGGCTAAGCTAGGTATGAGAACCATGGATGAATTAGTTGGCCGTACTGATCTGCTTAAGGTGAAAGATTCTGCGAAGAAGGATGTTAGAGCACGAATGGTTGATTTAAGTGCTGTTATTAATAATCCTTTTGTTGAAACAGGAGAAGCAATCCATTTCAATCCGGATCAGATCTATGACTTTGAACTTGAGAACACCATAGATGAAAGAGTTCTTTTAAAGAAATTCAAACTCAGTGAGAAGCATGTTCAGAAGATTAAGTTACAAATCACAAACACGGACCGTACTTTCGGAACAATACTAGGCTCTGAGATAACTAAGAAATATGGAACAAGTCTAAAGGATGATACCTTTGTGATTGAAGTACAGGGCAGCGGTGGACAGAGCTTCGGAGCATTTATTCCAAAGGGACTGACTATTGAGCTGGAAGGTGACAGTAACGACTACTTCGGTAAAGGATTATCCGGTGGCAAGCTGGTAGCATTCCCGCCGAAAGCAAGTACCTTCAAGGCTGATGAGAACATCATCATCGGTAACGTTGCCTTGTATGGAGCAACTAGCGGTAAGGCATTTATCGCGGGGGTTGCCGGAGAACGCTTCTGTGTTCGTAACTCCGGTGCATACGCGGTAGTGGAGGGTGTAGGCGATCATGGCTGTGAATACATGACCGGTGGACGAGTAGCAGTGCTTGGTAATACAGGAAAGAACTTTGCAGCAGGTATGAGCGGTGGTATTGCTTATGTACTCGATGAACAAAGCGATTTATATAAAAAGCTGAACAAAGGTATGGTTTCCTTTGAAGCAGTGACGGAAAAATACGACATTATAGAATTAAAAGAAATGATCTCAGAACATGTAAAATATACGAACTCAGCGAAAGGAAAAGAAATTCTGGATAACTTTGCAGAGTACCTGCCGAAATTCAAGAAGATCATTCCTCATGATTACAGACGTATGCTACAGACCATCGTACAGATGGAAGAGAAGGGTCTAAGTAGTGATCAGGCACAGATCGAAGCGTTCTTCGCTAATACTAGAGGCTAAAGGAGGAGGTTATATATGGGAAAACCAACAGGATTTATGGAATTTGGCAGAACAGAGACAGCTGCTGAAGAACCAAAGGATAGAATAAAACATTTTAATGAATTCCATCAGCCTCTGTCCATGGAGGAAAGAAAATGCCAAAGCGCTCGTTGTATGGAGTGTGGCGTGCCCTTCTGCCAGTCAGGTATGATTATCGGAGGAATGGCTTCCGGTTGTCCCTTAAACAACGTAATTCCCGAATGGAATGATTTGTTGTACAGAGGTAACATGAAAGCGGCATTATCCCGTCTTATGAAAACAAATAATTTTCCTGAGTTTACAGGAAGAGTTTGTCCGGCACCCTGTGAGGCTGCGTGCACCTGCGGTTTGAACGGCGACCCGGTGACCATCAAGGACAATGAATATGCAATTGCAGAGTATGGCTATGAGGCTGGTTATATCATACCCAATCCACCTGCAATCCGTACTGGCAAGAAGATAGCAGTCATTGGGTCCGGTCCTTCCGGACTTGCAGCTGCAGATCAATTGAATAAAAGAGGACACTCCGTAACAGTTTTTGAACGTTCTGACCGTATTGGCGGCTTAATGATGTATGGAATTCCTAATATGAAGTTAGAGAAGCAGGTAATTGACCGAAGAGTAGATATCATGAAGGAAGAAGGAGTAATCTTTGTCACCAATGCTAATGTTGGTGAGAATTATAAGGCAGATAAGATACTGAAGGAGTTTGACCGTGTAATTCTTACCTGTGGTGCCTCTAATCCTAGAGATATCAAAGCTCCCGGCAGGGAAGCAAAGGGCATCTATTTTGCAGTGGATTTCTTGAAATCAGCTACCAAGGACTTACTGGATGCTGGAACTACATCAGTGGCAGAAATGAGTAAGTTCACAAATTCTGCTATGGGTAAGAGAGTTCTGGTCATCGGCGGTGGCGATACCGGTAACGACTGTGTAGGTACGTCCATCAGACAGGGTGCAACCTCAGTACTCCAGCTAGAGATGATGCCGAAGGCACCTGATAAGAGAGCTGAGAACAATCCTTGGCCGGAGTGGCCTAAGATCAGCAAGACGGATTACGGCCAGGAAGAAGCAATCGATATGTTCGGTGATGATCCCAGAGTATATCAGACCACAGTAAAGGAATTTGTTGCTGATGAAAAGGGTAATGTATGTAAGGTTGTTACGATCAGTCTCGAGAGCAAATTTGATGATGTTACGAAGCGCATGAACATGGTTGAAGTATCGGGAAGCGAGAAGGTAGTTGAAATTGACTTGGTATTAATCGCAGCTGGCTTCTTGGGAACACAGAGCTATGTGGCGGAAGCCTTCGGTGTTGAGCTAGATGGCAGAACCAATGTGAAGACAGATGCAGGTAAATATCAGACCAATGTGGATAAGGTATCTGTAGCTGGCGATATGCACCGTGGACAATCATTAGTAGTATGGGCAATCAGAGAAGGACGAGAGGTTGCTAAGACTGTAGATACCAGCCTTATGGGTTACAGTAATCTATAATCAAGATATTACGCCCTGTTAATATGTGTTTAAAACAAGAGCGCGTTGCAAAATAACTTTTTAAGTTAGAATGCTACGCTCTCTTTCTGTTACAGGTTAAAAAATTGTAAGAAGAAATGACAAGATTAAGCATACATTGACAGTAATAACGATAAGAATTATGATAATATTATAGATAGATAGATAGATAGATAGATAGATAGATACATAGATACATAGATACATAGATGTAGATAGATATAGTCAAAAAAAGAATGAATGCAGATGATATAGAGAGGTCAGGAGAGGTAAACCACATATGCTGAAAAGTCAGGAAATAAGAAAAATAGCACCGGAGATGGATCCGCTTAGAATGGGAATGGGCTGGAAGGTTGAGGATTTATCAAAGCCTCAGATTATCATCGAAAGTACCTACGGCGACAGTCATCCGGGCAGCGCACATTTACTCAGGTTTGTAGATGAAGCAGTTAAGGGAGTTGCTTCCCATGGAGGGAAAGCCGCAAGATATTTTACAACAGATATTTGTGATGGCATGGCACAAGGTCATGATGGGATTAACTATTCCTTAGTGTCACGAGATATGATTGCGGGTATGATTGAGATCCATGCCAATGCCACCACCTTTGATGGAGGAGTATTTATCGCCAGCTGCGATAAAGCAGTTCCTGCACATCTGATGGGGATTGGCAGGATTAATATTCCGTCTATCATTGTTACCGGAGGTGTCATGGACGCAGGACCGGACCTATTGACACTGGAGCAAATCGGTGCTTATAGTGCGATGCACCGAAGAGGTGAGATTACAGACGAGCAGCTGACCTATTATAAACACCATGCCTGTCCATCCTGTGGTGCCTGCTCCTTCATGGGTACTGCTTCGACGATGCAAATTATGGCAGAAGCCCTTGGACTCATGCTGCCGGGAAGTGCACTGATGCCGGCTACCTGTGAGGAATTAGTACAAATAGCATATCAAGCAGGCCAACAGGCCGTAAAGCTAGCATTGATGGGACTAAGGGCTGACCAAATCGTAACAGCGAAGTCCTTTGAGAATGCTATCATGGTACATGCTGCAATCTCCGGCTCCACCAATACACTATTACATATTCCAGCTATTGCCCATGAATTCGGTATCGAACTGGATGCGGAAACCTTTGACCATCTGCATAGAAATGCCCACTATCTCTTAGATATCCGACCCTCCGGTAAATGGCCGGCCCAGTATTTCTATTATGCCGGCGGAGTTCCCCGTATTATGGAGGAGATTAAGAGTATGCTTCACCTGGACGTAATGACTGTTACCGGTAAGTCCCTCGGTGAGAATCTGGAGGATTGCAAGCAGAACGGATATTACGACAAATGTGAGGACTACCTGAGTAAGATCGGACTTCATAGGACGGACATTATTCGTACCTTTAAAGAACCCATCGGAAAGAGCGGAGCGGTGGCCATCTTAAAAGGTAACCTAGCACCCTCCGGTGCAGTGGTGAAGCATTCAGCTGTTCCAACGGAGATGATGCAGGCGGAGTTAATAGCAAAACCCTTTGACTGTGAGGAAGATGCTATCAATGCAATACTACAGAAAAAGATACAGCCGGGAGAGGCTGTCATCATCCGTTATGAAGGACCAAAGGGAAGTGGTATGCCTGAGATGTTCTATACGACCGAAGCGATATCCTCCGATCCCGAACTAGCGAAAAGTATTGCATTAATCACCGATGGAAGATTCTCCGGAGCATCGAAAGGGCCCGCAATCGGTCATGTATCCCCGGAGGCCGCTGAAGGAGGTCCCATTGCATTAGTAGAAGAAGGAGACTTGATTGAAATCAATATCCCAACTAGAAAGTTGGCAATTATAGGAATTCATGGGAAGAAGTGTTCCGATGAAGAAATTGCTGCAATCCTAAGTGAACGTGCAACATATTGGACACCAAAGGAACAAAAATATACCTCAGGAGTGCTGAATATATTCTCGCAGCATGCAGTTTCGCCAATGAAAGGCGGATATATGGAATAAGCTGTTGTAGGATTTGCTGTAATTTTACTCATTTTTGGAATTGCATTATTGCATAACTGCAAAAATAGAAAAAGGAAGCCGGAACGTGATTCAAATCACAGAAACATATTCTAAGGAATGTTATAAAAAGAGTGTAAATTATGGAAGGTGAAATAGAATACAAATAAAGCGTATCAATTTATACTTTTTTATATTGTTTTTTATGCTATTTGCATTTATAATAAACTGTCGCTGTGAGCGGCGGAATGGAGGATATGTTATGAAACAAGAATGGAATGAATTTAATCCCGGAAGCTGGATGACCGATGTTAATGTCAGAAGCTTTATTCAGCACAACTATACACCCTATGAAGGAGATGACTCTTTCTTAGTAGGTCCGACAAAGCGAACAACTGAGCTTTGGGAACAGGTGATGGAACTGATGAAGGAAGAAGCTATGAAGGGCATCATTGATGCTGAGACATCAAAGCCTTCTACAATTACCACCTTTGGCCCCGGGTATCTTGATAAAGACAAGGAAGTTATCGTAGGATTTCAAACAGATAAACCGTTAAAGCGTGGTATCATGCCTAACGGTGGAGTACGCGTTGTTAAAGACGCACTTAAGGGTTACGGTTACACCTTAGATACAAAAACTGAAGAGATCTATTCCGAGAACAGAAAGACGCATAACGATGGCGTATTTGATGCTTATACGGATGCAATGAAGAAAGCAAGACATACCGGAATCATCACCGGACTTCCGGATGCATACGGACGTGGACGTATCATCGGGGACTACAGAAGAGTAGCACTTTACGGAGTTGATTTCCTCATTGAAGAGAAGGTACAGGAGAAGAAACTTCTAGAGATTCCAATCTTAGAGTCTCCGGACATCCGCTTAAGAGAAGAGATTTCCGAGCAGATTAGAGCACTGAAACAGCTGAAGGCTATGGCTGCTTTCTATGGCTTTGATATCAGTAATCCTGCTTCGAATTCCTTTGAAGCAACTCAATGGACTTATTTTGCTTATCTTGGAGCAATTAAGGAACAGGATGGTGCTGCTATGAGTTTGGGCAGAGTTTCTACCTTCCTTGATATTTATTATGACAGAGATCTACGGTGTGGAAAGATTACCGAAGTAGAAGTGCAGGAGCTCATAGACCAGTTTGTAATGAAGCTTCGTATGGTACGCTTCCTTCGTACACCTTCCTATAATGACTTATTCTCCGGTGATCCTACCTGGGTTACGGAATCCATTGGTGGTATGGGCTTAGACGGAAGAACTTTGGTAACGAAGTCTAGCTTCCGTGTACTTCACACCCTTTATAATCTTGGACCTGCACCGGAACCCAACCTTACAGTCCTTTGGTCTGTATTCATGCCGGAGCCTTTTAAAAAATTCTGTTCCAAGGTCTCCATCGATACCAGCTCCATTCAATATGAGAGTGATGATATCATGAGAGAGGTATGGGGTGATGATTACGGAATCGCCTGCTGTGTGTCTGCAATGCGTATCGGTAAGCAGATGCAGTTCTTCGGTGCCCGCGCAAATCTTGCAAAAGCGTTACTCTATGCAATCAATGGCGGTAAGGATGAGATCTATGGTGAACAGGTAGCGCCTATGTTTGCACCGATTACCGGTGATTATCTTACTTATGACGAGGTTATGGCAAAGTTTGATCAGACTATGGATTGGTTATCTGAATTATATATCAACACCCTGAATGTCATTCATTACATGCATGATAAATATAACTATGAAAGATTGCAGATGGCTCTTCATGATATCAACATCCTACGTACAGAAGCCTGTGGTATTGCAGGTCTCTCCGTAGTGGCTGACTCCTTATCTGCAATCAAATATGCTAAAGTTAAGGTGATTCGTAATGAAGCAGGCCTTGCCGTTGATTATGAAATTGAAGGAGATTATCCTGCTTATGGTAATAATGATGACCGCGTAGACCAGATAGCAATTGAACTGGTCGAGCGTTTTATGAATAAACTTCGTAAGGTTAAACCTTACCGTAATGCAAAACAGACACTCTCTGTATTGACAATTACATCGAATGTAGTGTACGGTAAGAAGACAGGAAGCACACCGGATGGACGTAAGGCCGGAGAGCCTTTTGCACCAGGTGCTAATCCGATGCATGGTAGAGATAAGAAGGGTGCAGTCGCATCCATGATGTCTGTTGCAAAGCTGCCTTACAAGCATGCAGAAGACGGTATCTCCTATACCTTCTCTATCATTCCGAAAGCTTTAGGTAAGGATAAGAAGGAACGTGAGGATAATCTGTCAGGCTTATTAGACGGATATTTCCACAGTAAGGGACATCACATTAATGTTAATGTATTTGACCGTGAGACTTTGATGGATGCGATGGAGCATCCGGAGAAATATCCTCAGCTTACAATCCGTGTCTCCGGATATGCTGTAAATTTCATCAGACTAAACCGTGAGCAGCAGTTAGACGTAATTAACAGAACCTTCCACGAGAGATAAAAAATAATGTGGTTCTCAGAAAGGCGGGTGGTAATATGAGCATCATAGGAAGGATTCATTCCTTAGAAAGCTTTGGTACTGTGGATGGACCGGGTATCCGATTTGTCGTTTTTATGCAGGGCTGTCCATTGCGATGCCAATTCTGCCATAATCCCGATACATGGGAAGTGCATAAGGGAACAGAATACACCCCAGAGCAATTGGCAGGAGAGATCATTAAGTATAAATCCTATATGGACTTCTCGGGCGGTGGTGTAACATTTACCGGTGGAGAACCACTTCTTCAGGCGGAATATATCTTGGAGGTATGTAAGCTTCTGAAACCATATCAGATTTCAATCGCAATTGACACCTCTGGCTTTATCTGGAATGATTTTGTGAAGGAAGTTTTAGAATATAGTGACATCGTACTACTTGACATTAAGAATTATGATCCTATGGTATATCAGAAGGTTACGGGAGTATCTCTTTCTCCTACTTTAAAAATGCTTGATTATCTGAAGGAGATGAACATTAGGACCTGGATCAGATATGTATTGGTTCCGAACATGACGGATAATCTGGACAGTGTAAGGAAACTCTCCGCCCATCTTGATCATTATCCGAATGTAGTAAAAATTGAACTTCTTGGTTTTCATAAGATGGGTGAGTTCAAGTGGAAAGAGCTTGGATTGGATTATAAGCTTACCGATACTCCGGAACCTACCAAGGAATTGTTACTTGAAGTGAAGGCAATTTTTGAAACCAACGGCAAGAAGGTTTCTGCAAATGTATAAATGAATATCATTTACGATAAATCGGAGGTGCGATTAAGAATAATCGTTACCTCCGATTTTTTGAAAATTAAAGCCTTAAAAGGAACCGTTTCATTGCCATTTGTCAAAAAATGATATATAATAGCGAATATATAAGACAATATTTGTAGAATGGTATGATAGACTAAGGAAGAGAATGGGATAAGAAGAATTTTATGAAAATAAAGTATAATATCATGGATTATAGCCGAGCCATATTAATTTTTCTTGTTATTCTCCTATTAGGAGGTTGCCAGAAATCCGATCAAACGAGTAGGAAAGAGCCGGTGAATCTGGAGGTGCCAAAACCAACTCAGCAGGCAGTACCCTCCGTTGAGCCAAAGGAGAAGGTACTGATTGTCACAGGAGAATATGTTCCTTATGTAAGTCAATCTTTGGAAGATGGAGGGTTACTTACAGAACTAATCGAGCAGACCTTGGACCACTGTGATTTCGAATATGAAATTGAATTCTACCCTTGGGCAAGATGTACTGAGATGCTTCAGAGTGGTGAGGCATGGGCTTCTTATCCTTTTGGGCATTCGGCAACGAATGATTCAATGTATCTGTTTTCCGATAATATATATCATACAAATCATTTATTCTATTACTTAAAAGAGAATGATAAGCTTACAGAGGAGTTTCAGGGTTACGACTCTATCGAGGATTTTTCGGATTATGTATTTGGCGGAGCAAGCGGTTACTGGTATGGGAATCGTAATGATATCGCAGCCTTAGGAGTAAAATCAGAATGGGCGAATGATACGGATGCTTTATTAAAAATGCTATATGCCGGGAGAATCGACTTTTTCGTTGAGGACGAGCTTGTATGTGAGGAGTCTATTAACCGGTTATTTCCGGAGGAAGCTGATGCATTTACTACGTTACCGACAGAAGCTAAGCATCAGGAGTATTATTTGATCGTTTCGAAAGATTATCCGAAAGCGGAAGAATATCTGGAACAATTTAATAGTGCATTAGACGAAATTATGAATCTGGAAAACTCAGATCATGAATAGATAAATATCAATCCATGATTTTTCTATGGGGATAGGAGGTATTTGTTATCAATTTTAAAAGCAGGAAACTTAGTACATCATATTTGTACCCAATCATTATAGCAATCTTTATATTACCGTTATTGTTAACGATATATGATGCATTTCAGAATAAAACGCATTTACTGAATGAGCTTAATTCGAACGCAGACCAGCTTATGAATATATCTGCTGCCGCTGCGGAAGATGCATTTTGGACCTATAATAACATCAGCTTGGAACAGATAGCAAATGCTGTATCAGAATATAAGGAAGTAGCTATCATTAATATTCTGGATGAAAATAATCGGGTGATATTTGGAACTAATAAGAAAGGTAATCAGTATGAAGCTTTCTATCTGAATCCTTTGATGGTGCGGGAAGTTTATAGAGAAGATGTTAAAATTGGAGAGATACATATCGTATTTACTTCATATTATCTTAATCGAGAGATTAATGCAGAAATTTTACTTGGATTTACAAGAACACTTGTCATCAGCTTTATAACTTTAGTAATCGTATTCTTTTTAACCCGTAATATTACTTTATCTATTGATAATATTGATTCTGGAGTGCAAGCCTTCGCAGAAGGAGATATTGATACCAGGATTCAAGTGAAAGATAAGCATGAAATCAAGCGCTTGGCTGATCGTATTAATAGGATGTTTCAGACAATTGTGGAAGCAGATATTAAGCTGAAGGCGAATTATGTTAAGCTTCATCACTTGGCGTATTATGATGCGTTGACAGGACTTCCTAATCGGGCCATGCTATTCGATCACGTAAATAAATTATTTTCGGACCAAAATCAAAAGTCTATCGCAGGTGCTTTAATTTTCATGGATTTAGATGATTTTAAAACAATTAACGATACGAAAGGGCATCCGGTAGGAGATCAGGTACTTATTCAGTTGGCTAGTCAATTGCAGGAGGGAATATCACATGATTTAATTGCAAGAATTGGTGGAGATGAATTTGTCTTTTTATTAAAGGATTGTAATATTAGCCAGGTGAATTACTTAGCCGGTGAGATAATAAACCTGGTGAGAAAACCCAGAGAAATTAATGAATATGAGTTTCTCCTCTCCTGCAGTATCGGTATCGTTACCTTTCCGGAGGATGGATCTGAGATAGACACACTGTTAATGAAAGCAGACAGTGCCATGTATCAGGCTAAGATGGGAGGCAAAGATCAGTATAAGTTCTATGATCAGAGCATTAATGACCAAATGGTGAAAAAGATCAATATGCAGAATGAAATCAGACAAGGTATTATGAATAAGGAGTTCCTACTGCATTATCAGCCCCAGATCGATCTTGGATCCGGTAAGCTCATAGGAGTAGAAGCTTTGGTGCGCTGGCAGCATCCGATTCATGGTCTGCTGATGCCGGGTGATTTCATAGGTCTGGCGGAAGAGACAGGTTTAATCATTCCACTTGGTGAGTATATCCTTAAGTCAGCCTGTGCTCAAAGTGTAGAATGGGAAAATAAAGGCATTGAAGATGTTAAAATGTCTGTGAATATATCAGCGAAGCAAATCAATAACAAGAATATTGTTTATGATATCTTACGAATTGTTGAAGAGATGCAAATGAAACCGGAACAATTAATGCTAGAGATTACGGAAAGTATTGCAATGGAGAATCTCGACCATACCTTATCAGTAATGAACAATCTTCGGGAGAAGGGAATCAGCTTTTCCTTAGATGATTTTGGAACCGGTTACTCTTCCTTGAATTATCTTAAGAATATACCAATCCATCATTTAAAGGTTGATAAACAGTTTGTGCAGAATCTTGGCAGACAGTCCTTTGAAGATGTGGTCGTTCGAGCAATCATAGACATAGCTCATTCTATGAACCTTATTGTAGTAGCAGAAGGAATTGAAACATCCGAGCAGAAAGAAGCATTAATCTCCTACAACTGTGATCTGGCCCAGGGTTATTATTTTAGTAGACCCATACCGAAGCAGGAAGTAGAAGTATTAATGAGAAATGGGTTTTCTAACAATTAATATGTCAAGCGTGTATAAAAAAGGAAAATCTTTTTATACACGTTTTTTTTGAAGACAATTTGAAGTATTACTCGTTATCGATATAGAAATGATGGCGAAGGCACGCCCTTTGAGATAGTGTAAAAACAAAAACAAATAAAATAAGTGAGGGAGTAAATTATGTTAAGATCAAAATTATTATTAGCAGTTTTAATTCTTGCGATAGGAATGTTGCTAACCGGTTGTAACATTTCGGTGCTTGGTGAAGATGTGGAGTTTGAGGTGGATGACGAAATTGAACGCTCCTCCGAAGATATAACGCTGGAGGATTTAACAGCAGTCAGAGCGGATATCTATGATACGGTTGGATCTGTTTCCGTCGAATATAGTGAGGATTCCTCTGTAACGGTTGCCGTAAAATATAAGGTGACCGGTGATCGTGAAAAGGAACTGGAGGAAATCTTGGAGCTCGTTAAGGTTGATGTAATCGTTGAAGCAGATGTACTGAAAGTAGATGTTATTAACAAGATTACAGGTGAGAATATGTGGGATTACATTGAAGACGAATACGGTGGTCTGGATAAACCGAATCTTGATGTAGATCTTGAGATTGAACTTCCTACAACTGTTCAGGAATTTGATATTAAATGTGATGTAGGAAATATTGATATTGATTCGCTGACCGGGAAATTTGATATTAATAATAATGTTGGTAATGTAAAAGCATCCAATATAAATTTTACCGGTGATTCAAGCATTGCGGTAGATGTGGGAGACATTAGCTGTAAGTTAAGTAAGGATCTGTTGGAAAAGACGGAGGTGTCTTTAACAGTTAACGTTGGTGGCATTAGAATTGATACAGAAGGGTTACCATATTCCTCAGAGAATACGGGTGGTGACAATTTTGTCGGAACTTCTGAAACTATTCTGGTGAAGGAAGTATGCAGTATTGATGCATCTATCTCTGTTGGTAAGCTAAACTTACGATAATCGGGCGTTGCAAATTATAGTCGTTTGTGATACGTTATCATAGAAACAGATAATTAACTTACTATGAGAGGTAATCATGAAAAATTTAAAAAAAGCTCCGAATAATAATACAAATCCCTTACGAATTATTGCAGGCTTCTATCTGCTTTATCTGGTTTATTCTTTGGTGAAGGATTGGCAGAGACTTGATAACAAGGTATTATTTGGGATATTTATAGCTATATTCACTGTGTTCGGCATTGTACTTATTATAACTTCTGCTTTGAGTCTACTTCGTAATAAAAATGCTCAGTTAATAAGTGAAGAGGGGCAGGACGAGGAAAAGGCTGAAGAGGGGCAGGACGAGGAAATGGCTGAAGAGAAATCTGGTACTGTGGATACAGAATTGGCCGATGTTGAGACTCGAAGTGAAGATAAAGACCTGAAGAATAAACAGTAATTTCAATGCAGTATCAAAATAGCGGAAGGGTCATCTGGAATTTCATTGATTGGAGATGTGATATTGAAACCATTAATAGCAATCCCTATGGGAGATCCGGCTGGCATTGGACCGGAAATTGTAGTGAAGGCACTTGCTAGAAAAGACGTTTTCGATGTATCCAGATGCATTGTCATCGGAGACAGGAAAATCCTTGAGGCTGCCATTCAATTTACAAATACCGATTTAAAGGTTAATCTGGTTCAAAATCCAGAAGAAGGTGACTACCAAGAAGGAATTTTAAACTTGATTGACCTTGATAATGTGGATATGCAGGAATTTAGAATCGGTCAGGTAAATGGCATGTGCGGTAAGGCTGCCTATGATTATATTGCAAAAAGCATAGAACTTGCGAACAACAAAGAGGTGGCAGCAGTATCAACAACACCGATTAATAAAGAGGCTTTGAAGTCTGGTAAGGTGAACTTTATTGGGCATACAGAAATCTTCGCAGAACTGACTGGAACGAAAGATCCTTTAACAATGTTTGAAGTCCATGGAATGAGGGTATTTTTCCTGACTCGCCACGTATCACTTCGGAACGCCTGCGATTTAGTTACAAAAGATAGAATTAAGGATTATGTAAAGCGATGCAAGCTAGTACTTACCAAACTGGGTGTAACAGAAGGTACCATGGCAATCGCCGGCTTGAACCCACATAGTGGTGAACATGGGTTGTTTGGAGAGGAAGAAATAAATCATGTGGTGCCGGCAGTTGAGGAGCTACAAGCAGAAGGCTACGAGGTTGTCGGACCCATTGGGGCGGATTCCGTTTTCCACTTAGCGTTACAAGGCCGTTTTAACAGTGTATTATCCCTTTATCATGATCAGGGGCATATAGCAACTAAGACATTAGACTTTGAAAAAACCATAGCAATTACAGGTGGTATGCCAATTCTTCGGACCTCCGTAGATCATGGAACGGCAATGGACATCGCAGGAAAAGGTATTGCAAGTGAAGTAAGCATGGTAGAAGCAATTCTTCTTGGAGCTAAGTATTCCACGAATTTTGTTGGATAATAGATTGGTTTCAGCGAAAGAGTAGTTCAGAGAATGGTCCTTCACAACTACAATTACATGGGCGGTAGACTTGATAGAACTTTTTATAATGAATTATGTAAATAAATTACAAACAAATAGCAAAAATAGCTCGATATTGACAGATATCGGGCTATTTTTATATTTTAATCCAAAAAATTGAAATTTATTTTCGAAAATGTTGAAATTAATCGAAATACGTTGTAAACTTATTATATAATGAATTGGTAAGTTTTCCCCAAAAATAAACCACGGAGGCGGCATTATGAAAAGCATTAAGACAAGATTGATAATAGCATTTTCAATTCTGATTTTTGTTATAACCCTAGTAATATCATTAATTGCGTCCAGTACAGGTGAAAAGCTGATGAAACATGAAGTTGAATCTACAGTTGATCTGTTAGCACAGGATGGAGCGAAGCTTGTGGAGAAAGGACTAAGCAATATGCTTAGTGACTTATCATTGATTACGGCTCAGGAAGAGATTCAATCAATGGAGTTGGAGGATCAAATCGAAACTCTTGGCGAACAGCTGGAATATACGGAGTATTTAGATTTAGCGATTGTCCATCCTGATGGAACAGCAACTTATACGGATGGATCCGAGAGTCAGCTAGGAGACCGGTCCTATATACAGAAGGCTTTGGCGGGAACGGCTAATATCTCGGATGTTATAATTAGTAAAGTAACCGGCCAGCCTGTTATTATGGTTGCAGTACCAATTAAAGTAGATGATGAAGTAAAGGGTGTATTGATCGGACGTAAGGATGGTAATACCTTAAGTGCAATAACCAGTGACATTACATATGGTGACAATGGTTATGGTTATATCATTAATAGCAAAGGTCAGGTTATTGCTCATAAGAATTCGGAATATGTATTAAGCCAATTTAACCCGATTGAAGCTGTGGCGGAAGATCCATCCCTTCAGAAATTGGCAGATGCTGTTCAAACTATGGTTGAACAGAAGGATGGCTTTATCGAATATGAATTCGCTGGGGAAGATCTATATGCCGGATTTCATGCTGTTGAAGGAACAGACTGGATATTAGTTGCTACGGTATATAAAAGCGAAGTACTGTCAGGGGTAACTAAATTGAAGATTTCTATCAATGCAATAGGTACCGTTGGTTTGATCATTGGTTTGATCTGTGCTTATATTGTAGGCAATATGATTGCTAGACCGATTTTGATTATTACTAAGGTTTCCAAAAAAATTGCGGATCTCGATATCACCGAGAATATATCAGAGGACTTGGTGAAGAGAAAGGATGAAATAGGAATCCTGGCTAGTGCCATGCAGAACATTACGAATAATTTACGAAGTATTATTGGTGAGATTACGGATTCCTCCTTACAGGTATCGTCTACGGCTCAGGAGTTAACAGCAACGGCTGAACAATCAGCTACTGCATCCGATGAAGTATCACGTACCGTGGAAGAGATAGCAAAAGGAGCATCAGAGCAGGCCTCCAATACGGAGAAAGGGTCCATGCGGGCAATCAAACTGGGCAACATAATTGAGCAGAACAGAGAGCATATGTTTAACATGAACAAAGCATCTGATAAGATTACCGGAGTCGTGAATGAAGGTCTGAAGGAAGTAGGTCGGTTAACTAAGATTTCACAAGATAATAACCAGGCAACCAAAGAAATCTATGACATTATCTTGAAAACCAATGAAAGCACTGCCCAGATTGGGGATGCCAGTAACGTCATAGCATCCATTGCTGACCAGACTAATCTGCTTGCTCTGAATGCATCGATTGAAGCAGCAAGAGCAGGAGAAGCAGGAAAGGGTTTTGCAGTTGTAGCGTCAGAGATTAAGAAGCTGGCAGGACAATCAGCAGCATCCACCACCTATATTGATGGAGTTGTAAGTGAGCTGAAAGAGATTGTTGGTAAAGCTGTTGATAGTATCGGTCGAGTGAATTCTATCTCCAAAGAACAAACAGATAGCGTTCTTAATACGAAGCAGAAATACGAAGCGATTATGAAAGCAATCGAAGAATCCGGTTTGGCAATTAACCTTTTAAATGCCTCCGAGGAAGATATGATGGCATCAAAGAATGATATTATGGACCTGTTACAGACCTTATCCGCAATCGCCGAAGAGAATGCTGCAAGTACAGAAGAGGCGTCGGCTGCGATGGTAGAACAAAGTGCATCCATGGAAGAGATTGCGAAATCCAGTGAAAGACTCGCAGGTTTGGCCGGTAATCTACAAGAGATCATTTTAAGATTTAAGATCAGGAATTAAACCTATTCTCTAGGTTTCTTTGTAATATTTATAGATATTTGGGATGTAATGTTATGAATTAGAGGATAAAAAATTAAGTGTATCGGGAAGAGATAATTTCTCTTCCCGATACACGTTTTAGATTATAGCAGATTATTCTAGTAACCATCCGAACCACAGATTTATTATTAAAATTCTATTAACTATTTATCTTTAGTATAGCAATTATGGTCTGTTTGAGTTAGAATAGGTTTCTAAACTAACAACCGGAGAAAACGAATGAAGATATATTTAATCAGACATGGACAAACCGATTGGAATCTGGAGGGAAGATTTCAAGGTAGAGAAGATATTCCCTTGAATGAACAAGGGATCCGGCAGGCTAAGGAATGTGGAGACGCCATCAGTCATGAGAATTTTAAAGCGGTAATAATGAGCCCTCTGAGCAGAGCCGTTAAAACTGCGGAAATCATAGCGGAATCTGTAGCAGTTCATCAGATCATTACGGAGGAAGCAATTACAGAACGTGATTTTTCCAAAGTGTCAGGGATGACCCCCAAAGAGAGGGAGACCTTCTATGCGTCCGGTGAACAGGATGACAAGGAGCCATGGGATGAATTATGTAAACGGATGATGTCAAGCATCAGAAAATATGCGGAGCGTTATCATGGACATAATATCATCATGGTATCCCACGGTGCATCTATTAATTCAGTATTATCAGCATTAAGTGAAGGTAAGACCGGAACCGGTAAAATATTATTAAAAAATGCCTGCATTAATATCATTTATTATGAGAACGGAAAATTAAGTCTTGGTGAATATAATCTTTCGGCAGAGGAATATCTTGATCTGTTCCTTGAGAAGAAGGAAGATGTAGTATAAATGATTTTAAAATGTAATATAGTTATTGAAACCTAATTTTGGTAGTTCTCGTCTAATACCTGAATAAGAAATATGGATCAGGAGGGATGATGAAATGAAGCGTAACTTTATTACACTATTTTTATGCATTATTTTAGTTGGAAACTTATTCGCAGGCTGCAATCTGGCGGTCAGTGCCAGATCAAAGCCAATTAATACCAGTAAGATGTTAAAGGACTCAGAAGAGGTTCAGGATACAGAAGAACTGGATAAAACCTATATTGATGGATTAAATCAATTTGCCTATCACATATTCTCTGAGTTATCGGGTGGAGACAATGTGTTTATCTCCCCGTACAGCATCTCCATGGCTTTATCCATGTTATATAATGGTGCAGATGGTGAAACAAGAGAGGAATTAGCCGGGCTTCTTGGATATAACCTTCTTAACGGCTTTTCCGAAGAGTATAACGAATCTGCGAATAAATATATGAACGCTAACAGTAAATTTGTTATCGATGCTTTGCAGGATATTGATCCAAAGGTGCAGATCGATGTTGCTAATTCTATCTGGCTGGCAGATCAGGTAGAGTTTCATGATACGATAGAGACAGCCTTATTAGCTCCCTCCCGCAAGTTTTATGACGCGGACATCTTCCAGGTTGACTTCAGGCAGGATGCGACGCTGGATCAGGTAAACCAATGGGTATCAAAGAATACGAATGGCATGATTGATCCTTTTATA
>FWWL01000725.1_pt1 | contig 87928 bp, 82 predicted proteins | sample 2228331 | NCBI WGS metagenome assembly FWWL01 (sample SAMEA103939775, study PRJEB20133) | metagenome | reverse complement strand
ATAAAAATAAAATTTATTAATAAAAAGGAATAATGTGGTAGTAATAAATATCAGCTCTAAATTGTTGTTTTATAGCAAGAAAGTCAAGTGAACCTGGCTTGAATATTTATTGATCTGCGGTCTGACGTCTCTTGATTACCTTTAATCGAGTAAATTCTTCTCGTTCCTTTTCCTCCAGAGCATTCTGAATTTCTATGGTCAGATTAGTATAGAAAGGAATCGTAATGTTTTTAAGAGCATTCGCTCGCTTTTGAGTCTTGTTAATGTTCGTAGCAAGACGGTAAGCAGAGTTCTCAATCGCTGATAACCGGATCGTTAATTCTTTTACTTTGTTAAACCGTTTTGTAGCTTCATCCAGTGATAACCTCGTCTGAAAGAAGGCATACGTAGGTTTTCCGGGAGCATTATTATATTCAACTAAAGGTATTTCTGTCCCCATGATACTTCGTTGCTTAATCTCAATTGAATCTTCCTCCGGTATGGTATTACTCAGCTCGGATACCGTATTGATTCCCATCTCAATGTTTGCCTGCTGAAGCGCGAGATAAGCAGATGAGAAGGTACTATCAATTTCAGTCTGGATATCTTTTGCCTTATCTATTAGCTCCATGAGTTCCCTAATTAAGATATTACGCTTTTTATCCATCAGTTCATAACCCTGCTTGGCGAGCTTTAACGAATTTTTTGCTAATATTAAGTTACCCTTTGTCGGGAAGGTATTCGGATTCATGGGATCACCTCAATTCGCTTATGAATTCTTATCCTTAAGGAAGTATTTATCCAAAATCTTTGTATCGATACGGTCTAATTCTTCTCTTGATAGAAGAGTTAATAACTCCCAGCCTTTATCAAGTGTTTGGATGATGGTACGATCTTCTACATGCCCTTGGGAAATAAATTCCTGTTCCATCGCTGCTCCGAATTTAAGATATTGTTTATCAATAGGAGATAATTCGTCTTCACCAATTACACTTGCTAAAGCTCTTGCATCACCCACCCGGGCATAGGAGGAGAAGAGTTGGTTTGCAAGGTCCTGATGATCCTCTCTGGTATAACCTTTACCGATACCGTCCTTCATCAAACGAGAAAGGGAAGGAAGGATACTAATCGGAGGATAGACGGATTTCTGGTGCAGTGCACGATCAAGTACAATTTGACCTTCCGTAATGTATCCGGTTAAATCAGGTATTGGATGGGTAATATCATCGTTAGGCATCGTTAAAATAGGAATTTGTGTTACAGAACCTTTACAATTATGAACAATTCCGGCTCTTTCGTATAAAGTTGCTAACTCACTGTATAAATATCCGGGATATCCCTTACGGCTTGGAATTTCACCTTTCGAAGAAGAAACCTCGCGCATTGCTTCTGCAAAGGAGGTCATATCCGTAAGGATTACAAGAATATGCATACCTTTTTCGAAGGCAAGGTATTCAGCAGCAGTTAGTGCTACCTTAGGGGTAATCAGACGTTCAACAACCGGGTCATTTGCCAGATTTAAGTACATAACAACATGGTTGCTTGCTCCGCTTTCTTCAAAGGTTCTTCTGAAGAAGTCAGCAACATCATGTTTAACGCCCATAGCTGCAAATACGATAGCGAATTCTTCTTCAGAATCCTCACCTAAGGAGGCTTGCTTAACAATCTGAGCTGCCAGCTGGTCGTGGGGTAGACCGTTGCCGGAGAAAATCGGAAGCTTCTGCCCACGGATCAGTGTAGTCAGACAGTCGATAGCAGAGATGCCGGTTTTAATATAATTACGGGGATATTCTCTGGAACAGGGATTTAGAGGTAATCCGTTAATGTCCTTTTTTGTTTCTGCAATGATATTGCCAAGACCATCTATGGGCTGGCCAACACCGTTAAATACTCGCCCAAGGATATCCGGTGAGAGATTAACCTCCATCGGATGTCCCGTTAACTTGGTATGGGTATTAAATAAGGACATATCCTCCGTACCTTGAAATACCTGGATAATCGCTTTGTCTTCATATAATTCTACGATACGACCAATCTTTTTCTTATTGCCTTCTACGGTCAATTCTACGATTTCGTCGAAGGAGGCATCCCTGATACCCTCAAGAACAATCAGAGGTCCGTTTATTTCACTCAGTCCTAAATATTCTATTGACATTTTAGAATCCTTTCCTTTCAAAAAGAACAGAAACCATGTTTCAATTCTTTATCCTCAAATTTATGCGTTCTTCTTCATGATTTTATCATAGAATTCATCAATCATAACTTTATAATCATCAAATTTGTTTAATTGATCATTTGCTACATCATATTTTATTGTAATAACCTTATCAAAGATCGGACTCTCTTTTAGTAAGGACATAGGCATGCTGCGGTCAATCAATAATTTTGACTTCTGGTTGAGATAGAGGATAGTCTGCATCATTTTGAGCTGCTTAGCCATGGGAACGTAAGTGTCGGAAGGATGGTAAGCATTCTGTTGAACAAAACCAAGACGGATTACTCTAGCAATTTCTAAAACTAATTTCTGATCATCCGGTAATACATCGCTACCGATCAACTTAACGATTTCGTTCAGCTGATTTTCCTGGGTTAAGATACTGAGAATCTGATTTCTGCATTCTACAAAATCTTCACCGACATGCTTCGTATACCAAGGAGCCAGATCAGTTAGATATTCGCTGTAACTGGTCAACCACTGGATTGCCGGGAAATGTCTTGCATAAGCAAGGGATTTATCAAGTGCCCAGAAGCAACGGACGAAACGTTTAGTATTCTGGGTAACCGGTTCGGAGAAATCACCACCCTGAGGAGAAACGGCTCCAATGATGGATACACTTCCTTCCGTCCAATTTAAATTCTGCATGAAACCAGCTCTTTCATAAAAAGCGGAGAGTCTGGATGCGAGGTAAGCAGGGAAGCCTTCCTCTGCAGGCATTTCTTCCAAACGGCCGGATAATTCACGGAGAGCTTCCGCCCAACGGGATGTTGAGTCTGCCATGATTGCAACATGGTAACCCATGTCACGGTAGTATTCTGCTAAGGTAATTCCTGTATAGATACTTGCTTCACGGGCAGCCACGGGCATATTAGAGGTATTTGCAATTAAAGTGGTGCGATCAAGCAGTGGATTGCCGGTTTTTGGATCTACCAACTTAGTGAAGTCTTCAAGAACCTCGGTCATTTCGTTACCACGTTCGCCACATCCTATATATACGATAATATCTGCGTCACTCCATTTTGCCAGCTGATGCTGGGTCATGGTTTTTCCGGTACCGAAACCGCCGGGAATAGCAGCAGTACCCCCTTTTGAGATAGGGAATAAGGTATCCAGGATTCGCTGACCTGTGATTAAAGGACGGTCAGAAGGATATCTTTTTGCTGTTGGCCTTGGCACACGAATTGGCCATTTTTGTGTCAGGGTCAGTACTTTCTCCTGACCTTTATTATCAACGATAGTCACAATAGGATCATTGATCGTATATTTTCCATCAGGTACAACCTTTGTTACTGTACCATAAGTATCGGGAGGGACCATAGACTTATGAAGGATCGCTCTTGTCTCAGGAACTTCAGCAATGATAGTTCCACCATATACTTTATCTCCCGGCGCGAGTGTAACATGGACATCCCACAATCTCTTGGTATCCAAAGCCTCAACAGATACACCTCTTTGGATATATGCACCTGACTGTTTCGCGATTTCCTGAAGCGGACGCTCGATGCCATCAAAGATATTGCTGATAATACCGGGAGCCAAGGTAACAGAGATAGCTTAACCGGTAGAGAATACCTCATCACCCGGCTTTAAACCGGTGGTTTCTTCATATACCTGTATCGTGGATTTATTAGATGCTAAACCTATAACTTCTCCAACCAGTTTATCTTTTCCGACTAAAACCATTTCACCCATTTTGAAGGCTTGGTTTCCGCCTACAAATACGATTGGTCCATTAATTCCAATTATTTTACCTGTAAAATTCATAAGGATAAACGCCCTTTCCTAAAGTTTGAAAAAACATTTCAAACTTTTTGATATGCTTCTAAAGTGTGAAATTGCTCTTTGCTTCTTCCATTTTTGTTAAAAAGGAATTATCAATCAGAATACTACGGGAAGGAATAACAGCTCTGGTTCCGCCGATGAAATCCCGGTTACTAACCGTTAGGGGTACGCCTGTTTTTCTTTCTAAAGCTGATATTTTATCTGCGTCAGTGGGATTGATATAAACTGTTATGGTGTCCCCTTTTGCAAATAAATTTGCATTATTGATCTGGGCGCATAGTAATTCATCATAAACCGGAGTTTTCATAAAAGCATCCAGTTTAAGTTTGACATCAAGAAATATCTGGTCAGAAACCTCTGCAGTCCGTTCAAGAACCTTCCGACGGATTTCCATTGTCTCTGCGGATAATTTGCGGTTTCTTTCCCGAATGATGCTATCGGATGCCATACGGTAATTTGCTTCCGCTTTACGCAACGCAGCTTCTTTACGATCGTCGAAATTCTTTTGTAGGGTTTTTTTGTATTCATCAACGATTTCGATATTTTGCTTCGTAGCGCTATCTATTACCGAAGAATAAAAATGCTCTAATTTTTCATCAAGAGTCATATTAGCCTCAATTCCGCCGCTCTTTGGCAGCACAAATACTGTGGAAAAAGACACTAAGTGTCTTTTTCCTGTGTTAATGTATTAGTTTTATAATAATTTAGAACCTATAATTTTAATCCAATGGCTTCATTGACATAGGAAGTGATAAAATCCGGTCTACGACCGGTGCCATGTCTGTCCGGGATTTCAACAATTAATGGAATTCTTCTGTTTAACTTAACGTCATTAATGATCTCAGGAAACTCATTACTTAATTTTTCTGTAATCAGAATAATACCTACCGAGTTATCAGCAAGCACAATATCCAATTGATCTTTTAACTCAGGCCTGGTATGGACAACAACTCCATTAACACCGGAAAGTTTCATTCCGGTATAAGTATCAACATTATCGCTGATCAGAAACATACGCATAAAAAATACCTCCCAGTAATAGTACCATTTCGGATGATACCTAAACATTGAGCCACGATTAGCCTAAAATAGTAAAAGAAACTATTAATCCGTAGAGTGCAATACCTTCTGCTAATGCTACGAAGATTAAGGATTTACCCATGATGGAAGCATCTTCACTGATTGCACCAAGTGCAGCAGATGCAGCAGAAGCAACGGCAATACCACCACCGATACAGGATAATCCTGTTGCTAACGCAGCAGCGATATATCTCCAGCCATCAGTTGCAGCAGCAACAGCTTCCGTAGTTTCAGCAGCAGAAACCTTACCGGAAAACATTAAGATGTTAGAAATCACTAAAGTTCCGAAGAATAGAAATACATTAAAGCCGATGGCTGCCTTTAAGCCACCCTTTGTCTTTTTGCTATAAAGAAATGATCCAAAAGGTATGATAATGCTTAATAATAATGTGATAACAAGAATAATTTTAACTGCCATGATTAATTTCCTCCTAAATTTTATAATGTAGTATGAAAAGAATTCAACTAAGCTGAATTCTTGGTAAATATAATAAAGGTTTCCATTGGAGCTTTCTTATTATATTTATTGGTTTTGATGAAGCAAGGATTCGCATTAATGTGAATTTTATTTACCTTTGTAAGGTTTGAATTCTTTACCGGAACCTTTGTAAAAACGGCTGAACATCTCATAATATTCAAGACGCAGTACCTGAATTCCTACGATTAAGCCTTCCATAGCCGATACAAAGATATTACCGATTACTAATGCTATTATATTAGGATCGCCTGATTCGACTCCGGCGAGGAGCATTACAACTCCCATCATTGCAGCGTGGCTGAGTGCGAAAGCACCGACACGGAGGAAGGAAATCGTGTTAGTTACATAGCTAAGCAATACTTCAAACATCTCAAAGGTAGTTTCTACAAAAAACATAGCCTTATGTTCCGGAAATATCCTTGACTTCTTCTCAATTAAATGGGTTAAAGGTTCCTTGAAGAAGAGCAGTAGCAAAGGTAAACCGAAGAAGATGATTAAAATAATTGTTCCCGGTAATGCGTGGCCGGTAAAAATAAGTAATACGCTGACAATCAGTGCTCCGTAGAATAACAATCCAGCAACTCCGTTGGTGTCAAAGAGTACCTTGCCCCAATCCTTTGCGCGGATACTATTCACTATGTTAATCAGCATTGCAAAAATGATTAAGAAAACGCCGAAGCCAACTGCGGTAAACAGAACGGTCATAACATTTTCCCTTGGTGACAACCAAATGGGGTCAATCCAATCCTCAAATCCGAAAACACTTCCGTATAAGAATCCGAAGATTGTTGAGAATACACCGGCAAGAGAAATGATTGCGGCAATATTCATCTTTTTGATCTTATAGATAATTGCACCCCCGACTACAATGCATAAGCCTTGCCCAACATCACCAAACATAATACCGAAGATAATGGAATAGGTAATGGCTACAAAGGAAGTTGGATCAATTTCATTATAGGAGGGAAGGCCATACATTTTAATAAACATTTCAAAGGGTTTGAATAGCTTAAGGTTCTTAAGCTTTGTCGGAGGTTTCTTATCTACATCTACCTGACCGTCATCGCAAACACAATATACTAAGTTGTCTTTTTCGGCTTCCTTCAAAAGTACACTGGAATCTTTATCGGTAATCCATCCACAGATAATATAGAACACATCATTCTTTCCCTTATCTCTGGTACAAGCGGCCATTTTACGAACATCGAAGTTCTTGGAGAGGACGGTAACAGTATGATGAGCAAGCTCAAGTTGGTCGGCTATATCATTCAGACGTTCTTTGATTACTGCGTAAATACCGTTGAGTTCATTATTAATCTCTGTAATTTTTGCCATAATTGAATTAAAGGATTCTTCGGGAGTTCCTTGATAAGCATCCGGAAGTTTTACTCTTTCAAAATGAAGAGAGGCATAAATGGCATCGATTTTAACTGCTTCATTTGCAGGTACAAAGTAGATGCCCCAGACATAATCCCTGTCTCGTTCGCATTCATAGAATACTGTGGTCAGGTTATCATAAACGAACTTTGAAAATCTAGTATAAAACTCATGCGGCACCTTACCAAAACGATATTTTATGAATTTCAAATTAATAATCTGATGTATATCATAATCTAAATGCCTAAAATGCTCGATTTGTGTCAATAATTCATTGCATTCATGTCGCTGTGCTTTTAATTCATGTTTTTTCATATTTAGATCAGAAAGCATAGCATAAGCAGAATTTATGATATCAGCCGCTTCATCCGGAGACATAAGCTGATCGGCTGGAATATCGATATGTTCGATCTTTTTTACCAGATCCTCAGATTTACTGATTAATTCCTTATAAGGATTATTTTCAACGAAGGGCTTAAGGTTGTAGGAGGTACTTAATTCGGTTAGAGCATTTTCTAGATGAATATCATACTTTGTCAGGTATTTATTAACAACCCGGTCAAAATCGTCTTTTGGTCCCGTAATACTAAGGAATTTCATTTTCTCAATCATGTATCACACCTCCAGTTCTATAATTGTTGTAAATATACCTGCTTTTTCTTTTGATCCAATCCGTATCTTATACATTCCAAAGCGGATGTTAATAATCCGATTTCCTTATCTTTGCGGAACAGATAGTAATTAACAACGGTCATGGATGCGGGATACCTTGTAAGGTTATAAAGATAAATTTTATTAATGATATGGTCATATTCATGTTCCATGGTTCCGTTTTTTAAAAATGGAACGAAGCTTTTATACCTTGTAGTGCTTACAAGATTTATAAATTCATCCATAGTTACTGCTCCAATGAGCTTGGTCAGTTGAGCTATTGTTAATTTATAACTGACCGGTATTAAATAGGTATAGATTTCTGCAGCATTCATATCATACATTTTTTTTGATCGGTAGATCCACATAATATTCAGAAGATCAATTTCAGTACCAAGCCGCAGAGTGAATGCCTTACGGTTGTTATTTGACAACATCTTATCCTTTAATCGCCACGATTTTGTGAAATAGTATACATCCAAAGCCATTTCATAATCAAAGGAGGATAAACCGGTCTTTGCACTCATCTTGGATAACATGTTATAGTACTCGGTTCCCTTGAGGTGATTCACATATTCTTCCATGGAACGGGAAACGGATAGCTTATTTACATCAATCTGGGAATGTTTTGTGAAAAAAGGATGGAATAAAGATAAATCAAATGCACTTTCATTCGTTTTGATTAAACGGATACACGCTTTTAATACATTAACCTCATACCGAAAGAAGATTAGTTCCAGATCCTGACGTTGCTCATCGTTAGCAAAACGATAAATTTTTGCATAATCAAGATAAAGTCCGTTAATGAATACTCGTTCTGCTTCACCACGATGGACTTCACGTTCATCGTATTTCTGAAATAGATCATGGAACCCTGGGTGCTTTTTTAAATAAGCAATGAAATCAGCCACTGTTTCGATATTTGAAATCTTCTGAAGATCATCACGGCTGATCAGCTTAGTACTCATTGCTTTTACTTTTGTGTTTATACCACTATAAGATATAGTAGAATTCATAATAATAACCATGCCTTTCATGATGCTGCTAAGTGGCATCTTAAGAGAGTAGTGGTAAAGTTAGTTATTTCCAATTATAAAAATTTATAATTATATCTGAATAATACTGTTGAAAACTTTATCCACTAAAGCATCATGATTCTGCTTATAGTTTGATTCAAGATCTGCTAATTGTTTATTGCTATTAGCGATTAGCTGTTGCTTTTCGGCTTCCAATTCTTTCTCCGCCTGAGTAAGAATTATATTGATTTTTGCATTGTTTTCATCAGCGATCGCTAATTCCATTTTAGCAATAGCTTCTTCGTTTTCTTCAAATAGCTCCGTCTTTTCATCGTTTGCACGCTCGAGAATCTGATTTGCTTTCTTCTCTATATCAAATAAAAGACCGATAACTTTCTCCATTTACTGACCTCCTAACATTCGACAATTGCTCAAAATAATCATACATCGTTTAACAATAAATGCAATAGTGAATATGTACAATTTAATTAAAAATTATAATTTTTATTGTCTATAATTTCTTGATCGAAGTTTAGAAAACGATTAAGGACATTTTTGTGTGAATTATAAATTAAGCTTGCAATTATTTACGAAAAGGATTAAGATAAGTTTGTAAGAATAAAGATAATAATTCATGATTGGTGAAGAATGCGATCTGTTCTACACAAATATGAGAATGTTATATAGGGTAAATGGTCAAGTATTACATAAAATATTAAGTTTGTTTAAATAGTTTGTGTACTATGCTTGATTTGACAAACAGAAAACGATTAAGTAAACTTTTATTAATACGAGTGAGTAAGGAGTCTTGGTGTGGTATCCATTAAAGATGTTTCAGCCAGATGTGGAGTATCGGTAGCAACCGTGAGCAAAGCTTTAAATGATCATAGTGACATTGCAGAAGCTACCAAAGAGAATGTTAGAAGAATTGCAAAAGAGATGGGCTACTTCCCGAATTCTTCTGCCCGTGCCTTAAAAACGAACCGTACCTACAACTTGGGAGTATTATTTGTAGATGAATCACAAAGCGGATTGACACATGAGTATTTCGCCAATGTGTTGGATAGTTTTAAGGTTGAAGCAGAAAGAAACGGTTATGATATAACATTTATCAGCAAACATACGGGACAAAAGAATATGTCCTACTATGAACATAGCAAATACCGTGGAGTTGACGGAGTAGTAATTGCATGTATTGATTTTTCGGATCCCCAGGTGAGTGAACTCATTCATGGCGAATTACCGGTAGTAACAATTGATCATGTGTTTAATAACAGAACGGCTATAATCTCAGATAATATCAGGGGTATGAGAGATCTTATTACTTATATTTATGAGATGGGGCATAGAAAGATTGCATATATACACGGAACAGATTCTTCCGTAACCCAGAATAGAGTGGGAAGCTTCTATAAGACTTTGGGTGAGCTTGGAATTACTGTCTCCGATGATTATGTGAAAAGTGGAGTTTACCATGATCCGGATGTTACAGCGAGATTAACCAGAGAGCTTCTTGACCTTAAGGACCGTCCAACCTGTATTATGTTCCCAGACGATTTCTCAACTGTTGGCGGTACTAATGCAATTAAGGAATATGGACTTCGTATACCGGAGGACATCTCCATCGTAGGATACGATGGAATCGTATTATCTCAAGTGCTTGATCCGAAGCTGACCACGTTGCAACAGGATACCAGAACTATGGGAAGCAGTGCAGCAGAGAAGTTGATTGGTCTGATTGAAAACCCCAAAGCATCGATTATCGAAAGAGTTGTTGTTGAGGGCAGGGTCCTGCAGGGCAAATCGATACGTAATTTAAACGGAGCAGAATCTTTATTATGAAAGGATGAGGTAAGGGAATATTTTGATTAATCAATGTAATTTGCATTGACGTAATTCCTTTGGAACTACCGTTTGAGAAATCCTAGTCATATTACTGAGGGAGGTAATATGGTATGAAGCAGTCATCCGATCTTATGATGAAACGGATTATACACCTCTAACAGGATATCCCATATCAGGTTTCCTTAGGATATAACTTAGTATACTTAATTGAAAGTCGTATTCAGACTAATTTTGTGATTGTTATAATACATGACTGGGGAGTTATTATATAAACATGGCAAAATGATATTCAACTATGAAATAGTATCACAAGCGGGTGAACCTGCGGTGAAAGCCGCTGGTTCACCCGCTTTATTTGATTAGGAAAACCTTTCTAAATGTGTTTATTTTTTGACAATCATAGGAATAAAGTTTTATATCATTTAATTACTTGATTTTTTTTAGATGAAATCGGAAAACATAATTAAATATAGTTAATCTGTTGCAAATATTCACGAATAAACTCGATAATTTGTTGAATATATTTTTTTTATAAGGTATAATACATTTGGTATTTCTTATACCAAGAACAAATATTTGGAGGTGAGTCAATGGCAAAGGAAACAGTGCAGGCTGTTCGCCAAGCAGAATTAAACGCCGCACAGAAGGAAAGAGATGTACAGTTACAGAAGGAAACTATCATATCTGAGGCCGGACAGAATGCTAAGACGCTTATTACTTCCATGACGAAACAAGCGATGGAAAATGCGGAACAAAGTCTCGCTACAGCTAATAAAAAAGGAAATGAAATGATCATGGCAGCAAAATTAAAAGCAGAGAATGAAGTCCTTTTAATGAAGGAAATGGCTCAGAGAAAGGAAGAGGCTGCAATTAATCTGGTTCTCTCAAGTGTTATTCATGGAAGTTAATCTAGACAATAGATTAAAAATGAATAACAGACAAAAATTTAAGATGACAAAAAAGAGGGAGGTGTATTAGTTATGGCTATGCTGCAAATGCAGCGAATTTTCATTTACGCAAAGCAAAAAGACCGGAAACCTATTTTGGAGATGCTTCAAAGGCGAGGTGTACTTGAAGTCAGTGATGTTATTCCTGAAGATCATGTCTTTCGTAAGTTAGATGTATCTCATGTAAGGACAGCCTTTGAAAAAAATATCAATGCGGCAAGAGAAGCAGTTGAAATATTGGACCGGTACGCTCCGGAGAAAAAATCCATGCTTTCTTCTTTGAATGGTAGAATAGTAGTCTCGAAAGAGGATTATAATGCATTCAAAGCAAAATATGAGCAGACCCTCCATACAGCAAATCATACAATTGCATATGCAAAGCAGGTTGCCGAGTTAAAAGCTGAGATACTAAAAGATGAAACACAGGTTGAGATGTTGACTCCTTGGACAGGTCTGGATATTCCGATGGATGTTTCAGAAACCAAATATACGAAGAGTTTTATTGGAACATTACCCAAGGAATGGACTCTGGATGGTCTTTATGAGGCCCTGGCAGACCATATGCCGGTGAACATCGACATTATCAGTGCTTCGAAAGAGCAGACCTGCGTCTTTATCCTTTGTAAAAAAGATGTGGCTGATGGAGTATATGATAAACTAAGAGCAATCGATTTTTCACATCCGAGTATAACATCGGGCAAGGCACCAATGCAGCAAGTGGAAGAGTTAGAAAAGCATATCAAAGAATCCATTGCAGAAATAAACAAGATAGAAGAAGAAATCGTAGCACTAGCTAAGTACAAAGATGATTTATTGTTTTTCCAGGATTATGACAGAATGAGATCTGATAAATATGAAGTAATCGGGCAAATGCCTCAGTCAAAAAACATATTTATCATAACAGGATTTATACCGGAAAAAGAATTTAAATCATTAGAAGATGCACTCAATGAGGAATTCCAGGTTGGAATTGAAGTAGAACAGCCATCCAATGAGGACGATGTCCCAGTATTATTAAAGAACAATGCATTTTCTAGACCATTGGAATGGGTAGTTGACGGCTTTGCTTTACCTGCACAGGGTGAAATTGATCCAACCATGATTATGGCATTATTTTATTACGTGCTATTTGGTATTATGCTCGCAGATACGGGGTATGGATTATTGATGGTAATTGGTTGCTCCTACTGCCTTATTAAATTCGGTAAGAAAATGGAAGTTTTCATGAAGAACTTTTTAACCATGTTTTTATATTGTGGTATTTCTACTGTTTTCTGGGGAGTCATGTTCGGCAGTTATTTTGGAGATTTGCCTGATGTAATTGCCAATACGTTCTTTGGAGTAGCGGATCTTCCGATTATTCCGCCGTTGTGGTTTTTCCCGGTTGAGAAACCTATGGCGATGCTCGCTTTTTCAATGGTCTTAGGTTTGCTTCACCTTCTGACAGGATACGTAATTAAGATGTATCAGATGTATAAACAGAAGGATTATTTAGGGATTATATACGATGCAGTATCATGGTTTTTACTAACCGTCAGCAGTACTGTTATTCTGATGTCACTAGATATGATAAAAAATATTCTGGGAATTTCATTGGTAATCCCATCCGTGTTAGTTAATGTATCAACGATAGTTGCGGTGATATCAGCAATTATTATCATAGCAACGAATGGCCGTGAATCCCGTAATCCATTCAAGCGCTTTTTAAAAGGCTCCTACGCGTTGTATGGTATTACAGGTATACTGAGTGATGTTTTATCCTATTCTCGTCTGCTGGCCTTGGGGTTAGCTTCCGGTATCATTGGTAATGTAATCAATAAAATGGCTGCTATGCCTGCAAAGGGTGTAATTGGACCTTTTGTTTTTGCAATAATTGTTATCTTTGGACATGCACTCAACATTGCAATTAATGCTCTTGGTGCTTATGTTCATACCAATAGACTTCAGTATGTAGAGTTTTTTGGAAAGTTTTATGGGGGTGGCGGACGTTCCTTCAAACCCTTCACTATGAAAACAAAATATTACAAAGTTAAGGAGAGTATGAAAAATGAAATTTGATGTTGAAAGTTTAGGTATTGTATTTGCATTACTAGGAGCGGCGCTTGCCGCTTTAGGAGCTGGTGCTGGTTCCGCAAAAGGAGTTGGTTTAGCAGGCGAAGCAGGAGCAGGAATTGTAACAGAAGAGCCTGGTAAGTTTGGTAAGGTATTAATTCTTCAGTTATTACCCGGTACACAAGGTATCTACGGCCTTTTGATTGCGTTTATCACCTTATCCAATATTGGTGTATTAGGTGGAAGCGGAGATTTCGGTCTTGCAAAAGGTTTATTATATTTAGCTGCTTGCCTTCCAATGGCAGTCGTTGGATATACATCAGCAATCGCTCAGGCAAAAGCATCTGTAGCAAGTATGGGAATTCTTGCAAAGAGACCGGAAGCATTCGGTAAATCAATGATTTTCCCGGCTATGGTTGAAACATATGCAATTTTAGCACTTCTTATATCAATGTTAGCTATTAATGGAGTTGCCGGTTTAAACATTTAACAATGGAGTCGAAAGTGAATTGTCTTAACAAATCACGCAGCAAATTTGTGCTGACACCCAAATTCGCGGTGTTTCGGCGGAATGGAGATTTTTAATGACTGGATTAGATAAGATATTGAAGGCGATTGAGTATGATGCGCAGGTGAATGCCGATGCTATCATTGCCGGGGCAAATAAGGAAGCCGGTGAAATTCTTGCTGCGGCTAAATTGGAAGCTGAGAAAAAAACAACTCAAATCGCCGAAAAATCCGTAGCTGAAGAGAACGACACCATCAGCCGCGCGAAGTCTGCGGCAGCATTGCAGGAGAGAAAGTTGATCTTGGAAGCAAAGCAGCAGATTATCAGCAATATCATCACAAAGGCCAGAGCTTCTTTGGCAAATTTACCTGACTCCGAATTTACGGATATTATTCTTAGCATGGTCAGAAAATATGCCCATAATAAGGCGGGAAAGATACTTTTTTCAGAAGCAGACAAACGCCGTTTACCTCAGGATCTGAATGACAGAATGAAAACGGTCCTATCAGGTAAAGGGGAAGCTAGTCTTGTCGTATCAGAGGATACAGTGAACATAGATAGTGGCTTCTTGCTAGTATATGGAGATGTTGAAGAGAATTGCTCCTTTGATGCTCTGTTTGCAGCAGCAAAGGATACTCTACAGGATAAAGTAAACTCCTTACTATTCGAATAAATGACCGGAGAGAGGGTGATGAAATGGCTGATAAGCAATACACTTATGCAGTTGCAAGAATAAGAACAAAAGAAATGTCTCTTCTTGGCAAGTCTGATATTGATCAGTTGTTGAACTGCAGAAGTGAGAAAGAATGCTTGAAGATGCTTGCAGATAAAGGCTGGGGAAAATCAGGCGATGAAACGGCAGAGCAAGTATTGAATATCGAAAGAGGCAAAACCTGGGATCTTATGAAAGAGCTGGTAGAGGACATTTCAGAATTCAATACCTTCCTGTATACCAATGATTTTCATAATCTGAAAGCTGCGATTAAGCAGGTTTATACTGATTCTAAGCAAAAGGATATCTATATAGCCCAAAGCACCATAGTTCCGGAGATCATTATCAATGCAGTAAAGGAACATAATTTTTCCTTGTTGCCAGAACATATGCGTACCTGTGCGGAAGAGGCTTATCAGGTTCAGCTGCACACAGGCGATAGCCAATTATGCGATGTTATCATTGATAAGGCCGCTTTAGAAGCAATGCTTGTCAAGAGTAAAGCATCTAACGTAGAATTAATTATGAAATACGCGGAGCTAAAGGTGGCTGTTGCAGATATTAATATTGCGATCAGAAGTTTTAAAACAAAGAAGAATAAGATGTTTCTTGAGCGTGCCTTGGCAGATTGCGCAAGCCTTGATATTAAGAAACTGGCAACGGCTGCTTGTACGAGCCTCGAGGCAATCTATGAATATCTGCAATTTACAAATTATGCAGATGCAGTGGAGGCAATTAAAGAATCACCATCTGCATTTGAACGATGGAGTGACAATGTTATCATAAAAAACATACGTCCACAAAAATATAATCCGTTTACAATATCTCCTCTTGCAGCATACATTCTTGCAAGAGAAAATGAGATTAAGACGGTTAGAATATTGCTTTCGGGTAAGCGCAATGATATTAATGACAGCATTATCCGGGAAAGAATGAGGGATTTGTATGTATAGGGTAGCTGTATTAGGTGACAGGGACAGCATATATGGCTTTGCTGCTTTAGGACTGGATACCTATCCGGTGAGTGAAAAAGAAGAAGCTGCAAAGACACTGAAAACCTTAGCGGAAGGTGATTATGCTGTTATCTATATTACGGAAAGCCTTCAGGCAGAACTTGAGACTGAGATAGACCGTTATATCGGTGATTATTTACCTGCAATCATTCCGATTCCCGGAATATCAGGCAATACCGGTAAAGGTATACGTAATGTAAAGAAATCCGTAGAGCGAGCGGTTGGCTCTGATATCATATTTAATAATGATTAATGGAGGCTAATATGAGCAAAGGTACTATAAAAAAAGTTGCCGGTCCTTTGGTAGTTGCACAAGGTATGCGCGATGCCAATATGTTCGACGTAGTTCGTGTAAGTGAACAGCGTCTGATCGGTGAAATCATTGAAATCCATGGTGACCAGGCTTCTATTCAGGTATATGAGGAGACCTCCGGCTTAGGACCCGGAGAACCGGTAGAATCCACCGGTACACCTCTTAGTGTTGAATTGGGACCCGGACTGATCGGAAGTATCTTCGACGGTATCCAACGTCCACTGGTAGATATTATGGAAGCTACGGGTACCAACTTAAAAAGAGGTGTTGAGATTCCTTCTTTAAACAGAGCCAAAAAATGGCACTTTGTACCCACTGTAGTTGCAGAAACTGAAGTTGAAGCCGGAGATATCATCGGAACCGTATCAGAAACAGATATTGTATCACAGAAGATTATGATTCCTAATGGCTTAAAGGGAATAATCAAGTCCATCAATGAGGGAGATTTTACTGTAACTGATACAGTAGCAATACTTCAAAAAGAAGACGGAACGACAGCAGATATTACTTTAATGCAGAAATGGCCAGTTCGTGTTGGCAGACCATATAAACAAAAGCTATCTCCGGATAAACCTCTGGTTACCGGACAGCGTGTTATTGATACCTTATTCCCCATTGCTAAGGGTGGTGTAGCAGCGGTACCGGGTCCTTTCGGAAGCGGTAAGACCGTTGTTCAGCATCAGTTAGCAAAATGGGCAGAAGCAGATATCGTTGTATATATCGGCTGCGGTGAGCGTGGTAACGAGATGACTGACGTATTAAACGAGTTCCCGGAATTAAAGGATCCTAAGACAGGAAAATCCTTAATGGAGAGAACTGTTCTAATAGCCAACACCTCCGATATGCCAGTTGCTGCACGTGAAGCATCGATCTATGTAGGTATCACAATTGCAGAGTATTTCCGTGATATGGGTTACTCCGTAGCTTTGATGGCTGACTCCACCTCCCGTTGGGCAGAAGCTCTTCGAGAAATGTCTGGACGCCTTGAAGAAATGCCCGGTGAGGAAGGTTATCCTGCCTACCTGGGAAGCCGTCTGGCTCAGTTCTACGAGAGAGCAGGACGTGTTATTTCTCTTGGTAAGGAGGGCAGAGAAGGTACTTTATCTGCAATCGGTGCGGTTTCCCCTCCCGGTGGTGACATCTCCGAGCCCGTATCTCAAGCAACCCTTCGTATCGTTAAGGTGTTCTGGGGTCTCGACGCGAATTTGGCGTACAGAAGACATTTCCCTGCAATTAACTGGTTGACAAGTTATTCCTTATATAATCTTAATAAATGGTTTAATTCCAATGTTAATGATCAATGGTCTAATTTAAAAGAACGCATGATGCGTCTGTTAAATGACGAAGCAGAACTTGACGAGATTGTTAAGCTGGTAGGTATGGATGCACTTTCCGCACCGGACCGCTTAAAGCTGGAGGCTGCAAGATCCATTCGTGAAGATTACCTTCATCAGGATGCTTTCCATGAGGTAGATACCTATTCCGATCTTCATAAGCAATATCTGATGATGGAATTGGTAATACATTTCTATGATTTATCTCTGGATTATCTAAATAAGGGTATCTCAATTGATGGTATCGTGAAGCTGCCTGTCAGAGAAAGAATTGGTCGTTTTAAGTATGTGACAAAGGAAAAGATTGATGCAGAATTTGAAGAGATCCTTCAGGCTTTGACCAAAGATCTTGATAATCTGTTGAAGAAGAAGGAGGAAGCCTAATGCCAAAGGAGTATAGAACCATTCAAGAGGTAGCAGGTCCTCTTATGTTAGTTCAAGGTGTTGAAAATGTTGCATTTGACGAGTTGGCAGAGATTGAGCTTTCCAGTGGAGAAAAACGTCGATGTAGAGTTCTTGAAATAGATGGCGGTAATGCTTTGGTTCAGTTATTCGAAAGCTCTGCCGGTATCAACCTTGCAAGCAGTAAGGTACGTTTTTTAGGAAGAAGTATGGAACTTGGCGTATCCGAAGATATGTTAAGCCGTGTATTCGATGGTTTAGGTCGTCCGATTGACAATGGTCCTGAGATATTGCCGGAGAAAAGGCTTGATATCAGCGGTTTCCCCATGAACCCTGCTGCTCGTAATTATCCGGATGAATTTATTCAGACCGGTGTATCTGCGATAGATGGCTTGAATACACTGGTTCGTGGACAGAAGCTACCGATATTCTCTGCAAGTGGTCTTCCACATGCTGAACTTGCGGCGCAGATTGCAAAGCAGGCTAAGGTTCGCGGAACAACGGAGCCTTTTGCAGTAGTATTTGCTGCAATGGGTATCACCTTCGAGGAAGCGAATTTCTTCACAGAAAGCTTCCGTGAAACCGGTGCGATTGATCGTACAGTTATGTTCGTCAACCTGGCAAATGACCCGGCTGTTGAGCGTATCTCTACGCCTCGTATGGCGCTGACTGCTGCAGAATATCTTGCGTTTGAGAAGGATATGCATGTACTTGTAATTTTAACTGATATTACAAACTATGCGGATTCCTTACGTGAGGTTTCCGCTGCACGTAAAGAGGTTCCCGGACGCCGTGGTTATCCCGGATATATGTATACCGACCTTGCGTCCCTCTATGAGAGAGCCGGAAGAAAGAAGGGTAAGAAGGGTAGTATCACCATGATCCCCATCTTAACCATGCCAGAGGATGATAAGACACATCCGATTCCTGACTTAACTGGTTATATTACAGAAGGTCAGATTATCTTGAGCCGTGATCTTTATCGTAAGAGCATCCAGCCTCCGATTGATGTATTACCGTCCCTTTCTCGTTTGAAGGACAAGGGTATCGGTGAAGGCAAGACGAGAAAGGATCATGCGAATACCATGAACCAGATTTTTGCAGCTTATGCACGTGGTAAGGAAGCAAAGGAACTTATGGTAGTTCTCGGTGAAGCAGCGCTGACGGATATCGATTTATTATATGCTAAATTCTCGGATGCCTTCGAAAGAGAATATGTATCTCAGGGTTATCAAACCAACCGTGATATTGAAGAAACTCTCGATCTTGGCTGGAAGCTGTTAAGGATTCTACCGAGAGCAGAGCTTAAGAGAATAAAGGACGAATTACTGGATCAATATTATGGTAAAGAATAAGGGGGTGCGTGAGCTTGGCTAAAGCACAAGTTAATCCGACGCGAATGGAATTAACCAAGCTGAAGAAGAAGCTGACGACGGCTATCCGCGGACATAAGCTGTTAAAAGATAAGCGTGATGAGCTGATGCGGCAATTCCTCGATTTGGTCCGCGAAAATAAAACCCTTCGTGAAAAAGTTGAAAAAGGTATTCTGTCTGCTAACAAGAACTTTGTTCTTGCAAGATCAGCAATGCCGGATGAGATTATTAATGTTGCTCTCATGGCACCAAAACAGGAGGTATATCTCAATTCTTCCAAGAAGAATGTAATGAGTGTTGAGATTCCCCAGTTTCAATATAGTACCAAGACACCGGATGTCCATGATATCTATCCTTATGGTTTTGCGTTTACCTCCAGTGATTTGGATGATGCGGTGAAATCCCTTCAGGATATCCTGCCGGATATGTTGAGGCTTGCTGAGATTGAGAAATCCTGCCAGCTCATGGCGGCAGAAATTGAGAAGACCAGACGCCGTGTAAATGCTCTGGAGCATGTCATGATTCCGGAAATGAGAGAAAAAATAAAATTCATTGTAATGAAGCTAGATGAGAATGAGCGTAGTACCCAGATCCGTCTAATGAAGGTGAAGGATATGATGCTAGAACAGGCACATCATTATAGTGAGAAATATCAGAATCATTTTAATGTTTAAAACAAATGATTAACCATAGGCAGATGCCCGCTTTATTATATTCTTTTAGTGAATTATTTACTGAAGGAATCATATTTGGTGGAGTATCTGCCTATTTTAATTTTAGTTGATATACATATCCAAGATAGCAGCCCTGCTAGCCCAGGTGTGTCGATTCAAAGCTTTCTTGTAACCGTTATCTATTATCTTCTTCATCTGTTCCGGATGGTCCAGAAGATTCTGTACAATGGAAGGAAGCTGAGCAATCTCAGATAGGGAAAAGAAGCAGATATCTTTACCGTCGGTGAATTCCTCTTCCAGATAGATACTTCTGTCTGTGAGGCAGACAGCACCATTTAACATAGAATTGAAGATACGATCGTGTGCTCCATCCTTAAACCAGGGCATGACATTTACGGAGATCTTAGCCTGGCTAATTCTTTCAAGGCAGTCATATGATTTACCGGAACCACAATCAATGATGTTCTCAGGGTGCTCGCAGTTAAGGAGCGACCAGTCTTTACCGAATACTCCTACTTTGTATCCGTTATCTACCAGAGTTTTGACGACAAGTCCGCGGAAGTAAAATCTTACATACAGATCAATAAAAATCATACTTTCCATACACTTTGCTAAATCTTCATCAGAGAGAGGTCCCATCTCTTTCACCAGGTGTTTTTCAAAAGCTTCTTCCATGGGCAAAGTAGGATGGGCTATTAAGTCATTGATAATGGAATAATAGAAAGCAGTATATTCCTCGTCAATCCTGGTAATATGTTTTTCAAATTGACAAGGTGGTGTATAGTGTCCCGTGAATATAAGATCAATCGTTTTCTCTTCCAATGGGGGATAACTATTTTGATATGGAATACCTGTTCCACCGGAAGGGAGGAAAGGTTTCAGTTTTATATCAGGGAAAAAACGTCTCATATAAGCTTCATGATCACGATCAATACAGATCTGATAATAGAGGCGGGGGGTGTGCTTCATCAGTTTATGATAATAAAAGGGATGGTCAACAATGATGTTGTAACAGGGAATATCCATGACATCCCAGAAGATCCGAACATCTTCATAAAATACTTCTTCCTGATTCAAACCGGTGAAATTGAACGTAATCATTACAGTATTGTCCAGCTCACAAAACCAAGCAAGTAGCTGATAACTTGTTATCGCATCTTCCAGATTAAAAACAAATACTTCATGTCCAATGTCCCGAAATGCTTTCGCAAGTTCCATCGAGAAAAAGTCAAGAGTTTCAATTCCACCTACAAAAACGATTATTTTTTTCATGTCCATAGCCTCTTCAGTTTATAATTTTCTGCCAATTTCTAAAAGTAATTTAGTTCTGGTGTTTTACATAAACCATATTACTTAGAATATTATTAGTGTACACTTTTATTATAATAGGTTGTTGGCTAAAATTCCAGTCTATCCGGGTAAATATCATTCCTGACGAAGGATTGACACGAAACACGTTGCATATTACAATGAATTCAGATGAAAGATATGTATGACGAAAAGGAGATGCCGAAAATGAAAGATCACTGTAATTGCGGTCATTGCCAGAATGAGCTTTGTATTCGTAAGGTCCCGATCTTTTCTTCCATGAATCCGGAAGATTTAGAAAGGATAACGGACTTAGTTAATCATAAAGAATTTAAGAAAGGTGAAACCATATTATTTGATGGCGAGAAATCGGAAGCTATCATTATTATTAATGAAGGCAGTGCCAAAGCTTATAAATATACCTCGGATGGTAGAGAACAGATATTATATGTATTCTCGGAAGGGGATTTTTTTGGTGAGCAGAACCTGTTAAGCGACAGGAAAGCAACCTATTCGGTAGAAGCACTGCAACCAATGAAGGTATGTACCATATCAAAAACCCAATTCCAGAAACTATTATATGTGCACCCGGATATTGCGGTCAAAATCATATCCGAGCTCGGAGATCGTATGGCAAGGCTTGAAAATGCAATGCAGGGGATGGGTGTGCGCAATGTCGATAACCGTATTGGTGGAATATTACTTGAGTTTGCAGAAAAGTATGGGACGCAGGTGAAGGACGGGGTTCTGATACAGTTACCGCTCAGTAGAGAAGGCATCGCTAATTACTTAGGAGTGGCTAGAGAAACAGTCAGCCGGAAGTTAGGTCAATTAGAGAACGATGGTGTCATCCGTTCTTTGAATAATAAATCAATATTAATACTTAATTCAAAAGCATTAGAAGAAATAGCGGGATAACAGGAACACAGATTGATGAATATCAATTTGTTTGATTGGAATCACAGTAATTTTTTCTTCCTCCGATTATACTGTGACTATAACAAGGGAACAGGATGTAAGTGACATTGACTATACATCTGAAATTAAAAAGTGAACAGTGAGGCTATTGGTAACCCACTGTTTCAGAAATCGGAGGACAATATGAATTATAAGGATAAGAATGTAACCATTGGTACAGTCGTAGCTGATCTACCAAAAGCAAGTATGATCTTCAGTGAATACGGAATTGATTTCTGTTGTGGTGGACATCGGAAGCTATCTGTTGTCATCAAGGAACAAAAGATAGACGAAGTAGCAATATATAATGAACTTGAAGCAGCTCAGAAAGAACGTTCCGATAGCTATCAGAATGGAAATCCCAGTTCAATGCAGCCCACGGTACTTACTTCCTATATTGAGGATACGCATCATAGCTATATGCGCGTGGCTTTGCCTGAAATATCAGAACTATTAGGAACAATAGTTAGGGTCCATGGTGCATCTCATACTGAATTATTTGATATCTATCGCTTGTTTGGCGCGTTAAAGAGTGATCTGGAACAGCATTTACTAAAGGAAGAGATGATGTTATTCCCATCCTTTGCAGATGAAGAGAATAACCAGGAGAGAATTGCGAAGCTTTCAAAAGAAATCATCGGAGAGCATGAAGCCGCTGGTGAGATCCTTGGTAAGCTTCGTAATATAACAAATGATTACAGAATACCGGCTGATGTATGCGGTACCTATGCGAGAACCTATCAATTGCTGGAAGAGATGGAGAAAGACCTTCATCAACACATCCACCTAGAGAATAACATCCTTCTGAGGGATTATGATTTGAGAGCAAAATAATTGGTAATACTTTAACCAACATAATACTTGGAGGTTAAAGAGATGCCAGTTGATTTTAAGAATAGCCAGACGAAAGATAATCTGATGAGAGCCTTTGCAGGTGAGAGTCAGGCAAGGAACCGATATACCTTTGCGGCATCACAGGCTAAGAAGGAGCATCAGCATGTAATTGAAGAGGTATTCCGCTTCACCGCTGATCAGGAGAAAGAGCATGCTGAAATATTCTATAAATATCTGAAGGAGCTTGCAGGTGAGAACATCCATGTGGATGGCAGCTATCCCGTTGATCTGTCTGATGATTTAGTAGATATTTTAAAGGCTGCCCAGCATAACGAATATGAAGAATATGATCCAATCTATAAAAGCTTTGGCGATATCGCTAAGGAAGAAGGATTTAACCGTATCGCTGCCTCCTTCCATATGATAGCCGGTATTGAGAAAACTCATGGGGATCGTTTTGCTAAATTTGCACAGCTTTTGGAAGAGAATAAGCTTTATGTATCTGATGTAGAAATTGGTTGGATGTGTCTTCATTGCGGTTACGTCCACTGGGGTAAAGAGGCTCCAAAAGAATGTCCTGTCTGTCATCATGATCAAGGTTACTTTATCAGGGTTTCCATGGCTCCTTTTACGGAATAATTAAAAGCACCAGATAAGCTTAATATGAATATTAAGTCTTATGTGGTGCTTTCTTCATAATATTAAGTTGTTTTACACTAACTAAGGTTCAAGTTACAATTATGAATTTGCTCTTATAAAACCAATAGAGTAGGGAGTTGTTAAATTGTGGGTATGTAGTAATTGATACTACATAAAATAGAAAAATATACTACAACATATTGACAACAATTCTTCTTATGCATTATAATAGAGATAAGCCGGTGGTAACACCGGATTAATATTAATCAATTACTTTGATTATCAAAGTAATTATAATGTAAATAAAATTGAGACAACATAGTATGGACAGACGTAGTTACAGTTTAATCAATAGGAGTGAAACGAATGAAGATGAAACCATTAGTAATCGGTGATTTAATTGCCAGAATCCCCATTATTCAGGGCGGTATGGGAGTAGGAGTCAGCAGGTCAAAGCTTGCAGCAGCCGTTGCAAAGGAAGGCGGCATCGGTATTATTTCAACAGCACAAATCGGATACGATGAACCGGATTTTAATAAGCACCAGATTGAAAGTAATCTATATGCAATCAAGAAGCATCTTGGTCTAGCAAAAGAAGCGGCTGATGGTGGAGTAGTCGGTGTTAACATTATGGTTGCTACCAAGCAATATGACCAATATGTGAAAGCAGCCTGTGAAGGTGGTGCAGATGTGATTATTTCAGGAGCCGGACTTCCAATCACGTTACCGGAACTGGTGAAAGGCTTTAAGACAAAGATTGCTCCTATCGTGTCCAGTATTCGGGCTGCAGCTGTAATACTAAAAATGTGGGATAAGAAATATAATACGACAGCAGATTTCATCGTGATCGAAGGCCCTTTAGCAGGTGGTCATCTGGGCTTCAGTAAGGACCAACTCGACCATATTGAAGAGATGGATTATGATACGGAGATGATGGGTATCATAGAATGTAAAAAGGCATTTGAAGAAAAGTATAACCGTTCAATCCCTGTGGTGATTGCTGGTGGAATTTTTGATAAAGAGGATATTAAGCATGCCTTTGAGCTTGGTGCAGATGGAGTACAGATCTCTACTCGCTTTGTAGTGACTGAGGAATGCGATGCCAGCCAGGAATACAAGAATGCATATCTGGAAGCTAAGAAAGAGGATGTAAAGATTGTAATCAGCCCAGTTGGTATGCCAGGTCGCGCCATCATGAATCCATTCCTTAAGACTGTAGGTGAAGGAAGGATAGCAGTAACCAAATGTTTTAACTGTCTGGAGCATTGTAATCCGAAGGATACCCCTTATTGTATAACCAAAGCTTTGATCAATGCCGTACAGGGTAACTTGAAGGAAGGGCTGATATTCTGCGGTGAGAATGTACACCGTCTAAAAGAAATGACTACAGTAAAAGCGATATTTGAAGAACTTGTATATTAAATGTAATGCTCTTGTAATGAAATTCTCGATGAAAAGTCAAAAAACAGAAAGAACAGCTTGTATACCGATATAATAATCATGATAGAATAATTTCTGAATGTCAGGTCTTGTAGACCTGACATTTTTGATTAGTTGGATTTTTTTGTGAAGAACTCCAAATTAAACTCCATCGGAATTTCATTTTGAACTTCTTTCAGGTAGTGTTTGTTATAGCGCAAGAGGCAACATGATCGTAAGTGTGATTAGAATCACGGAAGTGGAAATTATTACAGAATAAAATAGAATATAATAAGGATAACAGTTTTTTCATTTAATATAATAAATATAAGCTGACGAAGCAGTAAAATGGAGGTAACTATGAGTGAAAAGCAGTTGATTTTAAGTAAATCTGTTTATGAACTATGCAATGAATTTCCTGAGCTTTCCGATCTATTATCTCAACTCGGATTTAAAGATATTACAAAGCCCGGTATGCTGGCAACGGTTGGAAGATTTATGACCATTCCCAAAGGTGCATCTGCGAAGAAGATTGATCTTGAAACAATTAAATTTACGTTAGAGGAGCATGGGTTTGAGGTAAGTGAACAATAAAATGTCTTCGAGGAATATAATGATATCATATTAGCTGATACATGGTATAATATGGTCAAGATATCAGATAATGAAAGAGTATGTAAACCTATTTGCGGAAAATAATATAATAATCGCGGAATGGAGGAAGCAATGAAAAAACAACAGGTTGGTGTAATCGGATTAGCAGTTATGGGAAAAAATTTGGCTTTGAATATTGCGGACCACGGTTTTTCCGTATCCGTATTTAACAGGTCACCGGGAAAAATAAATGAACTTTTAAAAGAGGTGGATGGCAAGGATATAATTGGGCCCTATACCTTAGAAGAGTTTGTAGAATCTCTTGAGATTCCGCGTAAAATCATACTAATGGTAAAGGCCGGAGATGCGGTGGATGAAACAATACAGCAATTACTACCCTTAATTTCTAAGGGGGATTTATTGATGGATGGTGGGAACTCTTACTATTTGGATACGATTCGTAGAAGTAAAGAGCTTCAGGCGATGGGTTATCATTTTCTGGGAACAGGTATCTCTGGCGGAGAGGAAGGAGCAAGAAACGGTCCGGCGATTATGCCCGGAGGTCTGATGGAGGCTTATCTGATGATGGAACCCATTCTTACCGCAATCTCAGCAAAGGTGGAGGGTGAACCCTGCAGTACTTATATCGGAGATAACGGAGCAGGACATTTTGTAAAGATGGTCCACAACGGAATTGAATATGCCGATATGCAACTGATCAGCGAAGCCTATGATATCATGAGGAAGGTTCTCAAATTGACCCCTCAGGAATTACATGAAGTTTTCATGGAATGGAATAAAGGAGAGCTTAATAGCTATTTGATTGATATAACTGCTGATATATTTACTATGATTGATGCGGACACCGGTAATCATCTGGTGGATATGATTCTCGATGTGGCAGGGCAGAAAGGTACAGGCAAATGGACCGGACAGATATCCTTGGATCTTGGCGTGCCGACACCTACAATTACCAATGCAGTATATGAACGATATATTTCTACATGGAAGGAAGAGAGAGTTGCAGCTAGCAAGCTCCTTGGAGGTCCCAATACCATAGATAAGTTACCTAAAGACTTTATAGAAGCGATCCGTAGAGCATTGTATGCAAGTAAGATTTGTGCATATGCACAAGGCTTTGGACTGCTCCGGGCAGCTTCGGAGCAGTATGGCTGGAAGCTCCAATACGGTGCAATCGCCAAGATCTTCCGTGGCGGATGTATCATCAGAGCTCAATTCTTAAATCAAATCAGCAGTGCATATGACAGAAGTCCTAAATTAGTAAACCTGCTTCTGGAGGATTACTTTAGAGAAATCATCAGTGTTTATCAGGTAGAATGGAGAGAAGTCCTTAAGACTGCCATCTCAGCAGGTATCTCAGTTCCGGCATTTTCAAGCGCGCTGGCTTATTATGACAGTTATCGTACTGCAGAAATGCCGATGAACTTGTTGCAGGCTCAGAGGGATTACTTTGGTGCACATACGTATCAAAGAAAAGACAAAGAAGGTATCTATCATACGACTTGGTAAAAGAATTTTGAAAATATCAAAATTCTTGTTTAAGATAATAATAAATTTCAGTGGTAATTCATCATTATCTTTACAGGTTTTCATGAAGCATTTGCATCAAAAAATACCATGCTTCGATGATTTTAAATGAAGTAGTAGATAGGGAGGGAGTATGGATGAAACAGAATAAGAATGATAATCAGGAGTTAAATCTTTCAGCAACCTTAGTTATCTTTGGTGGTACCGGTGATCTGACCCATCGGAAGCTGATGCCTGCAGTCTACAATCTGATTCGTGATCAGCTGATTCCGGAACATTTTGCAATCGTATCTGTTGGAAGAAGAGATAAGACGGAGGAGGAATATCGGAAGGATGTATTTGCCTCCATCAATAAATATTCCAGAAATAAGATAGATGAAACAATCTGGGCGAAACTGAAGGAAATGATCTATTATTATCAGTTTGATTTTACCGAATTAGAGGGTTTTCACATTCTGAAGGATTATCTGGAGAAGCTGGATGATAAGGTGAAGACTGAGGGTAACAGAGTGTTTTATCTAGCAGTAGCTCCGGAGTATTTTGAAACGATTGTCCAGGGTCTGCAGATCAGTGATATGGCGATGAAGGAAGATTCCTGGAGCAGATTAATCATCGAAAAGCCCTTCGGTAAAGATTTAAAAACAGCTCGGAAATTGAACAATAAATTAATAGAGGTATTTCCAGAAAAGAGTATTTACAGAATTGATCATTATTTAGGTAAAGAAATGATCCAAAACATCATGGTGTTACGATTCTGTAATTCTATCTTCGAATCTATCTGGAATAACAAATTCATCGATAATATCCAGATATCCTTATCTGAGAGATTGGGAGTCGGAACCAGAGGCGGCTATTATGAGCATTCCGGTGCGATGAGGGATATGATACAGAATCATATTTTACAGATATTAACCCTGGTAGCCATGGAGCCTCCAATTAATCTGAAGATGGATTCCATCCGCACAGAGAAACAGAAGGTTTTAGAAGCCATCGAGGAAATAACACCGGAGTTTTTGAAAAACAATGTAGTTTTCGGACAGTATGGTCCCGGAGTAATTGAAGGTATTCCTGTGGTCGGATACCGGGATGAACCGGGTGTTCCAAAGAAATCTGAGACAGAAACCTTTGTGGCTATGAGGCTCTATCTTAATAATTTTCGATGGGCAGGCACACCATTTTATATTAGAACCGGCAAACGACTTGGGCAGAACTCAGCAGAAATTGTAGTTCAATTCAAGGATTTGCCCAATATCCTCTATTTTAAAGATCAAGATGATCAGGAACCGAATCTACTGGTACTCAGGATTCAACCGAATGTAGGTGTATTTTTTCAGTTTAATACAAAGGATTTCACGACTCATAATGGAATTGTACCAACAAAAATGGATACCAGTTCCTTCAATCCTACCCAGGGTAATACACCGGAAGCTTATGAGAGATTAATCTATGATATCCTGAGAGGGGATGCAACTCTTTTCTCCAGATGGGATGAAGTAGAATCCGCTTGGACGGTCGCAGATAAACTGATCGGGTATCGTGAACAGAAGAAGAGCCAATTCCCTAATTATGATTCAGGTTCCATGGGCCCGGTGAAAGCTTTTGAACTTTTAGCCAGGGATGGCCGCAAGTGGTGGCATATCTGAAATGAATTCCGAAAGTGCAAGAATTCTTGGAAAGAACTTCGAATGGATGCAATGTGAATAGAGATGCTGCTTCACAGCATCAGGAAAGGAATGTTACTATAATGAATTTAAACTTTCAAAAAATGTATGATATTTCGATGCCGATAAGTACTACCATGCCGGTCTATAAAGGGAAGGAAGAAAAGAGACCAAAACTGACGGTTGAAAGTGATTTTACGACAGGGAAAGCTTATGAAAGTAGATTGGAGATGAATCTTCACACTGGTACCCATCTGGACAGACCACTTCACATGCTTCCTGGTGGGAACACTATGGATACCTTGGAGATTGATCAACTACTGACTGAGTGCAAGGTAATTGATTTATTGGAGGTAAAAGAAAAGATCACAAAACAGGACCTTATCGGTAAAAATATTATTGAAGGAGATTTTATTCTTTTAAAAACAAAAAATTCTTATGAGGATATTTTGGAAAAAGATTTTATCTATGTGGAGAAATCTGGAGCAGAGTACCTGGCAGAACAGAGAATCAAAGGAATTGGAATTGATTCTCTTGGTATTGAATGTAACCAGCCGGAGCATGAAACCCATCTAAGCCTAATGAATGCCGGAGTTCATATTTTAGAGGGTTTGATGTTGAAGGATATCAAAGAAGGAAGATATTTTTTAATTGCTTTGCCCCTTCACATTCTCGGAACAGAAGCTGCTCCGGTAAGAGCGGTATTATTACAATAATTAAAGAGAAGCATATTTTTTAATTTATCTAAAACTACTTAATCGGCGCGAAGTAACATAATTCGACTTTGTGAATAAGATATTTATGGGAGCATTAATAAACATAGAATCTTATGAATTACTTCATTAAATATTGGTATGGTTTTCGGAAAAGCTTGTATTTTTACCCAAAAAATGTTATAGTAATTAAGTTGTTTATTAATCCTCCTTTTTAATGGAAGGGAGGTGAAACAATGGGCTGGAAGTTAGAGAGAATTGAACTTTGTGGATGTGACCAACTTAAACCGAATGAAGAAAAAGATATATGCTTGGTTCTTCAGGAGGAAAAAAGGGCAGCCATCCATGGTGTAGTGAAGTTTCCAAATGGAAAACCGGTAAAGGGTGCAGTGGTAAAACTTTTCAAAAAAAAGGACCTGAAGGATTGCTGCGAAACCTGCGATTTAATACCGATCACCTTCACTTTTACCGACGAATGCGGTCAGTTTTTATTTGGTGTAGACTCAGAAGTAGACTATGTTATCAAAGTATTCTTTTACAAACCAGAAAGACCGTATCCACCAAAAGAGAAAGAAGATGAAGAGGATAAGTAATTTCATATAGAAATCTTATGATAAAAAAGAGCTGTTATGGTAACCTTATTAACAGCTCTTTCTAAGAGTTCAAAGAAGTACAGGCCTATTCAGGTGATAACTGATCTTTTGGCTAAAAATCACATGCAGGAGAAGGGGAAAACAAATGAATCAAAGAAGGTATGGCTTATTTACAGCTGTTACTATGATTACCGGTATTGTTATCGGGTCAGGTATCTTTTTCAAGGCAGATAATGTTCTTAGTTACACGAATGGTAATGTATTATTAGGTATTATAATTTTTGCTGTAGCAGCAATTGCTATCGTTTTTGGGTGTTTAGCAATTTCACAGTTAGCAAACTTAACAGACAAACCGGGTGGGGTAATCGCATATACGGAGGAATTCGTAGGTATTGGTCCTTCCTGTGCTTTTGGCTGGTTTCAGACATTTTTATACCTGCCGACATTAGCGGCAGTGGTAGCCTGGGTAACCGGTATTTATATCAGTCAGCTGTTCGGAATTGAGTATTCTTTGGAAACAACAGTACTTATTGGTGTTGGAAGTTTAACAGTATTGTTCATTATCAATACCTTATCGGCAAAGCTTGGCGGTTATTTTCAGAATACAGCTATGATAATAAAAATGCTTCCATTAATAATTATTGCAGTTGCAGGCTTCATCTTCGGTAAACCCGGTGATGTTACTGCAGAAAGTGCAGAGACCTTTAAAGCAGCTACCACCTCTTTGGGATGGCTTGCAGCTTTTGCACCGATTGCATTTTCCTTTGACGGTTGGATCGTTGCAACCTCGATCGGTAATGAGATCAAGAACAGTAAGAGAAATCTTCCTTTGGCTCTTACCATTTCACCATTGGTAATATTATTAGTATATATCGCTTATTTTGTAGGTATCTCTTCCTTAGTTGGACCGGATACTATTATGGAGCAAGGTGATGGATCCACCTTCATGGCAGCGAATCAGTTGTTTGGTGATATCGGAGCTAAGGTTATCCTTATCTTTGTTGTAATCTCCGTATTAGGTACAGTCAATGGTATTACCCTTGCATTCATCCGTATGCCTTATTCCCTTGCACTTCGTAATATGGTTCCGGGAAGCAAGTGGCTTTCGAAGGAAGAAAGTAAGCTTGATGGAATGCCACTCAATTCCGCTTTTTGTGCTTTCGGATTTTCTTTATTATGGATGGTAATCCACTATGTAACTCAGAAATTCAGCATGAGAGGTGATGTATCTGAAATCGCCATCGGTGTCAGCTATGTGAACTATATCGTTCTCTATATTGCTGTCATGCGCTTGACAAAGAAGGGTACCATCAAGGGAAATATTAAGGGTTATGTAATACCGATATTAGCAACCATAGGTTCCTTAGTCATCTTATCCGGAAGCATTACGCATCCATTATTCCTTTATTACTTCCTGATTTGCTTCGCTATCATGGCGGCAGGATATTACTATTATAGAAAGAATAAAGCCAGAGTAATCTAATTAAAATATCATACCAACCGATAAAAATTGTTCAATACTATGTAACCATAGTTTGAACAATTTTTTTGGTTGAAACTATAATTTAAATATGAGATATTGGTAGTAGGATCAAGAGACATTTCGGTAAGCAGATATTTTTTTGTAAAATTAGGAATTTTGATTTAAATCATAGTTTCTTTCCTGTTAGGGTATATATAATAATAGATATCATAGAAAGCAAAGGAGGAATTCAATGAGTGAGTATATTAATAACCGCGAGTATCGTCAGAAAGTCTTAAAGGAATTAATCATGGAGCTACATGACGGCAAAAGTGTAGACGAAGTTAAGGAACGTTTCGGAAAATTAATTGAAGGTGTATCTCCCAGTGAAATTTCAGAGATGGAAAATGCTCTAATGAAGGAAGGAATGCCTATTTCCGAGGTTCAGAGACTTTGTGATATCCATGCCGCAGTATTCAAAGGTTCCATTGCAGAAATCCATGCACCGGAAAATCAAGAGGATAATCCCGGACATCCCGTATTCACCTTTAGAGCTGAAAATAGAGCATTAGAAAGACTGATCAGTAAGAATATTCGGCCCGAATTGGAACGATTAGTGAAGGATGAACCGGATTCCATGGATCAGCTTTCTTTATCCATGAAGAAGCTGTGGGAAATTGATAAGCATTATCTTAGAAAAGAGAATCTCTTATTCCCTTACATGGAGAAATACGGCATCGTGGCACCTCCAAAGGTAATGTGGGGCGTAGATGATGAGATAAGGGATCAGATTAAGGAAGCAATGAATTGTCTTAAGGATAATAACGAAAGTCATGGTACGATGGCTGAGAAAGTAGAAGCAGCCCTTAACAGAGTAGAAGAGATGATCTTTAAAGAGGAAAATATCCTCTTCCCCATGGTACTTGAGACCTTGGATGAAGATGAATGGTTAAAAATTGCTAACGAAAGTGCTGAGATCGGCTTCTGTTTATATGAACCAAAGAAGGAATGGAAGCCTGTACGTATTAGTGTTGAAGAAAAATTACAATCATCGGGTGAAGAGCCGGCAGGAGAAGGTTACTTTAAGTTTGAGACCGGAATTCTATCCGGAGTTGAGATGGAGGCGGTGTTGAATACATTACCGGTAGACATCACTTTTGTCGATAAAGATGGTGCGGTAAAATATTTCTCCCAGGGTTCGGAAAGAATCTTCCCCAGAACCAAAGCAATCATCGGAAGACAAGTTTCGAATTGTCATCCCCCGGCAAGTGTCCATATCGTGGAACAAATTGTAGAGGATCTAAAATCCGGTAAAAAAGATCACGAGGATTTTTGGATTAAGATGAGAGATAAATACGTCTTCATCCGCTACTTTGCAGTTCGTGATACGAAGGGTGAATATTTGGGAACTCTAGAGTTTACCCAGGATATTGCTCCAATTCAGGCCATTACAGGTGAGAAACGGTTGGTTTCTGAGGAATAGTAGGTTTAATGTAACTGTTGAATCTGAATTATTATTAGAAATAATCTTGTAAATAATATGAGAGGTATCATGAAATTCTTCTAAGGAAGTTCATGATACCTTTTTTTCTATACCTCCAGATAATCATAAAACTTATTCCAGATTGTAATAGTAATGAGTGAAAAAGGAAACAATGAAACAGAGTAATTATTTCATTTAAGATGGAGGAAGAGATTATGATAGTAAAAGGTAATGAAAACTTTCAAGGTAAGAATAATAAGCGCCTTCATAAAAGCGATCCAACCAACAATGAAGGAACTGCAGCCTGGCAAAATGGTGCATCCCATTATAAGGTAGATAACGTGAACAAACCCTCCTTGGAGCGTGTTATAGATGCGAAAGAATGGGTTGATAACGGAAGCAAATTATAAAAACACCGCCATGTTGCGGTTTGATAGGAGGTTACTATGGCAAAGATTCAAATGACAGTGGATGGTAATACCGCTGCGGCTTATGCAGCTTACGCTTTTACGGAAGTTGCCGCAATTTATCCCATCACGCCCTCTTCCGGTATGGCAGAGTCAACAGATGAGTGGGCAGCAAATGGAAGAAAGAATATTTTTGGGCAGGAAGTAAATGTGGTAGAGATGCAGTCAGAGGCAGGTGCTTCGGGAGCGTTCCACGGCTCCTTGCAAGCGGGTGCTCTTACGACTACCTTCACAGCATCACAAGGATTACTACTTATGATACCTAACATGTATAAGACAGCCGGTGAATTACTTCCGGGAGTAATTCATGTAAGTGCCAGGGCAATCGCAGCTCATGCATTAAATATCTTCGGAGATCATCAAGACGTGATGGCAACCAGACAGACGGGCTTTGCAATGCTGGCATCCGGTTCTGTGCAAGAGGTTATAGATCTCGTACCGGTAGCCCATTTATCGGCGATTAAAGGAAGATTACCATTCCTGCAGTTCTTTGATGGTTTTCGTACCTCTCATGAAGTACAGAAGATTGAAGCACTTGAGTATAGGGACTATGCAGAAATGATTGATATGCAGGCAGTTCAGGAATTCCGGGACAGGGCTTTATCACCGAATCATCCTGTTGTTAGAGGAACAGCTCAGAATTCGGATATCTATTTTCAAGGAAGAGAAGCTTCTAATCCGTTTTATCAGGATATTATTCCGATAGTAGAAGAATATCTGAAGAAAATAGGAGATTATACCGGAAGAAATTATGGTTTATTTGATTACTACGGACCGAATGATGCAGAATATCTTATTATTGCTATGGGTTCCGTAACACAGACAATCGAACAAACCATAGACTACTTTAATAATATTGGAGAAAAATACGGCTTAGTGAAGGTACATCTGTATCGTCCTTTTTCGATTGATCATTTTATGAAATGCATACCGAAGTCCGTGAAGAAGATAGCAGTGCTTGACCGGACAAAAGAGCCAGGTGCAGTAGGTGAACCACTTTATCTGGATGTATGCCAATGCTACAAGGGAGTGGCAAATCCTCCTGAAATCATAGCTGGACGTTACGGACTAGGATCAAAGGACACCAATCCGACCCATATTGCAGCGGTATACCAGAATTTGAAACAAGATAAGCCGAAGGATGGCTTTACCATAGGTATCGATGATGATGTTACCAAGACTTCGTTGCAACCGGTCAAAGGAATCCAAGCAGAACCTGAGGGAATGATATCATGTCAGATCTGGGGATTAGGATCTGATGGTACGGTTGGTGCGAACAAGGAGGCAATTAAAATCATCGGTTCCAATTCTGATCTTAAAGTACAGGCTTATTTTGATTATGATTCAAAGAAATCAGGTGGTCTGACAGTATCGCACTTAAGATTCGGTAAAGAACCAATCAGGTCCACGTATCTGGTTTCCCACGCTGATTATGTTGCTTGCCATAATCAATCCTATGTATTTAAATATGATACGCTTCAAAGCATCAAAAAAGGAGGTGTGTTTGTACTAAACACCTTATGGGATGACGATGAATTAGATAAACATCTTCCTGGAATCATGAAGAAGCAGATTGCAGAAAAAGAAGTGAAATTCTACACGATAAATGCAATAAGGATTGCCAATGATATCGGGCTTGGTAATCGTATCAATATGGTAATGCAAGGTGCATTCTTTAAGCTTACGGATGTTCTTCCGGAAGATGTGTATTTGGAACAATTGAAAGCCGGAATTTACAAAATGTATGGCAAAAAGGGCGAAAAGATTGTCAAGATGAATCAGGATGCTGTGGATCAAGGTATCAAATCAATTCACAAGGTACACATACCAAAGAATTGGATAAAGGCAGAAACAGAAGAGGTCGATGATGTTGATGAACCGGAATTCATCCGAAAAATTATGCGTCCGATGTCAGAAATGAAGGGTGGAGATCTTCCGGTAAGCGCATTTACCGGCAGAGAAGATGGTACCTTCCCTATGGGTACGACGGCTTATGAAAAACGTGGTATCGCAGTCAATGTACCGGAATGGATCGAGGAGCGTTGTATCCAATGTAACCAATGCGCTTATATTTGTCCTCATTCTGTTATCCGTCCCTTCCTTTTGGATGATGAGGAATTAAAGAAAGCACCTGAGAGTTTTGTTGTGAAGAAAGCCTCCGGTAAGAACTTTGAAGGCTATCATTATAAAATTCAGATTAGCCCAATGGATTGTACCGGATGCGGTAACTGCGCCGATATCTGTCCTGCGAAAGGTAAAGCATTGATCATGCAGCCAATTGAAAGTCTGCTGCAGCAGGAAATAGTGAACTGGGAATTTGCAGTGGAAGGCGTAAGCTTTAAGGAAAATCTAGCCTATGGTACTGTATATAAAGATAGTCAGTTTAAAACACCGTTGATTGAATTCTCGGGTGCCTGCGCAGGTTGTGGTGAGACACCTTATGTGAAGCTGGTCACACAGTTATTTGGTGAACGCATGATGATCGCCAATGCTACAGGTTGTTCCTCTATCTGGTCAGCTTCAGCACCTAGTACTGCATATACGATTAACAGAGAAGGGAAAGGTCCAAGTTGGGCAAACTCCCTATTTGAAGACAATGCTGAATTTGGTTTCGGTATGTATCTCGCAGTAAAACAGCTTAGGAATAAGCTTCATGACAATATGCGTAAGTTGAACTCTATGAATGTAGAAGAAAAAGTGAAGGAGGCCTTCCACGATTGGATCCATTATAAGGAGGATGGAAAATCGTCCGAGGAAACCAGCAGGAAAGTTATTGATGTGTTGGAGCACTTTGTATCTACAGATGTAGAAATTGTAGAGCTTGTTAATGAAATCAAGGCTAACAGGGATTATCTGACGAAGCGCTCTATATGGCTGATCGGTGGTGATGGTTGGGCATATGATATTGGATATGGTGGACTCGATCATGTTATGGCTTCCGGGGAAGATATCAATGTCTTAGTATTTGATACGGAAGTGTATTCAAATACCGGTGGTCAGGCATCCAAATCAACACCTACCTCTGCGATTGCAAAATTCGCTGCCTCCGGCAAGAAGCAGGGAAAGAAGGACCTGGGTAGGATGATGATGAGCTATGGCAATGTATACGTTGCACAAGTCGGTATCAATGCAGATAATACCCAATTAATCAAAGCACTCCGGGAAGCAGAAGAGCATCATGGACCTTCACTCGTTATCGCGTATGCACCTTGTATCAACCATGGTATGAAGGAAGGTATGGGTCGTAGTATGGCAACGATTAAGAAAGCAGTGCAAGCCGGTTACTGGCACCTGTATCGGTACAACCCTGCACTTAAGGCTGAGGGCAAGAATCCATTTGTTTTAGATTCTAAGGAACCTACGGAAAGCTTTAGAGAATTCATTATGGGACAGGTACGTTATAGTTCCTTAGAGAAGGCATTCCCGGAACAAGCGGAGGAATTATTCCGTCAGGCAGAGCTCTATGCGAAGGAAAAGTATGAGATTTATAAACAGATGGCGGAAGCAGAACCTATTAATATTAAAGTGGACTGGACCACTGTATAGATGGAGTCATAAATAATTATTTTACACTGCCGAATATGATGTAAAAAATCATATTCGGCAGTATTATTTTTATGATGAATTAAAAAGTCTTAAGAGAGAGGATCAGTTATAAGTTAATACGACAAATTTCTAACTATCCCGATATAATCTGAACAAAATTGCGTAAAAATCATAAGATATTACAAGAAATAATATAATTTTACATTATGGAGGTATCTTTTATGTTTGATTATTGTTCCTGTAACAAATTCTACGATAATCACAGCAACAAAATGTGCAATAATGTTCAGATACCAAGTCTTCCCTTGAAGGGACCAAAACCTTTTGAGGAGATTATTCATGATATCTGTAAAGCGATTGAAGGAGAAGCTGCAGCTGCTGATTTTTACTGTCATTTACTGAAGGAAGCACCAAATAAACTGCATGGTGAGTTTATCGAACATGCGTACAGAGATGAACTGGAACATCTGCAGATGTTTACGAAGCTTTATTGTTACTATACCGATGAGGAACCAAAATATGAAGTAAAACCAATCCGATATCCCTGTTACAAGGAAGGTTTATTAACTGCTTTAATTGGAGAGTTGGAAACAGTAGAATTCTATCGTAATGTCCAACTAAGCACCATGGATCAGGTTATCATCGATTGTTTCTATTTAGCTATGGTAGACGAATTAGAGCATGCTACGATGTTCAGTACCCTGTTCAATACCTGTACTGCTAAGTAATTGTCATGGTTGAATAATGCTGTAGCAGAATGTATCTGTTACAGCATTATTACTTAAAGATTTATTGTTCTTGGTGCACCGGTATAGAATTAGAACGAATACAGTATCGTTTTGGTATACTTGGAAGTGCTATTACAACACAACCTGATTTATCCTGTAAAAATGCCAGGAAACACCACGGATACTAGTATTTACATCGATAAAACTGATTTTACCCCCTCGCCAGATATCATTTTTATGTTATAATAATAGTGTCAAAAGATATCATTATGTGGTCGTTCAATATACTAGAAGAGGGGTGGCGTAAAATGGTAGAACAGTCGCTGAATACCTATAAAAAAACAATTAAGGATGAAGAAACGCAAGTTGTGTATAATCTCATTTTTAAGAATGCCCTCTATAGCTTCGAATGTTATAGGGATGGCAAAATTGGACGTAAAAATTATTGTTACATTGAAAATATTACTGAAGATGAAGGTGATGCAGAAACATTTCTGCATATGATGGCAAAAGGCCAGGTATTACCAATACATATTCAAGACATGGCTGAAGATTACTTTGGATATTGAATTTCTCTAGATCCAAAGTAAATACACCGAAGATTTAAAAAGTACCATACTGATACGATCAATCATGAATGATATCATGAACGTATGATTAGGACTACATAAAGAATGACTTAAAATAGGCTATCCTGATAGCTGCGGTACCACCATTGTAATGGTGCTTACTGCAAGGCTACGAGGATGGTCTTTTTTAAACCCATTTTGTAGTCTTGAAACTGCACCTTCGCAGGATATATACAAATTGCTTTATAAAATCATTTAATTTTTTAGTTGAAAACTCGGTTATGTTACTTATATTCTGGCTTCGATTATGAAGTTGGAATTCACTAACGAATTTCTCATATGGTAATTCTGGGTTGAAAAGGCGCAAACTCCTCACTTCGTTCGTCAAACATGCTGCTTTTCAACCCAAGACCATATTCGAAATCCATAAGTGAATTGGCCAACTCATAATTAGGCGCCATCATACAAATAACATAACCTTGTTTTCAATCAACTTTGTTCTGATTTTATAAAGCAATATATCAGTTCTCTATTTGCGAAGGTGCAGTTTCAAAATTGATTGGTTAGTAGACGCTTTTTATGAATAAAGACTGTGACTATCTGAGAAAATATAATATGTTATGTTAAGTATTCCACTTCAAGTAAAGGACGGATAATATGGAGCAGGTTATCAATTCTCAGGCGATTAAGGAATTGTTTTCAAAGAGCGGCGATGTGTTGGTCAGGCCGATTAAGATAAATCAGAATAATGTAACCTTTCATCTGTTCTGCGTAGATGGCTTGATTAATTCGCCACTGGTGGATGAAGCAATCCTTCAGTCACTTACTACCGACGAATTTATAGTCCAATATCGGACGGAACGAGATGTGATGAATTACCTCCTGAACGGAGGAGCATACCATGTATTTACGAAAGAGGAAGGAGATTATCAGCTTTTACTAAAATATGTACTGAGCGGTATGGTTGCCTTTATTTTTGATAGCGAAAAGAAGGCAATTGTTTATGATATCCGCATGTTTGAAAAACGGTCCATCTCGGAACCGACAGAGGAAGGCGTAGTTAAGGGAGCGAAGGATTCCTTTATCGAAGTAATGCGAATTAATACAGCATTAATCCGCCGTCGTATTCGTACGGAATTCCTGGTAATTGAGAGTATGAGTGCCGGCAAAGTATCTAAGACGGATATGTCCCTATGCTATATCAGTAATATCGTTAATATGGATACGGTGAATAAGCTTCGTAGTATCATTCAATCAATTGATATTGATACCATTTCAACTCCGGCCTTTATAGAAGAATATCTGATAGAGAATAAAAAAAGTGTATTTCCTCAGATTATGTATTCCCAGCGGCCCGACAGAATTGCAGCAAATCTTTCTGATGGACGGGTTGCTCTTGTAGTAGATGGCATGCCTTTTGTTTATTTGATACCTTGCCAGCTGCCGATGCTGATGCAGTCTCCGGAGGACTATGCAAACCATTTTATCATCGGTTCAGCGCTACGTACAATCCGCTATATTGCTATGATTATAACTTTATTTTTACCGGCATTCTATATTGCCGCCACAACTTATCAGAATCAAATGTTACCGGTTCAATTAGCATTGTCAACCCAGGCAGCGAAGCAGAATGTGCCCTTTTCGTCTGCAACGGAAGTACTTGTGCTTTTAGTAGCCTTTGAAATACTGATTGAAGCGGGCTTACGATTGCCAAAGGCTATTGGAACAGCCATGTCTATCTTAGGAGGTATTGTGGTTGGACAATCCGCTGTTTCTGCCAATATAGTATCTCCACTTGTTGTTGTTATCGTATCGTTGGCAGGTATTGCTGGATTTGTTATGCCTAATCAGGATCTAAGTAATGGCATCAGGGTAATACGCTTTGCCTTTGCACTTCTAGCTGCGGCCGGAGGCTTCTTCGGATTAGCGGTAGGATTAATACTATTATTAACTCACCTTTGCAGTCTGGATAATTACGGAGTCGCCTATATGTCACCTTTCGTTGACGTTGATGAGAGCAATAATAAGGATACGATATTCAGATTCCCAATTAAATATTTCCGGAAACGTCCTCAGAAAATCGTACCGGAAAACCGTATCAAGAAGAGCTGATGGGAGATTGTGATTTAGATGAAATATTACAATATTATGGTTAATAAACCCAAGGAAAATATGCAACGAAGGCAAAACTATGTACTGCGTTTCGCTTTATTCCTTGCATGTATCTTTCTTCCCATCTTGTCCGGTGGATGCACCCATGACATGAGTAGAAAGGAAATCGATGAGATAGATCTTGTTCTGGTTCTTGGAATCGATTATAAGGATGGAGAGTATTCCTTAAGTTGTTTATACAGCACCGGCGCTGGAGCCGATCCGGAAAAAGGTGCCGGTGGAGGTAGTGAAGAGGTAGCGAAGGGTAAAGGCAAGACAGCTTATGAGGCGTTAGAAGACCTGAAGCTTAAGAATAAGAAGGCTATCTCCTTAGCACAAGCCGGATCCTTTCTGATAGGAGAAGAAGCGGCGGAGAAAGGTCTTAATCATTGCCTTGATTTTTTATCAAGGGATGAAACCATCAAGATGGAAGCTTTGATTTATATCATTAAGGAAAAAAGTGCCGGAGACTTTATAAAAGAAGGGATAGAAAATAAGCAGACCATACACGAAGATATGGAAGCGATGGAACAGAAGCAACAGGAACTGCTCACCAGAAATGATAATACAATGGTGAACATATTAAATGATATGAGACAGACCAATTCCTGTGTTCTTATTCCTTATCTGATTGCTGAGAAATCAGGCTATCTGATTGACGGTTATGCAGTATTTGACGAACTGAAACTGCGTGATTACCTGGATCATGATACCTCGGACGGAGTGAACTTCTTCCGTAATATTATGAGAAGCTATCCAATCTACTTGAACGATCAGGTTAGCTTATATGTTTCTTATACCAATACGAAATTGAAAACAAAACTAAAGAATCAACAGGTTACGGTTACTGTCAGGGTTAGCTTTGAAACTATGCTGAAGGAAATTATGACAGATCAGAATATCTATACGGCGGAGGAACTGAACAGACTGACCAATGAACAGAATAACTATATTAAGAAGATTTTGGAAAAGTCTGTAAAATATTCGATAGATAACGGATTGGATATCCTTAATCTGGCACGTTTAGTGGAAAACCAAAACTTTGATGAGTGGCAGAGTATCGAGAGTAATTGGTCGGAAGAAATCTCAGACATCCAATATAGGTATGAACTACAGTCGAGGATTACAAAATCCTTTATTCTCGGAAATGATTAGACTTTTCAAATCTTTTACTCAAAATGCTTGTGCCCGCGTAATCCTTAAATAAACTTCGTACAATAGAGAATAGCCATGAATGGAGGAAATTATGATTTATATATTTTCTTTTACAATAGTATTTACATTAATCAGACAAAGAGAGAAGCTGCTAAGCAAGAAACGGAATTTGATTCTATATCTGCTGTTATCAGTGATCGGAATTACCCTTGGTGTGATTTATATGATTAATCCTTATCTGCCAAGTATTTCATCCATGATGGAAAAATATATGAAATGAGGTGATAGTTTGAATAAAGAAGTCACTTTGCGGCAGATTTCTTTTATGTATCTGTTTATTTCACTTTCCTCAATTCTTCGCCAGGTTCCTCAAGCTCTTGCAAGTGAAGCAGGAAGAAGTGGGTATCTTAGCCCACTTTGGTCCGTTCTCGCAACGGTGCCCTTAACAGCTATTGTAATTTTTTTGATAAAATCCTTTCCCGGATTGAATTTTTATGAGATTATGGTTCAGTTGCTCGGGAAGTTCCTGTCAAAGATAATTATTTTCATTTATCTGTTATGGATCTTACTTGCGGTAACAACCAAGGTTACTGCTTACAGTCTCACCTTACAATTCACATTGATGCCTAAGACAAGGTCGGATTTTTTCATGGCAGTGCTGGCGATTTTAGTATTTTACGCTTTAATTCGTGGTATTAAAACAGTGTTCCGCTTTTCGGAACTCACCTTGGGAACTATTATGATTTTGTTCGCTGTCTTATTCCTATGTGCTTTAACACGAATCAGAGGAGACTATCTGTTACCGGTATCAACCATCCGATTTAAAAGCACGATACTAGCTGCAAAGCATGTAGTAGCAGTCGGTGGAAATATCATAATAGCATTATTCTTTGCAGATAAGTTCGGAATTGCCGTTACTAAGGACCAGATTCGGAAGCTATGGTTTGGTGTTTTTTCTTTTACTGCACTTGCATTTATTATTACATTTTTCACATTTGGTATCTCCGGAACAAGTTTAACAGCAAACCTACCGTTCCCGTTCTATATTACAGTAAAGAGTATATCCTTCTTCAATGTATTTGAGCGGTTTGAGGTATTGGTTACCCTGGTATGCATCCTATCGGATTTTATTGCCATATGCGTATTTGTCATTCTGCTGTTACGGTGCTTTACCTGGCTTTTTAATCTCGAAGAGTGCAATACCTTATGTATTCCAATGGCAATGATTATTTTTTATCTCACTTATTATATCAGTAGCACACAATTTGAATTTAATTATCTATATAAATACATTATGATTCCTCTTAATTTAATCTTCGAATATGCGGTTCCGTTATTACTGGCATTTCTATGTCTGTTCAAGCGGAAGAAGATTAAAAAGCAATATTAAACTTCATGTAACACAACTTAGGTTAGCCGGGTACATGAAGTTTAATATTGCTTATATTCCTAGATTAATACTAGGTATTATTCATAAATGTGGATTTCAAATTCTTCATCGTCATATTTGTAGGTGCTATGATTAATGTAATGCTCTGCAATCGGGTCAATAAACTGGTAAACACGGGTATATTCCTTGGTTTCCTCATTCTTGACAGTTGCTGAGCGGTTCCGGTATAAGAATTGTATCAAATCATAGCAGTCAATCCAGATTTCAGCTAAGGCTTCTTTTTGAGATTCATCAAAAATCAGTTGTAGACCAAAGTGCAAGTGTGGGGTCCGGATGTTATTGGCATTCTCAGAGCTGGAATATCCGGTTCGGCCCAGATAACCAATGACATCGCCGGCCTGAACGATGCTTCCGGCCTTTAGGGATTTGTTATAAGGAAAGTTCTTACGAAGATGAGCGTAATAATAATAACGTTTCTGATCAAAGCTTCTGATACCAATCCGCCAACCACCATATTGGTTCCAGCCGAGGGCTTCTACGTAACCTGATTCTACTGCGATGACCGGAGTTCCAACCTGGCCCATCATATCATGCCCCAGATGCTTTCTTCGGAAGCCATAGCTTCTTGACACACCGAAATCGTCAAAATGGCTGTAAGGATAGTATTTAGCAATGGGTAGATATGCCTTTAGACCATATTTTTTTTCCCATCGTTTACCTCCAGGAGCGGTCTCGTCAGCAACTTCAATTTTATATTCACCTACCATACCTCCCAGTACAGCGCAGTAAGCTTCATAATAATAATCATAATATTTCATGTCAGCAGTCAAAGTATCGATGGTTGCTTCCTTGCTTTTTAGCTTTTCTACCAGCTCTGTCATATGTTTTTCCTTAAATCTTGAAAAATCCCCACCATATTTGTTACCAAGACATGCTAATATCTCAATCCAATTAATCTGAACATCCCAAGACCTTGATTCTACATCAATGAGATATGCCTTTTCCAATGCTTTGCTGGAAACATCAAAATTTACCCATTTAATATAATCCTTATCCGTATCATATAAGGCAGAATAAGTAGAGGCTTCATTGTCAAAGCCTATCTTAATGATGAAAGAAGCTAATAGGAATATAATTATCAGCTCACATAGAACAATATGTCTTGTTTTTAATCTAGACCACATAATTAATTACATCCTTGTATTTCACAACTTGTAACATTTTATGATGTCTAGATGCCATCTAGTACCATTTCGCTAAAGCTTCTTTATTATTCAAAGATATCCCTTAACATCTTACGATGGAACTTCTTATAAATATTGATCGTATCCTTGGAACCATCATAAGTAGCGAGGATAACCTCTTTCATATCAGTAATTCCTTTCGTCTGAAGTTGTTTCTCCACCCATTTGTCGTTTTTACCGGTAGCTTTTAAATTATCCTTCATAATTTTACCGTCAATGATGACGTTAGCAAGAGGAACTGATTGAGTAGGATTCAAGTTCAGATCAGCAGGAGTAGCAGGACGATTTTGCACCTTAGGAAGTACGCTTACGTTACCATTGGTCTCAAGAAAAATCGTATGAACTTCTTCTAAGTCAAAGTAACCGCTGATTCTGCATACAGATAACAATTCGTCCATATCCAGCTTTGCTTTTAATAAGTTCTTCTCAAAGATCTGCCCATTCTGATATAACAGGATTGCCTGTCCTTCGAAGAATCTCCTAAGATTAATAGATTTACAGGTAAAGTAGGAGATGGAGATGGCGGATATGGAGTAAATCCCCATTGATACTAGTGGTTCTAGAATGCTGTCCGTGGACATAACTGCCATTTCACCGGCTATGGATCCAAGTGCAATACTGCTGACATAATCAAACATGCTAAGCTGGGATATTTCCCTGTTACCCATTAATTTTGTAAATAAGAAAAGTGATGCCAAAGATGCAAAGGACGCAATAATAATTTTAATAATATGCATAAAATACCTCCTGATAAGAACTGAAAATTTAACTGTTTTATATCGCTTGTAGAGGAACATAATAGCTTATGAATATGATTTACAGAAATAATTAAATTATGAATCAGTTGTATCTATGAAAAGCCGAAACGATATTATTAGTAAGAATAAATATTTTGGTTATTGTAAGAACTGGAAAATGAGTATAAAATAGGTTGAAATTATTCTTTCATAAATTAGTATTGCGTAGAAACAGAAAACCGAAGGGAATGGAGCATAAATGATAGATTTTATTAAACTAGAAAATGTAAGAAAAACTTATCGTATGGGGGAAGTAGAGATTCATGCCTTGGATGGCATCGGTTTTACAATCAAGGAGGGAGAGTTTGTTGTTGTTGCAGGACCGAGTGGTGCAGGGAAGACAACGGTTCTTAACATTCTTGGAGGAATGGATACCGCTACTTCAGGAATGGTGCAGGTAGCAGGGTATAACATTGCTGACTATAAGGAGAAACAACTAACAAAATACCGCAGGGATGAGATTGGTTTTGTATTCCAATTCTATAACCTTGTCCAGAACCTGACAGCAAAGGAGAATGTTGAGCTTGCCTCCCAGATTTGCAATGATCCATTGGACGCGAAGTTAGTATTAACAGAAGTTGGATTGGAAGAGAGAATGTACAACTTTCCGGCACAATTATCCGGTGGTGAACAACAGCGTGTAGCAATTGCAAGGGCTCTTGCAAAGAATCCCAAGCTGCTACTTTGCGACGAACCCACCGGAGCTTTGGATTATATGACTGGTAAATCAATCTTAAAACTTCTTCAAGATACCTGCAGAGAGAGAAATATGACGGTTGTTGTTATCACCCATAATACAGCCTTAACACCCATGGCTGACAGAATTATTAAGATTAAGAATGGCAAAGTATCCTCAGTAACCATGAATGATAATCCGGTATCTGTTGATACAATAGAATGGTAGGTATGACAGCATATGAAAAGACGTGCATTATGGAAAGATTTCTTAATGGAAATCAAAAAGACCTTAAACCGATTTTTTTCTATCTTCCTCATCGTAGCCTTAGGTGTTGCATTTTTCGCCGGTCTCCGAGCGACAAATCCGGATATGAGGCTTACGGCTGATCAGTATTATGATGATACGAATCTGATGGATATCAGGGTACTTAGCACACTAGGACTGACCAATGTGGATGTAGCAGCAATAGCTGAGATTGAAGGTGTAGCAGAAGTAAACCCAGCTTATTCTACACACGTCGTATACAATGCTGGAGGTAATGAAATAGTACTGGAAGTCATGTCCTTAACAGATCAATTAAATCAGGTTACCTTATCAGAGGGAAGGCTACCGGAGAGCAAAGATGAAGTAATGGTAGATGCTAATTTTGTAACCTCCACGGGAATGGACATCGGTGATGTAATACAAATTTCATCAGGCACAGAGAAAGAGTTATCTGAAATCCTAAATCAAGAGGAATTTACAATTGTAGGTATCGGAACATCACCTTATTATTTATCGTTCCAGAGAGGTAATTCAGAAATCGGCAATGGAGAGGTGAACAGCTTTATTGTTGTAATTCCTGATGTGTTTAACATGGAGGTATATACTACCGTCTATGCTTCTGTGGAAGGTGCCGAGGATCTCACAGTATATACGGAAGAATATGATTCTCGTGTTGAGACAGTTGTAGAACGAATTGAAGCAATTGCAGATACCAATTGTCAGAGACGATATGATGATCTATATAAGGAAGCGAATAGTGAAATTGTAAAAGCCCAGCAGGAGCTTGATAACCAGAAAGCACAGACAGAAAAAGAAATCAACACAAACCTCAATAATCTTCAATACGCAGGACTGCCAGAGGAAAAACTCCAGGCTTCCATACAGCAGTTAGAGGAAGTAAGAGCAGAAGCAGATAAGAAATTTTCAGAAGCGCAGGCTGAGATTGATGCTGCAATAACAGAGTTGGCTAAAATCGAAAAACCAAAATGGTACATTCTTGGTCGTGGAAGTATTGAGGCATATGTGGAATTTGAACAAAATGCGGACCGAATCGGGGCGATTGGACAGGTATTTCCGGCAGTATTCTTCCTGGTGGCTGCCTTAATCAGTCTAACAACAATGACGCGAATGGTAGAGGAACAGAGAATCCAGATTGGAACCCTGAAGGCTCTGGGCTATTCAAAAAAAGCAATTGCCATGAAATATCTACTTTATGCACTGCTTGCAACCCTGAGTGGGAGTTTGTTCGGTGCTGCAGTCGGATTAAAAGTTCTTCCTACGATTATAATTACGGCTTATAAAATTATGTATATGGGACTACCTTCTCCGGTAACTCCGTTTAATCTATATCACGCAGCCTTGGCAACAGTTTTGGCAGTATTGACTGTCGGAATTGCCACATATTTCGCTTGTTATAAAGAGTTGATGGCAAAACCTGCAAACCTTATGAGACCGCAAGCACCCAAAAATGGAAAACGTGTTCTCTTGGAGCGAATCCCGTTCCTTTGGAACAGGTTGAATTTTACTTGGAAAGCTACCATAAGAAATCTACTAAGATATAAAAAACGTTTCTTCATGACCATCTTTGGTATCGGTGGCTGTATGGCGCTGTTATTAGTAGGCTTTGGTCTGAAGGATTCCATTTTTGTAATTTATTCAAGGCAATTTAGTGAGATTATGCTATATGATGCTTCCATGTCCGTAGATACAGAAGCAACGGACGGCCAGCTGGAAGCGTTGGAAGAAGAGCTGCGAAAAATTAATCAAATTAGCTTCGCAACTAAGGTAAGAGATAATTCTGTTGATATCAGTAGCAATGGTGTTACGAAGGGTATTACCATGTATGTACCATCGGACGTGGGGGAATTCGAGAAGATTTTCATCTTCCGAAGCAGGAGTTCCCACGAAAAATACGTATTAAGTGATGATGGTGTAATCCTAACAGAACAGGTTGCGAAGAAATTAAGAGTCGATGTCGGAGACAGTATTACAATCAAAGAAGGAGATAAGGTGGCAGAGGTTAGGATTACTGCTATTACAGAGAATTACCTTACTCATTATGTCTATATGACTCCCATATTATATGAGAATTTATTCGGGAAAGTAGAATATAACGAATACTTCCTCCTGATGCCGGAGGTTAATGATGATACTGAACTACAGGTCGGAAATCGTTTATTGAATATGCAGGGGACAACGGGTGTATTCTATGTTAGTTATTTTCAGAAAATGTTATCCAATATTCTGGTTAGCTTAAATATTGTTGTATATGTATTAATCATTGCGGCTGGAGCCTTGGCTTTTGTTGTGCTGTATAATTTAAATAATATTAATATTAATGAACGTAGAAGAGAGTTAGCAACGATTAAGGTTCTGGGCTTCTATAATAAAGAGATGGCAGCTTATGTCTACCGAGAAAATATCGTACTGACGATCATAGGAATTATATGCGGAATAGCTTTCGGAATTATTCTACATCGTTTTGTTATCATCACTGTGGAAGTAGATATGGTTATGTTCGGCCGGAACATCGATGCCAGTAGCTTCATATACAGTGCACTGCTTACCCTCGTGTTCTCAGCATTTGTAAATTATGTCATGTATTTTAAATTAAAAAAGATTGATATGGTTGAGTCGTTGAAGAGCGTAGAATAGGAGAGGCATTCGAAGAGCTATTTGCTGTTACTTCTTAAAGAAAATGTCAGCACCCGACATACATACGATGTAAGTCAGATGCTGATATTTTAACTTATTTTTTAAACAATACGTCTGCGCAATCCGGATGCTCTTCAAACCATTTTACAGCATAACTGCAGGTGGGTTTCGCTTTTAGGTTATGATGCCTTAGATGTGCAATCGTTTCCTCCATTAGTTTACCCGCAACACCCTGACCACGGAGAGAACTGTCAACATAGGTATGATCAATGTTGACAACATTGTCTTTCTCTTTTGGGAAGGTAACCACAGCGATCATACGGTTATTATCGTCGTTCAGATATATCTTGTTGTTTTCATGGATAAAATTCATATGCAACCTCCTTAATCTCTGATATGAAGATGTCTTAAGTATATCAGAGGAAGTCATGAAAATAAAGCAGTAATGAGACCATACCGTATAAAGTATAACGGAAGGTCTCATCTTTATAAACTATTCAAAAAGGTCGATAACGCTTACAGGGCAGCCATCTCTGGCTTCTTCAGCTCGCTCAAGACAATTTTCAGGAATGTCACCATCAATTGCTTGGGATATGTCGTTCTCATTGTAAGTAAAAACCTCAGGGCAGACATCAATGCATAAACCACAACTGATGCAGCCGTCTTGGTCAACATTTGCTTTCATAATAATTATTCTCCTTTCTAGGAAATATGCAATTCATTAATAGTATGATATGATTGCTGTCAGATTATACTAGATTTCATTGACATGCTAACATCAAACCGCTAAAATGAGGTTTAAAGTTGAGCGTAGTGTGAAGAACAAGTGGCTTCACACAGGAGAACTGCGATATCCGCACAGTGGTGCTAAACTCCTTGTTCTTCCCACGGTTGGAGCTGCATTGATAATGCAGCAAGAAGAGTGAATTATGATAATAAAGGAGATTTTTATGATAGAAAAAGAATACTGGAAGCCTGGTAATATGTTATATCCGATTCCTGCGGTTATGGTAAGCTGTGGTAGCGTGGAAAAACCAAATATTATAACAGTTGCTTGGACTGGAACCGTATGCAGTAGTCCGCCTATGGTGACGGTATCCATTCGAAAAGAACGTTATTCCTATGATCTGATTAAGGAAAACAGAGAATTTGTAATCAACCTGGTTACGAAGGAACTGGTGAAGAAAGCAGACTACTGTGGTGTTAAATCCGGCCGTGATGAGGATAAATTCAAGTCGATGAAGCTAACACCCATGAAAGGTAAAACTGTATCCGCACCGTTAATCGGTGAATGTCCGGTTAATATTGAATGTATCGTTAAGGACATCATACCCCTCGGTACCCACGACATGTTCTTAGCGGAAGTAGTGAATGTAGCCGTCGATAAAAAGCATATCGACGAAAAGGGCAGATTCCATCTAAACCAAACCGGACTAATCGTCTACTCCCACGGCGAATACTACGCCCTCGGTGAACTCCTCGGTAAATTCGGGTATTCGGTGAAAAAGAATAAATAAAAGTGATATTATAAATTGATATTAGAGAACATGGTAAGGCGAATGAATATTAGGGATTTAGTGCCATGAAAGGATATAAATAGTTAACATGCATTTGGCTATTGAATAAAAAAGCTACAACTTTGTATAACAAAACTTGAATTACTTGATTATAAAAATCTTAGTAAAAACATAGGGTAGGATCATTGTAGGAAGGCGCCTTATTATGAGTAGGTAAATTCACTTATGGTTTTTGATTATGGTATTGGGCTGAAAAAAAGCATGTTTGACTCGCGTAGCGAGGAGTTTGCGCTTTTTCAGCCCAGATTTACCATAAGAAAAAACCGTTAGTGAATTCCGACTCTTAATTGAAGCCTGAATACGATGATTCTGCCCTATGTTTTTATAATTACAGTTCATCAAGTAATTCAAGTTAGAGATACCAGCACTACTGTTTTATATTCTTTTTCACTTCTTCGAAGTAATCCGTGAGCCGCACCGGTCCTTCAAGGATTTCACGACCTACGTAAAGTGTACGGTCCGGTTTCGTCATTATAGCCCATTTCACCAGAGATATGGTTCCATGTTGAATTTCAATCCCAGTGACACACCTGGGATGGATACAGCTTCCGTCGTTAAAATATAAGGTTTCAGAGGGCTTCGGAAAAACCGGTCTGTGAGTATGCCCGCAGATCAAGATTTGATTATTTACTTTTGACCATTCGATTAATCGTTTCTCAACGGTATTTTTTTTCTCATTATTCTTAGCTGCACTGGTCGGATCTTTAATACCAATTAATTCAAGGGGCTTCCACAGATAGCGAACCAAAAAGCGGGAAAGCTTCCATAAAGGATCATTCAGGTAATCACCCTGATGACCATGGGTTAAAAATATACGGTTCTCAGGATTACGATATTGCAGTATTAAGCCTTCAATCATCTTAATTCCCGGAAATAACGCCATCTGTGAATTCAAGCTGTCACAATAGAAGGAATGGCATTTCGTCTGTGTATATCTCGGATCTCTTTTGATGATATCGTGGTTTCCATACATCATAACAAGTCGGTTGTCTTTATAAAACAGCGACATGAGCCAGTATACATCACTATGTGCGCTGATTATATCTTCAATTCTTCTGTTTTCCCATAGTTCATCGCCATCACCGAGCTCAATATAAGAATAACCATTTTCATAATAGTAGTACAATGCTGCGAAGAACAGATTCTGATTGTTCGAAAAATTATCACCCCAGCTACCATTTCCTCTATGATTATCACTCATAATAATGATTCTGGAGCTTTCATCAAAGGGTATCACTGTGGAGCCGGCAAGAACCCGGGATAAACGTGTAGAAGCTGACAATAAATTCACTCCCCTTCGAAGCTAATTTGTTCCAAGATATCCTTTGATCGTATTGTAAGATTCAAAAGCTTCCTTTGGTTTACCGAGGGATAAGATCCGGTTATACATACTTGGATTTTCATTCCGGACAATTTCCAATTTATCAATGGTATCCGTATATTCTGATGTTAGGAAGTTGTATGAGGTGCAGAAGGACTCGTTATTACGCTGCATAAGATAGTCAGTAAATGCAGTGCGAGTGAGCGGCTGCTTGGTATGAGGTTTATCAAAACGAATCATGACTCTTCGTCCTTGGATTCGGTACTCATCCTGCGAATATCCTGCACGAATCAGCGATTCTACAAATGCATTTGCCATTCGTTTATCATAAAGATCCATGGTGATTTCCATTGATAGCTCCGAGGGCTTTGAGAATTCACCGAGCTTGAAGCCAGTCAACCACCAGTGATAACCACTACGGGTAAACATCAGGTTTCCTTTTTTGCGTAATGCAAAGGACATATTAATACACTCTTCATCCTTTGGACAGAAATAAAAGGTACCGTTAAATACACCGGGAATATTTAAGTTAGGGCCAGTGGTATAATAAATTCCCACTTCTCCTCCGGTATTCATTCCATATTGGCCTTTCCAAAACTCAATCAGCCATCTGCGGCCCCCATATTCGAAGGGAATAGGCTCACTATCTATAATCATACTTAGAGCAGCACTGGCTTCATCATAAAGCCTGCAATAGCCCATTCCCCGTTGCCATGGATTCATAAGGGAATAGAAGATATCCTGGTAGGGTTCATAAGCAAAACCGAAGGGTTTAATTTCTGCATTCAGTTCCTGAATACGTTCGGGGACATTTCCGAGGACCTCACTGACCGGATGGATTACCTCATGCTTTTTTTTCTTTCTACCTTTAATTCGAAATACGGTAGTAACAATAACTAAAAGGACAAATCCTATAATGATAAGAAGAACAACATTATTGGACAGGAAGGTAAGCAATGAGGTTGCTGCAACGTAGTTAAGTTCTAAAGTACTTAAAATAAGCATTATATCAGCTCCTTTCATTAAGTTATATATCATCATATTCGCATTGGTCTGCGGTTGTTCTGAGGTAAAGACACAGGAATTTAATATTGACATATGGAGATAATGGGTTATAATGACGAGAGGTAAATAATGACGATTTTAGCATCAAACAGAACGAAAACAGTTTAGAAAGGATGAATAAGATGAGTGAATGCAATAGCAACTGTAACAGCTGTAGCGAAAGCTGCTCCAGCAGAAATGAACAGCCTGATTTTACCGTTCAGCCTCATGAACTTAGCAGCATCAAGAAGGTAATCGGAGTTGTCAGCGGAAAAGGTGGAGTTGGAAAGTCTTTAGTAACTTCTCTGATGGCAGTTACAATGAATAGAAGAGGATATAATGCAGCAATCTTGGATGCGGATATCACAGGACCGTCCATACCAAAAGCATTTGGCATAAAGGAAAAAGCGCAAGGAAATGAAATGGGATTATTCCCGGTTAAGAGTAATACCGGTATTGAAGTCATGTCCATTAATCTACTTCTTGGAGATGAAACAGATCCGGTTGTGTGGCGAGGCCCGGTTATTGCGGGAACAGTGAAGCAATTTTGGTCAGATGTTATCTGGAATGATGTGGACTTTATGTTCGTGGATATGCCTCCGGGAACCGGCGACGTACCACTTACGGTATTCCAATCACTGCCGATTGCAGGTATTATAATCGTTACTTCGCCACAGGAATTAGTCTCCATGATTGTAGGTAAGGCAGTAAAAATGGCCAAAATTATGAATATTCCTATTATTGGATTGGTTGAGAATATGTCCTATTTTATATGCCCAGACTGTGATAAAAAATATGAGATTTTTGGAGAAAGCAAGATAGAAGAGGTAGCAGCAACACATGGTATCGCAAACTTTGCAAAGCTTCCGATTAATCCGAAACTTGCTGGGGCCTGTGATAAAGGCAAGGTAGAATTATTTGAAGGTGACTGGCTGGATCAGCTGGCAGATGTAATTGAGAAGATATAACGAAATACCTTTTCATAAATCAAATCTAGTGATTACGAGAACGGTAGAATAAAATAATTGCATTTAAGACATAAATTTAGCTTACATCTAACTTCCTATCTAAGTTTGATGTAAGCTTAGTCTATGTTGCCAACAGGAACGATGGTTTACGAATTATTGTTTCGTAACTTTAATTGCCTCTTCAAAGCCTTCGGAGTAATGGATTGCATAGTCTGAAGTTATGAAGATTGCATAGGTATTCGGAAGGCTAGCGATTAAATCCAAGCCCTTCTCTAAACCAAGAGCGAAGCAGGAAGTACTTAGACCGTCTCCATCAGTAGATTTATTAGAGATAATTGTGACAGACACCAAATCATTGTCATAGGAATAACCGGTTTTCGGGCTAAGAATATGATGATAATGTTTACCCTCCGCTACGAAATATCGTTCATAAACTCCGGAGGAAACCACGGATAGATCTTCGATATCCATAACAGCAATCGTCTCATTACGATCAGCAAAAGGTTTTTGTATTCCTACATGGTAAGGAGTTCCGTCTGGTTTGCTGCCGACACAAAGCACATTACCACCCAGATTGATCATGGCACTTTGAACACCGTTATCAAGTAGATAATCCTTTACTCGATCAGCGATATATCCCTTTGCAATAGCACCAAGGTCAATTCCGTTACCTTCCTTTGCAAAGGATATTCTATTACCTTCTAATCGGATGTTCTGATATCCCACCAAAGTAAGAGCAGCTTCAATATCTTCTTCTTTTGGTACAATAGGAGTAACAGCAGTAAAATCCCACAGGGAGGATACCGGTTCAATGGATAGATCAAAGGCTCCATCAGTAAGCTTCGAATAATATAGACCATCGACTAAAATATCTGCCAGCTCGGCAGAAATCAAGTAAGAATCACCCTCTCGTTCCAATGTTCTGTGATTCAAAGCATATAGTTCACTGGATTCACTAGTGCGGGAGTAGATTGTTTCATATCGGGCTATCAGATCAAAACAGCCATTAAGGATGTCCTCATTCTTCTTATCATATAGTTTAATAGTTACATAAGTGTTCAATAAGAAGTCTGATGCCGAGATATACTCTTTCGTAGTCTCGATTACCCTCTTCGTTTCTTCCATTTCTCCGGGAGATAATCGTGTACAGCCGGATAAACTAAGGAAGGATACTAATATGAAACATATAAACTGAATCGGTTTGATTCTTTTATGAAGATTATTTTTAGATAATTTCAATATTCTACCCATATTTATACTCCTATAAAATAATAAAGAAAACTATAATATAATCCTGAGGATATAACGGCTTACATTGGTTTAATACTAAAGATAACGGTCGAATCCTATTGCTTCATTGTAAGAAAGATTATTTAGGCTGTCAAGGGTTAGAAAGCATTCCCGCATTCTTGGTAAATATTAGAACGATACTTTTCGTGCTGCTAATAAGTATTACCTCTTTTCCTTGACATTTCACAACTCAGATATTAAGATTTACCTATTGATTAAATAAACAGCTATTTCGACAGTCGGAGGTTATAATGTTGAAACGAAATGATATAATCTTAATCGGTGTAGGAATACTTCTTTGTATCGTTGTCATTGCTTATTATACTCTGACAAAAGAAGAAGGAAGTAAAGTTGAAATTACCATTGATGGAGAAGTTTATAATACATTGGTTTTAGAGGAAGATACAGAGTTTACTGTATATGCGGAGAATGGTGAGTACAATACCTTTGTGATTAAAGACGGATACGTTGATATGGTGGATGCCAGCTGTCCGGACAAGCTCTGTGTGAATCAGAATGATATCCATTATGATACTGAAACAATTGTATGTCTTCCCAATAAAGTTGTTCTAGAGATAATCGATGGTGAAGACAGTGACGTAGATATGATAGCAAATTAAAGGATGAACATATGGAACAGAAAATAAAAACGAAAAAAATAGCAACTTATGGATTACTTGTTGCTCTAGCCTTTATCCTAAGTTATATTGAAACTTTATTCCCCCTTCCGATAGCGATACCCGGAATTAAGCTTGGGCTGGCGAACCTCGTTGTAATTACAGCTTTATATTCCATGGGTGTGAAAGAAGCTTTTTCCATGTCAATTATACGTATCATCCTGGTTGGCTTTACCTTTGGCAGCCCCTCTACAATGATGTTCAGTCTGGTCGGTGGTTTGCTTAGCTGGCTGATGATGACGATATTTAAGAAGAGCAAGCTTTTTAGCCTTGTTGGTGTCAGTGTAATTGGTGGAATATCGCATAACGTAGGGCAGATCATAACTTCTATCTTTGTAGTAGAAAATATTAATATAGTTTATTACCTGCCATTTTTATTGATTTCCGGCATTCTTACGGGTACGGTAATCGGAGTTCTAGGGGCTATGATTGTAAGGCGTTTAAAGAATTTTTCGTAATAGGTAACCTTGAATCACGAGTTACTTTATGGTATCATTTTACCGAAGTGGTAAGGTTGTTTTGATTGCTTCGATGGTTATTCCGCTCCGTAGAATCGGGGACTTCATAGGCAAAGGAAATGAATGAATGGCAAAATTATATTTTAAATATGGTGTAATGGGTAGCTCTAAGACAGCTCAAGCATTAATTACAAAATTTAATTATGAGGAACGGGGTATGAAGGTCTGGTTGTTAAAACCCCAGATTGATAACAGGGACAGTGACGGACTCCTAAAGTCCCGCGCAGGCTTATCTGCACCTGCTTATGTTCTTCCTTTTTTAGAGAATGTATATGATACCTTTGTAACGTTGTCGAATCCGGTAGATGTTATCATTGTGGATGAGAGTCAGTTCTTATCCGAGGATCAAGTAAACCAATTATATATGCTTGTCATTGATTATAATATTCCGGTACTTTGCTTTGGTCTGAGAGCTGATTTCAGAACGAAGATGTTCCCTGGCAGCAAGCGGTTGATGGAAATTGCAGATTCCATCACAGAGATTAAGACGATCTGTTCCTGTGGCAGAAAGGCTACTGTGAATGTGAGACTAGATGAGAATGGTAAGATTATCACCGAAGGTGAGCAGATATTAATTGGTGGTAATGATCAATATACTGCTATGTGCTATCAATGCTATATTAATGGACAAAAAGAGCAGAAGAATAAATAAAAGATAGATTTTTACAAAGGGACGGTAGCTGTAATTTTATATTTGAAGGTGCAGGTTTGAAGTTAGATTCATTTTACTAGTAATTCTAAGGCGTCAATCTCACTTGTAGCAATCAGAACGTGCAAAAACTCAAAAAGATAGCCTGGGAAAACCTACATAGTAGCTTTTCCCAGGTTATCTTTTTTCAAACATTTGCACTCGCGCGAATTATCGCGCGTCTGATTTTATCGTTCGATTCGACACCTAAGAATTACACGTAAAATTCATATACTTCAAACCCGCACACTCAAATATCTTCCAGCAATCTGCCTTACGAAAGGACATAATATTATCATTATCTATGTCATTATAATTTAGAGGATATTTCATTTAAATATTATTTCATTCAGCTTTTTTATATAATATTTTTTTCTGCTTATTAATTTATTGTTTTTTCTGCTCTTTTTGAGACATAGGGGACACCGATTTATTTTAACATATGGTGAATTAATTAAGATGATAAGCATAATAAGGGGGAAATAATTGAGATACTATAATAAAATGTAGCTATGGCTACATCTTGATTTCTGAATCTGTTATATGATAAGTACATAAGAATGAGATATGGTAACGAGCTCGTAAGGCGAAATAGCCCGTTATGTGATAAAGCTGGGTAAGTTTCAAGTGAGATAAATCATAATGAATTTTATTCATAGGAGGATAAATATGTTACGAAAAATTATAAAAATTAATGAAGAATTATGTGATGGCTGTGCCCTTTGTGTAAATGCTTGCCATGAGTCAGCCATCGGTTTAGTAGATGGAAAAGCTAAGCTTCTGAGAGATGATTATTGCGATGGACTTGGTAACTGCCTTCCGGTATGTCCCACCGGAGCTATCAGCTTTGAAGAAAGAGAAGCATTGGAATATAATGAGGAAGAGGTTAATCGTAATATTGCCAGAAGTAACGCTTTAAAACAAGTAGAAAAGGATTTGGCTGAGAAAACAACGGTAAATCCTCAGATACAGGAAGCGAAACCCGCGATGCATCAGCATCACGCAGGTGGTGGTTGCCCCGGCTCCAGAGCAATGAGCTTTGCTAATCAGGACGTAGCGACTACAGCTCCTACACAAGCAGCAAGGACTGCTAATCCTTCTGAACTAAGACAATGGCCGGTGCAGATCCAGTTAGTTGCACCCCATGCTTCTTATTTCCAGAACGCTAATTTGTTAATAGCAGCAGATTGTACAGCTTTTGCCTTCGGTGATTTCCACCAGTTTATGAAGAATAAGATAACTTTAATCGGGTGCCCGAAACTGGATGATGTGGACTATTCCGAGAAATTAACCCAGATTCTTAGTATGAATAGCATTAAGAGTGTAACGGTTATCCGTATGGAAGTACCTTGCTGCGGCGGTATCGTTCATGCAGTGAAGACAGCTCTTTCAAACAGTGGACAGATGATCCCTTGGAGAGTCATTACAATAGGAACCGATGGAACAATAATAGAAGATTAGTACGAATAACAGGATAGGCGGATACCTTAAGGAATAAGTTATCAGCCTATTTTGTTATATTGAAATAAAAATGCATACCGGATATAAATAGTGTAGCAAGCGCTCTTATCTAACATATTTTAATGTATCATGGTTGAAAGAGGTTTGTTATGCAAGAATATGATATATCACGTATGCCGCTGATTGGAGATATAGCGCCTGAGTTTCACGCAGTAACGACTCAGGGTGATATCCACTTTCCACAGGATTACTATGGGAAATGGGTAGTTTTATTCAGCCATCCTGCTGATTTCACACCGGTATGTACCACGGAATTTATGACATTTACATCTATGTTGAACGAATTTAAAGAATTGAATACAGAACTGATTGGTTTATCTATCGATTCTATCTATTCACATATTGCATGGCTTAGGAAAATTAGAGAGCTTTCCTGGAAAAATATTAAGCATATGGATGTTACCTTTCCTTTGATCGCTGATCTTTCCATGGAGATTGCAAAAAAATATGGAATGCTTCATCCGGGGTATTCGGGAACCCAGACAGTCCGGGCAGTATTTGTTATTGATCCGGAAGGAAAGATTAGAGCAATACTTTATTATCCTGCAACAACGGGACGTAATATCCCGGAGATAAAACGAATGATTATAGCTTTACAGAAGGCTGACGCTGAGCAGATAGCAACTCCGGCTAACTGGATGCCATGTGAAGATGTAATTATTCCGGCACCCGGAACCTGCGGTGCTGCGAGAGACAGAGTGGAAAGAATGGGTTCGGATATGTATTGTCTTGATTGGTTCTTATGCTTTAGACAGTCAGATTGTCAACCTGGAGCTACTAATTATGAACCCGAATATAACCCATACCCGTCAATGTATCCCTCAAGAAATCGACTTAGATATCGCAGATAAACATATAATAAAGTTTTAAATAAATGAATAAATAATAAAATTTATATGCCAAAACCTGATTTATTTTTGCGTTTTGGCATAAAATGTATCGTTTTTGGCATAATTGTTCATTAAATATAAAAAAATCATATAGTAATAATTGCCTAGTCAATGTATAATGAAGAATAAGGTCGTAATATGTATTCATTAGGAGAATCGGATGGATTTTAAAGCTTATAAATTATCATATTATCTTAATGCTACACACAGCATGGATCGTGATTTAAATAATGCGCATGGGCACACCTTTACGATTACATTATATATCCATGATTTAAGCAAGAAAGGATTCCTGGATTTTTCGGGTATAAATAATATGTTTCATCCTTATCTTGATCAGTTATCCGGTAAGTATCTGAACGATTTAGATATATTTCAAGAGCTTTTACCTACAATTGAGAATATAGCATCCGTTGTTTATGAAACGTTAAAGAAGATAATGATGAACGAGGAATACGATTTAATTCAAATAGACATTTGTGAAAATCCATTAAGGGTATATTCCATATCAGACAGGCTTTATTTAGGAACGAAACCAATGGAAGCAATTTAAGTTTATAAGTGATATCAATGAATGCGAGGAGATGATGATATGACATTTAATGTATTAAGAAAGACAATCTGCCTTTTAATTCTATTCATAATCTTACCAACAAATTACGCTATAGCAAGTGCGCAGACCCCTATAACGATTGACGGTTATTATAATGATTGGAGCGGATTGCCTTATTCCTGGGAGTATAATCATAATAACCCATACATAATAGAGCACTTTTGGGATGGAACCCAGAATATAACTAAAGTTTATACGGATGAAAACGGTAATCCTTACAATTTAGAGATACGACATAAGATGGCATTATATTTTGATGGTGAATATGTATATTTGCATATTCAAATATCAGACAAGCCAGGTTCAGGAATGAATGGTGAAGATTATAGATTCTATGTGGATGACAAGATGGCAGCATTTCGCGTGACCTATGCTGGTGGTGATCATCTAAATAAACATGATAAAAAGACAGAACCTTCTATTTATTTTGTGGAAGTAAGGCATCGGGACGGCGGTATCAGTAATATGGTAGTGGAAGGTGCAACGGCTGCTTTTACAAAGAATCCAGATGACAAGAATAATGAGCTTGAGTTGAAAATACCGTTATCAGCATTCAAATTACAAAATAATGAAATCAGTATTGGTGAATTTAATCTACTGGAGTTCTATTGTCCAAATCTCATGTATCGCAGAATTGCCTGCTCGGGTGTATCCACCTCACCTATCATTGGAATTGCCTTTTGTTTGGTGATTGTCGGAGTGGTACTTTATGTTAATAAACGCAAGCTAAGGGGTAAAGAGGCATGACGTTCGTTCAGATTATATGCTTTATCGCATGGATTTATCTGCTTTCCGTATTTCGTCGAGGGAAGATGAACTTTTGGTATTTCTTATTTGGAAGTGTTGGATTTTTTATTTTTATGCTTATTTGGATTGAACCTATAGTTACAGGGCCTTTAACGAATGCAGTTGCTGTCGTTGCAGGCTTTATGGGTGATCTCACAAATTTTTATGAATCCTATTTTGAATATGGTGTTCTGTTTATTAACAGCCGAGATTATAATATTTCTTTATATATCGATTATGAGTGCTCTGGGATTATAGAAATTATGGCTTTTTCAGCGATGCTATGGTTTTTCAGTGTCTATCATGTATACGAGAAACTAATTATTAATATCTTGGGGATTTTCTGGATCTTCCTGGCTAATGTAATCCGAATTTTTGTAATTTGTACTTTGATATATTACTTTGGGAACGATATCTTTTATTTCGCTCATACCATATTCGGACGAATCGTTTTTTATGGTTTTTCAATTGCATTGTACTTCCATGTATTTACCCGTTCACAAATCTTACGGCAAAAGATAGGAAGTTTTAAGTATGAGAATAGTTGATTATTTATCAAGTGAGATTTTTTTCTGGATGGTATGGATCATAATTCCACTAATTGTTGAGATTATACCGGCTTTTTTTAATTTTCTGATGTTAATAAAGAAGAGACTTATGAAAAAGAGATACAAAGAAATCATCTATTTCCCGGAACTCTCCTTAATAATTCCGGTTTATAATTCTGCGGAAACCCTTAAGGAATGTATTGAATCCGTTGTAAATTCAGATTATCCTACGGAAATGATTCAAATTATGCTGATCAATAACCAGGGTAAGGATAATAGCTTCGAGATCTTTCAGATGTGTCAAATGGAATATCCTCAGCTTAAGGTTACCTGGATGAATTCTAAACAGGGTAAATCAAAGGCATTAAACCTGGCACTTTTTAATAGCTCCGGAAAATATATTATTCATATTGATAGTGACGGAATTCTACATCCCAAAGCATTGAAGAATGTTGTAACAATGTTAGAAAATGAAGAGAACACCCATTGTGTCACAGGCGTTATCATGACAAATTCTAAAATGCTGGAAGCAACCAAGAATAAATGGATGCGGTTGTTACGTAAAGCAGAGTATTTTGAATATACGCAGGCATTTTTGGCAGGACGCAATTATCAATCGGAATCAAATAGTATTTATACCATGTCAGGTGCATTCTCGGCGTTCCGTAAATCTACGATTTTACGGACACAATTATACAATACGGATACTGTCGGTGAAGATACACATGTTACGTTTCAGGTTCGAGATAAGCTGAAGCTCAAGGTGAAACTGTGTGAAAATGCAATCTATTTTGTTGATCCGATTGAAAATCTGGACAAGCTTTATACCCAGCGACAGAGATGGCAGCGTGGAGAACTGGAAGTAGCACATGTATTTCTAAAAAGAGATATGAACTCCATTAAGAACTTTGCATCGAATTTTGCTATTCGCCTTTTAATGTATGATCATACCTTTGCTTTTCCCAGAATGATCTGGTACTTTGCATTGATCTGTCTGATATTTGTGAATTATCCCCTGAGACTTTTAGTGCTATCAATCGTTTTAATCTATATTCTATATTCCTTTTCGGCATTTTTGTTTTATCTGAATGTACTAGGATTTTTGAAGGATTTTAAAGAGATTAAACGCTACTATTGGAAGTTATGGTATATGGTAATCATTATGCCGACGTATAACTTTATAACGTTCTGGTTCCGGTTCGCAGGAATCATTAATGCTATCCGCGGAGATCAGAGCTGGAAGACAAATACCTTAACACAGGAACGAGATAAAACAATCGAAATTATACAAAACGATTTTCGCCATCTGATTCGTTTCAGAAAAAAAATAAGTAGAAAGGTAACCATTGACCATGATAAATAGCCGTGAAATAGTTATTCTACTCCCTGCCTACAACGAGGAACTTAATGTTGAGAAAATGGTTGCTACCTGGATGTATCAGGAGAAAATACTCTCTGAGAGATTTCAACTGAAGTTAAAGCTTGCAGTAATTAATGATGGAAGCAAAGACCGTACTGAGGATATCTGCAAAGAACTTAGGATGAAATATAGTAATTTTACTTATATCAACCATCCTCATAACAAGGGTCTTGGTGAGGCAGTGAAAACAGCCATAACATATGTGCTTATGGAATGTCCTGATTGTGTATATACCTGCCTCATGGACTGTGACAATACTCAGGATCCATCTTATATCAGCAGTATGCTAGAGAAGATTGGGGCAGAGGAAGAGTTACAGACCTCGGATGTTGTTATCGCTTCCAGATACCAGAAAGAAGCTATGGTTCAAGGCTTATCAAAGTTCAGGTTATTGACTAGTGAAGGTGCAAAATATGTATACAGTTTCATACTTCCTATTAAAAATGTTAAAGATTACACTTGTGGATACAGACTGTATACGAGGAATATTTTAGACAAAGGGTATCACCGTTTTGGAAGTTCCCTTATCGAAGAGTCTGGATTTACCTGTATGGCTGAGTTGCTATATAAACTTTATATTGTTGGAGCAAGGTTTGAAGAAGTTCCTTTCATACTGCGGTATGATTTCAAACAAGGTAAAAGCAAGATGAGGGTCATAAAAACTGCGATAAACAGTATCAAATTAGCTTTTCGTCTTCGTAGATTAAAGAGAAGATAGAAATGATAAAGAATTATGCAGCTTTGTGACTACTAGGATGGAGATATTATGATGAAACTCTTGAAGAAACTAATGGAAAATCAAAAGAAAAGAACAGCCTTAATCATCTGCTCCTTGTGTATTCTCGTTGCAGCTGTTCTGGTTTTTATTGGTTTTGAACTAAAGAGGAATCAATCTCTATATGTTAATAATTTTATTGAAAATCAACAGCGTAATGCGGATCAAATAGCGATTCAATTTCAGCACTATATTGAAAACCAGGGACTTTCCGTTAATTCCGCCATTGTAACTATCCTCGATGAAGTAGATACAACAGGAAACAGTTACTGGTTTGTAGCTATGAATGATGATCTTTTATTTGTGAAGGATAAAGTAACTTCTGATACATATGAATTTACTTCCCTAACTTCTTTTCTAAAAGTTAGTAAAAGTGAAGGATACTACCTGGTTTATCAGAACTTTGCAGTCGGAGATACAGAATATACCATAGGAAACTGTATTACAAAAAGTTATATAAAAGATGATGGACAACTATACAAGCATTTGATTTACGTTGTTATGCCTTTAATATTATTAACAGCCATCGTCATGGTGGTAGTTATTTACTGTATTCTGATTATTAATCGTCAGGAAAGTAAGATTAAAGGATTAAGTATGGAAGCAATCGACCGAAATGTAACAATTGAACTGTTAACAACCAGGCTCAAGAAGGCAAAATTCAGTGATCACGGAGGCGTAAAAGGTCAAGACGCTGATTCCAAAGAAAAGCAGATTTATAACAAGGAGGTACTTGTTTCCTTACTTGCCAAAATCAACAGGGAAAACATTGTTCCGCTAACCATGGTTATTATTGAGTTATCGTCCAAGAATAGGATTTATACAGCGCAGGAATATCAGGGTTTTGTCAGATCTGCGACGGATTACCTGCTTAACGAACACGTAATAGCAGAAATTATTCCGGGGATATTCTCTATACTAATGTTTCATTCCGGTTTAGAAAGCAAAAATGAGCTTAAAAAGACCTTAATTAACGAGTGGGCAATTCCGCTGAAAAAGAATGGAATTAAGATTCGTTTGGGGATAACTTGTATCGAAAATTATGATTCTAATGTGGAGAATGTATTTGACATTGTATACAAAGAGGTATCTGGAAGGGAATCGGAAAGAATTCGGTTAACTTCATAACATAAGGGGAGAAAAACAGATGATAAATCAGTTCTATAAAATAAAATTATCACCCATGCTACGTTATTTATTAAATTCGATATTCGTTACCATCATAGATACTTGCATTGTATGGACGTTATATCGAATTATGGCTGTTGATATCATCTTGTCAAATTCTGCAGGTGTAATCATAGGCTTTATCATCCATTATCTGATATCATCCAAATCTGTATTTGATATAGACTTAGGTACTCAGGGATTTATTGTTTACCTTACAACTTTTTTGATGGGATTAGCGATGGCTGACTGGTTAATTTTCTTGGGTGAAAACTACCTGTTTCTTGCTTTTTACGATAACCAGAGTTTTTTGTTTAGCAAGGGGTTATCTATCGTAATACCATTCTTTTTCTTATATTTTATCAGAAGAATATTATTTGATTTTCTTAAAAGTAATAAAAAAAGACCTAGTTAATTCAATGAATTGCAAGGAGATAATAGATGAGATATAGCCAGTACAAATTTAAATTTTACTTAAATGCCAGTCACGCTATTTATATTGATGGCCACATCGGAGAAAAGCATCCGCACACCTGGGAAATTACAATTAATGTTCTTAAAGAAAAGTCGGAATTTATTCAATTCAGCAGTTTGGAAAAGAAAATAGAGAACTGGATGAAACGCTATCAGGACAAATTTCTGAATGAAATAGATCCTTTTGATAAAGTAAATCCAACAATGGAAAACTGTTGTGATTATATGAAGGAAGTATTAAAGGAAATCCTACATTCCGAAGGTTGGATATTGCTTAGTATTGAAATGAGTGAAACCCCAACCCGTTCCTACGTTGTAAATGTCTTTGATTCAGATAAGAAATTAAACTGGGAGGATATTTCATCAGATACTGTTGCTGAAGGTATATTGGACAATATACTAAATAAAATGGATAGGACATAGGGAATATATGCAAGAGCAGCTTGTTGAACAAATAAAACGGAATAAAGCGAGAAAAGGGCTTCCCTTAGGAATCCAGTTTTTTATTGCACTTTTATTACTTGCTGCAGGGGCAGTACTTCTCATGTATGTTCTTCATGAGAATAAATATTTTTCATCAGGAAATGATGCTTGGGGCCATCTCTTTAAGTCGGACCTAATGTATCAGAATCTAAAGGAAGGTAATTTATTTCCTTTATTTACGAATCTTTGGTACAACGGTGTGCAGCCTTACAGGTATTGGGGACCGCTAACCTACTATATTTTAGCCGGACTGCAATGGCTGGCTGATGGTGACGTAGAATCCTCCTATTATTTATTTGCAGGAGTTTCATTTTTTGTAGGAGGAACCGGTTGGCTCCTATGGGGTATTTCTACAAGAAGAATGCTTTTATGTAGTTTTATATCCATCGTTTGGTTCTTCTTACCGGAGAATACAAGAGTGTACTTCTGTGAGGGTAATATTCCCAGAATGGTAACCGCAATTATCATTCCTTATCTGATCTATTTTATCTGGCTTTTTGTCCAGAAAAATAAAAATTGGGCTTCTTTTTTTATTACGATTCTGGTTGCTATGATGGCATTAAGACATTTGATGATTTCAGCCATGATGGGTATTGCGGCATTTCTGTTTCTTGTGCTTCACAGCGTTGGAACGAAGAATTTGTTAAGATCCATAGAAGTGATAATTTCTATGCTGCTGGGGTATGTGCTTGCAGGAATTTGGATTGTTCCGGCACTGGTCGGTGGACTTGTTGCTATGAATTCAGAAGCCAGTGCCAGTGTAATGGAATCCTTAACTTATTCCCTACAATCAACCCTTGATCCGCTCAACCGTATTACCGGTATTACGGACACCTTTTATTATGGAATATCGATTATTCTGATCTCAGTAATTGGTATCATACTGGCTAATAAGAAATGGAAAGCAGGTTATTATACCAATCTCGTCATATTACTATGTACAACACCTGCTTTGGTACCTTTGTTATCAAAATTACCCTTAAGCCAGCTGCTTTGGATGATGCGTTTTGCAACCATTGCATATGCATTCTTTTTCTGGTCTTTTATAGAATGGAGAAATTTGCGAAGATATTTTGTATTGCTTTTATGTATTCTTTTACTGGTTGATTGTTTACCCTCTCTCAATATTGACAGATATTATACACAATCAAGAGGAGCAACCATTGATGAAATTGCAGTAGCGAAGAAAATTACGTCTCAACGTGTCGCTATCATTGATCTCAGTTATCTGGGATCCTATCCTTCTTGGGAATTATGTAGCGGGGATGATAAATTAATGTATACGTTCGGCTGGGCATGGCAGGGAGCATCTACAGCTACTAATATTGTTATGCTAAATACGGCTATAGAAAAAGGACATTATGAATTTTTGTTTGACCGTTGTGTTGAGTTAGGCAATGATACTGTTATTATATTAAAAGAGCTGATTGGAAAAGCGAATGAAACCGAGGAACATCTGGTTGAAGCCGCTGCCATGTCTGGGTATCAAGTTTATCTTGAAACAGAGAAGTCTCTGGTATTTCATTTTGATGCACCTGAAGAATTTGCAGTTAAAACAAGGTATAAAGGCTTTGGTATCGGTGAATATGTAGATCAGATTGTATTCCCTTATCCAACCTTTATTGGAGAATCTTTATACATTGATGATTACACCGTTGATGAGCTAGCAATATATGAAACCCTTTTCCTGTCCGGTTTTGAGTACTACGACCGGGTAATTGCCGAAAATATGGTTACAGAATTAGCTGACCGAGGGGTCCGTATCGTAATTGATATGAATCATATTCCACTTGTGGAAGAAAACAAACGAATGTATTTTCTTGGAGTTGTAGCACAGGATATTGATTTTGAGACGATGTTCCCTACCATCGTTTACAAAGGGGAAACTATGTTTATGGCTAGGTTCCCGGAGGAGTATACCAACTGGAATACAAAATACATCGAGGGTATTAAAAATGTCTGGGGTTCGGCAGATTATTACGGACAGGAACTGGATTTTGTCGGAACAGGTGAAAATGAAAATATCGTTTTCCTAGGCTTTAATCTATTATACTTCTGTACCCAGACAGAAGATGTTAATGCATTTAAAATATTGGATGATTGCTTCGATACGAAATTATATGAATTGCCGGAACGAACCATAATACCGATTGAGGTCGAGTATTCCTTTAACAAAATTGTAATAGATACACCAGTCGCAAATGTTAATACAACTATAGCTTACCAGGACAATTTTGTATCAGAGGATGGGATCATGAATCAGAATCACCTGTTATTTGTTACGAAAGAACATACGGAGATTACACTTTTTTATCCGCATCTAAAGGAAGGTTTAATTGTCAGTTTAACGGGAGCTTTGGCTATGATAGTATGGGCAGTCATTATCAAATTAATAGACAGACGGAAAAAGAGACAGCTGAATAAAGGGGAATAGATATGCGTAAAAAGTCGGGGGACATAAAGGAGTTTAGAAAACAAAATAGTAATAGGCTAAAATTCATAGTAGAATTAGTGGTTGCGATTCTATTATCAGTTTCCTGCGCTCTTTTTGGAATGACAAATCTTTTGTGGGCCTCCAATCTGGATTATCCCTATACGGTTGATGGACTAGGGCACATGACAAAAGTTGTTTATATTGCCCAGCAGCTTGCACAGGGACACATTCCAAGTTGGTTTCCCTATTGGTATAATACCTCAACAACTACCCAGTATTATGTGCCGTTTTCATATTATATCATGGCATTTATCTATTATCTTACACAAAATGTTATGCTTACCTATAAAATCTTTTGTGCGGCAGTCATGGCCATTGGTGGCTTCGGGGTTTGGGTTTTATGCTATAAAAAAATCGGTAGAGTATGTGGTTTATTCGGGATTATAATTTTTTGTTTTCAACCATTTCTGCTAAATTCATTATATGTTCAAGGATTTGTTGCTCAAGGACCGATTATTGCCATGATGTCCTGGTACCTACTTGCCGTTCTTTCCTGTGCAAAAAAGCCAAATAGATGTAACTTTAGTGCAAGCACGATCTTAATGATTTTAATCATATTAAGCCACGCTATGCATGCATTTATGGTATTCTTGACAACCTTTGTTGTCTTTCTAATATTCTTACTACTTAAGAAAGTTCAATTTAGAAATCTTATTATAACGGGTATTACCGTGTTATTAGCCGGGCTACTAACAGCTTTTTGGTCATTAGTTGGATCGACCCAGTTGGAAAACGCCGGGGTTCCTTATTTGCTGCCAGAAGCATCTTTTACAAACACAGCTAATTTTAATTGGTTTCTACCCGATCAGGGTATGTATTATTTTTCAATCATTTCAACTGCATTGATTGCTATTTCTATTCTAGTTTATTTTAATATGTCTATCTTTAAAAAGAATAATGAGGATTGCAAATACTATGGACTTGCTGCAATAATTCTGTCTGTAGTAACCATTGTATTTTCGTTTGGTATGAATCTCCCCGGATTTCAGCTGCTGCCATTATCGTCCAGTCTGGTAGCAGGAAGAATATTGACTTATACAGCTGTTTCAGCAGCGATAGCAGCAGCTTATTTCGTAAAAATGTTATGGGGAATTAAGAAAGTAAAGATACTAATCAGGCCAATTGTATTACTAATAATCGCTGCATCCCTATGGGAGATGCAGCCTTATTCCGAACAATATGAAGTAATTGAAGCGGACTATTATAACTCAACAGCGGAATATATGGATGTAGTGAATAGTAATTTTAATAAAGGACGTTATCAATGGTATGGACCTATTAATTCATCTGAATCCTTCTTCCCTGTCCAATTAGACTATAACTTGAGCGATGGCTGGAACATAGAAGGAACGGTACATAATCAGGAATTATGGAATAATAACATTGCTTTATCAACTGACTGTGCAGATTATACTTTGAAACAGATTGTATTCTGGAATGTTAGATACCTTCTGATTAATAATAAGTATCAAGCCTTGATCGATGAATTAGCAAAGTCAGAGCTTGATTTTGAGAAAGCTGCCTTACGGGAGGAAGCGACACTATATGTTAGCGATTTACAACCCTCCTATTACTTGAAGGATTCGCGAAATGCGCTTGCAATCAGTAGCAGTACACAAGGCTTCAATATCGAATATCCTAATTTTATTCTGGGTAGAAGTGAAGATATCAGTGAGTATCCTTTCAAGGAACTCAGTAAATATAAGCTGGTTTATATTATTGAACCTGATATTAATACTCGTTCAAAAAAGTTAAAATTCGAAGCAAAAGTAACGGAGTTGGTTAATGCCGGAGTTACGGTTCTAATTGAACCGGTTGTAACCAAGAACTTTGATGTGTTTGGTGTTACGATTAAAGATGAAAGCTGTAATTCATCACCGGTGTTATCCGTTACAGAGGATTGCCCGTATCCTATAGAAGATATAGAGATTAAGAATAACAGCCACATCAGTGTCATTCGCAGTCTTCATGGTCTGGATGAAACCTATATCAATTATACGCTCCAAGATAGGACCATTAATAATGCAATTTTGGGTGTTAAAAATGTTGGCAAAGGAAAAGTAATATTTATTGGTGCTCATATGAGCCAATATCTGAAGCCCGTATATGCAAGAAATTTCGGATTGCAGCAGCTAGATGATATCATCCGGGAGAACAGTAGTATAATAGAGAGTGTTTATAATGAAATCTTTTCCTATTATGGAGTGGAAGAAAATTATTTACCTGAAACTGTTCAGACGATCTTACAACATAACTGGGGATATGACGGAGGTGAATTTACCTACCGAAGTGACACAGCTCAGGAAGTAACTTTATCCGTGTCATATTCTCCACGTTGGTCTGTTTTATTGGATGGATCGGAAATAGAAGTGGGACAGTGTGAAAACCTGATCACCCTATATTTACCAGCCGGTGAACATAGGGTAAAGCTTCATTATGGAATTACGATATATGGTTTGATCGGTTATGGGATTTCCGCTGTAGGTATTTTTATTTTTATAATGTTCCTATGTCTCTGGAAATGGAATATGAAAGTAATAACAAATACCAGTGAAGGTTTAACCAATTATCTGCAGCTAGAAGGAAGCAATGCTGATATTTATATGGGGATTAAGGATGAAACAGCTACTACGATGACCGACGAAATAGAATTTGATTCTGATGAAAGTGAGGTTATTTCAGAAAAAAGTAATATATATATGGATGATAACAATACCAAATTTGAAATGGAACCTGACTTTATCGCGGATGAAACTATTATTCATCCTTACATCATCTATAATGCAATCCATGAAGATGGTGTTACGGTTGAATTATATGAGATGGATGAAGAGAGTGAACCGGACTCTGAGCCATTGAGTATTGCATGTACTACAAGTGATGAAATGCCAGAGAATTACACAGACGTATCTGAAGAGGTTAAGCCTGAAATAAATAATCCTACATCCGAACAGATTGATTATGAAAGATCCGAACAGATTGATTATGAAAGAATTCTGCGAAAAGCCAGTTATGAAAATCAAAGAAATTGGTTGCAGAAACATTATGATGATCTGAAGGAGATTAAGGAAAATACATAGGAGGAACCTAATGAATTTGACTAAAATCATTAAAATAATGTCAGGGATTATATTATTGGGAGTCTTTTTAGTTAGTATAGACCCTGTTACTACTGATGCTAGTAGTAATGGTGCTGGTGATTCTATAGATTCTTATCAGAAAACTGATATTGCGCAGATTTTCATTACTACTGACAATGAAATAAACCGAAACGATTATTCTGAGGCTACTATTGCCATTGTGGATTCAGAAAATGGTTCCAATGAAACTATCATAGATAATGCAGCTGTAATCAAAGTGAGAGGGAATAGCACGGCAGGGTTAAAAAAGAAACCTTATAATTTTAAACTCAGTTCTAGTAAAAGCGTGTTAGGAATGAGTAAGGGTAAAAAATGGTGCTTACTAGCTAACTTCTTGGATACCAGTTTAATGAGAAACAAACTTGCTTATGATTTTGCAAAAAGTATTGGCTTATCCTATTGTAGTGAATCCAGATTTGTTGATGTGTGGCTTAATGGCTGCTATGCGGGCAATTATCTTCTTGCAGAGCCGATTGAGGTGGGAGAAAACCGTATTGATATTAATACAGATAAGAATGAGTATCTACTAGAACTAGATATGGGTAGAGTAGAAGAAGGTGTTAATTATATGAATACGTATATCTTTCGTTTTATTCTGGAGGCCCCGGAGGAGATCACCAAAGAACAGGAAAGCTGGCTTTTTAATTTTTTGATCAGCTCCGAAGCAGCCTTGAAAAGCGGAAATTATAATCAGGTAACCGATTATTTTGATATTAATTCCTTCATAGATTTTTACATAGTAGAGGAACTCTTTAAAAATAAAGATGTTAATCTGAGTTCTACTAGATTCTACATCAAGGATGATAAAATCTTTGCAGGTCCGATATGGGATTTTGATTTATCCGCAGGAAATGTATCTGAATATGAGGGTTATCAGGAGTGCTTGATTTATAATAACAAGTCAGATGAAATGGGTAGCAGTTTCCAAGGCTTCTGGTCCTTTTATAAAGATCCGGCAGTGGAGGAATATGATACTTGGATAGGTTTATTGATGAGATATGATTCCTTCCGTGTAGCATTTAATGATAGATTTACAATACTGCAGGATCAGATTGTCAATCTGTATCTGGATAATTCTTTAGGAACGAATCAGATTGATGTGCTACAGAATAAGTATAGCAATTCCTTCACAAGAGATTATGGAATCTGGCCTTTGAATAAAAATCGAGGTTCTGAGTTGTATCGTACTAATGAGAAAACCTATGCAGATAGTGTTGAGTATTTGAGAAACTGGCTGAAAGACAGGAATCAATGGTTGTTGGATATGCTTAGGATAAAACAATATAAAGTATTCTTTTTAGCTAATGGTGGAGCGGTCTCTATAAAAAGCAAGGTAATTTCAAATCAATGTTATTATGGTATATTACCTGAAGCTAAAAGAAAAAAACATAAATTTATTGGTTGGTATACAGAAGCAACAGGGGGAGTAAGAGTTACGATGAATAATATAGTAACTCTTACGGGAAGCCAGAAGTTATACGCACATTGGGAAAAGTTAATGTCTGAGTAACCGGACAACATCGTAGATGCTTCAGCAGGTACTGGATGCTTTTCATGTAAGACCTATAATGCTCTAAAAAGCTTATTGAAAGATGCCACGGAGTATGTTAGAATGAGCAAATTGAATAATCCGTATGGAGATGGCTTTGCAAGCCAAAGAATAGCGGATATTATTCTAAATAATTGCTAACTGCGTGATGCAGCAGGCGGAGGTATCATGAATAAATCAATGAGTAATTTAGGTGCAAAAGCTGCATTATTTGGAGCCGCGCTAATCTGGGGCGGCTCTTTTCTTATCGTAAAAAATTCAATGGATTATATGCAGCCTAATATGCTCCTGGCATTCCGGTTTACGATTGGATGCATACTGTTATGCGTGATATTTCACAAGAAACTGCGGCTATTAAATAAAGATTATTTTATCAAAGGTGGTATCATCGGTATCTTCTTGTTTTCAGCTTATAGCTTACAGACGATCGGGATAGTTAATACGACACCGGGTAAAAATGCATTCCTAACAGCTATCTATTGTGTGATAGTTCCGTTTTTATTTTGGTTGCTTGATAAGAAAAGACCGGATATCTATCATATATCAGCAGCCTTGATAACAATTGCCGGAATTGGTATGGTATCACTTAACGGAAGTTTCTCCGTTGGAATAGGTGATGCTTTTACACTGGCCAGCGGTGTGATCTATGCCTTTCATATTGTAGCGGTTACTAAAATCAGCAGAGATAAGGATCCGGTTCTTCTAACGATTATTCAATTTGGATACTCTGCTGTCTTTGCCTGGATTGCTGCCTTAACCTTCGAAGAGTTTCCGACTCAGTGGAGCCTGGAAACAACAGCAGGACTTGTGTATCTGGCTGTATTTGCTACCGCAGTTGCTTTACTATTACAGGTAGTTGGTCAGAAATATACGAATCCGGCACCGGCTTCCATTATATTAAGTCTGGAAGCTGTATTCGGAGTTATGTTCTCCGTAATTTTTTATCATGAACAAATTACATCCAAGTTATTCTTTGGGTTTTTACTCATATTTGTGGCAATAATCATCTCGGAAACAAAGCTTAGCTTTTTTACAAGGAACAGATCAGTGAAAGTTAGTCTGGAGGATACCTGCGAGTAACCGTAGGATTGCTATTTGCATATGATATTTCGTAGGAATCACTTTGCACTGCATAGGCAGATCTGCCAATTTACAGTACAATCTGATCAGGCGACGAAGGACCGGGTTATCGTGCAGCCGGGCTGATATTCAGCAACAGGGAAAGTTAGCTTTTTATAAATTAATAAGTATGAGCTTAATGCCTGTGGGACAGTAGTTTACTCTATGCGTTCCACGGGCTTTTTTTGTTGTGGGACACATACCGCTATATGCATTGCCTTTTTGGAGGTAGCGATAATGTCGCATTATCAGGGATTGACAACTAATGAAGCAAAGAAGAGACAGGTAATTTATGGACGTAATGAGATGGAAACTAAGAAACAGGATATTTATAAAATCCTATTATCAATTGTTTCAGAACCGATTTATCTATTGCTTTCCGGTACATCCATTATCTATTTCTTGTTGGGAGAACGTACAGATGGCTTAGTGATGATTGGATTTGTATTATTTATCATAGGAATTGATGTGCTTCAGGATATCAGAACCGGAAATGTCCTTAAGACACTAAAAGAGATTACAACACCTAAGATCAAGGTAATCAGGGATGGAAAGGAAATTGAACTGCCGGGATCAGAACTGGTACCCGGAGATTTGATCCTTCTCTCGGAGGGTGTAAAAATCCCTGCGGACGGCTATCTCGTGGAAGCCTCCGGTTTATGTGTTGATAAAAAAATATTGACCGGAGAATCCTTGGGAGTCTGGAAAAAAAGTAAAACCGGTATTACCTATGATGGGGACAGCGACTTCTCGGAACAGATAGAGGAGCAGGAGGAATATTTTAAAATAAACCATTGTTATGCGGGTACACTTGTTACGCTCGGGTCAGGACTGGTTATGATAGAGAAGACCGGCTATGCAACCGAATATGGAAGGATGGCCTATTCAATATCCGAGACTCCTAAAACGGACACTCCTTTACAGAAGCAGATGAGAAAGTTGACAAAACAGTGTACTGCAATGGCAGCTGTATTATTTGTTCTCGTTGGTTTCATTACATTTTTAAATCTACCGGAATATACCCTGGCGCAACGGAGCATACAGAGCCTACTGGCGGGTGTAGTATTGGCTTTATCTATGATACCGGGAGAATTTCCTGTCATTCTTACGGTGTTTTTTTCAATGGGAGCCTTAAGGCTTGCAAAGAAGAAAGCGTTGATCAGGCATCTTCCCTGCATAGAAACGTTAGGTGCCATCTCCGTACTATGTATGGATAAGACAGGGACCATCACAAAGAATAAGATGAAGGTGGAGGAATGTTCGATTATAGATCGACAGGAGGGGAAATTCTGCAGGGTTATGTCACTTGCCTGTAAAGAAGGTACTTATGATCCGGTTGAACAGGCTTTGCTTGAATATTGCAATAGGTTATGCAGGAGCTGCCAAAATGAGTCTGCAGAAATATCAGCCTGCGGTCTCCATAGGAAAAACCATAAATTGGTTATGGAATATGCGTTCACAAATGAACTGAAGGCGATGGGGCAAGTATGGGAGGACGATGGGATACTGACAATTGCAGCGAAGGGCTGCCCGGAAACCATCTTGTCCTTGTGCTTCTTATCAAAAGAGAGCGAGGAATATTATCATAGGAAGATTATGGACTGTCTAGAAAAAGGGTTACGGGTCATCGCATTGGCAGACTGTACCTTGCCTACGGAGGCTAACATTCCGGAAAGTCTGACAGAGTGCAGGCTGTTCTTAAGAGGGGTTATCGGGCTTTCAGATCCGATCAGAGAGGAAATTGAAGACAGTATAAAAAACTGTTATGATGCTGGCATCCGAGTGGTTATGATTACAGGTGACCATCAATTAACGGCATCTATGGTCGCGAGGAAAGTTGGAATTCATGACTCTAGTAGAGTAATCACTGGAGATCAGATTACAAAGATGTCGGAAGCAGAATTACAACATTGTGTGAAGGAATGCAATTTATTCGCAAGAGTATTACCACTACATAAGATGCGCATCGTAAAAGCTCTAAAGGATAACGGGGAAGTTGTTGCTATGACAGGAGATGGGGTCAACGATTCTCCTGCCCAGAGATTAGCTGACATCGGAGTTGCCATGGGTAAACAGGGAAGTGAAGTTTGCCGGGAAGCGGCAGATCTGATCCTTTTGGATGATAATTTTTCTACTATACTGGATACGGTAAAGGATGGCAGGAGAATTTATCAGAACATCCTTAAAACCATAGGTTATGTGCTTTCCATCCATATTCCTATTGCATTGGTTTCCCTGGCAGCACCCATGCTCGGTATTGCACCTTCAGCATTAATGCTTCTTCCTGTTCATATTGTGCTACTAGAAATGGTTATGGACCCGACCTGTAGCATTGTTTTGGAACGTCAGCCACCTTCAGATGATATTATGAAAAAACCACCAAGGGATCCAGAAGAACACCTGCTTGATAGAAGACGGTTATTAAGGAGTGTATTACAGGGCATGGCAATATTCTTAGCTACTTTTGGCATATACTATGTGTTGCTAACCTTATCTTATCCGGTAGAAATTGCAAGAACAGCGGGATTTACTTCTTTGGTGCTTGCAAATATCTTACTAGTAGCAGTGAATAGTTCTGAGACAGACTCTATCCTAAGAATCATTAAGAAATTAAAATCGGAGAAGGGAATATGGGGTGTAAACTTAATAACCATAATAGCTTTATACATTATGATATATAGCCCGTTTCATGAAAATTTAGGGTTTACTCCATTATCTGCGTTATTACAGATCATTGTTCTAATGGTTACTTTAATATCAGTACTTTGGTATGAATTGGTGAAGCTGGCAAGAAAAAGAAGAATCAAAAGGTGTGATTGAATTCCTATAAATCCTATGTTAATATAGTATATATAGTCCCTGACTGGGATACTAAGGAGGTTTCGTCATGAAAATATCGACAAAAGGAAGATACGCTTTACGCCTGATGTTGGATTTGGCTCTGAACAATACAGGAGAATATATAACAATAAAAAGCATTGCTGCAAGACAGAATATATCGGAAAAATATCTGGAGCAGATTATTTCCTTGTTAAACCGTGCAGGTTATGTGAAAAGCATCCGCGGGGCACAAGGTGGCTATAGATTAGCGAGGGACCCCGGCGAATATACCGTAGGCATGATTCTGAGACTTACGGAAGGTAGCTTGGCACCGGTGGAATGTGTTGATGAGGAGACCGGTAATTGCAATCGGAATAATGGTTGTGTGACGAAGGAAGTATGGGCAGAATTATATGTAGCAATTTGCTCAGTTGTGGATAATATTACACTTCAGAATCTAATGGACAGACAATTGAATCTGGTTCCTTACGATTATTCGATTTAATAAATATGTTAATGCCTGCTTCTGTGGTTATAAGCCTTGAGAGGTGGGCATTCTGAATATAAAAATAGTAAAATTTTCAAAATAACTACTTGACAAATGATAGTGTAAGATTTATCATTAATACAATTCATATTAAACCTAGTAACTTGGTATGAATACTAGGCAATAGTTAAGAATGAATATCATACAAATGTATATAATAAGAAAAACGGAGGACATTCAATGGCAAACGAAAAGAAATTACATTTTGAGACCTTACAGCTTCATGCAGGCCAGGAACATCCGGACAGCGCAACCGGCGCACGTGCGGTTCCAATTTATCAGACTACTTCCTACGTGTTTGAAAATTGTGCACAGGCTGAAGGAAGATTTAATTTAAGTGAAGGCGGAAATATCTATACCAGACTGATGAATCCAACCTCCGATGTATTTGAACAGAGAATAGCAGCACTGGAAGGCGGAGTCGCAGCACTGGCAACCTCATCAGGTGCCGCAGCAATTTCGTATGCAATCCAGAATATTGCACATGCTGGTGATCATATCGTATCAGCACAGACGATTTATGGGGGAACCTATAATTTGTTTGCACACACCTTTGCAGATTTCGGCATTGCAACAACCTTTGTGGATCCGGACGACTTATTGAATTTTGATAAGGCAATCAAACCTAATACGAAAGCAATTTTTATAGAAAGCTTAGGGAATCCCAACTCTAATATTATTGATATTGAGAAGGTTGCTGAAATTGCTCATAATCATAAAATACCTTTGATTGTAGATAATACCTTTGCTACACCTTATCTGCTTCGTCCTATTGAATATGGAGCAGATGTCGTGGTTCATTCCGCTACTAAGTTCATCGGGGGACATGGCACAACAATCGGAGGTGTAATCATTGACAGCGGCAAGTTTGATTGGGAGGGTTCCGGGAAGTTTCCGTCACTGACTGACCCGAACGATAGCTATCATGGAGTAAGATTTACTCAAGCAGTTGGAGCACTGGCTTATATCATTAAGATCAGAGTAACGCTGATGAGAGATACCGGTTCAACAATCAGCCCCTTTCACTCCTTCCTTTTCCTTCAGGGTCTGGAGACGCTGTCACTTCGTGTGGAACGCCATGTATCTAACGCACTGAAGGTCGTTGAATTCTTAAGTAAGCATTCGAAAGTAGAGCAGGTAAACCATCCAGCTTTACCGGATAATCCGTATCATTCCATCTATGAGAGATATTTTCCGAAGGGTGGAAGTTCCATCTTTACTTTTGAAATTAAGGGAGACGCGGATACTGCCAAAGCATTTATTGACAGACTAAAGATTTTTTCCTTACTGGCAAATGTAGCGGATGTAAAATCCTTAGTTATTCATCCGGCAAGCACCACACATTCCCAGATGAATGCCGAGGAGCTCATAGCGTCCGGAATTAAATCAAATACAATCCGTTTATCCATCGGAACGGAACATATTGATGATATCATAGATGATTTAACGCAAGCATTTGAAAACTAATAGAACTGCATAGCAGAAAAATGGAGGATTTATCGTATGGCAAATTATAAGAAAAGAATAACAGAACTCATAGGAAATACACCATTATTGGAATTATCAAATTATAATAAGATTCATGATGTAAAAGGAACAATCATCGCGAAGCTGGAATACTTTAATCCGGGTGGAAGTGTAAAAGACCGTATCGCAAGAAGGATGATAGAAGCAGCATTAGATAGTGGAGATATCACTCAGGACACAGTAATCATTGAACCCACCAGTGGTAATACAGGAATTGGCTTAGCAAGTGTGTGCGCTAGCTATGGCTTACGCTTAATTATTGCAATGCCCGAGACTATGAGCATTGAGCGCCGTAACCTGATGAAGGCTTATGGTGCAGAACTTGTTCTGACAGAAGGAGCAAGAGGCATGAAGGGAGCAATCGAGAAGGCTACCGAGTTAAAGAGTGAATATCCTAACAGCTTTATCCCTTCCCAATTTGAAAACCCTAATAATCCCAAGGTTCATGAAGAGACAACCGGTGTTGAAATCTGGAATGATACGGACGGTAAGGTTGATATCTTTGTAGCCGGCATCGGTACCGGCGGAACGATTTCAGGTGTAGGAGCTTACTTAAAGTCCAAGAATCCGAATGTAAAAATCGTTGCAGTTGAACCGGCAGATTCACCTATTCTGTCTGAGGGCCGCACAGGAGCCCATAAAATTCAGGGTATCGGAGCTGGCTTTGTTCCTAATACCTTAAACACCAAGATATATGATGAGATTATCACAGTAACCAATGATGATGCCTTTATTACCGGCAGAGAAATCGCGAAAAAAGAAGGCGTACTTGTAGGCATATCCTCCGGTGCAGCACTCTGGGCAGCAACTCAGGTAGCGAGCAGACCGGAAAATGAAGGGAAAACTATTGTAGTATTACTTCCCGATACTGGCGAGAGATATCTATCAACCATAATGTTCGCAGAATAGTAAATCTATATAGCAGTCATAGAATAAGGAAGGAACTCTTAAGGTAAATTTGATAAGCTCCCACTTGATGGATACAGTTTTGTTATTTTCACTGTCTTTCATGGTAGGGAGAATATCAATTAATACATTAAGAGTTCCTCTTTTATACTTGTAAAGTATATGGCTATTTGCATGGATCCTACTTAGCTATACCCGAACATGACGATTTGAGGTAAGATGGATGGCATGATGATAGTCTTTCTGATGCACATAGAGATAATATTGCGTGGTATAGTCCTGATTCAAGCCGAGTGATCCATACCTAGCACGATTGTTGTTAAGATTAACAATTTTATAATCGTATCGGATACCGGCAACAGCCAGTGCATTACGAAGTTCCGAGAATTCTTTTAAAGAAAATCCGCAATATATTTCAACTTTGTTCCAAAATATCATATTTGATCGCCTCTTTTCTGAAAAATTAGAAAGCGTGATTTCTGTTTCCTAAGTTAATTATAAGCCCCAATCAGGCTTAATTCAAATTAAGGTTTCATTAGATTTATATTATTTGCCTTGCAGCATTCATCAAATTACTTTCATATAATAATGAATACTCCTATATGATATAGAAGGGAATAAGGATGCAATATATATGTGGCTGCAATAAGAGAGAAGATCAGATAGACAAAGTAACATCCTATAAGATACAATTAAGCGCTTTTCGAGATTACGATAGAGCTATGGATTTCCAATATGAATTATTATCTCATGGAATTAAAACTGACATAGAACGAAGCGGAAAGTATTATAGTATTCTACTAAAAGATATTGTATCTCTTGATGAAGCGGTAGCATTAGAACAACTGCTAAAGCGGAATGGCTTTAATACCATACTTCTATCATAAAAAATCTCTCGTTTACTTGACTTGTCTTACTATTTCAATTATAATTAACTGAATATAATAATAGCTTACTGTGGCGGTAACAACCGCCTCATTTGCCGAATATGAAAGAGTGAGTATCTATGTTGAAGAGTATGACAGGCTTTGGCCGTTGCGAAATTGCTCAGGTAGACCGTAAAATTACCGTTGAAATGAAAGCAGTAAACCACAGATACTGTGACATTTCTATTAAAATGCCGAAAAAACTCAGCTTCTTTGAAGCCGGAATACGTAATGTATTAAAACAGTATATTGGCAGAGGCAAGATAGATATCTATATTACATACGAAGACTATACTGAAAATAATGTATGTGTTAAGTATAATGCAGATCTTGCGAGAGAGTATTATAATAATCTTGAGAAAATCAGCAAGGAATTCGGAATTGAGAATGATATCCGTGTATCAGCCTTATCCAGATATCCTGAGGTATTTACACTGGAAGAACAGACCATCGATGAAAAAGAGCTTTGGGCTCTTGTAGAAGAGGCAGTGAAGACGGCATCCAGCCGCTTTGTTGAGACACGTATTGCAGAAGGTGAACATCTCAAACAGGATATTGTTGCCAAACTTGATGCAATGTTAGCTCTGGTAGATTTTATCGAGTCAAGGTCTCCTGAAATCGTTGCAGAATACCGTAACAAACTTTTTGCTAAGGTAGCTGAACTTCTAGGTGACACTAAGGTAGAGGAAAGCATATTAGTGACGGAAGTAACTGTATTTGCTGATAAGATCTGTGTTGATGAGGAAACGGTTCGATTAAGAAGTCATATTATCAATATGAAGGAATCTCTGAACGACAGTGATAATGTAGGAAGAAAACTGGATTTTATTGCTCAGGAGATGAACCGCGAAGCGAATACTATTTTATCGAAAGCGAATGATCTGGAGATAACCAATAAGGCAATTGATTTAAAGACCGAGATTGAGAAAGTTAGAGAACAAATTCAAAATATCGAATAGAAGCTACGGAAATGAGGAATAACTTTGAATAGGTTAGTGAATGTAGGCTTTGGTAATGTGGTGAATTCGAGTAAAATTATTGGAATCATCAGTCCGGAAGCAGCACCGATTAAACGTATGGTGCAAACTGCAAAGGACACAGGAATGGCGATTGATGCAACCTGTGGAAGAAGGACGAAGGCAGTTATTGTAACGGAGAGTGGACACCTCATTTTATCCTCCCTGCTTCCCGAGACTATTGCAGGCAGAGTAAACCAGAAAGAAATTTCAGATAACCAGGAAACATTTCCAATCGATTAATTGAACTAAAATAAATCGTACCACCAGGAAGGAGAAATAAATTATGTTACATCCATCTTATACAGATTTAATGAAAGTAGTAAACAGTGAGGTTGAACCCGGCGAACAGCCTGTAGTAAACAGCAGATATTCCATCGTTATTGCTACGGCAAGACGTGCAAGACAAATCATCGATGGTGCAACTCCTTTAGTTGAGGTTGCCTATCCGAAGCCCTTATCCATCGCAGTAGAAGAACTATATCGTTCAAAAGTTAAGATTGTTGGTGATGATGAGGATAAAGACAATAAGAATGAGCAGTAATCTCTCTATAACCTGAATAGATATTAACGAGTATATCAGCACTTTCATATCTGACATATGAAGGTGCTTTATCGTATATTGGTAGAGTAGATGCCTGAATTGGAAAGGAAGTTACACATGTCATATAAACCGGATGATGAGATAATATCTGTACCTGAAGAGGTTGTGATAGGTGAAATAGATCGAGAAGAGAATTACGCATCAGATAAGGATGAATATGCTTTAGAGGAGCCTTATAATGTAACAAAATCAGATATGGATCCTATAAAAAAGAATAATACGAAGAGTATTATTTATGATTTGATTTTTTATGCAGTACTTATCTTTGTCTGCATCTATATTATACCGAATTTTGTATTGCAACGTACCATCGTAGATGGTTCCTCTATGGAAAGTACCTTGCATAATGGGGATCATCTGTATGTAGAAAAGCTTTCCTATCGCTTTGATGCACTTAATCGATATGATATTATTGTGTTTTATCCATACAGCAGGGACAATGAAGAGTATTATGTAAAGCGAATCATTGGACTTCCCGGTGAGACAATTCAGATTATCGATAGTGATATCTATATCAACGGAGAAATTATCGAGGAAGACTATGGAAATGAACCACTTGAGAATCCAGGTCGGGCTGCAGAACCTATCACTCTCAGTGAAGATGAATATTTTGTTCTGGGCGATAACAGAAATATCAGCAAAGACAGCCGTTCCGAAGAAGTTGGTAATGTCCGGAAAGAAAATATCGGAGGGCGGGCATTCTTTAGAATTAAACCCTTTGATAAGTTTGGAACGATTGATTAATGTTACTTTATACTTGCATTTTACATACGAATTAGGTAGAATAGATAATGTTCTGGATAGACAGGAGTAATATATATTATGAAGGTGATCAAAGAGCATATTAAATCAGGAAGCTTCAAGCAGTTCTATCTTATGTATGGAAGCGAGGAGTATCTGAAAAGGTTATACCGTGACAAGTTAAAGAACGCTATTTTAAAAGACGGTGGAGATATGAATTATTCCAATTTCGAAGGGAATAACATTGATCCCAGAAAAGTAGCGGAGGATGCACAGACCCTACCTTTTTTTAGTGATAAGCGTTTGATTATAATTGAGAACAGCGGATTTTTTAAAAGTGCGAATGAGCTCAGTGAGCTTTTGTCAGGACTTCCTGATAGCACAGTTGTTATCTTTGTGGAATCCGAGATAGATAAACGTAGTAAACTGTTCAAGCGAGTAAGAGATGAAGGTACCATATCAGAGATGAATGGCATGGATGAGCAGAACCTAAAGCTTTTTGCGGCTTCACTTCTGGAGCAGGAAGGCAGAAAGATTACGGTAGGAACTATTAATCATCTGCTTGATAAAACCGGCTCAGATATGTTGAATATCTGTAACGAGGTTGAGAAAATCATCAGCTATACAGTTGGTAGGGATGTGGTTACTGCAGAGGATGTTGATGCTGTCGTAACAACCCAGATAACCGGTAAAATCTTTCTTATGATAGATGCCATTGGCAGTAAACAGCCAAATAAAGCCCTCGAGCTGTATTATGATCTACTTTCCGTAAGAGAAAAACCCATGTCAATCCTTTATTTGATAATCAGACATTTTAATATACTACTTCAGTCGAAAGATCTTCAAGGACTTGGTTATAATTCGTCCTCTATTAGCGAGCAGGTAGGAATTCCACCCTTTGCAGTGAATAAATATCTTGGTCAGGCTAAAAATTTTACTGTGAGACGTTTAAAAGAAGCCTTGGAATTTGGCACAGATGTTGAGGAACAGATTAAAACCGGCAGAATGGTTGAGAAGATCGGTGTGGAGCTGTTTATCGTAACTTTTAGCAAAAAGTAATTAGTGTTTTAAACGAATCTATGATTTCATGTAGCATAATAATCTTAGACTCAAATAATCATATTATATGGAAACGTATCGAAGTGGTCATAACGGCCCTGACTCGAAATCAGGTAGTCCCTAACGGGGCTCGTGGGTTCGAATCCCACCGTTTCCGTTAACATAAAGCTTGTCAAAATTGATGTTTCAATTTTGCAGGCTTTTTGTTTTAGTGTTATAATGATTCTATATTAGTAAGTTATATCACAAGTAACTACATACAAAGGAAACGAAGGAGGCGTCTATTATGGAGGAGAGTAATTCATTACCGGAAGGAAATTCATCAGTGGCACAGGAACCGACATTGGAACAGAAGGACATAGAAGGACAGAGTGATATTTTGAAGACTAATCCTGAACTGACAGAGGGATATAAGCCGAAAGATATGAGGAAACAAAAGAAGAAGCACGGCTGTCTTGTTGCAATTCTGATCGTTATATTACTGGTAGGAGTCACTGCCATTGGTTTATATTTTTGCCTACCAGGACTTCGAAAGCCCAACGACTTAGGAATTAAGGCGTCACAAGAGGCTTATGATAGTGCAATCAGAAAACTGACCGCGAAAGTAGAGAATAACCAAGTTGAAGTAATAGTGGATACGGTAGAAGAAGAATATAGCTCAAGTTATACTGCCACCGAAGTAAGTGCAGCGCTTACAAGTGAAGAGGTTACCTCTTTATTAACAATTAACCGTCCGGAGGATTATCCGTTACAGGAGACGCAGGTACGCCTAAGCGAGGATGATACAATGGAGGTAAGTACCGCCATGGATGTTAGCTTTTTACTAGAAGATATCTTAGATAATGAGATTACCAAGGAAGAGATAGCCCAGACAATTCCGGTACTTAAAGATCTGCCGGAGGAAGTAAATGTCTATATAAAACTGGATGCAAGTGTTGAAATGAATGAAGTTAAGAAACTTAATATAGTAAAGCTTAGTGTAATGGGAGTTACAATCCCGGATAATATGATTGCTTCAGAAGATGCCGGAGAGTTTTTAATCGATAGCATCAATGGTTATCTGATGAATAAAGAAGGAGACACAGGCGAGAGATATGATGTACTTCAGGTGGAGGATGGCAATCTGTTAATTGAGGGAGCAATCAAGCTACCTTAAAATCACTTAAAATTTGTACTAAAAATTTCTTTGGGAAATTAACAAAAAAAATGAAACCAAGGAATATTCTTCTTCGTCTAATGGACGAGAGCATAAATAATGCACATATTTTGAAAGGAGAATTTTTATGAAAAGACTACTAGCAATGCTGTTATGTGGTGTAATACTTTCCTCGTCCGTTCCGATGTACAGCGATGCAGCTGATACTACTACTACGGCGGAAGCTGTTGCTCCTGAGATTATTAAAAAGGAGGATCCTTCAAGCAGCACCATTGAGCCTACTACATCAGGATTAGAAGCGGCGATCCTTGCTGTGAAAGAGAAGATTACGATACCAAAGGAGTATTCGGTATTTAATTATTATTTTAATGAAGGAAGCTATTATTCGGATTCTTATTGGAGTCTTAATTGGAGTACTTCAAATTACAGCTCCAATATTCAGGTCAATTGTGATAAAGACAATCATATCACTTATTTTTATCAATATGATTATAGTGAAAAGGCTGCAGGTGTAGCGAAATTTCTTAAGTCAGAATTAAAAGACAAAGCAGATGCCTTCATTCAGCAGATAGCACCGGATACATTGAATAAATTAGAGTATATCGATGCTACTTATGAAAGTGTCTACAGCGGTAATTATGTTTATAATTATCAGAGACGTAATAACGGAGTCGTACTTCCGGAAAACAAGGTCTCAGTCGCTGTTAACAGTGTTAGTGGGAAAGTAGCTTATGCCTCCGTTAATTGGCTTTATAACGAGAAGATGCCCTCCAGTAAGGCTACAATAACAAAAGAACAGGCAGCTAACATCATCAAAGAGAATATGCAGATGAAGCTTGTTTACCGCTCTGATTATTATGGAATCTACGATGCTAAGGGTAATAGAGCTACCAAAGCATTCTTGGTATATGAACCGACGTTAAGCTATATTTCCATCGATGCTAAGACTGGTAAAGTATATTTAACAAAATCAGAATGGGTTACTACTAACACTTCCAATCAGGCGAAAGAAGAATCTGCTTCAACGGCAGCTGATATGGATAAAGGGACTGGAAGCCTGACCCTGACAGAAGAGGAAATTGCAAAAATTCAGGAACTCAAGAACCTGATTTCCAAGGATAAAGCAATTGATATTATTACCGGTAATTCAAGCTTATATCTTGAGAATACCTTAAAGTCATATTCGGCTAGTTTAACAAAGACCGAGGATGCTAACGGCAAAGCTTCTTATGTATGGAACGTTACCTTAAGAGACCCCAGAGAAGTTGATTATTCTAAGGATACAGATTTATACAGAGCATATGCATCTGCTACAGTAGATGCTTCAACCGGTAAGATTTTGTCCTTTTATTCCAGCATGAAGGGATATTATGATGATATTACTAAGACCTATGAGACAGTTAAGATTAACTATAATAAGGAAAAGTCAAGAGATATTCTTGAGAAATTCCTCCAGAAGCAGATCAAGAACCGTTTTGATAACTCTATTCTAGTAAATGAAACCGATGGTTACGTTGCATTCTATAAAAATGAAGAACCTATTTATGGAGGTTATAACTATCAGTATAATAGGGTTAATGAGAAGATTGAATATGCTTACAACAATATCTATGGCTCCGTTGATGGTGTTACAGGGAAGATTTATTCCTTTGGTACTTATTGGGATGACAGTATCGTATTCGAATCCACAAAAGGTGCTATGACAGCAGACCAGGCAATGGATTACTATCTTGGTAACGATGGTTTTGGTTTAAAATATGAAATTAACGTAGTTAATAAATATGACTCGAAATACGAGATACTGGACAGCTATTATGATTACAATGAAGCATACTCCGTAGATTATGAGATTAGATTAGTATACCATCCAGACGTAAATCCTGGATTTATATCACCATTTACAGGAGAACAGCTCAATTATAATGGAGAAGTGTATAAAAAAGGCGCAACCTACTCTTATTCCGATATTGAGAATACCGAAGCAAACCGCAACATTCTCCTATTAGCTGATATGAATATTGGCTTTGATGGTGGCAAGTTCTTTCCTGATCAGTCTATTACAGTCAGTGAAATCAATGTACTTCTTCAGAACGTGGGTTACGGATATGGTTATACTACACAAGAGGATAATAAGGCTAAGAATCTGGTAACCAGAGAAGAGATAGCAGGATTATTTATCAATAAATTAGGATTAGAGAAGATGTCTAAGCTGGCTGGTATTTATACCACAGGTTATGCTGATGAAAAGGATATCGACGCTAATTATCTTGGTGCTGTTGCTCTCTGCAAGGGGTTTGGAATTATGAAAGCTGATGCTAATAATAATTTCAAAGCGAAGAGTAATGTAACCAGATATGATGCAGTTGGGTTGATCCTGAATTTCATTGCTGCTCAGCGAAATAGTATTTATTAATAGGGTATCTGTTCTATTAGTATAGTTTGGGAATAAGGAAGGGGCATTACTCCTGAAATGGGGGTAGTGCTCCTTTCGAGTTAACTAAGGCGAGTTCAACGGGACATCCCTATAAAACTAAGGGGAAGATGATAAAACATAGATAGAGTGAGAGAACAAGGCGAGTTTAACGGGATATCCCTATAAAAGTAGAATAGATATAAAAGGATAAGAAAACTAACTAAGGCGAGTTCAGCGGGACTCTATATAAACTTAGAATAGATTAACTTGATAAGAAAATTAACTAAGGCAAGTTCAACGTGACATCCCTATAAAACTACTGAGTAGTTTTATAGGGATTGAGAGCGCGTTCGCATTGCATGCCAAAATATAACGTAACCGCAACCAGAGAAACAAAGAGAAGTTTCACAGGTTCATAAATAGGAAGACACCCCAACCAAGCGAGCTTGGTTGGGGTGTCTTCCTATGTGCGCCCAGCATGGGCGCAATCTAATGGGTGAAAGTCCCGAGTGCGGGTTAGTAGTGCCAAGCACATAGCCAA
>FWWL01000718.1_pt1 | contig 88515 bp, 87 predicted proteins | sample 2228331 | NCBI WGS metagenome assembly FWWL01 (sample SAMEA103939775, study PRJEB20133) | metagenome | reverse complement strand
CAGCGCTGGGAACATCTCGGCTGGGGTGATAGAGCGCTACATCCAGGAGCAGCGAAAGCATCAGGTGGATGACGATGCGTAAAGCCTTCAAGTACCGCCTCTACCCCACCCAGCCCCAACGGCGGGACTTGGACAAGACGCTGATGCTCTGCCGCCAGTTGTACAACGCGGCCTTGCAGGAGCGTAGAGATGCCTACAAGAAGGCCGGGAGGACGGTCGGCTTCTACGAACAGAAGAGGTATCTGCCCGAGATACGGGCCGAGCTGCCGGAGTACAAGCACATTCATTCCCAGGTCTTGCAGAACGTCATCGAGCGGGTGGACGAAGCCTTCCAGGGCTTCTTCCGTAGGGTCAAGGCGGGACAGAAAGCGGGATACCCCCGCTTCAAGGGGCAGGGGCGCTACGACGCCTTCACCTTCCCCCAGGCTGGGACTACCGGGGTCAGGCTCCAGGAGGGCGGGAAGCGGGTCTTCCTCCACGGCATCGGCTCGGTGAAGATGAAACTTCACCGCCCGCTCGAAGGCAGGCTCAAGACCGCCACGCTGAAGCGGGAAGGGGATGACTGGTACATCGTGTTTGTCTGCGAGACCGAGCCCAACCCCCTACCCGAAAACAAAGCAGCGATTGGGATAGACCTGGGCACCAACCCCCAGTTCCTCATCACCTCGGAGGGGGAGAGGGTCGAAGCCCCTCGGTACTTCCAGAAGGCGCAGGCTAAACTCGCCACCGCCCAGCGCAGCCTCTCCAGGAAGAAGCGGGGTAGCCGTCGTCGTAAACAGGCCAGAAGGCGGGTAGCCAAACTGCACCGCAAAATCGCCAACCAGCGCAAAGACTTCCACCACAAGCTGGCCCGGAAGCTGGTCAATGCCTATGGCACCATTGTCCACGAGAACCTGAACATCGAGGGCCTGGCCCGCTCTCGCGCTGCCAAAGGCGTACACGATGCGGGCTGGGCGCAGTTTCTTGCGATCCTCGCCTACAAAGCGGAAGAGGCTGGTAGGCGGGTTATCGCTGTAGATGCAAGGTATACAAGCCAGGACTGTCCGGTGTGCGGCCACAGAGAAAAACGCCCCCTGTGGGTGCGGGTGTACACCTGCCCCCAGTGCGGTACGCTCCTGCACAGGGACGTGGCGGCAGCGCAGAACATCCTGGCTAGGGCCTGGACGGGGCCTTCGGGGGTAGCAATACCATGCCCGAGAAGCCCTGGACTTTAGTCCGGGGAGTCGTCACGCTCTGCCAAAAGGGGCCCTTCGCGCTAAGCTATGTCCATGAAAGCCATTCGCGTGCACCAACCCGGAGGCCTCGAGGCCATGCGGCTAGAAGACCTTCCCGTGCCCACTCCTGGCGGGGGGGAGGCTTTGGTGCGGCTGCAGGCCATCGGGGTCAACTACATCGACACCTATAAGCGCTCCGGCCTCTACCGCGTGCCCACCCCCTTCACCCTGGGCGAGGAGGGGGCCGGGGTGGTCGAGGCGGTGGGGCCGGGGGTAGAGGAGGTGCGGCCCGGCGATAGCGTGGTCTACTGCAACGTCCAGGGGAGTTACGCGGAGTACGCCCTGGTGCCCGCCGACAAGCTGGTCAAAGTGCCGGAGGGCCTCGAGGCCAAACAGGCGGTGGCCGGTATGCTCCAGGGCATGACCGCCCACTACCTGGGGCACAGCACCTACCCCCTCCAAGCAGGGGAGACCTGCTTGGTCCACGCGGGGGCGGGAGGGGTGGGGCTTTTGCTCATCCAGATGGCCAAACGGCTGGGGGCTACCGTGATCGCCACCGCCTCCACAGAGGAGAAGCGGGCCTTGGCCCGGGAGGCCGGGGCCGACCACACCCTGCCCTACGAGGGCTTCGACCAGAAGGTGCGCGAGATCACCCAAGGCCGGGGGGTGGATGTGGTCTACGACGGGGTGGGGCAGGCCACCTGGGAGGGTAGCCTCAGCAGCCTTCGGATTCGCGGGATGCTTGTCCTCTACGGCCAGAGCAGCGGGCCGGTGCCGCCCTTCGACCCCCAGGTGCTCAACCAGAAGGGGGGCCTCTACCTCACCCGGCCCTCCCTGTGGCACTATACCCAGACCCGCCAGGAGCTCTTGTGGCGGGCCGGGGATGTGCTGCGCTGGATTCAGGAGGGCCGCCTAAAGGTGCGTATTGGGGCAGAGTTTCCCCTCGAGCAGGCTACTTTAGCCCACCGCGCCTTGCAAGGCCGCCAGACCACCGGCAAGGTCCTATTGCTGCCCTGAACCCGCTGCACCCCTCAGCCTACCCTCCAGGGACGCCCCGCAGCGAGGGTAGCCAGCTACTGAGGCTGGGGAAGACGATGACGATAACCAAAACGATGAGCTGCACCAGGATAAAGGGAACCACCCCGCGGTAGATGTCGGTGGTCTTGACCTCGGGCGGGGCCACCCCGCGCAGGTAGAAGAGGGCAAAGCCGAAAGGCGGGGTGAGGAAGCTGGTCTGTAGGTTCATGGCCAGAATGATGCCGAACCAGAGCAGCTTTTGCTGCACGAAGCCCTCGATGGAGAGGTCGTAATTGCCGGCCATCTGCAAGGCCTCGGCCTGAGCGGTCCAGATGGCGGTGGCGGCGGGCAGAATCAGCGGAACGATGATGAAGCAGATCTCGAAGAAATCAATGAAAAAGCCCAGAACAAAGACCAGCACCATTACGAAGACGATGAAGCCTAGCTCGCCCCCTGGCAGGGCCACCAGCACGTCCTTGACCAGCTTATCCCCCTCGAGGCCGCGGAAGATCAGGCTAAAGGCGGTGGCCCCAATCAGGATGAAGATGACCATGCTGGTAAACCGGGCGGTCTCGAGCACCGCTTCGTAAAAGACCCTCCAGGAAAGCCGCCGGTAGGCTGCGGCCATGAGCAAGGCGGCTACCGAGCCCACCGCCCCGGCCTCGGTAGGGGTGGCAATGCCGAAGAAGATGCTCCCCAGCACGAACAGAATCAGCAGCACCGGGGGCACCAAGGCCACCAAGGCCCGCCGCCAGAGCTCCCAGCCCTGGTAGGGCCTGGCCTCCGGGGGTAGGGCCGGGGCCATCTTGGGCCGTACCAGGGCCACCAGAGCGACCAGCAAGGCCAGCCCTCCCGAGAGAATCAGCCCGGGGATGAGCGCGCCCAGGAAAAGGTCCCCCACGCTCACCCCAAGCTGGTCGCCCAGCACCACCAGCACGATGCTGGGGGGGATGATCTGGCCCAGGGTGCCCGAAGCGGCGATGACCCCGGTGGCCAAAGGCTTGCTGTAGCCGTATTTGAGCATGATGGGCAAAGAGATCAAGCCCATGGCCACCACGGTCGCTGCCACCACCCCGGTGGTGGCGGCCAGCAGGGTACCCACCAGCACCACCGCGATGGCTACCCCACCCCGCACCGGCCCGAAAAGCTGGCCCACCGTGTCCAAAAGCTGCTCGGCCAGCTTGGATTTTTCCAGAATCAGCCCCAGGAAGATGAAGTAGGGGATGGCCAGCAGGGTGTAGTTGGACATGATGCCGAAGATGCGCTGGGGCAGGCTGCCCACGAAGCGCAGGTCGAACTCGCCGATGGCGATCCCGATGGCTCCGAAGATGAGGGCCACCCCCCCCAGGGCAAAGGCCACCGGGTAGCCGGTGAAGATGAGCACCAGCGCCCCCAGGAACATGGCCCCGCCCAGAAGCTCGATGCCCCCGCCTTGCAGAACCATCAGGCCACCTCCCCTTCGGCCTCGCCGGGTAGGGCCGGTAGGTAGCCCCGCAGGTAGGCCAGGTTTTTGACGAACTCGGAGAAGCCCTGCAAGGCCAGCAGCACAAAGGCCGGCAGCATGGCCAGCTTAAGCGGCCAGCGGGGTAACCCCCCGGCGTCGGAGGACACCTCCCGTACCTGCACGGAGAAGGCCACCAGGGGCAGGGTGACGTAGAAGAGAATCAGTACCGAGGGCACCAGGAACAAGATGGAGCCCAGCAGGTTGACCCAGGCCCGGCCCCGGGCCCCCAGGCGGGCATAGATGACGTCTACCCGGATGTGCCCATTATGTTTGAGCACATACCCGGCCATGAACAGGAAGATGAGGGAGAAGATGTACCACTGAAGCTCGAAGTAGGTGCTGTAGGAGAGCCGGGTGCCGGCATACTTGTCCAGGGTTCGCCCGATGGCGTTATACGCGCCGATGGCTACCATGGGTACCACCAGCCACAAGACCACCCGGCCTACCCCCTCGTTGAGGGTGTCGATGAACCGGGACACGGCCAGAAGTGCCCTCATGCCCCACCTCCTGCAATAGAGCCTGTTCGACGATTGGTCATGGCTGTACCTCTGCCTTTTAGACAAACTCGGTTTATCCTAACCACCTTGCCTATAAGCGTCAATCACAAAAAACCAAATCGCTTGGCCCAGGCTACAGGTTTGTCCGCCGGGCCCCCGTGCTCCAGGCCAGGTGTTCGGCCAGGCGGGGCAGCCAGTGGGCTACCCGGTCGAACAGGTATAGCGGCCAGGGGACGAACCAAATCCGGGCCTCGAGCTCGATGGCCCGCACGATGCCCAAAGCGGCCTGGCGGGCGGTGATGGCGGGAATCAGGCGTCCGATGCGGGGGATGCGCTCGAGGCTACCGGGGTTGCGGCTAAAGTACTCGCTGTCGCGGATTTGGCCGGGAAAGAAGGCACAAACCCGCAGCCGGGTGCGGTAGAGGTCGGCCCGCAGGGCCTCGGTAAGGCCCTGCAGGGCCCAGCGGGCAGCCACGTAGCCCGTGGCCCCAGGCCAGGCCAGCCGGCTGGCGGGCGAGCAGACCGAAAGGATGAAGCCGTGATTTTGCGCCAGCATGACCGGCAGGAAGGCCCGGGTCAGGTAGGCCGCAGCGAAGTAGGGCACCTCCATTAGCCGCGGAATCTCTTCAAAGGGGGTCTCGTCCAGGAAGCGCCAGGCTCCTGCCCCGGCGCTGTGGATAAGGATGTCCGGGGGGCCCAGGGTCTGCAGCACCTGCTGGCCTAAGCGCTGCGCCTCCTCGGGCCGGCTAAGGTCGGCGGGGAAGGCCCAGGCCGCTCCCCCGAAGGCCCGTATTTGAGAGGCCAACTCTTCAAGCACCGCTTCCCGGCGGGCCACCAGAACCACCCGGGCTTGGCGCCGGGCCAGCTCGAGGGCGCAGGCCCGGCCAATTCCGCTGCTGGCCCCGCTGATCACACAAAGGCTGCCGGCGATCCTCATAGCTCGATCAGGGTGTACTCGAACGCATTGACCACCCGTACCCCTTCTGGGCTCAGGTACTCCCGCCGGGGCTGGGCCTCGTAGAGGTGGATGTGCCCGTGGATGTGCAGCCGGGGCCGGAATAGCCGGTGGAATAGCCCTAAGGCAGGGCTACCCCGGTGGGCGAAATCGCGGCCGGCATGGGGGCCAGGGGGCGGGGCATGGCTGAGCAGAATGTCTACCCCGTGTCCTTGGGTCAGCCGGCGGGCCATCAGCAGGGGCAGCCAGGAGAGAAAGCGGGCTGTGGCCTCACTCTCGCTGTACTGGCCAACCTCGCGCTCGTTGTAGCGGGGGCAGCCCCCCCAGCCGGCAATGCGTAGCCCGGCCACCTCCACCAAGCGTCCGTGGGCTGGGATGGCCCCCCCAGGGGGGCTCAGGTGGCCTAGGTAGTCCTGCACGTACTCCTCTTTGTGGTTGCCGTGCACATAGACCACGGGAACCCGCACCTTGGTGGCCACGAACTCGATGTAGCTGCCGGGTAGGTCGCCGGCCATGAGGACCAGGTCGAAAGGAGGGAGGTTGTGCGGGAAACGCTCCTGGTAGATGAAGGGGTGGACCTGGTCGGAAAGGGCTAGAAGGCGCATGGCGAGGTGTTCCTGCTGGTACAGCCTATTTTGCTTGAACACAGTCTATGTTGGCCTGCGCTTTTGTCAAAGCCGAGGGAGGCCCGGTCAAAGAGGATGTCGTCTACCGGGCCTGCCTGGACATTTGTTCTTATTTTTGCTAACATTGCCCCTTGACTCGCTCGGGTTCCATTCCTGGAGCGACCCAAAAGGAGGAGGCCATAGGGAAGCTGCGGATTCCCGATTACCGGGAGCTTCAACGGTTGCTCCGGCAAAGGGGCTTCGTTTTGCAGCCCCGGCGCGGCAAGGGGGATCACGAGGTCTGGAAGCACCCCGATGGGCGGATGGTCGTTCTTGATCCGGGCCATGACCCGCCGCCTATAGGGACGTTCAAAGCCATTTTGAGACAGGCTGGCATCCCGGAAGAAACCTTTAGGTGAGCTTTTGAGAGGAGGTGAGGGTTTCCACCCCCACCCAAAACCAAGGTAGGCAAAGATGAAAAATGTATTGGTAAAGCGCTGGCCGCACCGCTATCCAGTCGTTCTGGAAAAGGATGCCAAGCAGGGCACCTACGCCGGTTTTGCTGTGGATATGCCCGTCTATGCCTGGGGCAAGGCTAGCCGGGCAGAGGTCAGGGAAAGCCTGGCCCGGGGTTTGTCGTTGTTTCTGGCCGAGCTAGAGGCCAGAGGCCAGGCTGTGCCCATGCCTACCGAAGACCTGGCCAGGGTTGACCTTACTGGACTATGCCAGGCCGAGGTCGTGTGGCTGGAACCTGCCCCCATGAATCCGGTCAGCCTCGAGCTGGAACAGGCTCTGCGGGCCAGGGGTCTTTCCCAGCGGGAGCTGGCCCGGCGGATGGGTACAACGCCTTCGGCGGTGCACCGCCTTCTCGACCCGTTCTACTTCGGCCACAGTCTAGAGAGCCTGCGGCGGGTGGCGGAAGCCCTGGGGGTAGGCCTCGAGGTTCGCCTCACTGCATGAGCGTTGAAGGGATAGCCGGCTTGCAAAACCCGGTAAAAGGCTTAGTATCGGCCTGGTGGAACCCATAGCCCTCTGCCTCGAGGCCCAGTCCATGCCCCGGGTGTGGGGCGGGGTTCGTTTGCGCCAACGCCTGGGGATAGCCCATCCAGACCCCATCGGCGAGGTCTGGCTGGCCTACGACCAGAACCGCATCCGCTCGGGGCCCTTGGCCGGGCGGGTTTTGGCTGAGGTGCTGCCTGGGCTAGGCCCGGGGTTTATCGGCCCGGTGCCCTACCGCCGCTATGGCCTCGAGCTGCCTTTGCTGGTCAAGTTTCTCGATACGGCCGAGTGGCTTTCGGTGCAGGTGCACCCCGATGACGCCTACGCCCACCGGGTGGAAGCGGCCAGCGGGTTTCACGGGAAGACCGAGGCCTGGTATGTGCTGGAGGGGGAAGGGGAGATTGTCTACGGGCTGCGGGAGGCCATGAGGCCCGAGGCGCTGGCTAAAGCGGCGCAAGAGGGCACAATCTGGGACTACCTACAGCGCGAACGGGTAAGGCCTGGGCAGGTGGTGCCGGTACCGGCGGGTACGCTGCACGCCCTGGGCCCTGGGCTTTTGCTCTACGAGGTGCAGCAGCGCTCCGACCTGACCTACCGGCTTTACGATTATGGCCGGCCCCGCCCGCTGCACCTGGAAAAGGCTCTGGCGGTGGCCCGGCTCGAGCCCACCCCCCTGCCCCGCCCTACCCCTCTTCCGGCCCACCACAAGGAAATCCTGCTGGCCGGTGAGGCCTTTGTGCTGGAGCGCTACTTTCTGCAAGGCCAGCGTACCCTAAAGGCCCCGGCGGAGAGCTTTTTGCTTCTGACCCTGGTGGCGGGCCAGGCCGGGTGGGCCGAGGGGCCGCTTTCCTGGGGCCATACCCTGCTGCTGGGGGCGGGGAGGGCCATAGAGCTATGGGGCCAGGCCCAGCTTCTAGGGGCCTTCGTGCCCCCCCCGGCGTGGCTGGAGGGGTACCCGGCCTACCTGCGGATATAAGCCCGGGTTTTGCTTTTGGGCTTGGCAAGGTGGGGGCGGGGTTGCTAGCCTAAGGGCATGCTGCAATACCCTGAACTGCCCATCGGGGCCGACCTGATCGATGCCGAGCTGCCCGACCTCGAGGGCCGCTTGTGGCGGCTTTCCCAGTTCAGCGAGCCCCTCTTGGTGGTCCTGTTCATCTGCAACCACTGCCCCTACGTTAAGGGCTCCATCCGGGAAATCGTGGAACTGGCGGAAAAGTACCGCGGCCAGGCGGCTTTCGTTGGCATTAACCCCAACGACTATACCCGCTACCCCGAGGACTCCCCCGAGGGCATGCGAGCCTTTGCGGCCCAGCACGGCCTCAACTTCCCCTACTTGCTCGATGAGAGCCAGGCTGTGGCCAAGGCCTACCAGGCTTTGCGCACCCCGGAGGCCTTCGTTTTCGATAGCCAGCGCAAGCTGCGCTACCACGGGCGGGTGAACGACCGGCCCAAGGAGCCTGCCAGCGTGACCGACCACACCCTAGACCGGGTGCTGGAGGCCCTCGCCCAGGGGGCCGAGCCGCCCTCCAGCCGGGCCGACGCCATCGGCTGCACCATCAAGTGGCGGCCTGGCAACGAGCCCAACATCGGCATTGGCCCCTAGGCCCGCTACACTGGCGGGCCCTGTTAAGCCGGCGCTAAGGCCGCGTTAAGCCCCCCCAGGCTACCCTTCTTTCCGAAGCGCCAAGCTTCAGAAAGGAGAAGACCATGGGTAAGGTTCAGTGGTTGTTGGCTTTAGCGCTCGCGGTTCTGCTGGGGGCCTGCTCTCAGCCTTCTTCTTCGGGGCCCCAACCCTTGGATGAAACGGGGCTGGCCGGGCTTCTGGCCCAGGAGCAGCAGGTCATTTTGGAGGAGCTGGAGGGGCTGGCTGCGCAAAACACCGGCAGCCGGCTGCAAGACGTCAAAATGGTCTCTGGAACAACCCAGATGAATGGCCGGGAGGTAGGTGGCCTGGTGGCTGGGGGGGTGATGGATTTCGACCCCTTGCAGGTTGGGGAACATCGCCCTTTGGTGTTGCTGGCCCTAGCAGAAGGGCCTAACGGCCTGCAGATCTGGAAGGATCGGCCTACCCTCAGGATAACCCAGGATGGACGCTATGTACTGGGTCTGGCGGGTGGGGAAGTCCCCATGACCTGCCAGGATACCGACCTGCCGGGGCAGGCAGAGCGACCCAGAAAGGTTAGGTTTGATATTCGCCTCGTCAAAGGCGGCGTAGAATTCAGCATAGAGATAGAATTCGCTCGCACCTTCCGTCGCTGTGTGGCCCCTCTGCCCTTAGAGGCCCTTTCCTGGAGTCCCTACCAGGGCCGCATGGCCATTCCCGCTCTTGTCATCAAGGAAAAAAGCACCAAGTGGGGGCGACCGCAAAACGTTACCACCGCAACCCTCCTGCCCCTGGCCGATCACCCTGGCAAGGCCCTGCGCCTGGCCCTCACGACTATGCCCGGGAATAACGACCCCATCCTCTTCACCTCAGCCGTTACCGACGGAGGGTGTACCCCGTGGCCTCCCCGCAGACCCTGGCCCTTCCCCTGGCCTATCCCCTGCGGACAACCCCCCTACGACATTCCCTGGATCCTCAAAGTGGAGGGCGACCAGGTGCGCCTTACCCCGCTGGACAGGGACGGGCGGCCCAGGGAGGACCGGGTTCTGGTCGTTCCCGCTCAGCGGGTCGGCCCTGAGACCCCAGAGGGCATCTACATCGGCCAGGAACCCGATCCAGAAAACCCCGGTGCGCTGAAAATTGTCATCAAAATTACTGTGGTAATCAAAAATGTAAAGGTCACGATTACAATCGAAATCTGAATTCAGGGCGTCTTAAGCCCCCGGGGAAGCCCGGGGGCGGTGTGCTTTGGGGCCGGAAGGGATAGGCTATGGGCCATGAACGCCTACACCTACGCCTACCGGGGCGGCCTTTTGGAAAACCGGCACCGGGTCTCGCTGGCCATCCTGAGCCCCAGCGGCCACCTGCTGGCCTACTGCGGCAACCCCTACCTGGCGGTGCCCATGCGCTCCTCGGCCAAGCCCTTCCAGGCCCTGGCCCTCTACCTGAGCGGGGCCGTGGAGCGCTTCGGGATTACCCCCGCCGAGGTGGCCCTGACCTGCGCGTCCCATGACGGTCTGGAAGAGCACGTGGCTTTGGTAGAAGGCTACCTGCGCCGGATTGGGCTGGACCCGGGCTACCTGGCCTGTGGGGCCCACCCGCCCTTCGACCCCCTGGCCCGCAAGGCCCTGCAACAGACCGGCCAGGCCCCCAGTGTGCTGCACAACAACTGCTCGGGCAAGCACACCGGGATGCTGGCCGCGGCCCTGGCCCTGGGGCATAGCCCAGAGGGCTACGAACAGCCAGAGCACCCGGTACAGCAGCTCAACCTGCAAACCCTGCGCGAGCTTTCCGGCCAGCGGCGGATTCCCCATGCGATAGACGGGTGCAGCGTGCCCACGTTTGTGTTGCCGCTGGCTCCCGCCGCCCGGATGTTCGCCCTTTTGGCCCAGCCCGAGGCCGCGCCAGAAAAATACCGCGCGGGCCTAGAGGCGGTTTTCCAGGCCATGCGCCAGCACCCCGAGCTGGTGGCTGGCCCTCGCAGCATCGATACCGTGTTAATGCAGCAGGTGCCGGGGCTGGTGGCCAAGCGGGGGGCCGATGGCTACTACGGCATGGCCCTGCGGGAGACCCGCTGGGGGCCTATTGGGGTTGCGCTCAAGGTAGAAAGCGGCTCCAACGAGGCCCGCGAGCCTATGGTGGTGCGGCTGTTGCAGGAGCTGGGCCTTTTGCCCGAGGTGGAGCTACCCTGGCGGCGACCGGTGATCCGCAACGTGCGGGGCCTCGAGGTGGGCTACCTCGAGGCCCGGCTCGAGCTGGCCTGGGTTTAGACTATTCCCGATGCGAGGCGAGTTTGTTGAGGAGGTGGTTGCCCGCCCCCCTTTGGTGCTGGGGGTGGACCCCCGGCCCGAGTGGCACGGGCCAGCACCGTTGGCCCATATCCGTCGCTACACCCTCGAGCTGATGGAGGCTTTGGCCTCTAGGCTGGCTGCGGTTAAGGTTCAGGCGGCCTTTTTCGAGGCCATGGGCCCGGAGGGCTTCGCCCTGATGCACGAGCTACTGGCCGGGGCCCGGGTGCTTTCCCTACCGGTGATTGTGGATGCCAAGCGGGGGGATATCGGCTCTACCGCCGAGGCCTATGCCCGGGCCTACCTCGAGGCCTACCCCGGGGCCGCCCTGACCGTTAATCCCTACCTGGGCCCCGATACCCTGGAGCCTTTCTTTCGGGCCGCGCAGCGAAGTGGCGGGGCGGTTTTCGTGCTGGTCAAAACCTCCAACCCCGGTTCGGGGGTTTTCCAGGACCTAGCCCTGGCCCAGGGGGGCACCCTTTTCCGGCACCTGGCCCAGCACCTGGCCCAGGCCGCCCAGGCCCAGCGGGTGGGGACGTATTCGCGTATTGGGGCGGTGGTGGGGGCCACCTACCCCGAACAGGTGGCCGAGATGCGCCGCCTTATGCCCCACTCGCTTTTGCTATTGCCGGGGCTGGGGGCCCAAGGGGGGCGTCCGCTACGGGGGCCGGGCCTGCTTAATGCGGCCAGTCGGGCCTTGTACTACCCTGGGGGAAAGCCCGATCTCGAGGCTGCCTTGCGTCAGGCCCAGGTGTATTTGGAAGCGTTGCAGGACGCGCCTTAGCCAGGTGGTGTATGCTGCCCCGAAACACAGGGGGATGTATGCTGCCAGAACTTTCCCAGCTCCAGTACGCGGTCGAGGTGGCCATGGGCCGCCGTGCGGGGAGCCTCTTGCTCAAGAATGCCCGTCTGGTCAATGTGTTTAGCCTCGAGCTTCAGCCTGCCCACATCCTCTTGGCCGGGCCGCTGGTGGCGGCGGTGGGACCGGAGTACGCCCAGGCCGAGGCCGAGGCGGTGCTCGACCTGGAGGGGCGGGTGGTGGCTCCTGGCCTGATCGACGGGCACGTGCACCTGGAGAGTTCGCTGGTCTCGCCCGCCGAGTACGCCCGGGGCGTAGTGCCGCGGGGGGTGACCGGGGTGGTCACCGACCCTCACGAGATCGCTAATGTGGCCGGGGTGGCCGGGGTGGAGTGGCTGCTACAGGCCAGCGAGGGGCTGCCGCTGGAGGTCTGGGTCACGGTGCCCTCCTCGGTGCCCTCCACCCCCCTCGAGACCAGTGGGGCGGTGCTGGGCCTGGCCGAGATGGAGCGCCTGCTGGCCCACCCCCGGGTGGTGGGGGTGGCTGAGCTGATGAGCTTCCCGGCCATTCTGGCGGGGGAGGCCCAGGAGCTTTCCAAAGTGGTGCTGGCCGAGCGCTGGCGCAAGACCCCCGAGGGGCACGCCCCCACCCTGATGGGCCCTCCCTTGCAGGCCTACCTGGCCACCGGCATCGCCTCCGACCATGAGAGCACCACCCTGGCCGAGGGCCGGGCCAAGCTCGAGGCCGGCTGTTTTCTGATGGTGCGGGAGGGCTCCACCACCCGCAACCTGGAGGCCTTGGCCCCTCTGCTGGTGCCCAAGCACGCCGACCGCATCGGCCTGGTCACCGACGACCGGCTGCCCTCCGACCTACTGCGCGAGGGTGGGGTGGACTTCCTGGTGCGCAAGGCCATTGCCCTGGGGGCCGACCCCCTGTACGCCATCCGGGCCGGAAGCTGGAACGTGGCCCGCCACTACCGCCTGCCCCGCCGGGGGGCGGTGGCCCCCGGTTTCCAGGCCGATTTGGTGGTTCTGGACGACCTGGAGCGCTTCACCGCGGCCCTGGTCTACCAGCGGGGGCGCCGGGTGGCCGAGGGGGGGCGGCTTTTGCTAAAGCTGCCCCGAACCCCGGCCTCGGCGGCAGTCTCCCACACGGTGCGGCTGCCCGAGCTTAGCCTGGAGGACCTGCGCATCCCGGCTACGGCTGGCCTGGTGCGGGTGATCCGGGCCATTCCCCACCAGGTGCTCACCGCCGAGGAACGCCTTTACCCCACGCTGCGGGATGGGGCCATCGTGGCCGACCCCGAGCGCGACCTGGCCAAGCTGGTCTGCCTCGAGCGCTATGGCCAGCAGGGCCGGGTGGGCAAAGGCCTGGTGACCGCCTTTGGCCTGCAAAAAGGGGCCCTGGCCTGCACGGTGGGCCACGACCACCACAACCTGATGGCGGTGGGGGTCTCGGACGCCGACATCCTGCTAGCGGCCCGGCGCCTAGAGGCTTTAGGCGGGGGGATGATCGCCGTCTGCGATGGGGAAATCCTGGCCGAGCTGGCCCTGCCCATCGCGGGCCTCATCACCGACGAGCCTCTGGAAGAGGTACACCAGAAGATGGAGGCCCTCGAGGCCGCGGCCCGCCACCTGGGGGTGAGCCTCCCCGACCCCTATATGGTGCTCTCCTTTTTGGGCCTGGCGGTGATTCCCGAGCTGCGCCTGACCGACTTTGGCCTGGTGGACGTGCGCCAGGGCCGGCTGGTGCCGCTGGCGGTGGAGTAGGCCGGTAGAATCCTGCCATGACCCTGCTTCTGCGCGGCCTGGTAGTGCACACGCCACAAAACCCCTTTCGCGAGGAAAACGCCCTGGAAGCCTTCGCTGATGGGGCCATCGCCCTCGAGGGGGGCAGGATTGTCGCCCTGGGGCCCTACCCCCAGGTGCGCCAGGCCTATCCCCAGGCCCCCCTCGAGGACTGCCGGGCGGGTCTATTGCTGCCGGGCCTGGTGGACACCCACGTGCACTACCCCCAGACCCGGGTGATGGGGGCCATGGGCTATACCCTGCTGGACTGGCTGGAACAGCGCACCCTGCCTCAGGAAGCCCGCCTTTCCGACAACAAGCTGGCCCGCGAGCTGGCCCGGGAGTTCGTGCGGCTCTTGCTGCGCAACGGCACCACCACTGCCTTGGTCTTTGGCTCGCATTTCCAGGGGGCCACGGCCAACCTGTTCGGGGCGGCGGAGGAGGTGGGCCTGCGGATCATCGCCGGGCAGGTCTGCTCGGATCGGCTGCTTAGGCCCGAGCTGCACACCACCCCAGAGCGGAGCTACGCCGAGCAGAAGATGCTCATCCAGCGCTTTCATGGGCGGGGCAAGCTACGCTACGCCCTCACCCCGCGCTTCGCCCTCTCGGCCTCGGAGGCTTTGCTCGAGGTCTGCCAGAGCCTGCTCTACGAATACCCCGACCTCTACTTCACCTCTCACCTCAACGAGAACCCCCAGGAGATTCGCACCGTGGCCGAGCTTTTTCCCTGGAGTGCCCACTACCTCCACACCTACGACCGCTTCGGCCTGGTGGGCCAGCGCTCGGTGCTGGCCCACAACGTTCACCCCACCGAGCCCGAGCTTTTGCGCCTGGCCGAGGCCCGCGCCGCAGTGGCCCACTGCCCTAGCTCCAACGCCTTCATTGGCAGTGGCCTTTTCCCCATGCAAAAGCACCTGCACCACGGGGTGCGCTTCGCCCTGGGCTCGGACGTGGGCGGCGGCACCGGTTTCAGCCTGATCAAGGAGGGCTTCATGGCCTACATTGCCCAGCGCCTGCGGCCCGATGGGGTGCCTCTAGGGCCGGCCCATCTGCTCTACCTGGCCACCCGGGCCGGGGCCGAGGCGTTGGGCCTGGAGGCCCAGATTGGCGACCTGAGCCCGGGCAAACAGGCCGACTTGGTCTACCTCGAGCCCCAGCCGGGGAGCAGCCTCGAGGTGCACTTCCGCCACGCTGCCTCGGTGGAAGAGCTTCTGGGGGCCCTCTTCACCCTGCACGGCGAGGCCCGGGTGGTGCGGGTCTGGCTGGATGGGCAGGAGGTCGTGCTGACCTAGGGGTGCATCGGGTCGTCGATCGAAGGGGTACCTTTGCGCGAGCCCGTGACCTGGTGGATGAGGCGCTGCCCGGGCGAGGGTATACGAGACTCGGTTTCGCAACCTGTGGGTGCACGACTACCTCGAGCTAGAACCTGGTAGATTGGGAAAACCTGGAAGACCTCGAGGCCTTAGGACGGGTCTTTGCCCGCTTTTTGTAGCTGGTATTCTTCAGGCTGTGGAACAGGTGTACGTTCTTCCGGCTAAGGCCTTTCCTAAAGCACAAGACCGGCTCTTCCCTCTGGAAGCCCCGTTTCTTCGCCACCTCGAGCGCGAAGGCTTTTTTCTGCCCCGCCTTGAGGCCGAAGAGAACCCGGCCTACCGCCAGGTTATCCCCTATGCCCTGGTGCGCTACGCCGGGCAGTACCTCCTGATGCGGCGCAAGCGGGCCGGGGGAGAGGCCCGGCTCTTCGATCGCTTCACCCTGGGCGTGGGGGGGCACATCAACCCAGAGGATGCGGGGGAAAACCCGGTAGAGACCGCCCTTAGGCGCGAGCTATACGAAGAGGTGGGCCTGCAGCGCTACACCGCGCAGGCGGTAGGGCTGATTGTGCTGGACGATACCCCGGTGAGCCGGGTGCACGCCGGGGTGGTCTTTGTGGTGGAGGCTGGGGAAGAGCCCGCGGTGGTGGAGCGGGATAAGCTCGAGGGCCACCTGTGCGGCCTGGAGGAAATCTGGGCGGTGTATGAGGGCCTCGAGGACTGGTCGAAGCGGGTGGCCGACTGGCTCAGGGACGTTGGCTGAGTGGGGTATAGTTGGTAAGGCAATGACCCTGGTCACCTCGCCGCAAAGCACGGAAGAATGGTTTCGCAGTCGTGTAGAGCGGGCGCAAAAATCGGTGGTGGTCGCAGCACCCTATGTGGGCAAGGTGCTAGGGGCGTTACTGCGCTTGCGAGATAAAAAGGTTCAGGCCCGCGTGGTCACCAGCCTCAGGCTAAGCGAGGTGTTGAGTGGGGCCACCGATATTGGAGCCATCTGTGAACTGGCTGAAAGCCGGGTACAGATACAGAGCATTCCCCACCTCCACGCCAAGATTTACCTGATAGATGAAGAAGAGGTTCTGGTGACCTCGGCCAACCCCACCCATAGCGGCTGGCGTTCCAACCTCGAGGTCGGTCTGGCTGCCCAGGACAGCCCTATTGCTCAGCAGATCCTCCAAACCCTGGAGAAAGCCCAGCCCTACCCCTGGAGCACCCAACAGCTAAGGCGTTATGCGCAGTGGGCGGCAGAACGGCGTCTTCCTCGTGTGCGGGTGCCTGTGGAAGTGCCCATAGAGGCGTTGCAGGTAGCTTTTGCTGGCTGGTTGCGCCTTACCATCCAGGGGGTAGCCCGCCTGCCGGAGGAATTCACCCTGGCGCAGGCCTACCAGCAGTTGTTACCCCTGGCTGCTCAAGCGTACCCCAACAACCGGCACCCCAAAGACAAAATTCGCCAGCAGCTGCAAGGGCTACGGGACCTGGGTCTGCTGGAGTTTGTGGCTCCAGGCCGATATCGCCGGATAAAAGCCCTCGAGCCCCTTCTTTAGGGGGCCCTCTGGCTAGACGGCGCTGGGGTCTTGTTATAAACTTTGACTCGGTATAAAAATACCTCAACAAATGGAGGCAGCATGCGAATCAAGAAGGTAGGTGTAGTGGGTTCGGGAACCATGGGGGGCGCCATCGCGGCACTGTGCGCTTCGGCGGGGGTGCCGGTGGTGATGCTCGACCTGCCCGGCCAGGAGGATCGGCTCGAGGTGGTGCGTAAGGGCCTAAAGCGCCAGCTAGAGAGCAAGCCCGCTTCCTTCATGGACAAAGGCCGGGCCAGCCTGATCGAGCTGGGCACCACCGAGGAACTGGAGAAGCTCAAAGACTGCGACTGGATCGTCGAGGTCATCGTGGAGAGGGTGGAGCCCAAGCAGGCCCTCTTCGCCCGCCTCGAGGCTTTGGGTACCCTAGCCATCGTGAGCTCCAACACCTCGGGGATTCCCATGAAAACCCTGCTCGAGGGCCGGGGCGAGGCCTTCCGCCGGCGTTTTCTGGGAACCCACTTCTTCGCTCCGGTGCGCTACTTGCACCTGCTGGAACTAATCCCCACCCCGGACACCGACCCGGCGGTGCTGCAAACCATGCAGCAGTTTGCCGAGCGCATCCTGGGCAAGGGCACGGTACTCTGCAAGGACGCCCCGGGCTTCATCGCCAACCGGCTGGGGGTCTACGGTATGAGCCAGGCCATGCGGCTGATGATGGAGGAGGGCCTCAGCATCGACGAGGTCGATGCCCTCACCGGCCCCCTGGTGGGCCGGCCCAAGTCGGCCACCTTCCGCACCGGCGACATCTCCGGCCTGGATGTGCTCAAGCTGGTCTCCACCGAGCTGTCCCACACCACCGGCGAGAACTTCGCCATGCCCGAGTGGGTCGAAGGGCTTATCGCCCAGGGCCACCTGGGGGAGAAGACTGGGGCCGGCTTTTACAAGAAGGTGGGTAAGGAAATCCTGACCTACGACTACACCACAGGCGAGTACAAGCCCCAGCAGAAGCTGCGCCTGGACGAGATCGCCGCCATCAAGGACCTGCCGCTGGGCGAGCGCTTGCGCAAGGTGGGGGAGCTACCCGGCAAGTATGGGGCCTTTGCTAAAAAGCTCTTCCTCACCACCGCCCACTACGCCCTGGAAAAAGCCCAGGAGATCGCCTACGACATTGTCTCGGTGGATCGGGCGTTGGAGTGGGGTTTTGCCTGGGAGCAGGGGCCCTTCAAGAACATGGACGCGGTGGGCCTGGACTACCTGCGCCAGGGCTTTGCCGAGCTGGGTCTGCCCGAGCCTGAGCTCTTGCAGAAAGCCCAGGGCAGCTTTTACAAAAACGGGCACTACCTGGGCTTTGATGGGCAGTACCACCCCATCCCCACCGAGGAAGGGGTGATCCGGATGGCCCCCCTCAAGGCCGCGGGCCGGACCCTGCTCGAGGGCAAGGAGTATGCCCTCATAGACCTGGGCGACGGGGTGGCCCTCTTCGAGAACCGGGCCAAGATGGGCACCTGGGGCGAGGGTTCTATCTCGGGGTTGCACAAGGCTTTGGACTGGGTGGAGGCCCAGGGCTACGCGGGGTTGGTGATGGGGGGGGAAGACCCCCGTACCTTCAGTGCGGGGGCCAACCTGGCTTTGGTGCTGATGGCGGCCCAGGAGGGGGCCTGGGACGACCTCGAGCTGGCCACCCGCCGCTTCCAGCAGACCTCCATGCGCCTGCGCCGGGCGCCTTTTCCGGTGGTGGCGGCCCCCTTCGGCCTCACCCTGGGCGGAGGGGCCGAGTTCAGCCTGCACGCCAGCGCCATCCAGGCCCACGCCGAGCTCTACATGGGCCTGGTGGAGGTGGGGGTGGGCCTTCTGCCGGGGGGTGGGGGTACCAAGGAGATGCTCTTCCGCTTTACCCAGGAGCTCTCGGCCTACGGCAGCGAGATCGACCTCTTCGAGGGGGTCAAGCGGGCCTTCCAGCTCATCATGCTGGCCCAGACCTCGACCAGCGCCCTCGAGGCCCGCAACATGGGCTTCCTGCGCCCTTCCGACGGGATCAGCATGAACCGCGACCGGCTGATTGCCGATGCCAAGCGGCGGGTGCTCTTCATGGCCCCCGACTTCGTGCCCCAGCCCCCCCTGCGGGTGCGGGCCTTGGGGGCCAGCGGCCTGGGTAACCTGCGTTATGCGCTGTGGCAGTTCCAGGAGGCCGGCCAGGCCAGCGAGCACGACGTCTTCATCGGCAACCAGGTGGCCTACGTGCTGTGCGGGGGCGATGGGCCGGTGCGGGAAGTGAGCGAGCAGGACATCCTGGACCTCGAGCGCGAGGGCTTCCTCAAGCTTCTGGGCACCCGCAAGACCCAGGAGCGCATCGCCCATACCCTCAAGACCGGCAAGCCCCTGCGCAACTAAAGGAGGCCCGGATGCAGGCGGTCTTTCCCCGGCCTAAGCCCGAGTCCTGGCAGACCAGGCTTTTCCGCTACGCCATGAACCTCACCCCAGTTTACTTTGGCACCGGGGGCGTACTCACCTACATTGCCCCCGACTGGCGCGAGGTGCATCTGGCCCTGCCGCTGTCCTGGCGCACCCGCAACTATGTGGGCACCCTTTTCGGCGGCAGCATGTACGCGGCCCTCGATCCCATCTACATGCTCATGCTGATCAAAAACCTGGGGCCGGGCTACGTGGTCTGGGACAAGGCGGCCTGCATCCAGTTCAAACGTCCGGGGCGCCAGACCCTGTACGCCCGGTTTGTGCTGAGTGAAGAAGAACTAGCCTATGTGCGCCATCTGGCCGAAGCCCAGCCCTCGCTGGAGCGGGTGTATTCGGTGGAGCTGGTAAACCCCCAGGGAGAGGTGCACGCTTTCTGTGAGAAAACCCTCTACATACGCAAGAAATCTGCTTGAAGGAGTGGCGATGAGAGAAGCGGTAATCGTGAGTGCGGTGCGTAGCGCGGTGGCCCGGGGCAAAAGCGATGGGGCCCTGGCCACGGTGCACCCCATCGATCTGTCGGCGGCGGTGATGCGGGCGGCGGTGGAGCAGGCCGGGGTGGATCCGGCCCAGATCGAGGACATCCAGTGGGGCTGCGCCATGCCCGAGGCCAGCCAGGGCTTGAACATTGCCCGTCTAGCCATGCTCCGAGCGGGCTTTCCGGTGGAGGTGACGGCAGCCACCATCAACCGCTTTTGCTCCTCGGGGCTGCAGAGCGTAGCCTACGCCGCGCAAGCCATCCTGTCGGGCATGAACGAGGTGGTGCTGGCCGGGGGGGTGGAGATGATGAGCCGGGTGCCCATGTCGGGCTACCACACCGAGCTTCACCCCGAGCTGACCGAGGCCTACATCGGGATGGGTTTCACCGCCGAGCGGGTGGCCCAGCGCTGGGGGGTGAGCCGGGAAGAGCAGGACGCCTGGGCTTTGCGCAGCCACCAAAAGGCCCTGGAGGCCCAGGCCCGGGGGGCCTTCGACGGCCAGATTGTGCCGATTCCGGTGAAGAAAGTGAGCTGGAAGGGCAGCAAGAAAAGCGTGGAAGAGGTGCTTTTCCGAAAGGACGAGCTGCCCCGGGCCGACACCAGCCTCGAGCGCCTGGCCAAGCTCAAGCCAGCCTTCAAGGAGGGGGGTACCGTGACCGCGGGCAACGCCTCGCCCTACTCCGATGGGGCTGCGGCCCTCTTGGTGATGAGCGCCGAGAAGGCCCAGGCCTTAGGCCTCAAGCCCCTGGCCCGGTTTATCACCTTTGCTACGGGTGGGGTAGACCCCGACATCATGGGGGTAGGGCCCATCAAGGCCGTGCCCAAGGCCCTGGCCAAGGCCGGGATTGGCCTCGACGACCTTAAGCTCATCGAGTTTAACGAGGCCTTTGCCGCCCAGGTGCTGGCGGTAATGAGAGAGCTGGGCATGAACCCCGATAGGGTCAACGTCAACGGTGGGGCCATTGCCCTGGGGCACCCCTTGGGGGCCACCGGGGCTAAGCTCACCACCCAGCTGGTGCACGAGCTAGGCCAGCGCGGGGGCGGGCTGGGCATGGTGACCATGTGCATCGGGGGCGGCATGGGGGCCGCGGGGATTTTCGAGGTTTACCCCAGGGCCTGACCTCACCCCTCTTAGGGCCGGGCCGGCTAGACTAGGGGCATGGGCAAATGGTGGCTGGGCCTGCTGGCCTTGGTTGCAGGGGCTTGTGCCCCTACCTACCTGGGCAGCGCGCCCTACCACCCCTACGACCTGGACGATTTTCCCGTCTTCACCAGCCCGGCGGGAGCCCCCCTGTACGGGCAGCGGCGCTACCTGGAACAGCGCGGGACGGCGGTGGCCCGGGGAGCTGGGGGGAGGCTGGGCTTTTTCATCACCCTCGAGTTCGGCCTGCCGGCCCGGCCCACCCCGCCCTTTCCCGACCCGGTGTTTAGCTGCCGCTTTGCAAGCGCAGATGAGCGGCCCGCTGCCGAGGTGCGCCTAGTACCCCTCGAGCTTCCCCCCGGCTTTGCCGTGCACCTGGAGGATGCCCGCTATCGCCTGCGCTGCGGCCCCTTCGAGCGCCTAGAAGGGGGCCTCGAGGTGCTGCGCTACACCACCTGGCTTGAGGTGCGCTACCGCTTTGAGATGCCGCCAGTGCCCCCCGGCACCTACCGGCTGGCCTGGCAGTTGTGGGAGGGAAACCGGCTTCTCGCCGAGGAAGACCGCCGCTTTACCCTAACCCAGGCCCCCTGAGCAAGGGGGTGTGCCGCGCCAGCCAGGCCTGGGCCGCCTCGAGTTCCTCGGGGTAAAGTTCGTGCCCGGCCTCCTGCCAGCGCAGCTCAACCTGGGCCCCGGCCTGCTCGAGGCAGTCGGCCAGGGCCTCGACCTGCCCTACAGGAACCCAAGGGTCATGGCGGCCTGCAGCCAGGAAGAGGGCTTTGCCCCGGAGGTCTGGAAGGGTGGGGAGGCGCAGGGGAAGCATCGGGCGCAACAGCACGCCCCCGGCCAGGGTCTCAGGGTATAGCAGCAGCAGTGCGGCGGCCATGTTGGCCCCGTTGGAGTAGCCCAGGGCGTACACCCGGCCCGCGTCGAAGCCATAATGCTCGGCGGCCTCCTGCACGAAGCGGGCGAGGTCGGCGGCCTGGGCCTCGAGGTCAGCCCGGTCGAATACGCCTGGGGCCAGCCGCCGGAAGAAGCGGGGAGCGCCCTGTTCGAGCACCTTCCCCCGGGGCGAGAGCAGCCGGGCGGTGGGGGCGATCTTGCGGGCTAGCCCGATTAGATCGTGCTCGTTGCCCCCGGTGCCGTGCAGCAGGAGCAGCGTGACCTCCGAGCTTCCCGGCTCGAAGCGGTGGACGAAGCCCAGCTCGGCGGTCATGGCCGCACCTCGGCCTCGGGTAGGTGCAGCTCGGGCAGCACGGCCTCTATGCGCATGCGCTGGGGCTCGAGCCAGGGCGGCAGCACCAGCTTCTGGCCCAGGTGGGCGGGGTCTTCGTCCACGGCGAAGCCGGGGCCGTCGGTGGCCAGCTCGAAGAGCGCCCCGCCCGGCTCGTTGAAGTAGACCGACCTGAACCAGAAGCGGTCGATCTGGGGGGTGGCCCGCACCCCGTTTTCCTCGATGTGGCGGCGCACTGCTAGCTGGTGGGGGGTGTCTTCCACTCGCCAGGCCAGGTGGTGGATGCTGCCCCGGCCCCAGCGCCCTGGGGGCAGGTTGGGTAGCTCCTTGATGTCGAGGAAACGTCCCGAGCCGCCCCCGTTCACCACGAAGCGGTTCCAGCCCTTCTCCTGGCCCGCGCTCACGAAGCCCAGCGCCCGGCTCAAAAACTGCGCGGTGGGGTAGAGCTCACGCTCCCATAACCGTGCGCCATGCAGGCCCATGATCTGCTTGTCCTCGGGGACGGGGCTTTTCTCCCAGGGGGTGAAGGGGCGGGGGCCGGTTTCCACCAGGGCCAGCTCGAGGCCATCGGGGTCCTGGAAGGGCAGGGCCCGCTCCCCGAAACGCACCTCCACCTCGCCCAGCCTGACCCCGTAGCGCCCCAGGCGCTCGCCCCAATAGGCCAGGCTGCCCTCGGGTACGGCGAGCTGCACCTCCACCGCCAGGCCGGTGCCCTTGCGCGGGGCGGCCAGGTTTGCCCAGGGGAAGAAGGTGAGGTCGGTGCCGGGCCGCCCCTCGGCATCAGCGTAGAAGAGGTGGTAGGTGCTGGGGTCGTCCTGGTTGACGCTCTTCTTCACCAGCCGCATCCCCAGCACCCCGGCGTAAAAGTCTAGATTGCGCTGGGCCTGGGTGGCCATCGCGGTGACGTGATGGAGCCCGGTTACGCCTTCCGTTGTTTCGTGCATAGCGACACCCCTTGTGCAATAATAATCATAGCACTCTAAAAAATCAAGTTGAGTATTCAGCAATCCCCCAGGTCTGGGCGTTTCCGCGCAGTACCGCCCCACTGTGGCTCACCCGGTTGACGCTGGTTAGCGCCTCGGCTAAACTTTATACTCGGTACAAGTTTTCAGGCGAGTGAGGTGCCCCATGATTGCAGATAAGAAACTTTCCACCAAAGGCGGCGGCTGGCTCCTGGAGCGTCCGGAATCGGTGTATACCCCGGAGGACTTCGACGAGACCACCCGCATGATCCAGGAGACCGTGCGGCAGTTCGTGGAGAAAGAGTACCGCCCGGTGGCCGAGGCCATGGAGCATGGTGCCCTCGAGCACAACATCCCCCTGCTGCGCAAGTGTGGCGAACTGGGCCTCTTAGGAGTAGAGGTCAGCGAGGAATACGGCGGTCTGGACCTACCCAAGACCGTCTCCACGGTCATCGCCGAGGCTCTGGCCGGCACCGGCGGCTTCAGCGTGACCTATGGGGTGCAGACCTCCATCGGCCTGCTGCCCTTGGTCTACTGGGGAACCAAAGAACAGAAGGACAAATACCTGGCCAAGCTGGTCTCCGGCGAGCTTATCGCGGCCTACTGCCTTACCGAGCCGCAGTCTGGCTCGGATGCCATGGGGGCCAAGACCCGGGCCGAGCTTTCCCCCGACGGCACCCACTACGTCCTCAACGGCACCAAGATGTGGATCAGCAACGCGGGCTTTGCCCACCTTTTTACCGTGTTCGCCAAAACCCCCGAGGGCCTGACCGCTTTCCTGGTCGAGCGCGATACCCCCGGCCTGCGCTTTGGCGGCGAGGAGAAGAAGATGGGCATCAAGGCCTCCAGCACCCGGCAGGTCTTCCTGGAAGACGTAAAGGTGCCCAAGGAAAACGTGCTGGGCGAGCTGGGCAAGGGGCACAAAATCGCCTTCAACGTGCTCAACGTGGGCCGTTACAAGCTGGGCGCCGGGGCCATTGGGGGAGCTAAGGGGGCCTTGGCCCTCTCGGCTAAGTACGCCAAGGAGCGGGTGGCCTTTGGCCAGCCCATCGCCAACTTCGGCCTAATTCAGCAAAAACTGGCTGAGATGGCCAGCCGCATCTTCGCCGGGGAGAGCGCGGTCTACCGCACCATGGGCCTGATTGACCAGGCCCTGGCCCACCTGGACAAAGCCAATGCCGCCGAGGCGGTGCTAGCGGGCATCGAGGAGTATGCGGTGGAGGCCAGCATCATCAAGGTGCTGGGCTCGGAAATCCTGGACTACGTGGTCGACGAAGGGGTGCAGATTCACGGCGGGTACGGCTACTCCGCCGAGTACGAGATCGAGCGGGCCTACCGCGATAGCCGCATCAACCGCATCTTCGAGGGCACCAACGAGATCAACCGCCTGCTTATCCCAGGCATGCTCTTGCGCCGGGCCAGCAAAGGCGAGCTGCCGCTGTTTGATGCAGCCATGAAGCTACAAAAAGAGCTTTTGGAGCCCAGCTTTGAGGAGCCCGAAGACAAGGAGCTGGCCCAGCTCGAGGGCCTCAAGAAGCTGGCGCTGGCGGTGATGGGCCTGGCCGCGCTCAAATACGGCAAAAAGGTGGAGGAGGAGCAGGAGGTGCTGGCCGTAGCCGCCGATATCCTGATCGATGTTTATGCAGCGGAAAGCGCCCTGCTGCGCGCGCGCCGCTTGTCGGGCCAGGTGTACGCCGAGATGGCCCAGCTTTACCTCTACCAGGCCCTCGACCGGGCCCAATCCGCTGCCCTTTCCATCCTGCCGCGGCTGGTCGAGGGGGATGATATGCGGGTGCTGGCCTCGGCGGCCCGCCGCCTGACCAAGCACGACCCTCTCGACCTGGTGGCCCTGCGCCGCCGCATTGCCCAGGTGGTGCTCGAGCGCGACGGCTACCCCCAGCCGCGCTAAACTGGACTGCCTCAGCAGCCGCCCCGATTCGGGGCGGTTTTTTATGGCACAGCCCCATGAGCGGATTGTGAAATTCTTTGGGTAGCCGCTATACTTGAACCTGCTGGACATCCGCTGATTTTTTGCCGTAAAGCGCCGCCCTGACTTTATCCGCATCTACAGGCATCGTCGCAAGAGGCATTTGTTTTGGGCAGTCCCTCCCTATGATTTGTCCCCGCTGTGGCCACAGCAATGCTGCCAGTGAGGAAAACTGTGCACGTTGCGGCAACCCCTTGCTGCCCGGGGGGGGCTTTATACAGGAGCGGCGCTGGGTTAGTGCGGTATTCTTCGACCTTTCTCGCTTTACCGAGTATGCTTTGGCCCATCCCTTAGAGGACACCTGGGAGGCAGCCAACACCGCCTTGCAAAACGCTGCCAACCACGTGCGGCTTTACGGTGGGCGCATAGACAAGTTCTTCGGCGATGGTTTTTTGGCGGTTTTCGGTGTGCCACGTAGTCAGGAGTCGGATGCCCAGGCTGCCTTGGAGGCGGCTCGAGCCATGGTCTCCTCCAGCACCTTACCTGGCCGGGCTGGGGTGGCCAGTGGGCTGGTGTTGCGCACCCCGCTGGGTGGGGGCGTGGCGGGCGATCAGACCGTACTGGGACCGGCAGTCAACCTTTCGCAGCGCCTATCTCAGGCGGCTCCGCCGGGGGAGGTGTGGTGCGATGCCACCACCGTGCGGCTGGTGCCTGGGGCACTGGCCGAGGCTTTGCCCCCCCAGCCGCTAAAGGGGTATGCCGAACCGTTGGTTCCCTTTCGCTATCTGGGCCTGCGCGCTGTTCCTTCTGAGGTTCTGGGGCGGGAGGAAGAGTTAGGCCTCCTGCGAGAGGCCCTGGCTGCCGTGTGCAAGGGAGCTGGGCGGCGGGTAGTGGTGTATGGGCCGATGGGGGTGGGCAAGTCATACCTGGCCCAGTACTTCATCGAGACCCTTCCCCCAGAGGTGCGGGGGATGGTGGCGCCACGCCTGACGGCTGGGGTAGCCTTGCGCTACGCTTTGCGGCAAGCGCTGCAAAGGTTGTTGCCCGATGGGCTGTCAGGGTTGCGGCAGCTCGAGCTGCCCGAGCACCTGCGCTCGGTTTTGGACTTTAGCATTGACCTGGAGGAACACCCGGGCCTACCCGCGGGCGATTTGGACGAGCTGTTGATCCAAAGCTGGTGGACCTTGCTGGCCCGCACGGCCCAGCGCACCCCTCTGGTGGTGGTACTGGAAGACCTGCACAATGCGGATCCCACCGTGCTCGAGTTCACCCGGCGGCCTGCCCCGCCGGGGGTTTTGCTGCTTTTGCTGGCCCGGCAAAACCGCTGGGAGGCCCAAGACGACGTGGTGTTCCTGCCCTTGAAGCCCCTCTCCCTAGAGGATGCCCAGCGCCTGATCCAGAAAGCCCGCCCAGAGCTGGGCCCAGCCACCAGCCTGCACCTGGCTGAGGCTAGCGGCGGGTACCCTTTGGCGGTGCAGGCCCTGTGTCTGACCCCCAATGGCGAGCCGGAACCCCTGCCTTTTTACCAGCCTCGTTTGGACAGCCTGCCCCGCCTGGCCCGTCTGGCCCTTCAGGCTGCTGCGGTGCTGGGGGTTACCGCACCGCCCGAGTTGATTCGACACTTGGTGGGCGATGAGGCCGACCTGACCCGGTTGGTGGGGGAGGGTTTTCTCGAGGCTGACCCCCAAGGGCAGCTTCGCTTTGCCATTCCCTGGTTGCGTGAGGCCACCTTGGGCCAGGTGGGAGGGCAGCAGGTGCAGAACTGGCACCATCAGGCTGCCCGCTGGTACCAGCGCCAAGGGCGCCTGATCGAGGCAGCGAGCCACCTCGAGGCCGCGGGCGACACCGCTACGGCCTACCGCATGTGGCGGGTGGTGGCCCAGCAGGCCTGGAGCGAGGAGCGCTACGCGGGGGCCTTGCTGGGCTACCTTGAGGCCCTGCGTCTGGCCGAAGGCCCGGTGCGCTGGCAGGCCGCCCTCGAGGCTGCCGAGGCGCACCTGGCTTTGGGCCGCTATGCTGAGGCCTTCGAGCTGGCCAGCCTTCCACTAGAGGGCCAGAACCAACTGCCTCCTCGGATATACCAGCAGGCCTGGGCGTTGCGCCTCGAGGCCAGCCTGGCCCTGGGTCGGGAAGAGCAGGTCGAGCGGCCCAGAACAGAAGAGGTTGTGGAGCCCAGGCTGGCCCTGGCCCTAGCCCGAACCTACCCCCTCGAGGCAGCCCGCCCCCTGCTGGACAACCTACCCCCCAACCTGGCGGGTAAAGGCCACCTGGTGCGGGCCAAGGCTTTGCTGCAAGCCGGACAGCTAGCCCAAGCCCAGGCCGAAAGCGAAACCTACCTTCGTGAATACGCTTTGTGCCCGGTGGAATGCTTCGAGGCCCGCCTGATCCTCTCCCAGGCCCTCTGGCGGCAGTACCACCCCCAGGCGGCCCTAAAGGCCCTGGGGCCCCCGCCTGAGGATGCCTTGCCGGCCTGGTTTCGCAGCCTATACAACAGCCACCTAGCCGCTTTGCAGCTGGACCTGGGCGACCTAGAAAAAGCGGCTGAACTGCTGGAAGAAAGCTTACTGCTGCTCGAGGGGGCCCCCCCGTGGGCCATCGGACAGGTTGGTCAGGTACGCCTGTGTTACCTGATGGAATCGGGCCAGCTCGAGGATGCCCTCTACTTCGGCGAAGCGACCCTGGCCCAAGCCCCATTCCCCTCCTTGTTGGCCTATCTAGCTTTGGCCTATGCCCTGGCTTCTGGAGCGCAGAATACCCGCATGCTGCAACGCCTGCTTCAGGGCCTGGCCGAGGCCGACGACCCCGAGCTTCAGAGCATTAGCCAGCTAGCCCAAGGATTGCAGCAGTGGCACAAGGAGCATCGGGGAATAGCCCATCTGCGCCAGGCGGCCCATCTAGCCCGGCAAAGCCACAACCCCCGTTTGTACTTTCACGCTTTGCTGTTTTTGGGATTGGCCTACCAACGCACCCATCCCCCAAAGGCCCTGGCCCTTTCCAATTATCTGCTTAGGCAGACCGCAGAGCACGGATTTAAGGTTCAGCAGGGTTATGCGCGCCTTTTACGGGCTCAGCTTCTCCTAGCCGAGGGGCAAGCGGTGGATGGCCTGCTCGAGTTCGAGGCCATGACACCCCTGGTCCGGCTTTGGAAAGCCCTGTTGCTTGCGATACTCCGAGGGGAGAAGGCTCAGTTCACCCCCTACCACTTCCGTGGCTACGGCCTACTGGGGGTTTGGGCGCGCTGGCTGGCCCGGCAACCTAAGCTATGCCTGGCGCAAACCTTGGATTTAGAGTAAGGCCGGGGTTCGTCAGCGGGTGTAGGTATCGGGGCGAAAAGCCATCAGCGGGGGCTTCAGGTGTACCTCTACCCACTGGCCTGCCGAGGGGGGGTCTGAAGCCGCCAAAACCAAGCGCAAACCAGCCCCACCCTTCGGCTGGGTAAGCTGCAAAACAAAAAAGGGGATATCCAACACAGCTTCTACCTGGCCCACTAGGCGGTAGCGCCCACCGCCTTGGTGTTGTAGAGCGGGCGTGTTTGGCCCTGCCTGCCAGCTTTCCACCTGTCCGTGCAGAATCAGCGGGGTTTGCCCCGTGCGTATGGGCAGTAAGCTGCGGTCAAAAACGAACAGAGGGCCCCAGGGCGTGAGCACCTCCAGCACCGGGCTGCCCAGGGGTTCAGGGCTTACCGGCCAGGTCTGGGCATAGGCCGAGAAACGCTCCCAGAAATATTCCGGGGCGTCCTCGAGGGTGCTTTTAGAGCGGGTGACCATGCCACTCATCATAAAGCGACGCCCGCGGGCGTCGCCAGAGAGTCCGCAGGTGGCTAGAAGCCTATTCCCAGGCGTAAGGCAAAACGTCCGGTGGGGTTAACTGCGCTGAAGCCATAGTCCAGGCGTATCGGGGGAAGCACCGCTCCCAACAGGTCGAGGTTGAGCTGCAACCCCACCCCTGCCCCCACGAAAAAGGCGTCCCGCCCCGCTGGGGCTGGCCAGAGGCGGCCAAAGTCGGTGAAGATGAAGCCGTAGAGGTTGGTGCCCCCTGTGGGGCTTAGGCCGAAGTCATAGCCGTACTCGAGAGTGCCGTTGATAAAGGTAGTGCCTTTGTCGAGGAAGCGGGGGTCGTAGCCACGCAGAGTGGTAATGTCTGTGCTGTTGCCGCCCAGGCTGAACTTCTGGCTGTCCTGGGCGGTGCCCAGGATGGTGCCGAAGGAGACCCGCACATTAAAGGCCTGCCGGCCAGCCTCGTCCAGGGGGAAGTGGTTTCGGCCCGTTACCACCACCGGCACGTACTGGGTCACATCCCCTCCCTTGGGGAAGGTGATGCCGTAGCCGGTATTGAGGTTAATGGCAAACCCCTGGGTGGGAAAGGTGGGGCTGTTCAGGGTGCTGTAGGTGGTGCCTAGGCTCAGGGTGATGGCCTGGTATTCGCGCACGCTCTGATCGAACTGGCTCTGCGCATCCTGAAGTAGCGCATCACTACAAGCGGTGTCCTCTACCGGTGGAGAGCCAGGAGTAAGGCAGCGGGGCCGGTTGGGGTCGTTGACCTCGAGGAAAGGAATGCTCCATTCCCAGCCCAGCCCCACCGAAAGGCGCAGGTTGGGAAGGTCGCGGCTGAAGGGACGGGAGATGGAGAAACCCAGGCCAGTCTTGCGTTCAGTGTACTGCCAGGTCGAGGTTTCATCGGGCACTCCATCGCCGTTCAGATCGGGAGGGGTGCCGTTGTATAGCTGCTGTAGGGGGAAGTTGATGTTGGCCTGGGGCTGGCTGTATACGTTGAAACTAAAGGCGGTACGCACCTCTTTGAAGTCGGCGAAATCCACGTATATCCAGGGGATGCGGTAGGAGGCACTGAAGGTCAGAATCTGCCCCGCATCGTTGGGGTTGAGGCCCAAGGTGATGTTGTACTGGTGGGCCAGCCCCCATAGGTTGGTGTCGCTGATGCCGATACTGCCTTCCCATCCGGTCAGGCTGCTCCAGGAAATTCCCGGAACAAAACTACCGGTCTGGGCCTCGCGGAAGCTCAGTTCAAGGATTACATCCTCCGGCTTTTCCCCTTGTTGAGGCCGTACCCCAGGGGGTTCACGCAACAGACCCGTACGCAGGATATTGGTGATCCCCTGCCGTATGGCCCCCACCGAAAATAGGCTCCCTACGGTGGGCATCTCCCGCAGGAAGACGCTAGGGTCGGTGCGGGTTAGGGGTGGGTTGATGCGGTAGCCGGCAATGCGCAGCTCGCGTAGCCGTTGGACATAAACCCCGTCGCGGAAGGTCACCTCGGGCTGGGGTACCAGGTCGTAGCCGGCGTCGCGGTACGCCCGCAGCAGGCGGGCAAAGTCCTCGTTGGCCAGAGTGGGGCTGTACTCGTCGCCTGGCTTCAACCTCAAGCGGGCCAGCAATTCCTCGCTGGGAATGGCGGTATTGCCCTCGAGGCGCACTTCGCGGATGGTTCCGAATCGCTGTTCACCAGCCTGGAACGTGAGGCGTACGCCATCCTGGCTGATGCGCTCAGGCCGGAACTCAACCACCCGGCCCAGGCTGCGCGAGAGGGTGTTGATTCCGTCCAGAATCCGATCCACGTTGAACGGATCGCCTACCTTGAGGCCCAGGGAGCTAATGTCCACCCCTCGAGCGTTAATCTCAGCGATCTTCAGCTCGCTGAAGGCCACCTTTAGCACCCCGTTCTCTAGGGTAGTGCCCCCCAGGTCTACCCCGCTGCCGCGGAAGCCTGCGCTGGCATACAGATCGGCAGTACGCCCTACTGCATCGCGGTAGCGCTCAAAGGAAAAGCGCCCTTCCTCGATAACGGACTGGAAGAGGGGCTCGAGGCGCTCTTTGGGCACATAGGTGGCTGCCCCTAGCTCTATCGAGCGCAGCTCAGGGCTCTCCTCAATGGTGAAGTTGAGCTCCACACCCCCGGAAACCTCGGTGGCCTGGGGGGTGATTCTGGGCTCAAAGGGAAAGCCTTCGTTGCGGTAGATACGGGCTAGGGCCAAGGCCGCTTCGGTGGCCTTTTTGGGGTTGAACACGGTGCCTACCCCGATGGCCTGCTCGGTTTCCAGGTAGCGTAGAATGTTGGCCTCTGGGAAGACCCTCGAGGCCGCGCTAATACGGGTGATACTAGGGTTGGGCGTTACCTCTACCAACAGCTTGGTTCCCTCCAGGCGAAGCCGCACCTCGCGGAAGTAACCGCTGTCCAAAACAGCGGCTCGGGCCTGCTCGAGGTCGCCTGGCTCGTCGCCCACCCCAAAAGGCAGCGAGATGCGCACCAAAGCGGCCAACACGGCGTCGGCACCGCGCACCTCTACCTCTTCGATGGGGGCAGCCAAGGCCAGGCCCAATAGGGCCAGTAAAGCCAGAAGTCGCTTCATGCTGCCAACCATATGCGAAGCCGGTGAAGCATGCGTGAGAGCTGGATTTTGGGCTGGTCAATCCTCGTGAGAGCGCATGGATATCGACCCAAGACCAGATTTGCTTTCTTCGGCGCGACATGGCTGCCAAGTTTTGCCCACGCCGTGCCATGTTGTGGCCAAGGGTCAAGCGACCAAAGGGCTATCTCTTCCCTTATCTTTTTGCTGCCGGTTTATTCCGAAAGCTGCACCGGACGACTACAGTTCGTTAAAGACCCGCCAAGCTTGTTCCACTTTAGCTAAACGTTCGGTGCCCCCTGGCAGCAAGTGGCCCACCAGCACCAAAAGAACGTGGCTGATGCTGGAAAGCGCTGTATAAGACTCCAAGATGCTAGCACTGCCCACATGGGCCCGGATAAGGCGGGCCTGACTAGGCAAGTTGTTGCTAGGGCTGGTGTCGGTTAAGAGGGTATGGGGCACGCCCACCTGGGCAAGGTACTTCAGTACCCGCTGTACTTCGGGGGAATGCCGACGCAGCGAGATCACCAGGGCGTAATCGTCAGGGCCGAGGTCAAAAAGAGCCTGTACTGAAGTCCCCCCTGGTTCGGGTGCGAGCCGTACTTCATCGCGCATGGACCACAGAGCCATACCAATAGATAGGGCAATAGGATAGGAAAAACGCCGCCCAAAAACCACTACCCGTTTGGCTGCAGCCAGGCTACGGGCGGTGGCCTCGAGGGTTTTCAGGTCAAGGCTGTTATACGTCTGTTGGAGGTTGCGCAACTCCCGCTCATACACCGCATGAATCAGGGTGTCGCGTGGGATATCGCTGTGGGTTAGGGTGAGGGAAGAGGTGTCATAGATCTTGAGATAAGCTGATCGAACCTTGCGCTGCAAGGCTGGGAAACCCCCAAACCCCAGGCGCTTGGCGAAGCGTACGATGGTGGAGCGGTGAATGCCCAAGCGCTTGGCCAGTTCGCTGGTAGACTCGAAGCCCCACAGCTCGGGGTGCTCGAGCAGATGGCGGGCCAGGCGCTCCTCGGACGGGGAGAGTTCGGCTGCCTTTTGTTCGACCAACCGTTGCAGATTACTCACAGGGTTACACTACACCAAGTTCTGACAACAGGATTCAGCGGCAAGCCAACAGTTCAGCCCCTTGCACTGCCCAATCCGGCTAGTTGTCCAGTGGAATTTGCACATCCAGCAGAGGAGCATACTGCTGGGAGCCAAAAATATCGGTGTCGCCGGGGCTACCGCTAGGCTTCAAGCGATAGATGGTGAACTTGATAGCCATGGCTGGGTCAAACTCCACGAAGTCGCTGATGCGCGACTCGGGAATGCCATAGAGGCGAGCGACGAAGGCCCGGTTGAGCACACCGCTCTTTTTGACCCGTTCATAGCTTTCCCGGTCGGGGAAGATGATGTCAAAGGTAATCTTGTCCACCCCCGCGTTTTTACTGCGGATGGTTTTGGCCAGTTGGGACAGTGGAACCGATCTTGCCATAGGCCTCCCTCAGACACCCGCCTCGGCCAGGGCGGTGGGAAAAAGCTCGAGCGGATCATCGATGCGAACAGTATGGTTCAGAGTCCAGCGGTAGGCCGGACTGGCGGGCAGCACCTCGTCCAGGGCAAAGGCCACACCCCCAGCCGTTCCCTTGACCTCGGGCAGCCGGGCGTAGAACATCTGCCGCGAACCAATCATACACACCTCCCGGGCCATCTCGGCGGTGGGGGCCACCCCGTAGACCACCACCCCCAGCTCGTGGGGGGTATGGCGGGAAGGCTCGAGGTCCCCCATCACCCCATTCTTGCCGTAAAGCTGGTAGTGCAGCTCGTAGCCCTCGTCGCCGAAGCGCTCGCGTACCTGCTCGCGGGCCCAGCCAATCACCTGGTCGATGTGGGCAATGGTGTAGGGGTCGCGAATGCCCACAATGCCCACATACCGCTCGCCCACCTTGCCAGCGCCCTCGAGCTTGACCCGCCACTCTGGGGAAGGATGGAAAATCGGGCCGGTCACCCGGGTGGTTCTGTCGTCCCACTGCTCGTAGCAACAGTGGGACATGTCCAGGGTACCTCCTAGCACGTGCTCGTAGAAGGGATTGGAGCGCTCATACATAGCGTGGCCGGCCACTGAGGCCACCGTACAACGCTGCTCGGGGTGCATAGCGGTTACCCTGACATCCTCCAGGCTAATCTCGCCGATTACGCTCTCTTTGCCCATGTATGGTTCGGCGTTGAAGGAAGCGCACTCCAGCACCTTGCCCAGGTAGTAGGCTAGCCCCTCGGGAAACCCGGCGCGAATGGCGGGCGCGGCGAAGATCACGCTGTCGCTGCTGCGTCCTCCAATAATCACCTCGGCACCCATGTCCAGCAGGCGGATATAGGGGTGCACACCCGCCACCGCCACGATACGCTCGGTGGCCTCGAGCTCGGCCAGGCTCAGGTCGGGCCGGCCATCCAGCCCCACAATGCGCTCACCTGTGCGCATCTTCTCCCTGAGATAGTCCTTGCTGACCTCCGAGTAGAAATACCCTACCTTGAAGCGGGGTAGACGATGCTTGAAGGCAATTTCCTGGATCATGCGCACGAACATATCCACCCGGCTGTTGGTGCCGGTGTCGCCTGCCGAGCCAATAATCATGGGCACACCCAGCTTGCGCGCAGCGAGTAGCATCTGCTCGAGGTCGTGGTACTGCCATTCCTCTGGACTCGTTGAGGTATCGCTTCCCAAGGGAATGGGTCCGATGTCGTTGCTGCCGGAGTCGGCCACGATAAAGTCGGGATGAGCTTCGAGGCCCCGGTAGAAGCTTCCGGTCTTGAGGGGGGCAAAGCCTAAATGGCCATTGGGGCACAGAAACCGGAGGCTTTTGCTAGGTTGGGTCATAGTAGGTCACCTGCATATTTTGTTGCTAAAATACTATGTCTTGTATAGATTGTTGTCAAACCTTAGTTTTGGGGCAGTCTGTGGAAAGCTTTGTCCCTGTATATCGTTAGGGTCAGCCGAACAGTTGAGATTGACAGGCGAGGCTGTTTAGCCTATCTTGTTGCCAACAAGGTGCAAACTTAGTTGCTCTGCAACAAATGTTTTAGATTGAGATAGAAACCATGTGAGGAGGCAAACGATGCAAGTCAGGAAAAGCTGGTTTATCTGGGCACTGGTGCTGGCCTTTTCGGTTGTATGGGCCAGGCCGCTTACCTTTGTGCTGGACACCACCCCCAACCGGGTCGACGAGGCTCAGGCCATTGCGGCCCAGCTCAAACAGATTGGGGTGGAAGTGCAGGTGCGTACCTGGCAGGCCACGGTGCTGCGCGAAGAAATCCTCAAGGGTACCCGTGCTGCCTACATGACCGACTGGGGCAGTGCCTATTTCGACCCCTTTGACCTGGCCATCCCCAAGCTCGAGACTGGCGGGCGGGGCAACTTTTCCTTTTACTCTAACCCCAACGTGGACAACCTCTTCAAGCTGGCTTCTACCACCACCCAGGAAGCGGCCCGCCTGACTGCTTACCGCACCATTCAACAGCAGGTTTTCCGCGATGCCCCCTGGATTTTTGGATACACCCTGGCCAACCTCGAGGGCATCTCGGCCAACCTCGAGGGGTATGAGGCTGCTGCTGATAACGGTATCAACCTGAGTAAGGCTAACCTGCGCGGCGGCGACACCCTCACGGTGGGTATGCGTACCAACGCCCTGGTCACCCTGGACCCCGCCATGCACCGTGACCGCGATACCGAGGCAGTTTTGCGCAACATCTTCGATGCTCTGGTGCTGCGCACCCCCGAGGGTAAGGTACAACCCCTGCTGGCGACCTCCTGGCGCAACGAAACCTCGACCCGTTTCCTAGTGACCCTGCGCCAGGGGGTTCGCTTCCACAACGGTGACCCTTTTACCGCCGACGATGTGGTTTTTACCTTCGAGCGCATCTTGAAAGAAGGGGCTGTGGGCGGCCAGACCAGCCCGCGCAAGGGCTTGTTGGGGCCCATCGAGCGGGTGGAGAAGGTTAGCGACAATCAGGTGCGCTTCGTCTACAGTGCTCCTTTCCCACCCAACCTGATCTTGCAATCACTGGTGCAGTTCCAGATCGTTCCCAAGCGCTACATCGAGCAGGGGGGCTACGCAAACTTCCTAGCCCGTCCGGTGGGCACCGGGGCCTTTAGCTTCGTACGGGCCCGGCTGGATAGTGAAATCGTGTTAGATCGCAACGAGAACTACTTCCTGGGAGCGCCGCGGCTGCGGCGGGTTATTTTCCGCATGATGCCCGAGCCTTCGACCCGGGTGGCTGCGCTCCTTTCTGGCGAGGTGCAGCTTATCCAGGCTGTTCCACCCGACCTGGTCAGCCGCCTCGAGAGCAGCCCCCAAGTGAAGGTGCTGCGCGGTGAGGGTACCCGGGCCTACCAGATCGAACTTAATCTCAAGCAGCCCCCCTTCAACGACATGCGCGTCCGCCAGGCCCTGAACTATGCCATCAACTGGGAGCCCATCCTCAAAGGGGTATACCGGGGTTATGCCCAGCGCCTCAGCACCGCCTTTCTTCCCAGCGGTTTTGGCTACGACCCCGAACTCAAGCCCTACCCCTACGACCCCAACCGGGCCCGCACCTTGCTGCGCCAGGCTGGCTACGATGTGCGCTAGCTCATCTTTCGCATGAAGCTCGTTCGGGTTTTAGAGCGTCTCCTCGCGGCCATTCCAGTGGCCCTGGGGGTGGCGCTCCTGGCCTTTTTGTTCATGCGCTTGCTGCCGGGCGACCCGGTCGAGATCATGCTGGGAGACACCCAGGCTTCCGAGGCCGAGCTAACCCGGCTGCGGGAGGAACTCGGGCTGGACAAGCCGCTCTACCTACAGTTCTGGGACTTTCTGTCGGGGCTAGCTCGAGGCGACCTGGGTACCTCCATCGTGCAGCGCAAGGACGTGGCGGAGATTATCCTCACCACCCTGCCTGCGACCATCGAACTCACCCTGGCCACCTTGCTGGTAGCCCTGCTGATTGCGGTGCCAGTGGGAATTATCAGCGCGGTACGGCAGGGCTCCTGGCTCGACCGGTTGGTGCTCTCGGGGGCTTTGCTGGGGGTGAGCATGCCAGCTTTCTGGTTTGGTCTCTTGCTCATCTTGTTCTTCGCGGTCGAGCTGCGCTGGCTGCCTACCTCGGGCCAGATAGATGCGGCCATCGACCTTACCCGCCGAACTGGCTTTCTGGTGCTGGACAGCCTGCTCGAGGCCAACTGGGCCGCCCTGGGTAGCGCCCTCAAGCACCTGCTACTCCCAGCCTTTACGCTGGGCATCGTCTTCTCGGCGGTGCTGGCGCGGGTAATCCGCTCCTCCATGGTCGAGACCCTGCGCATGGAGTACCTGACCGCTGCCCGGGCTAAGGGGGTGCCGGAATGGCAGGTGGTGCTAAAACACGCCTTCCGCAATGCCCTGATTCCCGCGGTCACGGTGGCCGGCCTCCAGCTCGGCGAGCTTCTAGGGGGCAACATGATCGTGGAAACCATCTTCTCCTGGCCGGGGGTGGGCCGCCTGGCGGTGAGCTCGATTTTTGCCCGCGATTATGTGGTGGTACAGGCCGTGGTGATGCTCTACGCCATCACTTATGTCCTGGCCAACCTGCTGGTAGATATCCTGTACACCATCCTGAACCCCAAGATCGAACTATGAAAGAGCGCCACCCTCCCACAAGGCTTTTTCCGTCTCCAGAGCGGGGCAGCAGCACAGCCCGCTCCAGCCAGGGCGGCGAGGGGGAGGCATGACCGACACCCCCTCCCTCTTGGCTGTCCCGCGCCGCTCGGCCCTGGTGGATGTGCTGGTGCGCCTGCTGCAAAACCGTACGGGGCTGGTCTCGCTGTGCATCGTCCTAGCATATGTGGGCTTGGCCCTGCTGGCCCCTTTCATTGCTCCTTACGACCCCGCCAACACCGACCTGACCGCGCGGCTGGCTCCCCCCTCGGCGGCCCACTGGTTTGGTACCGACACCATCGGGCGGGACATCCTCAGCCGCACCATCTGGGGCACCCGGGTCAGCCTGCTGGTCGGCTTGTTGACGGTGAGCATCACCACCCTAGCCGGCCTATTGCTGGGCCTGTTCGGTGGCTACTTTCGCGGCTGGTTCGACAACCTGACCGCCCGCCTAACCGAGCTGCTTCTGGCCTTTCCTTACCTGATCTTTGCCATCGGGATGATGGCCTTTCTGGGCCCCGGGTTTTGGAACCTGATCTGGGCCCTCTCCCTGAAGGGGTGGGTAGAGTTTTACCGGCTGGCCCGGGGCGAGACCCTAGCCCAGACCACCCGGGAATATGTGGAGGCCGCCCGGGCGCTGGGGCATTCCCACCTGCGCATCCTGTTTGGGGAAATCCTACCCAATATCTTCCCCTCGATTCTGGTGCTGGGTACCTTACGCATAGGCTATTTCATGGTGCTCGAGGCCTCCCTATCCTTCCTGGGGGTCGGCATCCCGCCCACCATCCCAGCCTGGGGCTCGATGATCTCCGAAGGCCGCAATGTGTTGTTTTTGGCCTGGTGGGTCAGCACCATTCCTGGGGTGGCGCTGCTGGTTCTGGTGCTGGCCATTAACCTGCTGGGTGAGGTGCTGCGCGAGGTGCTGGATCCAAGACTAAAGGAACGTTCGTGAGAGCCATACTGCGGGTAGAGGATCTGTTGGTGGAGTTTCCCACCCCCCACGGCCAGGTGCGGGCGGTGAACGGAGTTACCTTTCAGCTTGCTACGGGTGAACGGCTAGGCATTGTGGGGGAGTCCGGCAGTGGTAAATCCATGACCCTGCTCACCATCATGGGCCTGACCCCCCCGCCGGGTCGGATACGCCGGGGTGGGGTCTGGTTCAAGGAGCGGAATCTGCTCGAGGCCAGCCCCCAGGAACTCCGACGGATGCGGGGAAGGCATATCGCCATGATCTTCCAGGACCCCATGACCACCCTCAATCCGGTCTTTCGGGTGGGTGAGCAGATCCGCGAAAGCCTGCGGGTTCACCAGTACCTGGGGGAGGAACGGGTTCCGGCTTCGCGGCGTAGGGCCCTGGAAAAGCAACGGGTGTTGCGGCTGATGGCCGAGGTGGGAATCCCCGCGTCCGAGGAACGCTACGAGGCCTATCCCCACGAGTTCAGCGGGGGTATGCAGCAGCGGGCCATGATTGCCATTGCCCTCTCCTGCGACCCTGAGGTTATCCTGGCCGATGAACCCACCACCGCCCTGGACGTTACCGTCCAGGCCCAGATTATGCGCCTGCTGGACCAGATTAACCGCCGGCGGGGCACCGCCATTGTGCTGGTCACCCACGACCTGCACCTGGCCGCCGAGTTTTGCGACCGGATTCTGGTCATGTATGCCGGCCAGATTGTGGAGCAGGGCCCCACAGAGGCGGTTATCCGCCACCCCAAACACCCGTATACCCAAGGCCTTCTGGCGGCCCTGCCGGAAGTCCGGCCCGAAAAAACCCCCTTGATGCCCATCCCAGGCGAGATTGACCTGGCCCACCTGCCGCCCGGCTGCCCCTTCGCCCCACGCTGCCATCGGGCGATGGAGGCCTGTAGCACCCCGCCAGCCCTGCTCGAGGTGGAGGAAAACCACCAGGTGCGCTGTTTCCTTTACGGAGGCCTAGCATGAAACCCCTGCTCGAGCTACAGGAGGTGCACAAGCACTTTCACCTGCGGGCCAGCCTGCTGGGGCGCTGGCTGGCTGGTCAGCGCGACCGCACCGTCCACGCGGTCAACGGGGTCAGCTTGGTCGTTTACGAAGGGGAAACCCTGGGGCTGGTGGGCGAGTCGGGCAGCGGCAAGTCTACCCTGGGGCGGCTGGCTATCCGCTTGCAGGAAGCCACCCGGGGCCAGATTCGCTACAACGGTCTAGAGCTGGGAAGAGCCAGCCCAGCCCAGATGCGTCAGCTCCGCCGCGAGTTGCAAATCATCTTCCAAAACCCCTACTCCAGCCTGAATCCGCGCAAGAACGTGCGCCAGATTGTGGGCTCGGCGCTGGAAGCCCGGGGGGTGCGCGACCCCCGGCAACAGGAACTCGAGATCCGGGCCCTGCTACAGCGGGCCGGCCTGCCTGAGCGGTTCATCGAGGCCTATCCCCATCAGCTCTCGGGCGGGCAGCGCCAACGCATCAGCATACTGCGGGCCCTAGCGGTGCGCCCTTGTCTGGTGGTGGCCGACGAGCCGGTCAGCGCCCTAGATGTGTCGGTACAGGCCCAGATCTTACAGCTCCTGGAGGAGCTCAAGCGGGATTTCGGCCTCACCTACCTGTTCATCTCCCACGACCTGCGGGTGGTCTACCACATCAGCGACCGGGTAGCGGTGATGTACCTGGGCAAAATTGTGGAAGTCGGGCGCAGCCAGGAGCTCTACCACCGACCCCAGCACCCCTACACCCAGGCTTTGCTGGCCTCGATTCCCCGTCTGGAAAACCGCTACCTGGCAGGTGGGCGGCCCGTACTGGAGGGCAGCGTACCCAGTCCGCTCAATCCGCCCAAAGGTTGTCCCTTCCATCCCCGCTGCCCGGTAAAGCTAGGTCGGATTTGCGAGGAAGAGGCCCCGCCCTGGGTGGCCCTCAGCCCAAGCCACCAGGCCGCCTGCCATCTGCTGGCTTCCAGTTCATGAAGCGCTTTATCGGTATCACTGTGCACACCGGCCTCGAGCCCACGTCCTCCCAGGCCCTCGAGGTGCACTACCGCCTGACCGCCCAGTACACCCGGGCCGTGCGGGAAGCCGGGGGGGTGCCGGTGCTACTGCCCACCCATCCCGAGTATGCTGCCGAACCCCAGACTGTGCTGGAGGGTCTGGACGGGCTTTTGCTGAGTGGTGGGGGTGGGAATCGGGCCACCTACTTCGCCCAGGGGGCTCGCCCCAGCTTGCGGGAGACCAACCCCCCCCGTTACGACTACGAGGTGGCGCTCATCCGGGCCGCGCGGGCCGCTGGACTGCCGCTGCTGGGCATCTGCCGGGGTTTCCAGACCCTGGTCGAGGCCGAAGGAGGACCTCCGGTAGAACTTCTGGAACCCGGCATGGTGCAGCACGACCAAACTGAAGCGCCACATCGCCCCACCCACCCCCTGAACTGGGCCGCCGAAAGCTGGCTTGGGGCCACCCTACAGTACCCCACACAGGTCAATAGCTTTCACCGGCAGGGGGTGCGTCAGGTACCTCTTGGTTGGCAGGCGGTGGCTTGGACGGCGGACGGGGTGGTGGAAGCAATGGAATCGCAGGAGGGTCTTGGGGTGGGGGTGCAATTCCACCCCGAATGGCTGCTAGAGCAGGATCTCCGCTTCCTGGCACTATTCAGGTGGTTGGTGCGCAAAGGCGCGACATAAAGTCCTGCCTACTTGTGAATAGGCACATCGGCTTGAAGCTTCATCTTGTCGTCAAGGGTTTCTACCTGAACGGAGATATTTTCTTCGTCGGGAAAATAGCGTTTCAGCACCGCTAATAGATCTTGTTTAAGCTGCTCCACCAGGCCCGGGCTAAGCTGAGCGCGGTCGTAGGCCAGCACCAGCTTCAAGCGTTCTTTTAGGGTGTCTTTGCTTTTGCGCTGCCAGGGCCACATCACCTACCCCCAAAGAGCCGGCGCAGCGTGCCCAGAAACCCAGGGGAATCGCTCAGGGAGGCGAAGGGCACCTCCTCGCCCCGCACCCGCTGGGCAATCTCGAGGAAAGCCTTGCCCGCTGCCGAGCCGTTTTTGAGCACCAGGGGTTCGCCCTGGTTGGAGGCAATCAGCACGGCTTCGTCTTCGGGTACGATGCCGATAGGCTTGATGCCCAGAATTTCCACCACGTCCTCTACCGAGAGCATGTCACCCCGCTGCACCATCTTGGGGCGCAGGCGGTTGATGACCAGATAGTTTTCGCGGATTTCACGGGCCTCGAGCATCCCGATGATCCGGTCGGCGTCGCGCACGCTCGAGACCTCCGGGTTCACCACCACCAAAGCCCCCTCGGCTGGCGTAGCCGCAGTCTGGAAGCCTTTCTCGATGCCCGCGGGCGAGTCGATCAAAACCCGGTCGAAGCCCTCTTCTTCCAGCAAGGCCCGTACGATCTGGCGAAACTTTTCCGCATCCAGGGCCTCCTTGTCCCGGGTCTGTGAGGCCGCCAGCAAAACCAGCCCCTCGATGCGCTTGTCGCGAATGAGGGCCTGACGCAGCTTGCACTTGCCCTCGATCACGTCGATCAGGTCGTAGACCACCCGGCCCTCGAGGCCCATCACCACATCCAGGTTGCGCAACCCCACGTCCACGTCCACCACGGCCACTTTCTCGCCCAACTTGGCTAATGCTGCTCCCACATTGGCTGTAGTGGTGGTCTTCCCTACGCCACCTTTTCCCGAAGTCACCACAATTGCACGGGCCTTCACGCTAAATCCTCCTGTTGGCTTGGGCCGCTAAACACTGGGACTAGTATACGCGCAAAAAGTACAGGATGTCAGGTGCGAATCAGGAACTATGGAAGGATTGGCCCCACAGGAAACCCCATTTTACAGGGCTAGGCCAGGGGTTATCGAAGAGCTACAATCTAAAGCATGCAAGACCCCAAACCATCTTCTGGCGAAATAAAGCCAGACTGGAAGGATTTTGTTGCCCTGGTGATTGCGGCCTACTCTCTTCTGCTGCCGCCATTGCTGCTTATCTTTGGGGTGGCCGCGCTGGTGCTGGTGTTGCTGTACCTGATCTTCTGAGGAGAGTGTATGCAGGCCATGGCTGAAGCTCTTTTTGAATCGCTGCCCGAGGGCTACCAGGAACGCTTGGGCCGCCCTGGGGAGTACCCCTTTACCCGGGGGGTCTACCCTCGGATGTATACCGAGCGCCCTTGGACCATGCGCCAATACGCGGGTTTTAGCAGCGCCGAGGAGTCGAATGCTCGCTACCGCTACCTGCTCTCGCAAGGCCAGACCGGGCTTTCGGTGGCCTTCGATCTGCCCACCCAGCTAGGGCTGGACCCCGACCACCCCCTGAGTGTGGGCGAGGTGGGCAAGGTTGGGGTCTCCATCGCCAGCCTCGAGGACATGCGTACCTTGCTGGAGGGCATTCCTCTCGACCGGGTTACGACCAGCATGACCATTAACGCCCCAGCCAACATGTTGCTAGCTTTGTACCTGTTGGTGGCCGAAGCGCAGGGGGTGAGCTGGGACAAAGTGGGGGGAACCATCCAGAACGATATTCTCAAGGAGTACATTGCCCGTGGCACCTACATCTTCCCCCCCGGCCCCTCCATGCGGCTTATTACCGATGTGTTCGCCTTTTGCGCGGAAAAAGTGCCCCGCTGGAACACCATTAGCATCTCCGGCTACCATATTCGCGAAGCGGGCTCGACTGCGGCCCAGGAAATTGCCTTTACCCTAGCCAACGGCATAGCCTATGTGCGGGCAGCCATCGAGGCGGGCTTGGATGTGGATGTCTTCGCCCCGCGCCTTTCCTTTTTCTTTGCCGCTCACAACGACATTCTGGAAGAAGCCGCCAAGTTCCGTGCGGCCCGCCGTATGTGGGCCCGCATCATGCGCCACGAGTTCAAGGCCCGCGACCCTAAAAGCTGGATGTTGCGCTTCCACACCCAGACCGGCGGTTCCACCCTCACCGCCCAGGAGCCCCTCAACAACGTGGTGCGCACGGCCTACCAGGCCCTGGCCGCGGTGCTGGGCGGCACCCAGAGCCTGCACACCAACGCCTACGACGAGGCCCTGGGCCTCCCCACCGAGAAAAGCGCCCTGTTGGCCCTGCGTACCCAGCAGATTCTGGCCTATGAGTCGGGCATCACCCAGGCCATCGACCCTCTGGGGGGCAGTTTCTATGTGGAACACCTGACCGATAAGCTCGAGGCCGAGGCGCAGGATTATCTGGATCAGATTGCCAAGCTGGGCGGCGCGGTAGCCGCGGTGGAAGCTGGCTTTTTCCAGAAAGCGATCGAGGAATCGGCCTGGGAGTTCCAGCGCCAGGTGGAAAGCGGCAAGCGGATTATCGTGGGGGTCAACCGCTTCAACAACCCGCACTCCCCCCTCAACGAACCAACCCCCGTTCAGCGCATCAGCGACGAGCTGGCCCAACGGCGCAAAGCCCAGATTCAGGCCTTCCGGGCCAAGCGGGATGGGCAGTCGGTGCAAAACGCCCTCGAGGCCCTGCGTCAGGCTGCCAGGGGCCGGGAGAACTTGATGCCCTATATCCTGGAAAGCTTCCGCCGCCTGGCCACCCTGGGGGAGATCTGCGGCGTGCTGCGGGAGGAATGGGGGGAGTACCAGCCCTCGTACTGAGCCGAGACGAAGCCCGGTTTAATCCAGAACACACCCACTGCGGGCGGCCTCGAGGTCTCATGAGTGCATGACCGGAGCCATAGGTGGAAAGCTAGGGGGCTTGGCTGTCCTGGCGCTTTTGCTGCTAGCTGGGGGTTGGCTCTATCCGCTCCTTCGCGCCGAGAATCCCGTGCCTTACCGAAGCTATACCGCTACTGGGCAGATCACAGGCCTAAAAACCCTCGGCTCCAAAGGCTGTTGGGTAGAAATCCGGCTGCACCAGTGGGTCAGCCTGAGCGACGGCTTTACCCTGGCAGAGATGCCCCAGCGGGGCCAGGTCTAAACGCTTTGGGCCAACCCCGAGCAGTGTGTGGCCCTCGAGGTGGCCCTAGCCTCAGGGGATCAGCAAAACCCGGGTCACATCTACTACCAAGCTCAACAGCTTTCCTCAGGAGAATGGCGCATGGCGCAAACCCCCAGGCCTCTCCTGGGTTGTGGTGGGCTCTAGCCCCTTCTAGTCCCTGGCCCTAGGGTCTAGCACGTCGCGCAGCGCATCGCCCAGCAGGTTGAAAGCCAGTACGGTAAGCAAAATGCCCATGGCCGGCGCAGTAGGCGCCCATATGGCCTCGGCGATGTAGCTACGGGTTTCGGAGACCATGGCCCCCCACTCGGGGGTGGGGGGTTGGGCCCCAAAGCCAATGAAGGACAACCCCGCCGCAGTCAGGATGGCTCCGCCCACGTCGAAGCTGGCCTGGACAAAAATGGGCGTAAGGGTGTTGGGCAACAGGTGGCGCAGCATAAGCCGGGTCCTCGAGGCCCCCAAAGCCCGGGCCGCCTCCACAAACTCCCGCTCGCGCAAAGCCAGCACGTTGGCCCGCACCAGCCGTGCGTAGATGGGCCAGCTCACCAGGGCCACAGCAATAATGGTGTTGTTGAGGTTGGGCCCTAGCGCCGCTGCAATGGCCATAGCCAGAATCAGCGAGGGAAAGGCGAAAAAGATGTCAGTCAGGCGCATCAGCAGGTTATCCCAGGCCCCCCCCAGGGTACCCGCCAGCAGGCCGACTGTCACCCCCAGCAACACCGCCAACAAGACCACCCCAAACCCCACCCGCAGCGAGATACCCGCTCCATGGGCCACCCGGGCCCACACATCCCGGCCAAGCTGGTCGGTGCCCAGCCAGTGCTCTGCTGAAGGGGGGTGGAGGCGTTGGGCGATGTTTTGCTGGATGGGGTCTGGGGCGATAACCGGGGCCAGGATGGCTACCGCCATCAACAGAAGCAGTAGACCTAGGCCCAAAAGCCCACCAGGGTTTCGCATGAAGCGCCTAAGTGGGCGTAGGGAGGGGTTTTTGATTGCAGGGGACATAGTTTAGGCGTAGCGAATCCTCGGGTCGAGGAAGGCATAAAGCAGGTCCACCATCAGGTTGATAAGGGCATAGACCAGACCCACCAGCAGGGTTACCCCCATCACCGCGGGAAAGTCCAGACTGGTGGCCGACTGGGTTACGTAGCGCCCGATGCCTGGCCAGCTAAAGATGGTCTCGGTGAGCACCGCTCCGGAGAGCAGTCCTCCTAGCAGGCTGCCTAGGAGGGTTAGGATGGGCAGGGAGGCATTCTTTAGGGCATGGCGGAAGACCACCGCTCGAGGCCCCACTCCTTTGGCTCGGGCAGTGCGGATATAGTCTTGCGAGAGCACCTCGAGCATGGTGGCCCGGGTCATGCGGGCCAGCACCGCTGCCGAGAAGGAGCCCAAGACAAAAGCCGGCAGAACTAGGTGACGCAGGGAGTCTACGAAAACCGACCAGTCGCGGGCCAGCAGGGCATCGAGCCCCACCAAGCCCGTTACCCGCGGGGGGGGAAAGGTAAACCCGTCCAGCCGCCCCTGCACCGGCAGCAGGTCGAGCTGGCGGGCCAGCACATACTGCAGCAACACCGCCAGGAAAAAGACCGGCGTGGCTCCGCCAATCAAGGCCAGCACGCGCACCGCCACATCGGTGGCCCTGTTTTGTTGGAGAGCGGCCAGAATGCCTGCGGGCACACCCAGCAACAGGGTGACTAGAAAGGCGGCTACGGAAAGCTCGAGGGTGGCTGGAAAAAACTCCTTCAAGTCTTCGGCCACGGCCCGTTGGGTGCGCAGGGAGTTGCCCAGATCGCCTGAAAGCAAGCGGCCCATGTAGATGAGGTACTGCTGCCAGATGGGCTTATCCAGGCCGTAGCGCTCGCGGAATTCCCGGATTTGTTCTTCTCGGGCATTATCGCCCAAAGCGGCAATCGCCGGGTCAATCGGGATCACATTGGCGATAAAGAAAGTGGCAAACGTGACCCCCCAAACAACAAAAACCACGAAGAACAAGCGACGGATCAGGTAGGCAAACATAAAGCGCTAAAAGGAAACGGGGCCTCGAGGTCGGCAAAGCACCCATACACAACGGTTTCGCACAAAATCCGTCCTCCCAAGCCGCTGGCACAACGGAGCCATTGGGATAGCCGGCAAGCGCAGGCAAAAGGCACCCGCCGGCCATCCCTGACTCAACCGCTTTTACGGCAGTTTGCTGATGTTCTCGAAGCGCACCTGGCCCTGGGCATTGCGCACGTAGCCTTCCACCTTGGCCGAGAGGCCCAGCGGCACAGCGGGCTGGTAGAGCACCGCGTAGGGGCCATTCTTCAGCACGTAGTCAGTCAGAAGCCGGTAAAGGGCAACCCGCTTGGTGGGGTCGGTTTCCAGTGCAGCCTGGTTGGCCAGGCGGGCTGCGGTGGGGTCGTTCCAGGAGTTGCGCCAAGCAATGCTGCGGGCGGCAAAGTCGGCCCAGGGGGTGGCGTTGCCGTCGGGGTCGGGGAAGTCGGGGCTCCAACCCACCAGTACCATCTGGTGGTTCTGGGCCCGGTAGGTACGAAGCACTTCGGCGTTGGCGATTGCCTTCACGTTGGCCTTAAAGCCCCCCTTGGCCAGGTCGGCCTGCACCTTGGCGGCAATATCGGCACAGGGAATGCCACCGCCGCAGATACCGGTGCTCACCAGGAGCTCGAACTCGAGGCCGTTGGGGTAGCCCGCCTGGGCCAGCAGGCGGCGGGCTCGAGCCGGGTCGAAGTTGTAGGGCGTGCGGGGGTCATAGCCCAGCAGTCCCTTGGGGATGATGGTTTGAATCTTGGTGCCGTTGCCCTGCACCAGCCCATTCACCAGCTCGTCCTGGTTGATGCTGTAGCGAACCGCCTCGCGCACCAGTTTGTTGGCGAAGGGGCTTCCCTCCTTGACGTTCATGCCCAGGTAGTTGAGCCGCAGGCTGTCGGCCTTGAGGGTACGGAAGCGCGGGTTGCCGGCCAGCGCCCGCAAAGCCTCGGGGGTCAGACCTTCGGCAATGTCGATCTCCCCGGACTCGAGGGCCGTGCGCAAAACCGCAGGCTCCTTAATCTCGCGCAGGATAACCCTCTGTAGCTTGGGCTTGATGCGGGCATTGGGGTTGGCTTCCAGCAACACCTGCGAGCCCCGATCCCAGCGCACCAGGCGGAAAGGCCCCGAGCCGGCCGAGTTGTTGGTGAGCCACTCCCGGCCATAGTCGTTGCCCTTAGCGTTTTTCTGCACCGTCTCGGAGTCTACAATGCCGCCAATGTTGAAGGTCAGAATCGAAAGGAAGGAGCCCGGAGAAGCGGTCTTGGGAATGCTGACCACCACCGTGTAGTTGTCCACCGCCCGGGTGGCCCCTGGCTTGAGCTGGGCAATCTCGGTGAAGAGGAAGGAGCCCGGCCCCTTTAAAGCCAAAGCCCGCTCAAAGGTGTAGACCACGTCCTTGGCGGTTACCTCGTTGCCGCTGGAGAACTTGCTGCCCCGGCGCAAACGGAAGGTGATCTCCCAGGTATCCCTGCCTCGCTCCACCTTCCAGCTCTCGGCCAGCCCCGGCTTCAGGGTGGAGAGGTCGGTTCCTTCATACTTGACCAGAGTTTCGTAGAGATTGTCGGTCACCAGGCCCCCGGAGAACTCGTAGGAGATCTGGGGATCCATGGTGATCAGATCCGACCAGTCCCCGCCGTATATCAGGGTCTGGGTGCGGTCTTGGGCCATGGCAACGCCCAAAACCAGGGCTAAAAAAACTCCAACGCCTCTTAGAAAAGACATAAAACCTCCTTCCGATACGCTGCCAACAATACCGACTGAGGACGCCACAGGTCAAGACAAAGCCCTGACCTAAGGACATACACTAAGGCCATGCCCTGGGTTATCCTGAGCACCTTTGCCTGGCTGGGCCTGACCGCATTTGGCGGCCCTGCCGCTCACTTTGCCCTCTTCCAGCGCTTGCTGGTTGGCGAAGGTAAGTGGGTGAGCAAAGAGCAGTACCTGAAGATGCTGGCGGCGGTGAACCTGATTCCCGGCCCCAACTCCACCGAAACCGCGATGCTGTTGGGCTACGCCAGGGGTGGGCGCTGGGGCTTGCTGCTGGCTGGGTTGGGCTTCATTGTGCCTGCGGCGCTGGTCACCCTGGCGCTGGTAGCCTTGTACCAGGAGACCGCCTCGCTTCCCCTGGTGCAAGGCGCGTTTATGGGGCTTAAGCTGGCCGTGGTGGCCCTGGTTGCTCAGGCCCTGGGGGATTTGCTGCCGCGTCCACACCAAAACCCCCTGACCTGGGTGCTGGCCCTGGCAGGGTTTGGGCTGGCCGGGCTGGGCCTGGTGGAATGGGCGGTGGTGCTGCTGGTGGGCTTACTGGTCATGCTGGGTAAGGCCACCAGGTTCCTGAGCCTCGAGCCCCTCAGCCTATTCTGGTTCTTTTTGCTGGTAGGCTCAACTTTGTTTGGCTCGGGGTATGTGTTGATTGGCTTAATGCAGGAGATGGTCCGCCGGGATTGGCTTAGCCCCAGTGAACTCTTAAACGCCCTGGCCCTGGGCCAGATCACACCGGGCCCCCTCCTGACCACCGCCACAGCCGCCGGCTACCTGGCCGCGGGTATTCCCGGAGCAACCCTCGCAACCCTGGGCATTTTTCTGCCGTCGTTCGGGTTTACCTTTCTGGTGGCTGGCCTCCTGCATCGCCTGGAGGGGCATCCCCTGGCCGATGCTTTTCTGAGGGGGGCTTCCGGAGCGGCACTGGGCCTCATCGCCTGGGCGCTATGGCTGCTGGGGCGTGAAACCCTGGTGGGGTGGGCCGAAGCGCTCCTTACCCTGCTGGCCCTGGGGCTCCTGCTAAGCAAGTTCCCACCCCTTCCCCTGCTGGGCTTATTCGCCCTGGGGGGTGCGCTCTGGCGCACCTGGACTGGGTGGGCGGGCTCGGTTTTTTGAGCACAGGCCAGAGCCGGTGGTCGCGGCTGTCACCATGAAACCTTCGGGGTTATTCCCCTGGCCGAGGGCCAGTTCGCACAGTCGTTTGACTTTTAGGGATTGCTGGGCACTTTCCAAACACCCTGACGACCAAACAAAGTCCGGGGTCAAAGCCCCGGATTTTGCTCTGGTGGAGCCGAGGGGATTCGAACCCCCGACCTCTTGAGTGCGATTCAAGCGCGCTCCCAGCTGCGCCACGGCCCCAGGCCTTAGATAGTGTAGCCGGGGGCGGCACCCATGTCTAGCCTTCCTTCACCCGAACCTCAATGCGGCCCTTGTGCTCCCGCACCTCCAGTTTGGCCTTGGCCCGGCCCCGGCGGTACTCTGCCTGGTAGCGGCCATCCTTCACCTGGTACTTGACCCTTGTCCAACCCCGGGCCACCAGGTCGCGGTGGTGGTGAGCATACACCTCGGCCACCCGGCTGCTGCGGTACACCACCAGAACCCCCTGGGGTTCGGGCACCCGCTCCAGCACCACCACCCCTGGCACCAGCCCGATGCGCACCTCCGCCCCCACCACCAGGGTGGGTGGGGGAGGGGTTTCCACCGTGACGCGAATCTGGGCTAGGGCTACCGAAGCCAACACCAACAGCGCAAGCCATCTCTTCATGCTTTTTACCGTACCGGCTTCCTGTCCAATACGCATGTGAGGAAGCTTAAGAGCAGCCTTAACTGCTAAAATAACTCCCAATGAACGATATCTGGGAGATGCTCGGCGAGCCCTTCCCCCCTGAGGAGCTGCAATGGCGGGTGGAGGCGCTTTCTAAGGATAAGAAGCGGGCTTTGGTGGTGCCCTATGTGGATGCTCGAGCGGTTTTGGATCGCCTCGATGAGGTGGTGGGCACCCACGGTTGGCAGGACAGTTACGAGGTGCTCTATGCCCACGAGGGCAACTTCGCGGTCAAGTGCCGGCTAACGGTAATGGACGTGACCAAAGAGGATGTGGGTGAGGGAGATAGCCTAAAGGCAGCTTTTTCCGATGCCCTCAAGCGGGCTGCAGTTAAGTTTGGTATTGGCCGCTTTTTGTACCGCTTGGACAAGCAGTGGGTGAACCACGACCCCGAGACGGGCCGGTTCGAACGGCCAGAGCTAAGCCTCGAGGCTACCCCTTCCCTGCGCGAACCTGGCCGCAGGGAAAGCCCGTCCCCTGCCGAGGGCAAACCCGAACCCCAAGAGCTGATCGACCGCTTGCTCGAGCGCCTCAAGGAGGCCGGGTTGGGCAAACAGGCCGCCCAGGTTGTGATGAAGTACGGGGGGTATGGCAAAAACCCCGACGAAACCCGTAAACTCTACGGCGAGCTGCGGGCTTTGCTAAAGGGGCAGGCCTCGTGAGCCGAGGGCACTTGTGATCAAAGTCATTGCCATTGGTGACCTGCACGCCGAGTTCGCCAAGCTGTGGCGGGCCTTGAAGAATTCCTACGCGGTAGGGGAGGACTGGTTGCCTTCCGACCCATTGCAGCGGGGTATCTACCGGGTTGTGCTGATGGGCGACCTGGTGCACCCTAAGCTTCTGGCCGATTACCGCCGCCTGACCGGTCTGGAAGACTACGACCCCGATAACCCCGACCACCTGCGCACGGCAGCACGAGCCCAAATACGCGAACTCATGCGCATCAAGCGCTTTCAGGAAGCTGCTCCCGAGCACATCACCATTCTGCTGGGCAACCACGATCATGCCGTTCTGACTGGGGAAATGGTCCTAGGGAATGCCCACCTCGAGCACAAGGAGTTCCACCCCGAGTTAGGCGGCGTGGAGCTGCCGGAGGAGCTGAAGAACTGGTTCCGCAGCTTTCCCACTGAGCTCAATCTCTACGGGGTCAACTTCGCCCACGTGGGGCCGGTGCCCTGGCTGCAGACCTACGATGAGCTGTTTTACAGCGGGCGGGAGGCCAAGGAGTGGTGGTTTCACAATGCGGATTATGTGGAACGCATGGGCTACCGCTTCGGGGTGTATGGCCATACCGTGATGAAAAACGGCATCCTGGTCAAGGATAAGCTGGCGCTGATCGATGCTTTGGATCAAAACCAGTACCTCGAGCTCATCCTGGACGAGGACAAGCTGGAGTGGGAAATCGTGGAAATCCCGCCAGTGGGTACCGGTCTTTAGTCTGTGAAACTCACCTCCATCGCTACCGTGCGCGATCTCCTGCAGCGCTACGGCCTTAGAGCCGACAAGCGCTTCGGGCAGAACTTTCTGGTAGAACAGGGCTACCTGGAGAAAATCGTGCAGACAGTGGGTTTCTCCCCTGGCGAAACGGTCTACGAGGTGGGACCCGGTCTGGGCACCCTCACCCAGGCCCTAGCCCGGGCCGGAGCGCGGGTCATCAGCATAGAGATGGACCGTCGCCTAGCCCCTCTTTATGCCGAGACCCTGGCTGGACTCGAGGTGGAGGTTCTCTGGGGTGATGCCCTGGCTTTTGATTGGCATCAGGTGCCCCCTCAGAGCCTTTTTGCCGGCAACCTGCCCTACAACATTGCCACCCCTCTCATTACCCGCCTGCTCCTATCGGGGCGCTTCCGCCGCATTGTGGTTTTGGTGCAAAAAGAGGTAGCCCTGCGCATGACCGCTTCACCCGGCAGCCCGGCCTACGGTTTACTTTCCCTGCGGGTGCGGTACCACGCCCAAGTCCGCCGGGTGCTGGACCTGCCGCCAGGGGCCTTTTTTCCCCCGCCGAAGGTCACCAGCTCGCTGGTCTGCCTGACTCCCAACCAAAAGCCCGAACATCCCGCGCTCTTCCGCCTGATTGAAGCGGCCTTTGCCCAGCGGCGCAAAACCTTGCGTAACGCCCTCGAGGCGGCTGGCTACGACCCCGCACGGGTAGCCCAGGCTTTGGAGGCTTTGGGCCTTGCGCCTTCGGTACGGGGCGAGGCCCTGAGTCTAGCCCAATTTGAACAACTCCTCACAAAAATGGGCTAAACTTTGTTGGCGACTTCTCATAAGGTTGGGGTAGGCTACTACCCAACCCGCAGGGCAAGCGGTTAAACTGTGACCAATCCTGCAAGCAGGTAGCGGAGGCTGGGAGGCCTGGATGCGGTTCTTTGTGGTAGGGGATGTATCGGTTGACCTGATCTATTTTCTCGAGCGAATCCCGGAGCCAGGGGAGGAGGTTCCGGCCCAGCGGGCCCTGATGAAGCCCGGTGGAGCGGGGGGCACCCTGGCTGCCCACCTAGCCAGCTTGGGTAACAAGGTTTACCTGGCCAGCCGGGTGGGCGATGACCCCTTCCGCAGCGTGGCGTTGTCGCAGGTGGAGCGGGTGGGGGTCGACCTCAAATATTTACAAACCGATCCCGAACAGACTACCTCGTCCATCCTTATCCTGCTGGTGCCGGGCGGCGAACGGGCCATGATCTCTGCCGGAGGGGCCAGCCGCTACCTGGATGCTGCCGAGTTTAAGGCCCGCATGCTCGATGCGATCGACGGGGTCGTCATCTCGGCCTATGCTTTTGTGGGGGGCCCTCAGCGGCAGTACGCCATCCATGTACTGGACGCAGCCCGAAAGCGTGAGCTGCCCATTTTCGTTGATCTGGGAACCGGAGCGGTTCGAGCTGCGGGCAAGGAACTTCTGAGCATCCTGCGGGGGGTTCCGTATCTGCTGATGAACCAGGTAGAGCTGCTGGTCCTGACGGGGGCCTCCTCCATTAGCGACGGAGTGAGCACCCTCAGGGGCTGGGGCCTCGAGACCGTCATCGTTAAGGTGGGGGCTTTAGGCTCCATTGTGGTGACCCCTTCCCGCCAAGAACTCATCGAGCCCTACCCGTTGGAGGAGGTGGTGGACACCACCGGTTCGGGGGATGCCTTCACCGCGGCGTTCGCCCATGCCATCCTGCAAGGCAAAGATCCCTTCACCGCGGCCCGTCTGGGCAACCTAGCCGGTTCTTTGGCGGCCACTGCGGTGGGGGGGCAGGGGCGGCTGATTACCGAAGAGGATTTGCTCCAGGCCCGCTAGCTAAAGGGTGCGGAAGTGGGCCCGGATAGCCTCGAGCAAGGCCAGCCCCGCTGCCCCGCTTTTCTCCGGGTGGAACTGCGGCGCGACCAGATTTTCCCGGGCGTAAAGGGCGGTAAAGCGGGTGCCCTCGTACTCGGCTAGGCCGAGACTGCCCTCACCCACAGGGGCGTAGTAGGAGTGGACGAAGTAGAAGTAGCGGCCCGAAAGATGGGCAAACAAAGCCGGGTATTCCACCGTATTCCAGCCCATCTGGGGAACCCGGCGGGCCTGGAAGCGCACCAGGCAGCCTGGGGCCAGCCCCAACCCGGCCACGCCGGGGGCTTCTTCCGAACCGGCAAAGAGAATCTGCATGCCCACGCAGATGCCCAGAAAAGGCTTTCCCAAAGCGATGTGCTGACGTACCCCTTCCTCGAAGCCCGAGGACTGAAACGAGCGCATAACCTGGCCAAAGTGGCCCTGGCCGGGTAGCACCAGTAGGTCGTGGCGGGCCACCTCCCCTGGGTCGGCGGAAACCTTTACCGCATAGCCGGTAGCCTGCAGGGCCTTGGCCGCGCTATGCAGGTTGCCCGAGCCGTAGTCGATGAGCAGGGTTTTCACAACAGCTCCTTGGTGCTGGGGAGCTCATCGCGGGTCAGGCGGGTGGCCTGGTAAAGGGCTCGGGCCAGGGCCTTGAAGCTAGCCTCGAGGACGTGGTGGGCTTCCCGCCCCGCCAGCAGGCGCAGGTGCAGGGTAAGACCCGCATGATTGCACAGCCCCCGCAGAAACTCCCGCAGGTGATAGGCGTTAAGTCCTCCTGCGCTGCCCACGATGGGTAGCTCCTCCGGGACGAACGCTAGGTGAGGCCGGCCCGAGATATCCAGCACCGCCTGCACCAGGGTCTCGTCCATCGGCACGGTGGCCTCACCGTAGCGCTCGAGGCCTTTGCCGTCCCCTACCACCTGGCGTAAGGCCATCCCCAACACGATGCCCACATCCTCCACCAGGTGGTGCACGTCCACCCTTAGGTCTCCCTGGGCTTCCACCGCCAAGCCCAGCCGCCCGTGCCGCTGCAAGGCCAGCAGCAGGTGATCCAGGAAGCCCAGCCCGGTGCGGATAACCCCTTCCACGGGGCCATCCAGGTCTAAGCGTAGGCGAATCTGGGTTTCAGCGGTGTGGCGCTCTACAGTGGCGCTACGCATGGGATACCTCGGCTAGGGCAAAGGCGGCTTGCAAAAAACGCCGGTTTTCCTCTGGAGTGCCTACCGAGACCCGAATACAGCCCTCCAGACCGGGGTAGCGATCCTGTCGCCGCACCAAAATGCCCTGACGCAAGAGCCCTTGATAAGCGGCCTCGGCATCTGGGGTGCGCAGCAAAATAAAGTTGGTCTGGCTGGGGTAGGCCTGCCAGGTAGGGTGGGTTTGCAGGGCGCGCAGGAGCTTTTCCCGCTCGGTTACCAAGGTCTGCACGATGCTTTGCACATACGTGGGCGATTCCAACACCGTTAGCAGAACCTGGGCGGTGTGCGCGGGCAGGCCGAAAGGGGGTACAAAGTTTTGCACTACCTGGCAAACCTCGGGGGCGGCCAATAGGTACCCAGCCCGAATTCCTCCCAGACCCCAGGCCTTGGAAAAGGTGCGCAAAAGGGCCACGTGGGGGTTGGTTCGGGCCAGCGGCAGGTAGTCACTTCCGGCAAACTGGTGATAGGCCTCGTCGAGCACCAAGAGCCAGCCAGTCTGGGCCGCTTTTTCGGCTAGGTGCCGAATCTCCTCTTCGGCGAAGAGCCGGGCTGTGGGGGCGTGGGGGTTGGGCAAAAACAGCACCCCCGGGCCAGCCTCGAGGGCCTCGAGCAAAGCCTCTAGTGGCAGGGCAAAGTCGGCCCCTAGGGGAATCGCCCGGTAGGGTGTGGCCGCTACACGGGCGGAAAAGGCATAATGGGGGAAAGAGGGTGCGGTGTCCAGCACCTGCTCTGCGGCTTGGGCCAGAATTTGGATGAGCAGGTTGGAACCTGGGGCCACCACCAGCCCTTCTGCGGGCCAGTCCAAAAAGGCCGCCAGCCGCTGACGCACCTCCTCGGCGTGCAAGTCGGGGTAGCGGTTGAAGTTCAGCTCTTGCAGGCGCTGCAAAACCCGCTTTTTGAGCTCGAGGGGCAGGTCGTAGGGGCTTTCGTTTTGGTCGAGCTTGATGGGTGCTTCGCTTTTTTGATAGGGGTAGCTAGGCAGTTCTTGAAGATGGGGCTTAAAGGCCTTCACCCCCCGATTGTCGAGACTAAGAGGGGTGGACGTCAAGGGTTGGCTAAAAATCGCGTACTTGACAACGGGGCCTCTATTTGCATAGATTTGGCTCCGAGTTGCACCACTCAAGTTCAGCTCGAATGCTTCTGAGAAATTGCCAGGCAACCCAGTAGGTATGGAGGCTTGTTATGCTAGAAGGATTCAAGAAATTTATCATGCGGGGAAACGTAATCGACCTAGCTGTAGGGGTGATTATTGGTGGGGCTTTCGGAGCCATTGTGAACTCGTTGGTGGCCGATATTCTGACCCCCCTTATTGGCTTGATATTCGGCAGCCCCGACTTTTCCGCTCTCAAGCTAGGCCCCTTGAACATCGGTAAGTTCATCAATGCCTTGGTGAGCTTTTTGATGATTGCCTTCGCCCTGTATTTCTTCGTGGTGACACCGATGAACAAGCTACAGGAAATGAGCAAGAAGCCCGAAGCCCCTGCCGCCCCAGCGGGCCCGCCAGAAGAAATTGTCCTGCTTCGTGAAATCCGCGATGCCCTGAAGAAGTGATTAGGTGACTTGCCCCACGGCTAAAGCTGGGGGCTTGCGCGGTTTATTCGCTCAGGCCCGTTGGTGGCTTGAGGATTTCCCTTGCAGTTTAGAGCTACCGTATGCTTGGTGGCTTCGTTTGGGTACGGGAATTGCCTCGAGGGGATCAGAAGGGTTTGGTGTAGGCACTGCTCTCGAGGAGCGGGGGGGTTCTTACACCGTTGGGGTATAAACCAGGGTAGGCGTTGAACTAGCCGGAGGTGGGGAAGCGTAGAATAGGGGTCTACTTCCTGGGGTGTGCCTATGGATGCCCAGACCGCCCAAGCCATTGAGCTAATCCGCGCCCGGATGCCTCTAAAGGAGCTGGTGGGGCGGTATGTGGCGCTTAGGCCTAGCGGCAGGGGTACTTGGAAGGGCCTATGCCCGTTTCACCAGGAGAAAACCCCCTCCTTTCACGTTGACGAGGCCAAGGGGTTGTACTACTGCTTCGGTTGCAAGGCGGGGGGGGATCTCTTCACCTTTCTGGGAAAAATCGAGGGCCTGGAGTTCGACGAGGTGCTCCAGCGGCTAGCTCAGGAGACCGGAGTTGAACTACCGCAGCAGCGGGGCCGGAGCCCAGCCCGCCGGGAGTCGTTGCAGGTCCTCGAGCTGGCCCAGGCCTACTTTCGGGACAACTTAGGGGGGGAGGCCTTGGGCTACCTGCAGCGGCGCGGCCTAAATTCAGCCTCCATCGAGCAGTTTGGCTTGGGCTACGCTCCAGAAAGCTGGGATGGCCTGCTCCAGTACCTGCACCGCCGTGGGGTAAGCCCCCAGGAGGGGGTTCAGGCCGGGGTGTTGGTGGAGCGGGAGGGGCGCTTTTTCGACCGCTTCCGCCACCGCATTACCTTTCCCATCCAAGACCCGCTGGGCCGTATCGTAGCCTTCACCGCTCGAGCTTTGGGCGGTCAGCAGCCTAAGTACCTCAACTCCCCCGAAACCGCTTTGTTCAAAAAGAGTCTGCTGCTGTATGGCTATCCTCAGGCCCGCGCCCAGATTCGCGCCAAGCAGCGGGCGGTGGTGGTAGAGGGGTTGTTCGATGTGATTGCCCTGCACCAGCTAGGCTTTAGTGAGACGGTGGGGGTGCTGGGTTCCTCGCTGTCCTCGGAACAGGCCCACCTGCTCAAGCGGGCGGAGGCCGTCGAACTCTACCTGGCCTTCGACGCCGACGAGGCCGGGCGCAAGGCCACCTTGCAGAGTCTAAACCTAGAGATTGCCCGCCGGTTCTTGGTATACGCGGTCTTGCTCGAGGAGGGGCGCGACCCCGGCGATCTGCTGTTGTTGCCCGATGGCCGGGAGCGCTTCGAGACGGCCTTAGCTACGGCTTTGTCCGAAGTGGAGTACCGCTTCGAGAGGGCTGCCCAAGGACTAGACCTGAGGCGTCCGGAGCACAAGCAGCGCGTCCTCGAGGCCCTGCGCCCCCGACTGGTCTCCAGCGAACCTTTTGACCGGGTGGTGGAGGCGCTGAAGACCAAGGTCATCAGTGCCCTGGCCATCCCGCCCCGGGCGCTGGAAGACTACCTGGCCAAAGACCGTGCCTCCCAGGGAAGAAAACGTTCCGACCCCTCGGCCCACATTGGCCTAAGCCGCCCAGACCTCACCGAGAAAAGGCTGCTGCGCGAGCTGGATGTGATAGCCCTGTTGTACGCGGTGCCCGAGGAGGAGTTTGTGCAGTGGGCGCTGTATGTGGAGGACCACACCTGGCCCCCCGAGGGCAGCTTGCTGGCTGAGTTTATGCAGCTGGCCCATAAGGCCCAGGGCAAAAGCCGTATCCTCAGGCAGTTTGAACAGCGGGGGGAGGGGGCTCGGCTTATCGACGCCCTGATGAAAAGCCCCAGCTTTGAGCGGGCCCAGCTCGAGGCCCACCTGAACGTGGCCATGGCCCGGGTACGCGAGGTCTACTACGAGATGCGCCTGGATAAGCTCAAAACCCAGCTCAAAGCCAGCGCCGACCTGGAGGAGATTCGCAGCCTGACCAAAGAGATTCAGGAGGTGCTCCAGGCCATCGAGGCCGAGCGACGGGTCTACCGGCGGGGTTAGCGCGCGGTCCAGCCTAGGTCGATGAGCTGGGCCGAGCCGGTGATGGCGCTGGCCTTGTCCGAGGCCAGGAAAAGGGCCAGCTCGGCCACCTCCTCTGGCTCGATCAGGCGTTTGATGGCTGCGGGGGCCAGCATGACCTTCTCGATAACCTCCTCCTCGCGGATGCCCAGGGTGCGAGCCTGATCGGCAATCTGGGCCTCCACGATGCCGGTCTTGACGTAGGCTGGGCAGATGGCGTTGCAGGTGATGCCGTACTCGGCGGCCTCGAGGGCCACGGTCTTGGTCAGCCCCAGAAGACCGTGCTTGGCCGAGATGTAGGCCGACTTGTAGGGGCTGGCCACCAGGCCGTGTAGCGAGGCGATGTTGAGGATGCGCCCCCAGCGGCGAGCTTTCATGCTGGGCAGGGTGTATTTGATGAGCTGAAAAGGGGCGGTGAGGAGCACCTGTAGCATCAGGTTCCAGGTCTCCTCAGGGAACTCTTCCACCGGGTGAATGCGTTGCAGGCCAGCGTTGTTGACCAGGATGTCTATGGGGCCGTGCTCGAGGGCCTGCTGGGCTAGGGTCCGCACTTCCTCTTGGCGGGAAAGGTCTGCCCGCAAAAAGACCCCACCTAGGCTCTGGGCCACCTCGGCCCCGGTTTCGGCCCGGTCGTTGAGGAGGAGGCGGGCTCCTTCCCGGGCAAAGACCGTCGCGATGGCCTTGCCAATGCCGCTGGCCGCACCCGTGATGAGGGCTGTCTTACCTTGTAGTAGCATGGCTTTATTATCCGCAAAGCCTCCTAGCCCTCACAGGGCCAGGTAGGCTTTCTGCACCGCTTGGTTTTGGATCAGCTCCTTGGCCTGGCCTTGCAGTACCACCCGGCCATGCTCCACCACGTAGCCCCGGTTGGCCACCTCGAGGCTCAGGGCCACGTTTTGCTCGACCAGCAGCACCCCCACCCCTTCAGCCCGCACCTGGGCCAAGGTGGCGAGCACTTCCTCGGCCAGGCGGGGAGAGAGGCCCAGGCTGGGCTCATCTACCATCAGGATGCGGGGCCGGCCCATCAGGGCCCGGCCAATGGCCAGCATCTGCTGCTCGCCTCCAGAAAGGGTACCCGCCAGTTGTCGGCGGCGTTCGGCCAGGCGGGGGAAGAGCTGATAGACCCGCTCTAGCCCTTCGGCCCGGCTCTCCCAGGCTAGGAAGGCCGCGCCCAGTAGCAGGTTTTCCTCTACGCTCATCAAGGGAAAAAGCTGGCGCCCCTCGGGCACATGCCCCAGCCCCAGGCGGGCCCGCCGGGCGGCAGACAGGCCCAGCAGGCTCTGCCCGTCTAAGGCGATGTGGCCCGCCCAGGGCTTGATCAGGCCGGAAAGAACCCGCAAAGCGGTGGTCTTGCCCGCGCCATTAGCCCCCAGAAGAGCCACCAGCTCACCTTCGGTCACCTCGAGGGTGAGGCCAAACAACACCTGGGCTTTGCCATATCCTGCGGTGAGTTGGTCAACCGTAAGCTTCACGCGCTCCTCCCCAGATAGGCCTGGCGCACCTTGGGGTGGGCGGCCACCTCCGCGTAGGGGCCCTGGGCGATTACCTGGCCGTAGTCCATCACCACCACCCGGTCGGCTAAGGCCCGCACCACCGGCATCAGGTGTTCGATGAACAGCACTGTTACCCCGCTGGCCCGGATGCGCTGAACCAGGGCCACCGCCTCCAGGGCCTCGGCGGGGCGTAGACCGGCCATCACCTCGTCTAAAAGCAGCAACTTGGGCTGGGTAGCCAGAGCCCGGGCCAGCTCCAGGCGTTTGTCCTCCAAGAGGGTTAGTTCGCCCGCCTCGGTGTCGGCCTTGGGGGCCAGGCCGGTCAGCTCGAGCACCTGCTCTACCACCTGGTAAGCGGTTCGTACAGGGGTGCCCGGCTTGCCATAAAGGGCTCCTACCAGCAGGTTTTCCCGCACGGTCATCTCGGGAAAGGGCTGCACGATCTGGAAGGCCCGCCCCAGCCCTTTCCAGGTGCGCACCTCGGGGGGGGCATAGGTGAGATCCTCGCCCAGGAACTCGACCTGCCCGGCATCGGGGCGGATCAGGCCGGAGAGCAGGTTCAATAGGGTGCTTTTGCCCGCCCCGTTGGGGCCAATCACCGCCAGGATTTCCCCCGGCGCTACCTCGAGGTCAACCCCGCTGGCCGCCACTACCCCGCCAAAGCGCTTGGACAACCCCCTCACCCTAAGCATGGCGGCCCCCCTTGCGGCGGGCCAGCAGCCCCATGAGCCCTTTGGGCAGGAACAGGATGGTTAGAATCAGAATCAGCCCGTACACCACCAGATACCCCTCGCCGATGCGCAGGCGCAGCCAGGTCTCGAGGCTCACCACAATCAGGCCACCCAGCAGTGGCCCAGCGGTGGTGTACAGCCCGCCAAAGATGGGGATTACCAAAGCCTCTACTGCCCGCCCCAGACCAAAGGCGTCGTAGGGGGTGAGAAAGAGGGTCTTCATGGCGTATACCCCGCCGGCCAGCCCGGCCAGGAAGGCCGAGATCATGAAGGCGAGCAGTTTGACTCGTACCACCGAGACCCCCAGCACCCGGGCCACCGCCTCGCCCTGGCGGGTGGCGGCCATGGCGTAGTGCAGCCGGCTACGGCCCAGGAGCAGGCTAACCATGGCGCAAATGGCTAGCACGGCCACTGCCAGGTAGTAGCCTCCCAGGGGGTAGGCCCCAGCGAAAGCCGCCTGTACCGGCAGGCCAATCGAGCCGCCGGTGAACTGGGCTTTGAGCACCAGGGTGCGCATCACCTCGCTGAAGGCCAGGGTGGCGATGGCGAAGTACATCCCCTGGAGCCGCAGAGTGGAAAGCCCCAGCAAAAGGCTAAACGATGCTGCAACCACTCCGCCCAGCAGGAGGGCGGGAAGGGTGCCTAGCCCCGGGGCCAAAAGGGCTGCGCTGTAGGCTCCTAGGCCAAAAAAGGCCCCATGGGCTAGGGAAAGCTGGCCAGTGCGGGCCAGCAGGTCCCAGGCCAGGGCCAGCCCACTGATCAGAAAGGCGAACTGGGCGGTGTCCAGCACAAAGGCCCGCCATTCTCCCAGCGGCAGCCCTGGCAGCAGCAAGGCCAGCAACAGTACTCCCCCCACCAGTATCATCGGGTCCTCCAGCTGCGCCAGGTCAGGGCCAGGAAGATGACCAGGAAAAAGACCGCCTCCACCCAACCCCCACCCCCGGGCACGTAGGTGCTGACCAGGGCCTCGGCCAGGGCTAAAACGACGGCGGCGGGCACCACCCCCCGCAGGTTGCCCAGGCCAGCCATCACGATGATGGCAAAGGCCTTGAGGGTATAGGCGAAGCCCACTGTAGGGCTGGTATAGAGCATCACCGAGAGCATCACCCCGGCCACCCCGGCCAACGCTGCCGAGAGACCGAAGGCCAAGAGGTATATCCGCTGGGTCTCGATGCCCAAAAGCCCGGGGGCCAGGCGGTTCTGGGCCACTGCCCGCACGGCGAAGCCCAGCCGGGTGCGCCCCAAGAAGGCGTACAACCCGACCAGCAGGCCCACCGAGAGCACAAAGGCGGCGAAGGGAGGCAGGCCAAAGGAAACCCCCCCCAGGGTGAGGGTGGTGCCCTGGTAGGCGGTGGAGAGCACCCGGGTATCGGCCCCAAAGAGGAGTAGGGCAAGGTTTTGCAGCGCCACCGAGAGGCCGAAGGTCAGGAGCATTTGGTTGAGTTCAGGGGCGGCCAGCACCGGGCGGATTAGGCCATAGTAGGTAAGGGCCCCCACCAAAAACAACACTAAAGCGGCCAGGCCCAGCGAGAGGATTGGGTCGATGCCAGCGCCTACGAAAAGCAGGTAGGAAACAAAAGCCCCAATCATGGAAAACTCACCGTGGGCGAAGTTGACGATGCCCACCACGCCGACCGCCAAGGCCAGGCCGCTGGCCACCAGGGCATAGAGGCCGGCGGCCAGGATGCCGTTGATGAAGGTTTGCAGCAGCAGTTCCATCAGTAGTTGCCGGGGTAGCGCAGTGGGCGGGCCGCGCGGTTGGCGGGGAAGACCGGGCGTCGGCTGCCCTCGAGGTACTGGAACTGCAGCCAGATGCTCTGATTGAAGCCCTGGAAGCGGGTTCTACCGGTGTCCGAAGGTTTGAAGGAGAGAGGGCCGAAGGGGGTGTCCATCTGCACCTTGGCCAGTTCGGCAGCGATCCGGTCTTTGTCGGCTGAGCTGGTTGCCTCCACGGCCCGGCCCAGGCTGAGGGCGATCACATAGCCCATGGGGGCCATGTACTCGTCGGTGACCTCACCAAACTTGCGGCGATAGAGGTTGACGAAGCGGCGGCTTTCGTTGTTGGCCACCGAAGGCAGCCAGGCGGTCATGCCCGCCACGTCGTTGGAGAGCTGGTTTTTCTCGAAGCCTACCGGCCAGGCCGGGGGGGCTCCGTAGATGAGCTTGGGCTCGAGGCCCACCTGCCGGGTCTGGGCTGCGATGGGCAGGGCGTCTACGTCGTAGCCAATCCAGTACAGGATGTCGGGGCGGAAGGCCTTGAAGCGGGTCAGGATGGCGGTAAAGTTGCCCGACCCGCTCTTGAAGGGTTCGGCCTGTACGGTGTAGCCCTGGTTTTGTAGCTGAGCACGGTAGGTCTGGATACCCGCCGAGCCAAAGGGGCCATCTTCGTAGAGGAGGGCCACCCGCCGGGCCCCGTTGTCGTAGAGGTATTTGAAGAACTCCAGGGCGGCGGCTACGTTGTGGTAGTCCCAGGGGTGGTAGTGGAAGAAACGGCCATAATCGCTAAAGGCCTGCTCTACTACGCTGCTGGCGGCCCCGATGCATAAAAACAGCGGCTGGTACTGCTTGACTGGCCCTGAAAGGGCAAAGGTTACCCCCGAGGCCAGCCCCCCGATGACGATGTCTACCCGATCCACCGTCATCAGCTTGGTCAGGGCCGGCACTGCAGTGGCCGGGGTGTTGCCATCGTCCACCACCACCAGTTCGATCTTCACCTTGCCGCCAGCATTGACCTGCTCCACGCCGAGCTGCACCCCGTTTAGGGCAGCTTTCCCTGCAACCGTGCTGATGGGCAGCAACACCCCCACCCGCACCGTGGTCTGGGCCAGAGCTAGTCCGGCTAGAAGCAGTACCCACAGAACCAAGACTTTCTTCATCTCTTACCTCCTTCGCCCTCGAGGGCTTCTTCGTAAAGCACCGTAGCCTCCCCCACGATGACCTCCTGTCCGTGCTGGTTGGTGCAGACCGTCTGTAAGGTTAGGATGGGCTTGTCCTCGCGGATGGCGGTTACGGTTACGGTGGCGGTGATGGTGTCGCCCAGGTAGGTCGGGCGCACGAAGCGCAGGTTCTGGCCCAGGTAAACCGCCCCTACCCCCGGTAGCTTGGTGCCAATGGTGGTGGAGATCAGACCGGCTACCAGGATGCCTTGGGCAATGCGAGCTTTGAAGCGGGTTTTCTGGGCGTACTGGGCATCGGTGTGCAGGGGGTTGGTATCCCCCACTGCCCCGATGAACAAAGCCACCTGGGCTTCGCCGATGGTCTGGGTATAGCTGGCGCTGTCGCCGACTTTGAACCTCATACAGCCTCCATAAACGAGCGGATTTCCGCCGCGAGCAAAGCCGGGTTTTCCAGCGGGGCCACATGGCCCACCTGGGGCAGCACCCGGAAATGGGCTTTAGGCATGGCTTGGGCGATCTCCTGGCCGTAGCGGGGTGGGAAGAGCAGGTCTTCCTCGCCGCTAAGCACCAGGGTGGGAACGTGAATCCTGGCCAGCCGGGGTCGCAGGTCCTCTAGGGTGAGGAAGCCTTCCAGTAGGTTGCGTTGGGCCTCGAGGCCTGGGGCGCTGGCCAGCATCTGGGCCAGAGCCTCCTCACCGGTGAGCTCGGGGTGGGCTTCCAGATGGGCCCGGCCCCAGATCCAGGGCAAAGCCACCTGCAGACGCCCTGGGGTTCCCCCCTCCTCGAGGGCCCAGCGCCAACTTTCCACCTTGGCCCGCAGCAGGGGGTCGAGCCGGGGGGTGGTGCAGAGCAGGATTAGCCGCTGCAACCCCGAAGGCTGCCGAGTGGCGTACACCTGGGCTACCACCCCACCGTTGGAAAGACCCAGCAGGGTGTAGCCCTCCAGCCCCAAGGCTTGCAGTAAAGCGGCCAGGTCGTCGGCGTGGGTCTCGGGGGTGTAGGGCCCTGGGGGGGTCTGGCTTTGGCCTTGTCCCCGCATGTCGTAGCGCAGCACGCGGAAGCCCTCCAGGTAGGGCAGCAGCGCATCCCAGGCCTCGCTGCGCTGGAAGATGCCGTTGGCCAGCACCAGCAGGGGGGCCTCTTGAGGGCCATCCAGCCGGTAGAAAAGCTCAAGGTCTCCCAGCGCAACCTTAGGCATGCCCCCTCCGGAAGTGTTCGGCCAGTTGGTTTTTTAGGATTTTGCCGGGGCCGCTTTTGGGCAGGGCCTCGAGGAAGAGAAAGTGCTTGGGCACCTTATAGCCAGCCAGCCGGGCCCGCAGGAAGGCCTTTAGCTCCTCCTCAGAGGCCGGGCTTTTGAGTACCACCGCGGCCAGCCCCACCTCTCCCCAGCGGGCGTCGGGCACACCCAGCACCGCGCATTCCAGCACCGCGGGGTGTTCGTACAGGGCCCGCTCAACCTCGAGGGGGTAGACGTTTTCCCCCCCCGAGATGAACATCTCCTTGGCCCGGCCCACGATGTAGTAGCGCCCTGCGGCGTCGCGCCGGGCCAAATCGCCGGTGCGCAGCCAGCGCCGACCCTCTTGTTCCACCAGGGCTTTGGCGGTTTCCTCGGGCCGCTGATAGTAGCCCGACATTAGGGTAGGCCCGGCCAGCCAAAGCTCGCCCTCCTCGGCGGCCTCGAGGCCATTGGGGCCCACCAGGCGGGCCCACAGGTGGGGCATGGGCCGGCCTACCGACTCGGGGAAACGCTCGGCCTCGAGCACATCCAGGGTAAAGCAGTTAACCCCGCACTCGGTGAGGCCGTAGCCCTGTTTGAAGCGCACCCCTTTGGCCCGGAAAGCCTCCCGTACTGGGGCTGGGCAGGGGGCCCCGCCCGAGATGGCCCAGCGCACACCGCGCAGGTCGGCCTGGGCGAAATCGGGGTGTTGGGCCAGCATCTGGTACATGGTGGGCACCAGGAAGAGCAGGCTCACCCCCTGGTATTGCACCCAGTGCAGGTACTCGGCGGGGTCGAACTTTTCCTGGATGATTACGCTGCCTCCCAGGTAGAGCAGCGGGGTGGCTAGGGCATTGAGGGCAGCATGGAACATGGGGGTGGCCAGGATGTAGCGGTCTTCGGGGCGAAGGCCCCAGCTCATGCAGGTCTGGAAGGCGTTGGTGAGGAGCTGGCGGTAGGGAATCTGGGCGGCTTTGGGTAGGCCAGTGGTGCCGCCGGTGAAGAGCAGTAGGGCGGTGTCCTCGAGGTCGGGCTGGTAGGGTGGTAGGGGGCCCGGGGGTAGGCTTTGCAGTGCTTCCAGCGGGTAGGTGATGGGGTGCAGGGCCTGGGCGGTGTGGGCCAGCTCCTGGCCGAAAAACAGCACCGTGGGCTGGGTGTAGGCGACCAGGCCAGCCAACTCGGTCTGGCTCAGGCGATGATTGAATAAGGTAGGGATGAAGCCCAGCAGGGGGGCGGCAAAGTAGAGCTCGAGGTAGCCCAGGTGGTTGCCGCTCAGCACCCCCACCCGCTGGCCTTGGCCCACCCCTAGCCCGGCCAGGGCTTCTGCGGCCCGGCGGGCCCGCTGGTACAGCTCGCCGTAGCTCAGCCAGCGCCCGCGCCAATACACGGCCGGGCGGGTAGGGTGGTAATCCGCCAGGCGGGCTAGCCAGTTGGCGTTCAGTTCCATCTCCCCTCCCAGCGCAGTACGGCAGCCCCCCAGTGGTAGCCCACCCCCGCGGCGGCTAGGGCCAGCAGGCTGCCAGGGCTAATCCGGCCAGCCTGGCGGGCCAACCACACCGAGAGGATGGGGTCGAGCTGGCCTAGGTGGCCGTACTGGCTCAGGTAGATCGAGCGTTCCTCCGCCAAACCCAGCCCTTCCAGCACCGCCTTGTGGGCTGAGGGCTTCATGTGCAACAGGGCCAGGTAGTCGAGGTCGGCAGCGGTGTAGCCGGCCCGCGCCAGGGCCCCTTGGATGACCTCCAGAAACCCCGGCAGCGAGACCTGCTCGAGGCGGGCCTTCATCTGCTCCGGCTCGGCCACTCGTAGCCGGTAGGCCCCTAGGTTGTGGGGGTTTAAAGGCTCTACTGTGCCCCCCACCGGTACCCGCACCGCGGTGGCCAGGCTGACATCGGTCTTGAGCTGGCTGGACAGCAGGCGCAGCCCGGGCCCCTCCCGGCTCAATAGCGCCGCCCCACCTCCTGCGGCTAGGTCGTACATGAAGCGCACCGCCGGATCGGTGTAGTCGATGAGGTCACCGTTGCGGTAGCCGCCGGCCACCAGGATATGCCGTAGCTCAGGCTGACTGGCCAGGAGCCCCTCGGCCACCGCCAGCGCGCTTATGAAACTGGCACACTTCTGGTTCAGGTCGAAGGCCCAGGCCCGGCTGGCCCCCACCTGTTGGGCGATGAAGGGGGCGCTGCTCCAGACCGGATAGTCTTTGTGCTCATCGGTGATGCTAATGACCACATCCACCGCCTGGGCCTCGAGGCCCGCCTCGGCCAGGGCCTGCTGGGCGGCCCAGGCCCCCATCTGGGCCGGATGGTCCAGGGGGCCGGGGATGGGTTTTTGCTCGATGCCCAGCTTTTCCCGCACGACCCACTCCGGCAGCCCGCTGGCCGCAGCGATTTCCCCGCTGGTCATGCGCGCAGTAGGTAGGTAGACCCCTAGGCCTCGAAGGTATGCCATGCCAAACCCCAGAACTCGATTGGGGGTCAGTCTACCGGTGGGTTGTTACAACCTTGTTACACCGCATGGGTCTCGGCTGAGTGAGTAAACTAAAACCGATGCCCTACCGGGTACCCAGAAGCCGCTTGCTGCCTCCTCGTACCGCGCGGGAGGTGGAGCGGGAGCGGCTTTGGACGCTGCTGGAGCGCAGTTTTGCCAAAAGCCCGGTGCTGGTGTTGGCGGCAGGGGCCGGCTACGGCAAGTCCACCCTGCTCTCGAGCCGGCCGGCGCTCTGGTTAACCCTGGGGGAGGACTGTTCCGACCCGGTGGTGCTGGGTTGGCACCTGCTCGAGGTCTACCGGCAGGGGCTAGGCCTGGGGCTGGGCCGGGTGGAAGAAGCCTTGGAGCGGGGGGCTTGGGCAGCGGCGGGAGAGGCTTTGCTGGAAAGCCTGGGCCCTCTGCCGCCCCATCGCTTGGTGTTGGACGAAGCCCAGCGGGCCGACAGCCGCGCGGTGGTGGCTTTACTGCGAACCCTGATCCAGGTACCCAACCTGCAGCTGGCCATTCTGAGCCGCCGGGCCGCCCCCTGGGAGGTGCTGGGGCGGGTGCTGGTCGAGGCCGAGCTGGCCTTTGATCCGGCTGAGGCCTTGCAGCTGGCCCGGGCCATTGCCCCCGAGCTGCCGGCGTTTGAGGTGGAGCAGGCCCACAGCCTGGTACGGGGCTGGCCGTTGGGGCTGCGCCTGCTCCTGCGAGCCATGCGGCGGGGAGCCAAGCCAGAGGAGGCCTTTTACGCCTACCCAGACCCTAAGGGGTTGCTGGCCTATCTGCTGCCGGCTTTGCCGGAAGCCCTCCAGCAGTGTGCGGTTCAGGCCAGCGTGCTGGGGGAGGTGGGGCCAGAGGAGGAGGCTTGGGCCTTGCTCCATCCCTACGCTGCCGATCTGCTGCTGGAGCAAGTGGGGGAGCGCCTGCGCTTTCATCCTTTGGTGCGCCAGGCCCTTCTGACCCAGATGCACCCTAATGAGGCCCGTCGGCTGCTTTCCGTGGCGGCAGATCGGGCTTTGGCCCAGGGCGAGGAGGTGCGGGCAGCGGGCTATTTGCTCGAGGCGGGCCGCTTGGGGCATGCTGCCGACCTGGTATTGCGACGGGGGGAGGCCTGGCTGGCCCAGGGGCTTACCTACAGCGTGCTGGCCTTGCTCGAGCGCCTGCCCCAGGCTATGCGCCGGGCCCGTCCGGCTCTACACTACTTGCACGGGGAAAGCCTGCGCCAGGCCGGTCGCTACGCCGAGGCCGAGCTGGCCTACCGCCAGGCCCTGGATGAAGGGGTGGATCGGGCTTTGCTGGGCTTAGCCCGCTTGCACCTGGATACGGTGGAGCCGGCCAGGGCCCAAGGGTATTTACTGGCGGCCCAAGCCCGCTATCCCAAGGAGGTGGCCCCTTTGTGGGCCGAGAACTTGCTCAATGCGGGCCGGGTTCGGGAAGCTCAGGCACTGGGCCTCACCGGCCCTCGGGTGCTGCTGCGTAGCGGCCAGCCGGAAAAAGCCCTGGAACTTTTGCGCCACCAAGGGGGGGAGAGCGGCCCCAGGGTTCCCCAGAATCACCGTGAGGGCACCTTGCTCCGTGCCCTTTTGGAGGCGGTGGCGGGTGAGGCCGCGGCAGCCGAGGCAGCGGCCCAGCGGGGGCGGCGGGAGGGCGAGACCTTGGGCAGCCCCTTTGTGGTGGCCCTAGCCGAGGCCCGGCTGGGGCACGCCCTCCTGGCCCAGAACCGCTGGGCCGAGGCTGGCCAGGCCTACCGGCGAGCGCTGTGGCTCTCCGAGGGGGGGCCCTCGAGGCTGCGGGTGGAGCCCCTGGGAGGGTTGGCGGCCTTGGGCGAGGCTGGGGCCTTTGAAGAGATGGTGCGCCAGGCCCGTGAGGCGGGGGATGCCTGGGTGGAGGCCTTTATGACCCTGGTAGCGGCTCAGGCCCACTTGCGCCGGGGCCAGCCTTTCACCCTACCGGCCCTGGTGGGCCTCGACGACCCCTTCCTGCGGGCTTTGGCCGAGACCTACCCCTGGGTGGCCGACCCTCAGAAGCTCCTGTTGCGCTACCCCTTTCTAGCCCGGCCCACCCTTTTTGCGCCTCCCCTTCACCGCAGCCGCCGCCTGCTGTGGGAGATGGGCCGGCTCGAGCTGCCCTACCACCCAGGGGCCTGGGTGGAGGTGCGGGCCTATGGAGGGCTGCGGGTCTGGGTCAACCACCAGGAGGTGCGCTTCAAACGGGAAAAAACCCGTCTATTGTTGGGGCTATTGCTGGTGCGTCAGCGCTGGAGTAAGGAGGCTTTGCTCGAGCAGATGGGGGTCACAGATGGCGAGTTCCGCGTGCTTTGGTCGGAACTGCTCAACACCCTCGAGCCGGGCCGGCCTCCCCGGGCCCCGGCCTACTTCCTAGAACCCTACCAGCTGGTGCCCCGCCCGGAACTCTGGGTGGATTTGTGGCAGGAAAGCCTTGGCGAGACCCCTCCTCTGACTGACCTCGACCACCCCGAGCTCGAGCGCTTCCAGGTAGCCTGGCTGCAAAGGCGGCTCGAGGCCTGCCGGGCCAGCCCTCACCCTGCCGACTGGCTGGCTGGGCTGCGGCTCGAGCCCTTTGACACCGAACTGATGGCCCGACTGGAAAAGACCTCCCTGGCCGCCGAGGCCCAGCGCATCCACCAGGCTGCGCTAGAGGAACTGGAGGTCTGAAGCTGCCTAGCCGATGGCTGCGCGTTCGAGTTCACCCGGGGTGAGCGCTACGATTTTGTGGCGGGGCTTTGGGGCAAGCGGTGGGCCCCTTGGGGTATCCTAAGCGGCATGAGCGAGGTTGACCCGGTATGGGAAAAGCTGGTGCGCTATGCCTACAGCCTAGTGGAGTTTCGTTCGATGCGCCGCTCAGAGGACCAGATGACCTATAACCTCTACCTCTTTCCCAAAGGGGAACTCAAGCAAAGCGTGCGCGTTTTCGACCAGAGCCAAGGCTGGTTGGATCGGCTCTTGGGCAGCAAGCGGGTTTTTGCCTACGACGAGTTCGAGGGGTTGCGCCTGGCCATAACTCAGGTCTTCCGCCTGGGCCGCTTGCGCATGGTGGTGCTCACTGCTTTCAAGAAGGAGGCCAAGGTGGTCTGGCCTCCCCGGCGGCTGGGGCGGTAGCCAGGGCCAGAATTTTGCGGTCAAGCTGGGACAACGGGCGCTCGGCTGGGTTCTCCCGGCCCTCCCCCCAGGCCCGGTAGACCCGCACCCAGAGCCTGCGGTGGGTGAGGTCGTGCCGCAGGGTGCCCAGCAGCTCGGCCTTCGGCAGGCCGAAGCGGGCCAGCAGCCGGGCCAGCCCACCGGGTTCTTCCTCCAGAGGAAACCCCCACAGCCCCCCTAGCCGCCGGCCCTGGCGGGGCTCTAAATGGAACCCCTGGGGGCCTTGCAGTACCAGGGCGACCACCTCGAGCCCTCGCTTCTGGCGTGGCTTGGCGGCTGGGTAGCGCTCAGGCTGGCCTTGCCCCCGGCAGAAGGGGGTTAGGGGACAGGCTGGGCAGTTAGGTTTGCGGGGGGTACAGACCATAGCCCCTAGTTCCATCAGAGCCTGATTCCAGATTCCTGGATGAACCTGGCCTTCTAGCGCATCCAGAAAGGCTTGGGCCTGGGCCTGCACCTGCTTTGGGCTGGGGTGTTCCCAGGCTTGCAGGCGGGCCAGTACCCGTCGCACGTTGCCGTCCACGGCAGCTATAGCCTGGCCAAAGGCAATGGAGGCCACCGCCGCGGCGGTGTAGGGACCCACCCCGGGCAGGGCTTGCAGCCCGGAGGCCGAGGAGGGGAGCGGCTGGCCGCCAGCGACCACCTGGCGGGCTAGCCGGTGCAGGTGGCGGGCCCGGGCGTAGTAGCCGCAGCCTTGCCAGACCTCGAGCACCTCCTCTAAGCTGGCCTGGGCTAGGGCCTCCAGGGTGGGAAAGCGTGCTAAAAAGCGCTGGTAGTAGGGGATAGCCTGGGCTACCCGGGTTTGCTGCAGCAGTATCTCGGCCAGCAACACCCGGTAGGGGTTGGCGGCCTCCCGCCAGGGCAGGCGGCGGCGGTGCTGGGCGTACCAGGCCAGAAGGGCCTTTTGCAGGGCGGGGGACATATCAACCAAAAAGCTGCTAGTGTACCACCATCAAGCAGCACTTCTGCACCGCTGGAATCCTAGCTTACTGCGATTGGGCAGCGAAGCCAGGATAAGGCGCCAGACCAGGCGGGGCCTCGAGCAAAAAGGCGCGCGGGTACTTCACAAGCCATGGCGCCGTAGCAGCTCGGCGATGGCGCTGTGGCCGCCCTCGAGGGCCAGCGCCAGGGCCGTCTTGCCCTGGGGGTTCTGCCAGCTCAGGTCGGGCTGGGCCTCCTCCAACAGCCAGCGCACCACCCCCAGGTAGCCCCGCTGAGCAGCCAGGCCCAGTGCCAAACCGCTGCCCTCACGCGCGCCGTATTCGTAGACCAGGGCCACCAGGGCTTCCTGGCCGGAGAGGGCCGCGTGGGGCAGCAAGGGGATGCCGTGGGCCCCTCTGGCCTGGGCCTGCCGGGGGTTGGCCTGGAGCATGGCCCGCAAGCTTTGCTCCAGACCCAACATGGCTGCCGTAGGGCTGGATAGAGGTGCGCCCCGGGCCAGCAGATAGAGGGCAATGGCCCGCTGGCCGGTATGAGCTGCGGCCTGGATGGCGCTTTCTTGGTCGCCGGGCCGCCATTCGTGGGCCAGGTGGAGCAGAGCGGGGGTCTCTTCCAGCATGCGGCGCACCTGTTCCAAGTCGCCGTGGGCCGCCATCACGAAAGCGCGGATGCGTTCGGGGGAAGGGGCCATGCCTTTAGGTTACCTTAGGCGAAGCGCTCGGGGTGGGTGGCCTGGTACAGCCGCCAGGCCTCCCAGTCGCGAGGGCGGCCCTGGGCCTCGGCCCAGAACCAGAAGGGCATCAGAAGCGAGCGGGCGGTGCGGGTCTCGTGGTAGAAGATCTCCGCCCCCAGGCCCCCTTCCTCCATCAGGCCCGTGTCGTAGTAGGCCTGGAGGGCGGTTTGCAGGTCGTAGGGTACCTGGCGAAACTCTACCTGTAGCCGGTTTGGCTCTACTTCCACCACCGCATACTGGGCCCGTACATCCCCGTTGAAGGGGGCTCCCACCGCTCCGCTGTTGAGCACCAGGGCCTGCTCGAGCTGGTGGAGGAAAGGCCGGTGGGTGTGTGCGCCTACCAGCAGACGGGCAGGAAAGCTTTGGCTGATCTCACCCAGGGTGCCTAACTGGTGCTCGTCGTAGCCTTCGCGGTAGTGCCGGGGGGAACCGTGGGTGGCCCGCAGCAGCATCCGTTCCCCCATCCCCTGGGCCTTATCCAGCCCGAAGGCCTGCTGGGACAGCTCACCAATAGCCACCTGGAAGGGCAGGCGGCCCAGCCAGTCCAGGTGGGGCTGGGGAAGCTGGGCCACCGACCAGGCGGTGGGCGCGAACAAGGGATCGTGGTAAAGCTCGGCCAGCATGGGGTCGCGCTGGGCCCACTTAACCAGCAGGTCGTCGTGGTTGCCCAGAGTAAACCAAAACCCCTCGGGGGCTAAGGCCTGGCCTTCCTTGGAGCTGGCCAGCTCCAGCAGCCTCTCCAGCACCTCGCGGTTGGAGGGCCCCCGGTTGACCATATCCCCGTTGACGATGACCAGGCCAGCCTTCACCTGGCGCAAGTCGGCCAGCACGGCCTCGAGGGCCGGAAGGTTGGCGTGGATGTCCGCTAGGATGGCGATGCGCATGGCTAGCCAAAGGGGGTGTGCCGCAGGGAGAAGAGGCCGGTGGCCAGGGCAACGAGAAAGAGCAAGGTCGCTATCCCCAACGCCTGGAGGAATAGCCAGAAGAATGAGCGCAGCCCCCAAAGGGGCGAGGTTTTGGGGGTGTGGCGCAGCAAGAGGAGGCTGGCCAAGCCAACCAGCCACAGGAGGGCTAGAACCAAAAGCGCCCTGCCCACAGCTTTAGTATAGGGCTAGCCGGGGGCCTAGGGGGCTTGGGAGTCCTCGGGGTTCCCTGGGCTTTGGGGTGGGGTATCGCTGGGGCCCGGTGGGGTGGGCGGCGGAAGGGTAGCGCTGGTGTTCACGCTGGCCCAGGTATACGCGCTGCGCAAAACCTCGAGGTCCTTCTGATCCACCACGCCATCGCTGTTGAAGTCCCCCTCAAGCCTCTGGGTAGGTGGGGCCTGGTTTTGGTTAGAGGGGGCTTTGTTCTCTTCGGAGGGAGTGTTCTCACCGGGGGCGTCTTTTTGTTCCTGATCCTGGGAAGGGCTGGCTTGGGTCGGGGGGGCTGGGCTCAGGCGGCGGCCCCAGTTGCGGGCCAGGGCCTCGAGGTCGCTGTAGCGGTACCGCCCCTCGCTAGGGGTGCGGGGGATGGCTGGGGCACCCAGGGCTAGCTTGCCGCTACGGTCGTAGAAGGCCACCCGGGTTTCGCGGAAGCTCAGCTCGGGCCGTACCTTCTGCTCAGGCAGGGGGGTGGCGGTGAAACGGAAGGCCTCCACGTCCTTGCGAGGGCTTAGGAAGACCGCGTCTATGTCCAGTAGACCCCTTTCCTGGTCGTAGCGCAGGACGTAGAGTAGAGCATTATCGGCTTTGAAGCTCTCCAGGTTGAAGGTGAGGTTTTTGAGGGGAATCTGGGCCTGGAAGCCCCTAGCCTCGCGGTTGCGCACCCGGAAGAGATAGGGGAAGGGGTCGGCCACCTCGGCTAGAGGGAAGACCTGATCCAGCCGGGGGGGTGGGGTCTCGCCGATGGTGAGGGTAGCCTTCTGGCTGCGGCTGGAGAGGTTGGCGTCCTCCACGCTTACGATGAGTTCAAAGCTGCCCTTTTCCTGGGGAACCCCGCTGATGCGCCCGTTGCTGTAGCTGAGCCCTTTGGGTAGGGTACCCTCGAGGCTAAAGCGGTAGGGCCGTACCCCTCCGTCGGCGGTGAGGGTGGCGTTGTAGGGCTCGTCTATGTAACCGGGCTCGAGGCGCAGGGTCAGGCGCAGCGGCTGACGGCTTTGGTTGTTCTGGCTATCCGCGCCGCAGGCAGCCAGCCCCAGGCCCAATAGCAGTAACAGGAGCCAACCCAAAGGCGTGCGCATGAGCTATAGTTTAGCCTACCGGATGAGGCCAGGTTCTGACATCCTCCCCGTTCTGAAGAACGAGGGTTCCTACACGGAACTTTCAAGGTTGGAGTCTGCATGAGCCGAAACCCATACCTGTACTCCATCCAGCCCCTTCTCCACGGAAGGAGCCTGTCCTGCGCCGCGCCGTGGCGTGGCGCTCGGTCCGGCCGTGTCAGGCGGCCCATGCCGCAACGCATCAAGCGCAGCGACAGCGATGTTGAGCACAATGGTTTCTGCCCTGGGCATGAGCACATTGTAGCAATCCGGCGGATGGATGGGCTATACCGGGCTTCGCCCGGCTTCCGCTTGCTCCCCGTTGCCTCGCCGTGGCGAGGCAAAACCGGGGTATCTGCGAAAGGAGTTTTGTGAGAAAGGGCCTTTAGGTGGAGTGTATAGTGGGGGGCATGAGCATCAAGCCCGACTGGTGGATTCGGGAAAAGGCCAAGCAGGGCATGATCGAGCCCTTTGAGGAACGCCTGGTGCGCGATGGGGTGATCAGCTACGGGCTTTCCAGCTTCGGCTACGACCTGCGCGCCGCGCGAGAGTGGAAAATCTTCGCCAACGTGTTCCACACCATTGCCGACCCCAAGGGCCTCGACCCCAAGAGCTTCGTGGACTACGAGGGGGATGAGGTCATCATCCCGCCCAACTCCTTTGTGCTGGCCCGCAGCATGGAGTACATCCGCATGCCGGAAAACGTGATGGCCATCGCCATTGGCAAGAGCACCTATGCCCGGGTGGGCATCGTGGCCAACATCACCCCGCTGGAGCCGGGTTGGGAGGGCCACGTGACCTTGGAGTTTTCCAACACCACCCCCCTGCCGGCCAAGATGTACGCGGGGGAAGGGGTGGTGCAGTTGGTCTTTTTCGAGGGGGAACGGCCCGAGGTAACCTACCGCGACCGCCAGGGCAAGTACCAAGGCCAGCGGGGTATCACTCTGCCCCGCATCTAGTAGACTGTCCTGGATGCGCCTGGCCCTTTTGCTTGCCATTTTGCTGGCCATGCTGGCGGCTGGGTGGATGTTCTGGCCGCGCAGCGATGGAGGAAAGATGGAAACCCTGCCTTACCGCTCCGATACACCCGTAACCCGCTTTGCCCAGCCCGAACAGGTGATAGACCCGGCCCGCTATGACTACTATGCTGAGTTGGAGACCAGCAAGGGTCGTGTGCTTTTGGACCTCTTCGAGAACGAGGCCCCCATCACAGTCAACTCCTTTGTTTTTCTGGCGTTGCACCGCTACTTCGAGGGGGTGCCTTTTCACCGGGTAATCCCGGGCTTCGTGGCCCAGACCGGCGACCCCACCGGGACGGGGATGGGAGGGCCGGGCTACCAGTTTGGCCTCGAGGTGACCCCCAGGCTCAACTACGACAAAAAGGGAGTGGTGGGGATGGCCCGCACCATGGATCCCAACTCCAACGGCAGCCAGTTCTTCATCACCTATGGCCCCACCCCTAACCTCAACCAGCAGTACACCATCTTCGGCCAGGTGCAAGAAGGGATGGAGGTTCTCGAGCGCATCAACCCTACCGAAGGCCCCCAGGCCCAGCGGGAGCGCGACCGGATTCTATCGGTGAAAATCTTGGTCAAAAGCAAGTAGGCCAGGTTTGGCCCCCAGCAGGAGAGCTTCTGGTGATCCCCGAGGGTACGCGCTACTTCCTGCCTCCTGAGGCCCGCTTGCGGCGGGAGTTCCAGGAGCGTCTGGCCCAGCTTTTGTACACCTGGGGCTACGAGCCGGTAGAACTGCCCGCTCTGGAGTTCTACGACCCCCAGCACGCTTTGGCCGAGCGGGCTTTCAAACTGGTAGACAAAACTGGGGAGGTGCTGGCCTTGCGCTCGGAGTTCACCACCGCGGTAGCCGGGCTTTTGCAGAGCCAGGGCATTTCGCTATCGGGCCAGCCGGTGCGGCTACAGTATGCGGGTAGCCTCTGGCTGCGTGAGGCTAACGCTGAGCTGGGGCGTAGCCGGGAGTTCACCCAGGTGGGGGCTGAGCTAGTGGGGGTTTCTAGCCCCCAGGCGGATGCTGAGGTGCTCGAGCTGGCCTGGGAGGCCCTTAGGCTGATCGGCTTTCCCGAGGCCAAAATAGAGGTGGGCCTACCCGCCTTGGTGCGGGATTTGCTGGATTCTACGGGGCTTTCCCCAGAGGAAAAGGAGCGCTTGCGCCTGGCCATCCACCGCAAGAACAGCCCGGAGCTGGCCACTTTGTTGCGGGAGTATGGGGTACACCCCACCCTTCAGCAAACCATCCTGGCTCTGCCCGACCTGTATGGGGGGCGCGAGGTGCTGAAGGAGGCCCGCCAGCTACCCCTCTCAGACAAGGCCCAGGCCGACCTGGACTGGCTCGAGGCCGTCCTGGCTTTGCTGCCCGAGGTGCCTTTGCTCCTCGACCTGGGCCGGGCCCGCCTGCTGGGCTTCTACACCGGGCTTAACTTCCAGGCCTACACCCCCGACTTTGGCCTGCCTTTGCTGGGTGGAGGCCGCTACGATGGGGCCTTGTTGCCCTATGCCGCGGGGTTTGCCCTGGGGCTGGAGCGGGTGATGGAGGCGTTGCGCCTGCCCCTTTCCGAGGCCCCGCCCGAGGTTTTGGCCCTGGATCGGGCCCTGGCCCGCCGCCTGCGGGCGGAAGGCCGGCGGGTGGAGCTGGCCTGGACCCAAAACCTAAACGACCTGCGGGAGTACGCCCGGGAGAAGGGCATCCGCTGGCTGGCTCACGAGGGGCGGCTAGAGCCTTTGGGCTAGGGGGTTGAGATGGTATACCAAAAAGGGTACGATAGCCCTGTGCTGGCCCCCCAGACCGAGGAAGCCTATCGCCGGCTGCGCCGGATGATCCTCTCGCTGGAACTCAGGCCAGGCGAGCCCCTGGTTGAGCGCAGGCTCGAGGAGCTCCTGGCGGTTTCCCGTACGCCCATCCGCGCTGCCATCCAACAGCTTTTCCGCGAGGGCCTGGTGGAGCGCAAGGGGCGGGTCTACACCGTGGCCCCTATTGATTTGGCCGAGCTTGAGGAGGCCTTCGAGTTTCGTAGCTGGCTCGAGGCCCACGTCGTGCGGGTGGCCGCGGCCCGTCCTCCCAAGCACCACGACCTCAAGGAGCTGCTGGCTGCGGTGGAGGCTGATCTCGACCCCGAGGTGGAGCTGGAAAAGGCCACCGACTTCCACCTGGCCCTGGCCCGGCTTACCGGCAACCGCTTTGTGGTGGCCTCGCTAGCCCAGGTTTTGCAGCGCATCTACCGGGCCCGCTACCTAGAGATTACCCGCCCCCAGGGGGCCGACCAGGCCCACCTCGACCACGCTGCGCTGCTCGAGCTGGTGCAGCAGGGCAAGGGTGAGGAAGCCGCCGCCCTCATGCAGCGCCACCTCGAGCGCTCGCGCCAGGCCTTGCTGGAAAGCCTCGAGGGCACCCGCCTGGGCTCCATCCTGCTGGGTAGCCCCCGCTAGCAGGCCCGGTAGCGTTTGATGGGGCGGCCCACGCCACCGTAGCCCACCTGGAGTTCGGCTAAGCCAGACTGGCGCAGGTACTCCAGGTAACGCCAGGCGGTCACCCGGCTAACCCCTACCTGCTCGCCTACCTCCTCGGCGCTTAGGGCGGTGGGCGCTTTGGCCAAAAGCAGCCGGATCTGCTCCAGGGTCTCCTCGTCGATGCCTTTGGGCAGGGCCTCCGCAGAGGTCACACCCAGTAGCCGGTCCAGCCGGCGCTGGGTGAAGGTGGGGGCCTGGGTGGCCTGCCGGCGCTGCAGATAGCGTTCCAAGGCCCGCTCCAGCCGGGGCCGCTGAAAGGGCTTGATCAGGAAATCCAGCACCCCATCGTACAGGGCTTGCTGTACGGTGTGGGTGTCGTTGGCCGCGGTGATCATAATGGCCTCAAAGGGTAGTCCCTGGCCACGCAGGGCCCGGATCAGGGCCAGCCCGGTGCCGTCCGGCAGGTATACGTCTACCAGCAGCAGGTCGGGCTTTAGCGAGAGGGCCAGGGCCTGCCCCTGGGCCACGCTCTGGGCCTCGCCCACCACCCTAAAGCCCTCCACCGTCTCTACCAGGCCGCGGTTGACCTGCGTCACCCAGGGGTCGTCCTCCACCAGCAAAACCCGCACCGCTCCCATAAGCTCCCTCAGTCGCCGAGGGGTGGCAGGCTAACCTGGAAGACCGTCAGGCCCCCCCGGCGGAAGTAGCGCACCTGGCCGCCCAGCCCCTCGGCCTGCTGTTTTACCAGGTATAGTCCTAGGCCACGGCCTGCCCCTTTGCTCGAGACCCCCAGCTCAAACACCCGGCTTCCCAGGGTTTCTGGAACCCCAGGCCCGTTGTCGCGCACCTCGAGCTGAAGCCCTTCGGGATCCTCGCCGATCATCACGCTGACCTGGCGGGAGGTGCCTACAGGCAGAGCCTGCACCGCCTCGAAGGCGTTTTCCACCAGGTTGCCCATGATGAGCTCGAGGCTTTCCGATACCCGTTCCCAGCCGGCCTGCAGGCTCGAGCCGGTCTCGAGTTCAAAGCGGATACCCAGTTCCTTGGCCCGCTCGTACTTGCCGATAAGCAGGGCAGCCAAACGGGGTACCTCTATAGACGAGATCAGGCTGCGCACCACCCGGGTCTGGGCCACCTCCCCGCGGATCAGGGCCAGGGCCTCGCCGCTTTGCTCTAGCTGAATCAGCCCGGCGATGGTGTGCAGCCGATTCATGAACTCGTGATTCTGGGCCCGCAACAGGTCGGCGTAGCGTTTGGTTTGGGTCAGTTCCTCGGCCATCTGCATAATCTCGGCCCGGTCGCGGAAGGTAACCACCCACTGCCCGTTGCTCATGCGGATAACCCCCACCAGCACCGGCAGGTTACCCAGGCGCAACGGTGCGTTGGCTACCGGACTGTCTTTCAGCAGGCCGCTGTGGTACAGCTCCGGCCAGGCCTCCTGTAGGGCGTAGCGGCCCTGGGTCTCAGGGGGCAGACCCAGCATCTGTAGGGCCCGAGGGTTGGCCAGCTCCACCTGGCCTTTGGCGTTGACCACCAGCACTCCCTCCTGTAAGGCCTCGAGCACGCTTTGGTGCTGCAAGACCAGGGCAGCGATCTGCTCGGGCTCGAGGTTGAGCATCTCCCGCTTGATGCGCCGGCTCAGCCAGATGCTGCTCAAAAGGGCAAACCCCAGGCCCAGCCCGTACCAGGGCAGCAGGCCCAGGATGACCCGCCGGGCCAGGCTTTGCAGGGTGGGCAGTAGGTAGCCAGTTGAGACTACCCCCCGTACCCGGCCCGCCGCATCGAAGATCGGCACCTTGCCCCGGATGGCGGTGCCCATGCTGCCGGTGGCCAAGCTGATGATTTCCCGTCCAGCCAGGGGTTCGTGGTTGTCCCCCCCCACCATGGGTTTGCCCAGGCGGTCGGGCAGGGGGTGGGCCAGCCGGATGCCCCGGTGGTCGCCCACCACGATGTAGTCGGCCCCGACCTGGGCCCGGATGCGGTTGGCCAGGGGGTTGATGACCCGGCTGGGGTCGGGGTGGTCGAAGGCCTCGATCAGGCTGGGCATCTGGGCTACGGTGCGGGAGATGAGCAAGGCCCGCTGGCCGTACTCCTTTCGTACTGACTGGTATAGGGTGTAGACCTGGATACCGACCAGGATTAGCATTAGGCTGCTGAACAACGAGACCTGCCACAAAAACAGGCGGGTTTGGATGCCCAGGCGGGCCCGGGACTGGGGCCGGGGCACCCGGTGGGGTAGGGCCTGGCGATGGGCGGCGCGCATGAGGGCCTCGAGGATTCCAGCATAACAGGGCTGGGCTTTCATGAACAAAATGAACAAAAACTTGACGCGGGCGGGGTTGTCGCTAGAATCTGAGGGCACGTACCAGCCTGGTTTCGCCGGCAGCAGGGTTTGGGCCTGTTCCGACGGGCTGGTGGCGTTTGGATCGAAAGGAGGACTTTAGGTGAAACGATGGATTCTTTTTGCTCTGGTGGCCAGCGGTCTTGCCCTGGCCCAGTTCACCCCGCGCAACCCCGAATGCATCGCGCCGGCTGGACCGGGAGGAGGTTGGGACTTCACCTGTCGCAGCGTGGCCCAGGTTTTGCTGGACCTAAAGATCGTCGGCCAGCCCATCAAGGTCACCAACCTGGTTGGGGGGGGTGGAGGGGTAGCCTATGCCAACGTGGTCACCCAGCGCGGTAGCGACGCCAACCTGATCGTGGCGGCCAGCCCGGCCACCACGGTGCGGCTGGCCCAGGGGCAGTTCAGCCGCTTCACCGAGCGGGATGTGCGCTGGCTGGGGGCGGTGGCCGCCGACTTTGGGCTGGTGGCGGTCAAGGCCGACGCCCCTTGGAAGACCCTGCAGGAGCTGGTGGCGGCCTGGAAGGCCGACCCCAGCAAAATCGCCGTGGGTGGGGGTAGTGCGGTAGGGGGGCAGGATCACATGAAGGTGCTGCTGCTGGGCCGAGCAGTGGGCCTCGAGCCCCGCGCTATCAAGTATGTGCCCTTCGACGGGGGTGGCCAGGCCCTGACCGCGCTTCTGGGCGGGTTTATCCAGGTCTTTGCCGGCGATGCCTCCGAGCTTCGCTCCCAGCTCGAGGCCGGCTCCGTGCGGGTGCTGGCGGTGATGGCTCCCCGGCGGTTGGACGGCCCCTACGCCAGCATCCCTACCCTCAAGGAGCTAGGCTACAACGTGGAGTGGGTGGTCTGGCGGGGCTTCTACGTGCCCAAGAACATGCCGGCGGAGGCCTACGAATTCTGGGCCCGGGCCCTGCGCCAGCTTGAGCGCAGCCCGGAATGGGCCAAGGTGCGCGAGCAAAACAGCTTAGGCCAGTTCTTCATGGTAGGGGCAGAGTTCCAGGTCTTCATCGACCGCCAAGTTAACCAGTTCCGCAACCTCTCCCGCGAGCTGGGCATCATTCGCTAGTAAGACGAGCCGGCCCCAGGATGCTGCGATAGGGAGGGGCCGGCCCGCTTTATGGATGTGGTTATGGTTGACCGTGTGGTGGGTATTATCGTCTTGCTGCTAGCCTTGGGCTATGCCTGGGAAGCCAGCCGGATGCCGGTGGGGTTTTTCTCCGACCCTTTGGGCCCCCGGCCCTTTCCCTACATAGTGGCCGTCTTGGTGGGGCTGTCGGCCCTGTGGCTTCTCTTCCGGCCCGACCCCGACCCCACCTGGCCGCCCCGTTCCGCTTGGCGGTCTTTTGCCCTGGTGCTTTTGAGCCTGGTGGCCTACGCCTATCTGGTGGTGCCGCTGGGTTTCATTCTGACTACCACGCTGGAGATGGCCCTGCTTTCCTACCTATTCGGGGCCCGCTTCTGGCCGGGTTTAGGGGGGGCATTGGCCTTTACCCTGGTGGTCTACTTCCTTTTCACCGAGGGGCTGGGCGTGGGCCTGCCTGTGGGTCGGATTTTTGGCTAAGGGGAACCGCATGGATATTCTGCAAGCGCTTTGGAATGGTTTTGGGGTAGCCTTTCAGCCCCTCAACTTGCTGCTGGTCGTGTTGGGCTGCCTGGTGGGTACCCTTATCGGGGTGCTGCCCGGCCTGGGGCCTATCAGTGGAGTGGCCCTGCTGGTGCCGCTGACCTTTGCCCTAAAAATGCCACCGGAATCGGCCCTGATCCTGCTGGCCGGCATCTACTACGGAGCCATGTACGGCGGTTCCACCACCAGTATTCTGCTCAACATCCCGGGCGAGACCGCCTCGGTGGTCACCGCTATCGATGGCCACAAGCTAACCCAGAAGGGCCAGGCGGGCCCAGCCCTGGCGGTAGCGGCCTGGGGCTCTTTTATCGCCGGTACCCTCTCGGTGGTGGGCCTTATGACCTTAGGGCCCCTTTTGGCCCAGTGGGCCATCCGCTTCGGGCCGGCAGAGTATTTTGCCCTAATGGTCTTTGGCTTTTCCACTCTTTCCGCTTTGGCGGGTAAAAACCTGGCCAAGGCCCTGATCGCGACCGGTTTTGGCCTGATGCTAGCTACTGTGGGCCAGGACCCCCAGTCGGGCATCTCCCGCTACACCTTTGGCCTACTGGAACTCGAGGACGGGGTAGACTTCCTGGTGGTGGCCATCGGCTTGTTTGCCGTAAGCGAGGTACTGGTTCTCCTGGAGGCAAAAACCCCAGGGGCGGTGCGGGCCCAGGTGGGGCGCATCTACCTTTCTCTAAAGGACTTCTTCCTCTCCCTTGGCACCATCCTGCGCAGCAGCGTGCTGGGTTTTCTGATTGGGGTGCTGCCCGGGGCAGGGGCCTCCATTGCCAGTTTCGTGGCCTATACCACGGAGAAACGCTGGCTGGGTTCCAGGGCCCGCTTGGGGGAGGGGGATTTGCGCGGGGTGGCCGCCCCGGAATCGGCCAACAACGCCGCCGCGGGAGGGGCCATGATCCCCCTGCTCACCCTGGGTTTACCTGGTAGTGGCACCACGGCCATCATGCTGGGGGCCCTGATGAGCCTGGGGGTCACCCCTGGCCCCCAGATGTTCGAGAAACACCCCGAGGTGGTCTGGGGCCTGATCGCCTCGATGTACGTAGGCAATGCGGTGCTCCTGATGCTAAACCTACCCCTGGTGGGCCTTTTTTTGCGATTGTTGGCCGTGCCGACCTGGTTTTTGCTCCCGGCGGTGGTGGCCATCAGCTTCATCGGGGTTTACGCGGTCAACAACAACCCCTTCGACCTGCTCTTAATGGCCTTTTTTGGCCTGCTGGGCTATCTGATGCGTAAGCTGGAGTTTCCGCTGGCCCCGGTGTTGCTGGGTTTGGTGTTGGGCTATCTGATGGAGATTAACTTGCGCCGGGCTATGACCATTAGCAACGGTGATCTGGGCTACCTCTTTAGCAGCCCTATTGCCATTTTGCTGTGGGTATTGGCTGCGCTATCGCTGCTTTCTCCCATGCTTATCGCGCGTTTCCGCAAACAGGGGTTAGGCCAGGAGGGCGAGATTTGATACCCTAGCCCCGTGCAGCGAATCCTTTGGCTGGCCTGGCGCGATCTGGTTCTGGAGTTCCGTGGGCGTACCGGCATTTTGTCGGCGGTGTTTTTTCTGGCGGCTATGCTTTTTACTGGACTTACGCACCCTCAGGACTAGCAGATAGAATGGGCCTTCATGTCACCGAGAAGGCCCGAAGATAGGATACCAACCGCTGTCCTCCGCGCTAGAAGCCCTAGCCCAAAGTTCCATCCACACCTCCACCCTGGCCAAGGCTGCAACCCTGACACCCTCTAGCGCGCCTTGGACTGCCCTCCGCCCTACTTCTTTAGCCTCTGCCTCATCCTCCGTTACCGCTCAGGCCAGCTCGGCCTCAAAGGCCTGCGGAGCCCTAAGGACGGGGCCTACCCCTACAGCTTCAGCCGGGTGGTTCTGGCCTGGATCGACGCCAAGGGTCGGCGTCGGGTTCCCCTGGCTTTCCTGCCCTACTTTGCCAAAGCAAGCTGCGGCTGGCTTGTCCCTTTTGGGGTTTGCGCCAGAGGGGGTGCTGTTCGACGCCTGGTACGCGGCAGTGGCTCCATGCCCAGGGCTGATCTTTCGTGACGAGAGCAGGGCTAACCGATTGCTGGGGGTATCCAGTTGCGGCGGCATGGAGGGGCCTACTGGAGGTTTTATGCCCGTTCCGGTGTGGGCTCGGAGGGAAAGAGGGCGGCGGAGGTGTACCGGTTGCGTCAGGGGCTTGCAGCGGGAGCCGGGATGGAGGGGTCACCGGCACTGACGCAGAGCCAGGGTGTTGGGGCCTCTGGCTTTGGGACGGGCTCATCGAGGATCAGCGAGAGCGGCTGAAGTCGAGTTTCTACCCATGCCGACGGAGACTGATCACGGGTAAGCTGAGCCCGTTGTGGGCGGAGCAAACCAAGGCTGCGTAAGTCCAGATAAGTTTCAAAAAAAAATGATATTGACAACTGCAACTGTAAAGATTATCCTCCAGACATGAAGAGCCTCGAGGTCTTGCTAAAAACCGATGTGGAGTGGGACCTGGAGGGTCTGGTGCGCGAGGCCAACGCCCGCCTGCCCCGCTACATGCCCCTAATCCCCAGCAGTCAGCGGGTGCGCGAGACCATTACCGCCCGTCTGGTGAGGCATTACACCGGACTGGGCATGCTGGACGAGCCCTTGCGCAGTGGGCGGGAGGCCCGCTACACCGCCCGGCACCTGCTTCAGCTGTTGCTGGTACGGCGGCTGATGGCGGAAGGACACGGCACCAGTGCCCTGGGTGACCTGGCCCGGCGCAAGAGCAACGCGGAGCTTTTGGCGATGCTCGAGGGCGGGGTTGCCCTGACCGCCAATCCGCCCACCTCGGCCCTGAGCTACCTATCCGAGCTGCGGGAACAGTACCGCATGGCGCCCTCTACCCCTGCCTCCGAGGGGCCGGTACCTGCCCCTACCTCTGACTTGCGCTGGCACCGCCTGGAGGTGGCTCCTGGCCTGGAACTCCACGTGCGCGAGGATTTCCGCTTTCCCAAAACCCCCAGCGAAGCCGATGCGCTCATGCGCCGCCTGCGCCAGCAGTTCGAGGCCCTCACGCCGCGCCGAACCAAACCGCGTACAACCCCCGAAGGAGGTAACCCATGAACACCAAGACCCACCCTGGCCCCCTGCCCCACCTCGAGCTCATCCCCCTCAAGCCGGGGGTGAGCGCAACCCACGCCACCCAGGTCGAGGTTCTGCTGCGCGTACATACCCCCGACCTCGAGGCCAAGCCCGACCGCCCCCTCATGAACCTTGCCCTGGTTCTCGACCGCTCCGGCTCCATGGGGGGCCAAAAGCTCACCTATGCCAAGGAGGCTGCCCTTTACGCCGTGCACAGCCTGCTGCCCGAGGATCGGGTGGCGGTGGTGGCCTACGATGACCAGGTGCAGGTGCTGGTGCCCAGCACCCTCGCCGCCGAGCGCAGCGTCATCGCTGCGCGCATCCGCGGCCTCCGTCCAGGGGGCAGCACCGCCTTGCACGCTGGCTGGCTGGAGGGGGCGACCCAGGTGGCTGCCTTCCAGGAGCCGGGGCGGATCAATCGGGTGATACTGCTCTCCGATGGCTTGGCCAATGTGGGCGAGACCGACCCCACCGTGATTGCCAGCCAGGTTCGGGGCCTGGCCCAGCGGGGCGTGAGCACCAGCACCCTGGGGGTCGGCCTCGACTACAACGAGGATCTGATGACGGCCATGGCCGATGCCGGTGAGGGCAACTACCACTTCATCGAAAGCCCTGCCGACCTGCCCCGTATCTTCACCCAGGAACTCGCAGGCCTCGCCGGGACACTGGGCACACAGGTGCGGCTGCACCTCACCCCTGCTGCGGGAGGCAGGGCCCGGCTGCTCAACGACCTGATGCAAGACCCCTCCGGTGCCTACGTACTGCCTAACCTCGTCGCCGGGGTCTCCCTGGACTTCCTGCTGGCGCTGGAGGCCCCACCGGCTGTGGAGGTTCCCCTCAAGCTACTCATCACCTGGGAAACCCCTAGCGGTGGGCGGGGGCAGCTCGAGGCCACCCTGCGCCTGCCGGTGTTGCCGGAGGCCGAACTCGAGCGGCTGCCCACCCACCCCGAGGTGGCCGCCATGCTTGCCCGGCTCGAGGCTACCCGTGCACGCCAGCAAGCCATGGAGGCCATGAGCCGGGGCGACTTTGCCACTGCTCGGGGCGAAATCTCCCGCGTTGCCCCACTGCTCGCTGCGTACGGCCCCGCCCTGTCCGACGAAGCAGAAGAACTTCAGGAGATACTCCGGGATCTGGAAACCTTGCCCGCCCGCACCCGCAAGCTCCTCTCCAGCCAGGTCTACCGCAACCGCAAGGGGGACAAGAAGCCCAGGGATAAGGGACAACCCTAGCATTCCCAAAACAGCACAAACCCGCTCACCGAGAGGGGAGGTGTAGACAAGATGAAAGGCATGAACAATAGCAAAGTTCTCACCGCTATCGAAGATGCCCTTGATGTGGGCTACATACTGGCGCTCTCGGCTTATTTGGAGCTGTACCCGCAGGCCCTGCGTATGAACACCCCCCGAGAGCAAGGAATACGATACGCTTCACGACCAGCCCGGGGCCTTTGCCCCCTTCAAGCTAGGCCCCTGGGTGGCCGTGATGATGACCCAAACGCTGATTGGCCCGAATGTCCCTCCCTGGGTGAAGAACGCCGCGGCCAGCCTACCTAAACGCATCCTGTGGGTGGACGGGAATGGCCGCTTCGGTTATTGCGGCTATTGGGGGGCCACCAGCCTGAACGAGCTGCCGGCCTCCATCCGCCCGGTGGATGAAATCCCCGGCTTCGTGATGCCGCCCAAGGAGAAGCTGGATATTGCCCTGAAGGCCAACGAGGAGGACGGCTGGCCCCTGGAGCGGCTGATGGCCCTGGCCCGTGGGGAGATTGAGGTGGACAGCCTGGCCCTGAAGCTCTGGAAGGAGCTGAAGCTCAGGGGCTAAAAAGCGAAACCAATCGGCTCGGGCCTAATACCGGATTCAAGAAGATAAACATTCAAACTGAGAAGACCCAGAGGCTTGTATAAGAACCCCCGCACCGCTGCGGGGGTTTAGCGCTTCAAAGGCTACTGTTTGGGCCTGGCTGCAACTTCAGCTTTGTAGGCTTCGAGCTGGCCCTGTCGGGCAAAGTTTATGGCCTCTCCAAGGATCCGGGCGGCCTCGGCAGGGGCATGAAAGCCCATCGAGTTTTCCGCGTTGATGTAGTCGGTGCGCCATTGGGCGGAACGGTGCAACTGGCGGGCTTTGGTCAGGGCCTCTTCGCTAGCGCCTACGGCCTTAGCGGCTTCAATGGCCCGGATCAGATCTACAGTGGCAATCTCGGCTTCGTCCAGGAGCTTTTTGGTACGATCCTGGATGATATCTACCCTGGCCTTCAACTCTTCTTCAGAGGCGTTGTGGCAAGTCTGGCAGGCTCGGGCTACGTTGAGCATGGGGCTGCGCACCTGGTGGTCGGAAATCTTGACCGCTCCCACACGGGTATAAGGCATGTGGCAGTCGGCGCAGGCAACCCCGGCCCGGGCGTGGATGCCTTGCGCCCAAAGCTCGAACTCGGGGTGCTGTGCTTTGAGCATGCTGGCCCCCGAAAGCTTGTGCTCCCAGTCCTTCCAGCCCACCTGGTCGTAGTATTGCTCGATCTGCTCTACTTTGAGGCCGTTATGCCAGGGGAAGGTGAGTGTTTTGTTGGGAGGCGCGAAGTAATACTCCACATGGCACTGGGCGCAGATCATCGAGCGCATTTCCTGGCGGGTGGCATCGGTGTTGGGATCGTAGGGCCTGGCCTGGTTGCCTTTGCGCCAGCGTTCGATGCTGGGCAGGAAGGGTACCGGTTCTTTGGACTTGGCCAGGTTTTGAATTCCCGTGATGAAGGCCGGGCGGGTGATGGTGACGGTCATGGTTTTGGCATCGTGGCAGTCCACACAACCAACCGGGTGCTGTACGAGCTTGGTAGCCTCTGCATACGGCATGGGGTTGATTACTTCAAAACCTTTGAAAATGGCCTCCATGCGGTGGTTTTCGTCATCTGGTACGCCTGCTTTTACGCCTTCGGCCTGGAACACTGTGGCCACACTGGCGTGGCAGTTGAGACAGGCCCCCGGCTGCTTGAACTGCTTGACCCGCTCGGTTTCCCGCTGGTCAATCAGCATGTAGGCATGACCTCGCCGCTCGCGGTAATCGGTGCCGAAGGGCATGCCGTTGAACAGAATTTTCAAGCGGGGGTTCTCCTCGAGCTTTGAGGTGGGGAAGTCTTCGGAGCCGCCATAGCGGGTGCGCTCGTTGTCGGCGGTTTTGAGCCAGGTGTCGTACTGGTGCGGAAAGTTTTTACCCCACAGGGCCGAGTCCTCGGTTTTGTTGTCGATCTCCACCACCCGGAAGGAGGTTTGCCTCGCCTCGGCCTGGCGGGTGTTGATGTTCCCGAGCAGCGCCAGAATGCCAAAAGTGCCCAGTGCGGCGATAATCGCTACCGCAACACTGATCCATAACCATCGTCTATTCATGTTTCCCCCTACTGGCCGTGTCCTACTCCGCGGTGGCAGTGTACGCATCCGAACTTACCTTCTGCGTCCGCTCGGAGGCTGGCGTGAGCCTCATGGAAGGCAGTCTGGGCCTCTAACACCCCCCCAATCAGATTGCGATGGCAACCGACGCAGTTGTGTTCCAGCACAGCTAAGCTGCGTGCGCCGATGCGGATGGGCTCGTGGAAGTCCTGCATGGTGAAGGCCCTCGAGTGGTTCCAGCCGTGCTCGAGCTTGGTGAGATATTTGCCTATAAAGTCGTGGGGCACGTGGCAGTCCACGCAAACGGCCACATGGTGGTGGCTGGCCTTTTGCCAGCCGTCGTACACCTCGCGCATGATGTGACAGTTCACACAAGCCTTGGGGTCGTTGGAGAGGTAGGAGAGTGCTTGTGCTCTGTCAGCGGTGTAGCTTCCGGCTCCAGCCATCACTCCTAACAGCAGTGCTGCCAGCAGTACGATACCTCCTCCGGTCAGCCAGTTTCGCATAATATGACCTCTCCTGCTTTTCTCATGGCCACCTCCCAGTAAATTTCCCAACGTATTGGAACATTTCTGAAACCCGAAAATCCATGACTTAAGTCAAAGTTTCTAGCCTGGGCTGTAGTTTTGATTCGCATCATGGTCAACAGCGCTCATTGCGACAACCTCATGGAGCCTGGGCCAGCTCTTGCAACGCAACCGGGTTGGTGATATGCACACGACGCCTATTAATTTCTACCCAACCCTGTGAGGAGAAATGTCCCAGCTTGCGGCTGATGGGTTCGGGGGTAGTGCCCACAATGGCAGCAATTTCAAGGTTGGTGGGCAATTTGAAACCCTGACCATGGCTCTGGGCCATTGAAAGTAGATATCCGGCCAGCCTCGAGTCCACGTCGCAGAATACCATCCGGTCGAGCACCTGCAGAATCTGCCGTGTACGCTGGGCCGTGAAGCGGAGCAGGTTGTTAGAGAGGGCGATATTCTGCTGTGCCAGATGGCAGAAGTCCCTGGCCGGTATCGCTAGAACCCGGCTTACCTCCACTGCTTCCGCCGAGGCGGGGTACTGCGGCTCTTGTAAAAAGACCGCCACGGCTGCCACCCACTGGCCCGGCGGGTCTAAATGAATCACAATTTCACGTTGACCCCTGGGATCCAAACGATATACCTTGATCAGCCCCTCGACTACTAGGTAAAGCCGCTCTACAGGATCCCCCTGGAAGAAGAGCGGTTGACGCTTACTTAGTATCAGCCACTCGCACCGGGCAGCCAGCAGTCCGAGTTCACTCTGAGAAACACCCGCCAGCAGGGGGCATCGGCTCAGGATCTCAACAGGCTTCGACTCGCGTGGCGGCATAGCCATTGCAGCCTACAGGCCTTCAAAAGCGGCATATGTCCCGAAACCTGACCGTGGCATCCCATTCTGGTAATAAGGGGGTTGATACCGGATTCAAAAAGGTAGTCTTTCAATCCCAAGGTTTTCAGAGGCCTAGTTGCGCTGCGCGCGGCGCAACTTGAATCCTAGAGCACTCCCTTCGGTCGGGTTAGTTCGGCACCATTCGGTGCCGAACTAACCGAATCTGGTATGAAATCACTCTCGGCAGATGCCAAGGGAGGAGGCAGGAGCTCGGCCTGTTGCCACCCTGCAGCCTTGGTCCCAGGCTTTTAGCGCCATCCCTTTACGTTCTGCGGCCAAACCGATACCCTAGCCCCGTGCAGCGAATCCTTTGGCTGGCCTGGCGCGATCTGGTTCTGGAGTTCCGTGGGCGTACCGGCATTTTGTCGGCGGT
>FWWL01000717.1_pt1 | contig 88760 bp, 78 predicted proteins | sample 2228331 | NCBI WGS metagenome assembly FWWL01 (sample SAMEA103939775, study PRJEB20133) | metagenome | reverse complement strand
ATCGTCGGCAGGATGGCTCTTCCCCTCCCCCACGTGGGGAGGGGATAGGGGTGGGGGGCGAACGACCGGGCGAGCCACGTCCCGCAACAAGCGCTGCATGGCCGGCGATCGAACCTTCAGGCCGATCGCTCCTGCCCGACGCCCCCCACCCCTATCCCCTCCCCACGAGGGGGAGGGGAAGAGTTTCGTATTGCTGCGTTGGCGTCAGCCCCACCGGAAAGGCTCCTGACATGGCCCGTCACGAAGGGCGCGGCATGGCGTCCGTCAACTATCCGATCGGCATGAATCTCGGCGGCGATCCGAGCCAGGCGCTGATCCATTCCAACCCCGACGGCAAGTTCACCGTCGCGCTCTCGGCGATCGATCTCGGCCAGGGCATGAAGCAGGTCTCGCGCCAGATCGCGGCCGAGACGCTGGGCGTGCCGATCGAGGACGTTCACGTCGACACCGCCGACAGTGACACCGGCCCCCACGACATGGGCTCTTTCGCCTCACGCGGCACGCACCGCATGGGCAACGCCATCATCGTCGCGGCGCGTGAGGCGCGCGGCGTGCTGCTGGAGGCCGCCGCCGAGGAGCTCGAGGTCGACGCCGGCGATCTCGTGACCGACGGGCGCGGCAACATCCATGTCCGGGGCGCGCCCTCGCGCGCGATCACGGTCAAGGCGACCGCCCAGGCCGCGCAGTTCAAGCAGGGCAAGACCATCGCCGGGCGCGGCATCTTCCTGATCCCGCTCTCGGCGGTCGATGCCGAGACCGGCGAGATGAACCCCAACACCGCCTTCGCCCATGCCTGCCTCGTAGCGGACGTCGCCGTCGACGACGAGACCGGCGAGGTCGAGGTGCTGCGGATGACCAGCGCCTACGAGCTCGGCCGGGTGATCAACCCGCGCATGGTCGAGCAGCAGCTCGTCGGCGGGGCCTGGATGGGCATGAGCCATGCGCTCTACGAGACGCCCGAACCCTATTATCCCAACCCCGAGCATGGCCCGCGCGATTTCAACGAGTATCTGATGCCCGGGCCGGGCGAGATAACGCCCTATCATGTCACCGTGCTGGAGCGGCCTGCACCGGACGGCCCCTATGGCGGCAAAGGGCCCGGCGAAATGTGCGCCAACCCCGTGCTGCCGGCGATCGCCAACGCCGTCTACAACGCGGTCGGCGTGCGCGTGGACGAGTTGCCGATCACGCCCGAGAAGATCCTGCGCGGCCTCAAGGCCAATGGCGGCGTCAAGCCCGGCCCGCGCCGCGGCGGCCCGGTAACATGGCGGTGACGGCATGGCGCTGAGGACCACCGTCGCCGGCATATCGAGCCCCGAAGATCTCGCGGAGGCGCTGGCGGCTGCGATGTATCTCGCCGATGACGGCATCGCGACGGCCGGCTACCTCGCCCTCGCGCTGGGCAAGCCGCTGCTGCTGGAAGGCGCGCCCGGCGTCGGCAAGACGGAAGCGGCAAAGGCCATCGCCGGCATCCTCGGCCGCCAGCTTATCCGGCTGCAATGTTTCGAGGGCATCGACGCCTCGGGCGCGCTCTACGAATGGAACTATCCGCGCCAGATGCTGGCGATCCGGCAGGCGCGCGAAGGCGAGGCGCTCGACATCTATCGCGACGATTTCCTGATCGAGCGGCCGATGCTCAGCGTCCTGCGCCGGCCGGAATCGACCGTGCTGCTGATCGACGAGATCGACCGCTCGGACCATGAATTCGAGGCCTTCCTGCTCGAATTCCTGTCGGATTTCTCGATCTCGATCCCCGAGCGCGGCACGCTGCGCGCGGCCGAGCGCCCCGTCGTGGTGCTGACCTCGAACCGCACGCGCGAGCTGCACGAGGCGCTGCGCCGCCGCTGCGTCTACCACTACATCGCCTATCCCGAGCCCGAGCGGGAGGCGCAGATCATCATGCTGCGCTCGTCCGCCGTGGCGGAGGGCACGGCGCGCGCCGTCGTCCATGCGATCGGGCTCTTGCGACAGGAGCCGCTGGCGAAACCGCCGGGCGTGGCGGAGGCCGTCGACTGGGCCGAGGCCGCGACCGCGCTGGCGCAGGCCGGCGCGCCCTGGCCCGAGGCCTTCCGCCGCTCGCTCGGCACCGCGATCAAGGACGAGGAGGATTTCGCCCATCTGCGACCGCGCCTGCCGCTGATCATTCCGGGGTTGGCGGCATGATCGCTCCGCTCCCGCCTGCCGCCCGTCCGTTCGTCGCCTTCCCGACGCTGCTGCGCGAGCACGGCCTCGCCGTCGCGCCCGAGCAGACGACGAGCTTTCTGATGGCGGTCGAGTTGCTGGGGCCCCGCAGCATCGAGCACGTCCGCAAGGCGGCGATCGCCACGCTCGCGCCCCATCCTGAACAGCGCGCGCTGTTCGACGCGCTGTTCGACATGCATTTCCTTGGAGCGGTCGCCGAGCCGGGCGAGGAGGATTTCGCGCCCGACGACGAAATCTCTGTGCAGGAGGATTCGGGCTCGCGCGAAATTCTGCTCGGGGAGGATATCAACGAGACCGGCCAAGCCGCGACCGGTGCGGAGGCGCTCTCCGTGCGGGCCCTACAGTCGCTCGACGAGAGCGAAATTCTGCGCCGCTTCGTCCGCGCGTTGCCGGCCGCCCTGCCCCACCGGCGCGGCTACCGTCACCGCGCGGCGCGGCGCGGCCCGAGCGTCGATCTCGCCCGCAGCTTGCGCGAGGCGATCCGCCATGACGGCGAGGTCATGAGCCTGAAGAAGCTCAGGCGCGTCACGCGCCCACGCCTGATCCTGCTGCTGATCGACGTGTCGGGCTCGATGAAGCAGCGCAGCGACGCCAATCTCGCGCTGGCGCATGCGATCGTGCAAGCGGCGCCCAGAGCCGAGGTCTTCACCTTCGGCACGCGCCTGACCCGCGTCACGCGAGCGCTGCGCCGCAAACAGCGCGAACAGGCGCTGGCCGACGCGTCCGGCCTCGTCGCCGACTGGGACGGCGGCACGCGCATCGGCGACGCGCTGCAGGCTTTCCTCGCCGTGCCGCGCTTTGCATCCTACGCACGCGGCGCGGTCGTCGTCGTGCTGTCGGACGGGCTGGAGCGCGGCGATCCGGCGGCGCTGGTCTCGGCCGTGACGCGTCTTTCCGCCCGCGCCCATCGCATCGACTGGCTGACGCCGCTCGCAGCCGATCCGGGCTACCGGCCGGAAACCGAGGCGCTGCGGCTGATCGGCCCACGTCTCGCCAGCCTCGGCAACGGCGCGAGCACGGCGCGGATCTGCCGGCACATCCTCTCGCTCGGAGGCGCGGCGGCGGCATGACGGGACTCGTCGATTCGCATTTTCATATCTGGCGGCAGGCCGACCTGCCCTGGCTGCTCGGGCCAATGCAGCCGCGTATCTTCGGACCCTACGAGCCGATCCGGCGCGACTACCCGGTGACGGAATATCTCGCTGACGCGCGCGCCTGCGGCATCACTCAAGCCGTTTACATCCAGGCGAACTGGGCCCCGGCGCGCCATCTGGACGAGGTCGCCTTCGTCTCGCAGGCGTCGGAGGAAAGCGGCTTCCCGATCGCCATCGTCGCCTATGCCGACATGCTCGCCGAGGATGTGCGCCCACAACTCGATGCGCTGGCGAAGAACCCGCGCGTTCGTGGCGTGCGCATGCAATTGCACTGGCACGAGAACCCGCTTTATCGTTTCGCGGCCCGCCCCGATCTCTGCCGCGAGCCGCTGCTGCAGGCCAATATCAGCCGCCTCGCCGACTATGGCTTCGGCTTCGATCTCCAGGTTTTTTCACCGCAGATGTCGGGCGCGGCCGAACTCGCGGCAGCCTGCCCGGCCGTGACCTTCATCCTCCAGCATGCCGGCATGCTGGAAGACCTGTCGCCAGCAGGCATCGCCGGATGGCGCGATGGCATGCGCCTGCTCGCCGCGCAGCCCAACATCGTCAGCAAGCTGTCCGGGCTCGGCACCTTTCTGCGCCGCAGCGATCCGGAGCATGTCAGGACGATCGCATCCGAGACGCTGGCGCTGTTCGGCGCGGAGCGCTGCCTGTTCGGCTCAAACTTTCCGATCGAAAAACTCTGGACAAGCTATGCCGAGCTGATGGCCGTGCATCGCGAGGCCGTGCCGGCCGGAGCCCGCGACGCCGTTTTCAATGACACCGCAAGGCGGGTCTACCGCCTCGACCAGCACTGAGGGAGACCGATCATGGCGCTCGAAATCAAGATCCTCGACTATGGCGACATCGAGCTGGAATCGAGCTTCCTCGTATTGGGACGCGATTGCGGCCGCACGCGGAGGGTTCCAACATACGGCTTCCTGATCCTGGGCGGTCCCTGGCCGGTCGTGGTCGATACCGGCTATCGCCACAACCAGATCATGGAAAGCCTCGGCATGCGGGGCCTGCAGTTCCACGAGAACATGATCGAGAACCAGCTCTCGCGGCACGGCGTGCGCATGGGCGACGTGCGCTACGTCCTGCACACCCATCTCCATATCGACCATGCCGGCAAGGACGAGCTCTTCCCTATGAACACGACCGTGCTCATCAACCGGCGCGAGCTCGAATACTCGGTCTCGGGGCTGATGCACCCGCAATATCCGGCGCCTGACATCAAGCATCTGATCGACCGGCTGCATACACGGGACGCGCTGCGTCTCGAGGATCTCGAACTCTCGGGGATGATCGAGCTGTTTCCGGGCTGCTATCTGGAAGCCGCCGGCGCGCATACCGAGGGCTCGATGAACGTCCATGTCGATACGGCGGAAGGCCGGGCGATCCTCTGCGGCGACGTGATCTACGACTTCAATGACCAGATCGTGACGCCCTTCCACGAGATCAGCTTCAACGAGCCGCGCACCACCGGCAATCACGGCGTCTCGAAGCGCCATGAAAAGGCGGCGATCAAGAAGCTGCTTTCGGCGGGCGCGTTCCTGCTGCCGGTCCACGACAAGCCGGCCAAGATCGCCCATGGCCAGGTCGTCGGCCGCATGGACATGGCGGTGCCGGGCCCGGTGGTGCAGTCGCTGCCGGCGCGCAACTGGTTCGCGGCGTGAGGGTTCGTCGATGACCACTCATGTCGCCATCCGTCCTGCGTTCGAGGAGTGCGTCGATCTCTGGGCGCCGGTGCGCCAGCTCGGCTCGGGCTTCGAGTTCTGCGAGGGCCCGGTCTGGCATCCGCGCGAGCAGCATCTGCTGTTCTCCGACATGCCCGGCGACGTCCGCCGCCGCTGGGACAAGGGCGGCGTGCGGGAGGTCAAGCGGCCGGCCAACAAATGCAACGGCATGACCTATGACGCGGACCTCAACCTGATCGTCTGCGAGCATGCCACCTCGTCGCTCATCCGCGAACGGCCCGACGGGCGGCGCGAGGTGCTGGCCTCGCATTTCGAGGGCATGGAGCTCAACAGTCCCAACGACGTCGTGGTGAAGTCCGACGGATCGATTTATTTCTCCGATCCCTGGTATGGCCGGATGCCGGTCTTCGGCGTCGAGCGGCCGCGCCAGCTCGGCTTCCAGGGCGTCTATCGCATTCCACCGGGCGGCGGCGAGCCGCAGCTTCTGGTCGACCGCTATCTCTTCGACCAGCCCAACGGCCTGTGCTTCTGCCCGACCGAGGACCGGCTCTTCGTCAACGACACGGTGCAGCACAACATCCGCGTCTTCCCGATCCTGCCCGACGGCCGGTTGGGGCCCGGGCGCATCTTCGCCTCGGGCATCGTCGGGTCCGAGCCCGGCGTGCCCGACGGGATGAAATGCGACGCACAGGGCAATGTCTGGGTCTGCGGGCCCGGCGGCGTCTGGGTCTATACGATCAAGGGCGAGCTGATCGGCAAATTGCGCGTGCCGGAACTCGTCGGCAACCTGACCTGGGGCGGGCCGGACTGGCGCACGCTGTTCCTCACCGCGACGCATTCGCTCTATGCGGTGGAGACCAGGATCGGCCCACGCCGCGAACCCTATATGAACGCTGGCGGCGGTGAGCGCGGCCGGAGCGACACGGCCCCACGGCCGGTCTCTGGCGTCAGGCCCGCCGCGACGGTTGCGGCCAGCGGCGCGAACAAGGCGGCGAGCGGCTACCGGCTCGATCCCGCGCGCTGCGCGCTGATCGTTCAGGATATGCAGAACGACGTCGTGATGGATGGCGGGGCCTTCGCCTCGTCGGGCTCGCCGGAGCACTGCCGGCAGCAGAACGCCATCGCCAACGCCGCGCGGCTTGGGCAGGCCGCGCGGTCGCGCGGTATTCCGGTGATCCATGTCTGGTTCGTGGTCGAGCCCGGCGCGCCGGGCGTCACCATGAACGCGCCGCTGTTCGAGGGTCTGGCCGACGCCAAGGCGATGGTGCGCGGCACATGGGGCTGCGCGCCCGTGCCGGGGCTGGAGGCGCAAGGCGGCGACCATGTCGTCGAGAAGAGCCGCATGAGCGCCTGGGAGGGCACAAGGCTGGAGACGGTGCTGAAGGCGCTGGGGCGCGACGTCGTCATCGTCACGGGGGCTTGGACCAACATGTCGATCGAGCACACGGCGCGCACGGGCGCGGACAAGGGCTATTTCATGCTCGTGCCGGAGGACGCCTGCTCGACGATGAACGCCGAATGGCACGCGGCCTCGGTCAACTATGCGCTGCAGAATGTCTGCGTCGTCACGGATGTCGATGCGGTGATCGCCGCCATCAATTGATCCGAGGGCGACCGGGGAGAGTTAAGGCTTAGCAGAGGACTTGCATGTCAGTCTTTGCCGAGCCATTTCCGGACGCTCATGAACTCGCACGCCGATACGCATGCCGCCAGCCCCGTCGCCGCGCCGCCGCTCCGGCCGGAGGCATTCGCGCATGTCGATCACTGGGTCTTCGATCTCGACAACACGCTCTATTCGCATGAAAGCCGGGTCTGGCCGCAGGTCAACGAGCGCATCACGCTGTTCCTGCAGGAGCTGTTCGGGCTCGACGGGCTCTCGTCCTATGCGCTGCGACAGTATTACTATCACCGCTACGGAACGACGCTGAACGGGCTGATGACCGAGTACCGGATCGACCCCGACGTCTTCCTCGACTTCGCCCATGATATCGATCTGTCGCTGCTGGAGCCCGATCCGGCGCTCGGCGAGGCGATCGCCGCCCTGCCCGGCCGCAAGCTGATCCTGACCAACGGGTCGGTCGGTCATGCCCGCAATGTCGCCGGAAAGCTCGGCATCCTGCATCATTTCGAGGACATCTTCGACATCGTCCATGCCGGCTTCGTGCCCAAGCCCGAGCGCGCGACCTATGAGAATTTCCTGGCCAAGCATGGCGTCGACCCCGGCCGGGCGGCGATGTTCGAGGACATCGAGAAGAACCTGATCGCGCCGAGCGCGCTCGGCATGAAGACGGTGCTGATCATCCCCAAAACGCCCGACCCGTTCCGCGAGGCGTGGGAGCAGGCCGCGATAGAGGCCGGCCATGTGCACTACGTCACCAACGATCTTGCGGGGTTCCTCGCGCCGCTTGGGAGCGAGCGGTCACCGCGCTGAGTTTCTTCGAAAGGAAATTCGTTCGTCTTTACGAACGAATGCGAAACTGATAATCCCCCTATCCGTTATATCGAACGATCGGAATGGGTAATGTCGGTGTCGAAGGACGAGATGGCGCGGCTGCGCCCCGAGACGCGGCTTGTTCACGCCGGCACGCTGCGCTCGCAGTTCGGCGAGACCTCCGAGGCGCTGTTCCTGACGCAGGGCCATGTCTACGACAGCGCCGAACAATGCGAAGCGCGCTTCCTCAACAAGGATCCGGGCTTCCAGTACGCCCGCTTCTCGAACCCGACCGTTGCCATGCTGGAGGCTCGCATGGCGGCCTTCGAGGGCGCGGAGGCCTGCCGCGCCACCGCGACCGGTATGGCTGCCGTCACCGCGGCGCTGATGGGGCTAACGCGCGCGGGCGACCATGTCGTGGCGGCCCAGGCGCTGTTCGGCTCCTGCCGCTATGTCGTCGAGGAGCATCTGCCGCGCTACGGCGTCGAGTCGACGCTGGTCGATGGGACCGACATCGCGGCCTGGCGCGCGGCGGTGCGGCCCAATACCAAGGTTTTCTTCCTCGAGAGCCCGGCCAATCCGACGCTGGAGGTGATCGACATCGCGGCCGTCGCCGCGCTGGCCAAAGAGATTGGCGCGGCGCTTGTGGTCGACAATGTCTTCGCCACGCCGATGTTCCAGCGTCCGCTCGAACTGGGCGCCGATTGCGTCGTCTATTCCGCGACCAAGCACATCGACGGGCAGGGGCGATGTCTGGGCGGGCTGATCCTCGGCTCGGAAGAGTTCATCGCAACGCATATCCAGACCTATCTGCGCCAGACCGGGCCGGCGATGTCACCCTTCAACGCCTGGGTGATGCTGAAGGCGCTTGAGACGCTGCCGCTTCGGGTCGGGCGGCAGGCGCAAAGCGCGGCCATCGTCGCTGACTGGCTCTGCAGGGAGCCGGGCCTGCCGAAGGTCGTCTTTCCGGGCCGGGCCGACCATCCGCAGGCCGAAATCATCGCGCGGCAGATGAGCGGACCGTCCACGCTGATCGCCTTCGAAGTCGCTGGCGGGAAGGAGGCCGTCTTCCGCGTGCTCAACGCCTGCAGGCTGATCCGGATCTCCAACAATCTCGGCGACGCCAAGAGCCTGATCGTCCACCCGGCGACGACGACGCATCAGCGCTTTTCGCCCGAAGTGCGTGCCAGCATGGGCGTCGGCGACGGGCTCGTGCGGCTGTCGATCGGACTGGAGCACCCCGACGATCTGATCGCCGATCTGGCGCAGGCGCTGGCGGCCGCTTGATCCTACCCGTCATGCTCGCCCTTGTGGCGAGCATCGACCTCTTGGGCGTAGAGCCCGACGAACGAAGACGTGGATGGTCGGCAAAATCCGTTTGGACTAAGCCGCGAGCTTCAGCCCGACCTGTCCCCAGATCGCCGTCAGCGCGCCGACCAGATGGTCGATGTCGGCGTCGGTATGCAGGGGGCCGGGCGTGATGCGCAGGCGCTCCGTACCGCGCGGCACGGTCGGATAGTTGATCGGCTGGACATAGATGTCGAAGCGCTCCAGCAACTCGTCGCTGATGCGCTTGCAAAGCACCGGATCGCCGACCATCACCGGCACGATATGGCTGGGATTGGGCAGATGCGGGATGCCGATGGCATCGAGCCGCGCCCTGACCGCCGCGACGCGGGCCTGCTGTCCGGCGCGCTCCGACTGGCTGGTCTTCAGATGGCGGATCGAGGCGAGCGCGCCCGCCGCCAGAGCCGGCGGCAGCGAGGTCGAGAAGATGAAGCCGGAGGCGAAACTGCGGATGAAGTCGCAGGTCGCGGCGGAGGCCGCGATGTAGCCGCCCATGATGCCGAAACCCTTGGCGAGGGTGCCCTCGATCACGTTGATGCGGTGGGCGACGCCATCGCGTTCGGTGACGCCGCCGCCGCGATCGCCATAGAGGCCGACGGCATGGACCTCGTCGATATAGGTCATCGCGCCGAACTCGTCGGCGAGATCGCAGAATTCGGCGATCGGGGCGATGTCCCCATCCATCGAATAGACCGACTCGAAGGCGATCAGCTTGGGCCGGCGCGGGTCGATCGCCTGCAGCTTGCGGCGCAGATCGTCGGGGTCGTTGTGCTGGAAGACGACCTTGTCGGCTCTGCTGTGGCGGATGCCCTCGATCATCGAGGCGTGGTTCAGCCCGTCCGTGAGCACCACGCAGCCAGGGATGCGCGCGGCGAAGGTCGAGAGCGAAGCCCAGTTCGACATGTAGCCGGAGTTGAACAGCAGGGCCGATTCCTTGCCGTGCAGATCGGCGAGTTCCTGCTCCAGCAGCACATGGTAGTGGTTCGTGCCGCCGATGTTGCGGGTGCCGCCGGCGCCGGCGCCACAGCCGTCCAGCGCTGCATGCATGGCTGCGAGCACATCGGGGTGCTGCCCCATGCCGAGATAGTCGTTGGAGCACCAGACGGTGACCTCGCGCGGGCCGCTCTCGCCATGGAACGTCGCGCGCGGGAACTGCCCGGCCTTGCGCTCGAGATCGGCGAAGACGCGATAGCGGCCTTCCTTGTGCAGACCGTCGAGTTCCCGGCGGAAGAAGTTCTCAAAGTCCATCGGCAGCCTCCTTGCGGATCTCGTCAGTCCTACGCAACCAAAGACGAAGGTGAAATGGCACGCGGTGTCGCGGGTTCGGGCACGATGCGGACAGGCGGCGAGGCCGTCCGCGGCGCGGATTGCGGGGCAGCGCGGTCATGCGAGCGCAGGCCCCATGACCACAAATCGGCGACCGGCAGCGGCACCACGAGGAACCAGTGCTCGATGACGCCGAGCGCAGCCAGCGTCGCAACCAGCACGAAACCCGTCGCGAGCGCCGGATCGGCCAGGACCGCCTTGTGGACGAGCCAGGCGGTCAGCAGCGTCGCCAGCGTCACGGAAAACGGGAAGAGCAGGTTCATCGGCTTCTGCCGGAAATAGCTCTTCAGATAGCCAAGGTGCGCGGGCAGGAATTCGACCGTGGTGTTGGGCACCCCGAGATAGATGTTGAGCTTGGTCGAGAGCCGCATCGCGAAGAGCAGGGCGAACGTCATCAGGCCGAAGGGATTGGCCCCGCCCCAGGTCAGGACCGCAACCAGCAGCAAGCAGGCCAGCAGCGCCAGCTCGTGATGCAGGATCGCCCGCGTCGCGCAGGCAAAGCGGGCGAAGCCCGTGGCCCCTTGCGGGCAGGGCTCGCGGCGCGGGCCGGTGAGATAGCCGAACAGGAAGGCCATCTCGTTCCAGCCCCAGAGCAGAACGGCGCAGAGCACGGCGAGATAGGCGCCCGACGCGCCGGTCTGCTCGGCGGTCGCCGCAAGACCCCAGAGCGCCGCGACCGCGATCAGCGAGGCGGCTCCAAAGCTCCAGCGAAAGGTCCGCCGCGGCAGACCGTCGAGATACAGGATCGCCCCGGTGGAAAACCACCAGGCGAACAGTGTCGCGACGATCGGCAGGCCATAGGCGGTCAAGGCGCAGGTTCCCTTTCAGTAGGCCGGCTGGAGCCGGCTCGTGGCGGGGAGGTCGTTCTTGATCGTCGGCATCAGGTAGAGCCGCGCCAGCGTCGCCCCGACCTGCGCCTGATACGCCAGCTTGCGGATCGTCTGACCCTTCTCGGCTGCATCGGCGATCTTGAGGCTCAAGGTTCGCACCCGCTCCAGCCCGGCCCGGAATTTCGGGTTGTCGGTGTCGAGCACCACCGGGAAGCACTGCTTCGAGATTTCCGAGGTGATGCGGAAGACCTCGTAATCGTATTCCGTCGGGTCGATCTGCAGCGCCTTGTGGAACTCGGGGCGGACATGGTCGCGCACATACATGGTCGCGTAGACCGCCAGCAGGAAGAACCGCACCCAGAGCTTGTTGCCGCCGGTGAGCAGATGCGGATTGGCCCGCATCAGCAGCGAGAAGGCCTCGCCATGGCGGAACTCGTCATTGCACCACTCGCGGAACCATTTGAAGATCGGGTGGAAGCACTTGTCCGGGTTTTTCTCCAGGTGGCGATAGATGGTGATGTAGCGGGCATAGCCGATCTTCTCGGAAAGATAGGTCGCGTAGAAGATGAATTTCGGTTTGAAGAAGGTGTATTTCTTGGCCTTGGTCAGGAAGCCGAGATCGACGCCGATGTGGAATTCCTTCAGTGCGTCGTTGATGAAGCCGGCATGGCGGGCCTCGTCGCGGCTCATATATTTGAACAGCTCGCAGATGTCGGGGTTCTTGCCGCGCTTCCTCATTTCGGCATAGAGCACGCAGCCCGAGAATTCGGCCGTCAGAGACGAGATCAGAAAGTCGATGAACTCCTTGCGCAACGGCTCGGGGATCTTCTCCAGTTCGAGCTTCCATTCGGCGTTGCGGGTGAAGTGACCCTTGTTGGGGTCGCTTTTCATCTCGGCGATCAGCGCATCCCATTCCTCGCGCACCGACGAGACATCGACCCTGTCGAGTTCCTCGAAATCGGTGGTGTAGAAGCGCGGCGTCAGCAGCGTGTCCTGCTGGGCCATGCGGGTGGATTCGTTGGGGGCCGCGCGCATCGCGCCGACCTGCATGGTCGCGGCTGTCATAGCTTGGTCCTTTCCGAGAAGCTGAATTCGAGCAGCTCCATGAATTCGGCACGTCCGGAGATTTTCGTCCAGACCTGCTCCAACCAACTCGCGCGTTTGACGGTAGCGACGCGGCGGAAGGTCTGCACCTCGCCATAGGGAACCTTAATCGGCTCGCCATGGACGACGACCTCATCGCCCGGGCGGATCTTGATGTCGCCATCGAGCACGCAATGGGCGTGCAGGCTCTCGAAAGTATGCGAGACCTCGATGGTGCAGGGGACGTCAAACTGCTTCGGCTCGGCCATTGCGTGGTCCGTCAACGAGAGATCGGTCATGGACGCGTCTCGCGGGCGGGCAGGAACCGCGCGAAGGCGGCGGAATTGCTCGGTCCGAAGGCGTCCAGTTCGATCCTGCCCCCAGTCGTCGGATCGCTCAAGCTCAACCGACCATTTTCCCGGCGCTCCAGCCTGAACGGCTGTTCCTGGCCGATGCCGGCGATCTGCCGCTGCCGCGTCAGGCTGCGCATCGCGCCGCGGATGAAGCCATCCTGGCTGACCGCGAGCGTCGCCAGCTCCGCGCCCCTCATGTCGCTCACCACGGCGGAGCCGTCGGCGCGGTCCTCAAAGCGCAGTTCGACCTGCGCCAGCGTCGGGCTTTCGGGAATGCCGGTCGCGCCGATGCCGGTCTGGCGCGCCAGGCCGGCGACGCCGATCGTCGCCAGCACGAGCAGAGCCATGCCGATCAGGCTCCAGCGCGGCGGCGAGCCGCTGACGGCGGGACCCTGCGTCTGGAGCGTAGCGTCGGTCATGGTTGGGTCCTCCTCAGCCCGCGGCGGCCATGCCAGCCGGCAGGCGCTGGTCGTTGCTGGCCTGCGCAGGCGCGACGCGTATCGGCGTTCCGGCATGGGTTGCGAGCGCGCGTCCGAGGATGCCGGCCACGGTCGCGGCGTCGGGAACCGCGCGCAGCATCGGCTCGGGTCTGGACAGGCGCCACGGCCTCACATGCGGCCAGAGGACGGCGTAGGACACCTTCTCGCCCGGTACGATCGCGACGGGCAAGTCGCCATGGCCGCCGCGGGAGAGCCTGAGGCCCGCGCCGGCGATGACGGCGAAGGGCAGGTTGACCGTCATTGGCAAGGCGACGCCGAAGCGCATCACCAGACGCCGGCTGGTGATGGTGTAGACTGTGCCGCGCGCCGAGAGCCAGCCGAGCAGGCAGAGTGCGCCAATGGCGACTGCGCCTGCCGCCGCGACCCAGAGCATCGGCTTGACCGAGCCGATCAGGGCAGAGCCCTGAATCAGCGCCAGCACCGGCTGGGCTACGACCAGCGCCGCGAAGTAGAATGTCACCTCGCGGACATGGAAGGCGCGCCAGGCGAGGCCGCGCCAGTCTGGCGCGCCCTGCCAGAGGATGCGTTCGCCTTGCGGAGGCATCTCCGGCAGGCCCGCAACCGGCTCGAAGGCGAAATCGTCGTGGTTTTCGTCCCGGCTCATAGCAGCGGCTCCGCACGCAGCGGCGTGGCGTAGAGCGTGCCCGCGCCGTAATAGGCGCAGATCTTTTCTTCCTCGAGCCTCGTCACCGCGTCGGGCGTGCGCGTGCCCGGCACATCGGCGAACTGGTGCGCCAGCAGCGCATCGACGAAGACCCGCCCGACGCCCGGCCGGGTGCCCGCCGTAATGTCGCAGAAGGTGTTCGGCAGCAGGACGTTGCGGCCGCTGTCGAGCGCGACCTCGAAATAGCGGATGATGCATTCCGAGCGATCGACCCAGAGATCGACGACCTTGCCTGCCACCTTGCGGTCGGCGCCGACCACGTCGAAGCCGCGCGGATCGGGCCCGCTGGAGACGCCGTAGCCGGTGGCGACGCGGACGGGGACGATCTTGAGGTGGTTGTCATAGGTCATGTCCGGCATGTCGGCGCGCTCGGCCCAGGAGCCGGGTCCGATCGAGTCCAGCATCGGATTGGCCGACGTCGGCTGCAGCGGCGCGCCGGGGAAACGGGCAGTCGGCTTGCCCGGCACCGGGCGGGCGTCGCCAACGCCGTTGGGCGCCTGGATGCGTTGCCCGTTGGAGAGCGCGAACGTCTTGGGCTCGGGATAGAAGATGAGCCGGTTGGCGAAAAACTTGCCCGGTTTGGTATCGTGCTCGAGCGGGTAGCCCTCGCGCTGGGTCTCGCGCTGGAGATACACGATCAAGCCGGCGAAGAAGATCCAGAACAGCCAGATCGCGACTTGGGCGACGTCGATATAGCCCATGATTTCACGCATTGGGGAGCCCTCCTGAAGGCTGTCAGCTCGGAAATTCCGCGAGGCCGAAGCGGGTTGACGGGGTAGCGCTCACGACATCGGCGCTGCGGACAAGCGGGCCGATGGCGACGAGCGTGGCGAAGAGCAGCGCGATCTCGACATGGTAGACGACGCTGTAGGCGACGGATGGGTCGGCGAAGGCGGGGCCGAGCGAGCCTCTTGCTGCGAGCATGGCGACGAGATCGCGCAGGGCGCCGCCCGCCGCGATGGCGAGGCCGGCCGCGCTAGCCTGCACCGCGCCCCAGATGCCGACCGCGAGCCCGTGCAGCCCGCCGCTCTCGATCGCCATGGCGGTGGTCAGCGTCGAGACGGCGAAGAGGCCGCCACCAAAACCGATCAGCACCACGCCGAAGCGGAAGAGATGAGCGGCGTCGATCGCGCCGGCAAAAATCACGCAAGGGAAGGCGACGAGCCCGGCGACGACGCCGAGCGCCGCCAGCCGGTAGGGATCGACTCCCGCCGCCAGCGCGCGCGCCGCCAGTACGAAGGCGGCGAGCGAACCGGCCGCGAGCAAGGCGGTCAGGATCGTGGTGCCGGACACGCTCAGATTCAGCACCTGCGCGCCAAACGGCTCCAGGATGATGTCCTGCATGTTGAAGGCGGCGGTGCCGAGCCCGACCGCGACGAGGAAGCGCAGCCGCCGCCGGTCGGACGCGAAAGCCGACAACGCCGCGCGGAAGGCCGGGCGAGCCACGTCCGGGCGCGTCAGGGCCGGATTGCGCGCCTCCTGCTTCCAGAGCGCGACGACGTTCAGCGCCATGGTAACCACGGCTGCGCCCTGCACGACCTGAATCAGGCGCAGGGGCGAGAAATCACTGAGCAGCCAGGCGAAGGCGAGCCCCGACAGCACCATGCCGACCAGCAGCGTCACATAAAGCAGCGCGACGACGCGGGCGCGGGTGGCGGGCGTGGCAAGGTCCGTCGCAAGCGCGAGCCCTGCCGTCTGCGTGGTGTGGAGGCCGGCCCCGACCAGGAGGAAGGCGAGCGCAGCGCCCGCCTGCCCGATCCAGGCCGGCCCGACGCCGTCCCCCGACAGGACCAGCAGCGCGAAGGGCATGATGGCGAGCCCGCCGAACTGCATCAGCGAGCCGAACCAGATGTAAGGAACGCGCCGCCAGCCCAGCACAGAGCGGTGGGTGTCCGATTTGAAGCCGACCAGCGCGCGGAAGGGCGCGAACAGGAAGGGGAGCGAGACCATCAGCGCCACGACCCAGGCCGGGACATTGAGCTCGACGATCATCACCCGGTTGAGCGTTCCGACCAGAAGGACGGTCGCCATGCCGACCGAGATCTGAAACAGCGACAGCCTGAGAATGCGCCCGAGCGGCAGATCCGGCGAGGCCGCATCGGCAAAGGGCAGCCAGCGCGGACCGATCCGCGTCATGCCTTTCACCAAAGCTGCCGAGACCGGGTTCATCTGGCGACAAGCTCCAGAGCCTGCGACTTGTAGAAGGCGCTCGAAATCCGCCGCGTTCGCGCCGGCCGCCAGCCCGCCAGCGCGGGCTCGGCGGCGATCCCGCGGGCGAGCGCGATCTCGCTGACCGGCTCGATCGCGGGCGCGCGGTCGGAGCGCGGGAAGGTGCGGCCCACGATGTGCATCAGCGCCAGCGCCGGGGTGCGCGGGGCGTGCGTGATCAGTAGCGAGGAGGAGGTTCGCGCCGCCAGCCCCGAAAGCACGCGCACGATGTCGGCGGCCTGATAGTGGATCAGCGAATCCATCGCCACGACATGGTCGAAGCGGCCCAGGCCGGCATCGAGCATGTCGCCGGAGCGGAAGGAGATCGAGCCGCCCTTGAGATCGCGGGGGCTGCGGTCCTGCGCCAGCGCGACCAGCGTCGGCGAGAGGTCGATCGCGACGACACTCGCGCCGCGCAGCGCGCAGGCGACGGCGAGCGCGCCGGTGCCGCAACCCGCGTCGAGGATGCGCGCGCCGCGCAGGTCGTCGGGCAGCCATGACAACAGAGTCTCGCGCATGGCGTCACGCCCGGCCCGCACCGTGGCGCGAATGCCGCTGACCGGTGCGTCCGAGGTCAGCTTCGACCAGGCCTCGACCGCCGTGCGGTCGAAATAGGTCTTCAATTCGCTGCGGCGCTGGGCGTAGGTCGCGTCGGACATCACTCATACCCCAGGAAATCGAAGATCTCGCGGTCCTTCATCGGCCGGGCTTCAAGTCCCGGTCCGCCGGCCCACATCTGCTCGGCGAGGTTCATGTATTCGCGCTGGACGGCGAGAACCTCGGGCGCATCGCCCATCTCGAACAGCGTCGCCTTCTTCAGCCGCGAGCGGCGGATCGCGTCGAGATCGGGGAAATGGGCGAGGCGCTTCAGGCCGGTGGCGGCGTTAAAGCGGTCGATCTCGTCGGTGCCAGCCGAGCGGTTGGCGATGACGCCGCCGACGCGGACCTCGTAATTCTTCGACTTGGCCTTGATCGCCGCGACGATGCGGTTCATCGCGAAGATCGAGTCGAAATCATTGGCGGTGACGATCACCGCCCGCTCGGCATGCTGGAGCGGAGCGGCGAAACCACCGCAGACGACGTCGCCGAGCACGTCGAAGATCACCACATCGGTGTCTTCCAAGAGGTGGTGCTCCTTCAGGAGCTTCACCGTCTGGCCGACGACGTAGCCGCCGCAGCCGGTGCCGGCCGGCGGCCCGCCGGCCTCGACGCACATCACGCCGCCATAGCCCTCGAAGCAGAAATCCTCGACGCGGAGCTCTTCCGAATGGAAGTTCACGGTCTCCAGCACGTCGATGACCGTCGGCATCAGCTTCTTGGTCAGGGTGAAGGTCGAATCGTGCTTGGGGTCGCAGCCGATCTGGAGCACGCGCTTGCCCATCCGCGAGAAGGCGACGGAAAGGTTGGACGAGGTCGTCGACTTGCCGATGCCGCCCTTGCCGTACACGGCGAAAACCTTGGTGCTCTCAACGCCCATGAGCTGGTCGAGCTGGACCTGGACGGAGCCTTCGCCGTCCTCGCCCGGAGGCGGCGGGGCTTTGCGCGCATAGTTCGGCAGGCCCGGATGCTGGAAAAGGGTCGTCATGCTGCGGCCTCCACACCGATGCCTTCGAGCCGGTCTTCCAGCTCCTCTCCGGCGAGCCGCAACGCGTTCAGCGTCGCCTCGTCTGGCTGCCAGTATTTGCGCTGTTGGGCTTCGATCAGCCGGTTCGCGAGCTTCGCGGACGCGGTCGGGTTCAGCGCGGCGAGCCGCTCGCGCATCACCGGATCGAGCAGAAAAGTCTGAGCGGTCTGCTGGAACACCCAGGGCTGCACCGCGCCGGTGGTGGCCGACCAGCCCATGGTGTTGGCGACATGGTGCTCGATCTGGCGCACACCCTCATAGCCGTGCTTGAGCATGCCCTCATACCATTTCGGGTTGAGCATGCGGGTGCGGGTCTCCAGCGAGACCTGCTCGGAGAGCGTGCGCACCGTGCCCTCGCCGCGCGTCTGGTCCCCGATATAGACCGGGACCGAGGAGCCGCCGGCGCGCTTCACGGCGCGCGAGATGCCGCCGAGCGTGTCGAAATACTGGTCGATCGTGGTGACGCCGAGCTCGACGGATTCGAGATTCTGATAGGCCAGCTCGACACCGGCGAAGATCGTGCCCAGAAGCTCCTTCTGCTGCACCGGCTTGCCGGACACGCCATAGGCAAAACTCTTGCGGCGCGAATAGGTCTCGGCCAGCTCGTCCTCGTCGTCCCAGCGGCTGTTCTCGATCAGGTGGTTGACGTTGGCTCCATAGGTGCCGTCAGCGTTTGAGAAGACGCGCAGCGCCGCGGTCTCCAGATCGCAGCCATGCTGGGCCTGATAGGCCAGCGCGTTGCGGCGCAGATAGTTCTGCTCGACAGGCTCGTCGGCTTGCGCGGCCATCAGCGCCGCCTCGGCCAGAAGCCGCGTCTGCAGCGGCAGCAGGTCGCGAAAGATGCCCGACAGCGTCATCACCACGTCGATGCGCGGGCGGCCGAGGTCTTCCAGTGAGACGAGTTCCGCGCCGCAAAGCCGGCCATAGCCGTCGAAGCGCGGCCTCGCGCCCATCAGCGCGAGCGCCTGCGCGATCGGGCCGCCCTCGCTCTTCAGATTGTCGGTGCCCCAGAGCACGATCGCGATCGAGGAGGGCAGCGCGTTGCCGCCCTCGACATGGCGGGCGAGCAGCCTGGCGGCCTGTTTCGCGCCGTCGCTCATCGCGAAGGCCGAGGGGATGCGGAACGGGTCGAAGCCGTGCAGGTTGCGCCCCGTCGGCAGGATGGCCGGCGTCCGCAGCAGGTCGCCGCCGGGCGCTGGCTTGACGAAGCGGCCGTCGAGCGCGGTCAGCAGGCCTTCGATCTCGCTGTCGCGGTCAATCATCTCGCCCGTGCGGGCAAGTTCGGCGAACATCGCCTGCTGGAACGCATCGTTGGACAGCGAAGCCACGGTCGCCGCGCCGGTCGCCAACGCCTCGACCAGATCGCGTGCAGGCTTCTGGCCATGCGAAGCCTCGGCGACGGCCAGCAGGGTATCGACCTTTTCGGCGACGGTATGCTTGTTGCCGACGACGTGCAGCCCATGCGGGATCAGCGTGTATTCGAGTTCGAGCACGGCATTGGTCAGCGTGGCGATCATCGTGGCCGCGTCGTTGCCCCAGGCGGGCTCGGGCTGCGCGAGATCGACCGCCGCCGCCTGCGCCTGGATCAGTTCGGCGAGATCGGCGCTCTCGTTCTCCGCGCCCGGCTGGCGCCAGCGCTCCAGCGAGGCCTTGAGCTCGACCAGACCGCGATAGAGCCCGGCGCTGGCCACCGGTGGCGTCATGTAGCTCACCAAAGTCGCGGCCGAGCGGCGCTTGGCGATGGTGCCCTCGGAGGGATTGTTGGCGGCATAGAGATAGATATTGGGCAGATCACCGATCAGCCGATCGGGCCAGCATTGCGCGGTCAGGCCGACCTGCTTGCCGGGCATGAATTCGAGCGCGCCATGAGTGCCGAAATGCAGCACGGCGTTGGCGGAGAAGTCCTCGCGCAGATAGCGGTAGAAGGCCGAGAAAGCGTGCGTCGGCGCAAAGCCCTTCTCGAAGAGCAGCCGCATCGGATCGCCTTCATAGCCGAAGCCGGGCTGGATGCCGACGAAGACGTTGCCGAATTCCCGGCCGAGCACATGGATCGAGGAGCCGTCGCTCTGCTGGCGGCCGGGAGCAGGACCCCATTGCGCCTCAATTTCCGACAGGTGCCGCTCGCGCCGGACATGGTCGTTGACGTTGATACGGGCATGGACATTGGCGTCCGCGCCGAAGCGGGCGGCGTTGCCGTGCAGGATCGCGTCGCGCAGCGCATCGACCGAGGCTGGAACCTCGACCGAGTAGCCGGCCCTGGCCAAACCTTTCATCGTATTGAAGAGCGACTCGAACACCGCCAGGAACGCAGCGGTTCCGGTGTTGCCGGCGTTGGGCGGGAAGTTGAACAGCACGATGGCGAGCTTGCGCTGCGCGAGTTCGGTCTTGCGCAGGGCGACGAGCTTCGCCACACGGGCGGCCAGCATGGCGACGCGCTCGATATCCGGGCGCATGTCGGCGCGGCTTTCGCCCGCCTCGCTGTCAGAGCGCCCACCAAAGACCATCGGGCCGGTCGCGCCGTCGAGTTCGGGTATCGCGACCATCATCGTTGCCTCGACCGGCATCAGCCCGCGATCCGAGGCGTTCCACTGCTCCAGGCTCTGGAACTCGATGGCCTGTGCGGCGATGTAGGGCACGTCGAGCCCCGACAGCATGGCGTCGGCGGCGGAGGCGTCGTTATAGGCCGGCCCGCCGACCAGCGAGAATCCGGTCAGCGAGACCAGCGCGTCGATGACGGGACGGCCATCGCGCTTGAAGAAGGCATCGACCGCAGGGCGCGCATCGAGCCCGCCGGAGAAGGCCGGGATCACGTTCAGGCCCTTGGCTTCGAAGGCGGCGATGACGGCGTCGTAATGCGCCGTGTTGCCGGCCAGCAGATAGGAGCGCATCACCAGCACGCCGACCGTGCCGCGCGTGCCTGCGACTCTCGGCAGCGCCTCGGCGCGCTCCGACATCCGGCCGGGCAGGCGCGGATGGTAGATTCCGAGCTCGGGATAATGCACCGGCGCGGCGGCCTTGACCGTGCCGCGCAAAACCCGGCGCGGACCGTCGGCGTAACGGTCGACCAGCAGCCGGACCATGCTGACGACATTGGCCTCGGAGCCGGAGAGGAAGTACTGCAGGCCGAGAAAATAGGCGCGGACATCCTGCGCTTTGCCGGGGATGAAGCGCAGGATCTGCGGCAGGCGCTTGAGCATCGCGAGCTGCTGCGCGCCGGCGTTGCCGCCCGGCTTCTTGGCGCCGCGCAGGCGCTTCAGCAGCGCCATCATGCCGGTCTCCGGCGCGTCCATGCGCCAACCGCCGAGCTTCGTCAGCTTGACGACCTCGCCAGCCGACATGGCGCAGAGCATGGCGTCGCAGGTCTCGCGGCGCGCCCTGAGCGTCGGTGCGATCATCTGGATGTGATCATCCATGAACAGCATGTTGGCGACGACGATGTCGGCGCGCTCGATATCGGCGCGCGCATCTGCCAGCGACGAGGGGTTCTCGCCCCATTCGGCGGCGGCGTGGAGCGAGAGCGTCAGGCCGGGCAGGTCGCGGCGAAGCGTCTGCGCCGCGCGATCGACGGCGCTGGACAGGTGCCTGTCGAGCGTCACGATCACGACCCGGATCGGGGTCGGATTAGCGGCCGAAATGGGCTTTGGCATCGTAAAGCGTCTCCACCGTGATCGGGCTGATTCCGCGTTCGCCTGCGTATGTCTCCGTGTTGCGCCGCGCCTTTCCGCGGACGAAGAAGGGGATTTTCTTGAGTTCGAGTTCGGCCTCGGCGGCCCAGGTGAGGACGATCGGCTTGTCGGCCACCAACACGCCCTCGCCCTGAGGAGCAGCTGAAGGCTGCATCTCAAAGGATGCTCCAGCGCCCTCTGAACCACCCTTCGAGATGGCCGCTATTGCGGCCCCTTCAGGATGAGGGCTTTGGGTGGGACGTGGCTTCGCGCCATGCCCGAGATGCGACGAGCCTGCTCCGTCGTGGAACTCGAAATCGTCGCGGAACATGCCGAGCAGATGCTCTTCCAGACCCATCATCAGCGGATGGACCCATGAGTCGAAAATGACGTTGGCGCCCTCGAAACCCATCTGCGGCGAGTAGCGCGCCGGGAAATCCTGGACATGGACCGGAGCCGAGATCACCGCGCAGGGGATGCCGAGGCGCTTGGCGATGTGGCGCTCCATCTGCGTACCGAGCACCAGCTCCGGCTGCAGCGCGGCGCAGGCTGCCTCGACCTCGAGGTAATCGTCGGTGATCAGCGCCTCGAGCCCGAGTCGCTGGGCCGCATCGCGCACGTCGCGGGCAAGTTCGCGAGAGTAAGTGCCGAGGCCGACGACCTTGAAGCCGAGTTCCTCGCTGGCGATGCGGGCGGCCGCGATCGCATGCGTCGCGTCGCCGAAGATGAAGACGCGCTTGCCGGTGAGATAGGTCGAGTCGACCGAGCGCGAGTACCAAGGCAGGCGCGAGGTCTCGTCGGCGAGCACGGCGGTGGCGTCGACATTGGCGAGCCGCGCCACCTCGGTGATGAAATCGCGCGTCGCGCCGACGCCGATCGGCACGCTGGCGACGACCGGCTGGCCAAAGGAGCGCTTGAGCCATTGCGCGGCGAGGCCCGCGATTTCGGGATAGAGCACGACGTTGAAATCGGCCTGGCCGAGTTTCGCGATGTCGGCTGCGCTCGCCTGCCAGGGCGCGGTGACGTTGACGTCGATCCCTAGGCTCGCCAGCAGGTCCTTGACCGCACGGACGTCGTCGCGATGGCGGAAGCCCAGCGCGGTCGGGCCGAGAATGTTGCAGCTCGGGCGTTGGCCCGCCTCGCGCGCCGGCCGGGCCACGCCGGGCTTGGGCATGTGCGGACCGGCGAGGTTGCGCACGAGCTGGTAGAACGTCTCGGCCGCGCCCCAGTTCTCCTTGCGCTGATAGGAGGGCAATTCGAGCGGTATCACCGGGATCGGCAGGCCCAAAGCGCGTGCCAGCCCCGCCGGATCGTCCTGGATCAGTTCGCCGGTGCAGGAGGCGCCGACCAGCATCGCGGCGGGCCTGAAGCGCTCGAAGGCGTCATGAGCGGCGCGCTGGAACAGGTCGGCGGTGTCGCCACCGAGATCGCGCGCCTGGAAGGTGGTGTATGTCACCGGCGGGCGCTTGCCCCGCCGCTCGATCATGGTGAAGAGGAGATCGGCATAGGTGTCGCCCTGGGGCGCGTGCAGCACGTAATGCACGTCGGACATCGCGGTGGCGACGCGCATCGCGCCGACATGCGGGGGGCCTTCATAGGTCCAGACTGTGAGATGCATCGCTACACCTCCAGCGCCGCGCGGCGATTCAGCGGCCGCGCGAACAGCTCGGCGAGATCGCCGGCCTGCTCGAAACCCTGAATCGGCGTGAAGACGAGTTCGATCGCCCATTTTGTGGTGAGCCCGCGATCCTCGAGCGGGTTGGCGAGGCCAAGGCCGCAGACCGTGATGTCAGGCGCGGCGGCGAGGCACCGGTCGAGCTGGCGATCGACGTCCTGACCCTCGCTGAGTTGCGTACCCGCCGGCAGGAGCGCCAGATCAGCGGCAAGATGGTCCTTGTGGAGATAGGGCGTGCCGACCTCGACCAGCTCCATGCCGAGCTCGCGGTTGAGGAAGCGCGCGATCGGGATCTCGAGCTGGCTGTCGGGAAAGAAGAAGATGCGCCGGCCCGCGAGCGCGGCGCGCGAATGCTCCAGCGCCCGGTTCGCCCGCTCGCGCGGGGCGGCGATGGCGGCCTCGAAGATTTCGTCGGAGACGCCGAAGGCGTCGGCCGCGGCCCAGAGCCAGCCTGTCGTGCCTTCCGCGCCGAGCGGGAACGGAGCCGCCAGCCGCTTAGCGCCGCGGTTTTCCAGCGCGCGTGCCGTCTCGCCGAGGAAGGGCTGGACGAGGAGATAATCGGTGTTCGGCCCGACCGCCGGCATGTCGCCGGCCCGGCGCGCCGGCAGGAAGGCAACGCGCACAATCCCCATCGCCTTGAACAGGCGGCGAAACTGATCCTCGACCGCGTCGGCAAGCACACCGACGACGAGCAGGGTTTTTTCTGCGCCGGCAGGCTCCGCGGGCAGCGTCGGCACGAGCGCGGTCAAGCAGGCATCCTCGCCTTGCGTGAAGGTCGTCTCGATGCCGCTGCCGGAGTAGTTCAGCACGCGGACCTGCGGGGCGAAGCGCTGGCCGAGCCTGAGGGCTGCGCGCGACAGGTCGAGCTTGATGACTTCGGAGGGGCAGGAGCCGACCAGGAAGAGCAGCTTAATGTCGGGCCGGCGCTCAAGCAGGCGGGTGACGACCGCGTCGAGCTCGGCATTGGCGTCGGCCAGCCCCGCCAGATCCTTCTCCTCGATGATCGCTGTGGCGAAGCGCGGCTCGGCGAAGATCATCACGCCGGCAGCCGATTGCATCAGATGGGCGCAGGTGCGCGAGCCGACGATCAGGAAGAAGGCGTCCTGGATCTTGCGATGCAGCCACATGATGCCGGTGAGGCCGCAGAAGACCTCACGCTGGCCGCGCTCGCGCAGCACCGGCGGCGCGTCGCAGCCCTGTGCGGGGACGGCCCGGGCGAGCAGCGGGGCGTTCATGACGCCAGCTCCATCTTGCGGGACGGGCGCGACGAGGAGGCCGCGGCCTCCAGCCGGGCAGCGCGCAGCTTCAGCACGAACTGGCCAGCGTTGACGACGTAGACGGCATAGGCCGCCAGCGCGACCAGCATCTGCTCGCGCGGCCCGAGAACCCCGGTCAGGATGGCGTAGAGATAATACGTATGGAGCGCGATCACTACGAAGGAGACCACGTCCTCCCAGAAGAATGCCGGCGCGAAGAGATACTGGCCGAAGACGTCGCGCTCCCAAAGCGCACCGGTGACCATGATCGTGTAGAGCACCAGCGTCTTGACGACGATCGAGAGCGTCGCGGCCTCATAGCCGGCACCTGTGCCGAGATAGCGCAGCACCAGCGCCAGGCTGACGAGGAAGACCAGAAACTGCAGCGGAGCGAGGATGCCCTGCACCAGTGTCCAGTGCGACGCATCGCGACGCCGGCGTTGTTCCGCCGTGTAGAGCGCCTGTCCGCTGGGCTGCGCAGTCCGAACTGGCATCGGACGTCTCCGGTCCGCCACGCCGCCGCAGGAAGCGGCAGCGCTTGTCAGGTCGAGATTGGCGCGGCCCCACCTATGTGTCAACTCTGATTGACACTCTTTTTCCAGCGGATGTCATAAAGACTAGACACTGTTCCGAATCGGAGTAGGCTCCCGATCCTGCGCCGCCGATGCGGATGCGGTACGACACGCCCGATTTCGGGCGGCGCCTTCGTCTGGCCTGAGCCGACCGTCTTTTCATGGAAATGATCCGAGGACCGACAGGCAAGCGCCTGATCTCCGGCTAAAAAACACGAACCTCATGATTGCCGAGGGGGCTTTGGCATGCTTCACTCCCCTGCACTAGGTCGAGAGGAACAGCCTTCCGGTTCGTCGGTCGCTATCCCGCAGCCGTCGTATGACAGGGCCGTCAGAGCCACTGCGCTGGAAGGTCGCCCGCCCAGGGGAGGTGACCTTATGCCGGATTCAGGACGCGGGATCTTCGCGGAGCGGAAACTGTCGCAAGACGAGGCAGGCGGGTTCCAGGGGCTGAACGGACCGCTCTGGTGCCCGAGCGAGGATGTGGCGCCGCCGCCCGAGCTGCGAGACGATCTTGCGCGCACCATCGAGACCGAGATCATCCCTCGGCTGATGCTGGCGCACCGCACCGCCGTTGCCGCGCGGCCCGCGCCGAAGACGCCCGACCTGACGCCGATCATCGTCACGGACGAGGATATCGCTCGCTTCGCCGAGATGATCGTGCATCGGCCGGTCGCCGCTGCCCGCGCGCATCTCGACGCCCTGCGCGCCGGCGGCATGTCGGCGGAGGCTGTGATCACCGAGGTGCTCTCGGCGACGGCGCGCCATCTCGGCGTGATGTGGGAGCAGGATCGCTGCACCTTCGTCGATGTGACGCTGGGCCTGTCGCGGCTGCAGCAGCTGCTGCGGATCTACGGGCCTGCTTTCGAGGCCGAGCCAGCGTTGCAAGGCAGCGGACGCAGGCTCCTTCTCGCGGTCGTGCCGGGCGAGCAGCACACATTCGGGCTCGCCATCGTGGAGGAGTTCTTTCGTCGCGCCGGCTGGCATGTCCAGTCGGAGTTCCTGCCGTCGAAGGCGATCCTGCTCGAACAGGTCCGGACCGAATGGTTCGACGCGGTCGGGCTTTCGGCCAGCGGTGAGGTCGCTTCGGTCAGCGTCGGCGAGGTCGTCAAGGCCGTCCGCGAGAATGCGCTGAACCGGGGCGTCAGGATCATGCTCGGCGGAAACCTGTTCGCGGGCGAGCCGGAACTGGCCGCATCTCTCGGAGCCGATTTCGGCGCGCGCGACGCCGCCGAGGCCGTCGATCGCATCGAAGGATTGCTCGACGGAAAAAAGATTTCTTGTTGAAGAGCTTGCACAGCCTTATCTGCCTTTAGCCTTGCCAGAAGGCCGCCACAGTCAGGAACCGGGCCTGCGCCGCATGAACGTCTTCCAGCCACAGATGCCGACGCGCGGCTTTTCCGGTCAGTCCGGCTGGCTGGCCAGGCTTGCGCCCGATATCGCCGGCAGCCTGATCACCGCCGCGAGCGACATCGCCCTCGTCATCGATGCGGACGGCGTTATCCGCGACGTCTCGCTGGGAACCGACGAGTTGCGCCGCGAGGGTCACCTGTCCTGGATCGGCCAGCGCTGGGTCGATGTCGTCACGGTCGAGACGCGCGCCAAGGTCGTGGATCTGCTGGCTAATGCCGGCAACGAGACCGCCGTCCAGTTCCGCGAGATCAACCACCCCTCGATCACCGGCCCCGACGTGCCGGTGCGCTATTCGGCGATGCAGGTCGGCGAGGACGGCACCGTCGTCGCGCTCGGGCGCGACCTGCGCAACTATTCCAACCTGCAGCAGCGTCTCGTCGAGGCGCAGCAGGCGATGGAGCGCGAATATGCCCGGCTGCGGCTGGCGGAGACGCGCTACCGCATGCTGTTCCATCTCGCCTCCGAGCCGGTGGTGATACTCGATGCGGCCAGCCACAGGATTGTCGAGGCCAATCCTGCCGCCCAGCGCGAACTCGCTCTGCCCAATGACCGGCTGCAGGCGGCGGCGCTTGCCTCCTGCCTCGCGCCCGAAAGCGCAGAGCCGCTGCAGCTCATGCTGCGCGCCGCTCAGGCGACAGGCAAGGCCGACGAGACCGAGATCGGCCTGACCGATGGCGGACGGCGCTTCCGCGCTTCGGCCTCGGCCTTCCGGCAGGACAACGCCGCCTATCTGCTCGTCCGGCTGACGCCGCTGCATGTCGAAGGCAGACAGGCGGGTGACAAGGTCGCCAGCCGCGTGCTGGGCGTGCTCGAGAAGTTCCCCGACGGGTTCGTCGTGATCGGCCCGGATTTCCGGGTGCTGGAGGCCAACCGCGCCTTTCTCGACCTGACCCAGCAGGCGACCAAGCAGCAGGCGCTCGGCCAGCCGCTCGAACGCTGGCTCGGGCGGCCCGGCATCGACCTGCCTCTGCTGATGGTGACGCTCACCGAGCACGGCGTCGTGCGCAATTTCTCCACGGTCATCCGCGGGGAATTCGGCAGCGTCGAGGAGGTCGAGCTCTCCGCCGTCCCGGCCCTGAACGGCGAAACGCCGTCCTACGGGTTCGTCATCCGCAGCCTCGGCGTCCGCACCGCGCTCGAAGGCCATCGCGGCCGCTCGTTGCCGCGTTCCGTGGAGCATCTCACCGAACTGGTCGGGCGCGTTTCGCTGAAGGATCTCGTGCGCGAGACCACCGACGTGATCGAGAAGCTCTGCATCGAGGCCGCGCTGGAGCTGAGCAAGGACAACCGCGCCTCGGCCGCCCAGATGCTCGGCCTCAGCCGGCAGAGCTTCTACGCCAAGCTGCGCCGCTACGGGCTGGGCGACCTCGACGACGATCCGGGCGAGTTGAACTGATCTCGCAATTGTAAGTCCAGCCTAACAATTTTGTGCGTCGAAGTGTCAATTTATGTTGACGCTTTTGGAGGGTGCGCCTAGCCTCTCAGGCCATGACGCGCCTCAGCATCCCAGCGCCGATCTCCAGCCGCCCGCAGCCTGCGGCCGTGCTCGAACTGCTGAAGCCGATCACCTGGTTCGCCCCGATGTGGGCCTATGGCTGCGGCGTCGTCTCGTCGGGACAACCGCTCGCCTCGCATCTTCCCCAGATCGCGCTCGGCATCCTGCTGGCAGGCCCTCTCGTCTGCGGCACCAGCCAGGCGGCCAACGACTGGTATGACCGCCATGTCGATGCGATCAACGAGCCGAACCGGCCGATCCCGTCAGGCCGGATTCCCGGCCGCTGGGGCCTTTACATCGCCATGGCCTGGACCATGGTGTCGCTTGCGGTCGCCGCCCTGCTCGGCGTCGCGGTCTTCGTCGCGGCCTGCGTCGGACTGGCGCTGGCCTGGGTCTACAGCGCCCCGCCCCTGAGGCTGAAGCAGAATGGTTGGTTCGGCAACGCCGCCTGCGGGCTCTGCTATGAAAGCCTGCCCTGGTTCACGGGCGCCGCCGCGCTGATCGGCGGCGTGCCAGACGGTCGCACCATCGGGATCGCCCTGCTCTACGGCATCGGCGCGCATGGAATCATGACGCTGAACGACTTCAAATCGGTCGAGGGCGACCGGGTGATGAAGCTGAAATCGCTGCCGGTGCAGCTCGGCGTCGATGGCGCCGCAAAGCTCGCCTGCTGGGTCATGGCTCTGCCGCAGCTCGTCGTCATCGCGCTGCTCTGGTCATGGGACCAGCCGGTGCATGCGGCCATCGTCGCAGGCCTCCTCCTCGTCCAGCTCGGCTTGATGGCGCGGCTGCTGAAGGCCCCACGCGAGCGCGCCGCCTGGTACAACGCAACCGGCACGACGCTCTATGTGCTGGGCATGCTCGCCGCAGCCTTCGCGCTGCGGGCCCTGAGCCTCGGGAGCGTCTGATGCCGGCACCGCCAGCCATCAAACCGCCGCTGGGCTGGCTCGGGATCGTCAGGCTTGGCCTCGTTCAGACAGCGCTGGGGGCTATCGTCGTCCTGACGACATCGACGATCAACCGCGTCATGGTGGTCGAGCTCGCCCTGCCGGCGATCCTGCCCGGCCTGCTCGTCGCGCTGCACTACGCCGTGCAGGTGCTGCGGCCGCGCTGGGGCCATGGCTCGGATGTCGGCGGACGACTGACGCCCTGGATCCTCGGCGGCATGGCGGTGCTCGCGCTCGGCGGCTTCGGGGCGGCGCTCAGCGTCGCGCTGATGGCGAGCCTGTTCTGGCCGGGCGTCGCGCTGGCGGCGCTGTCCTTCCTGATGATCGGCATGGGGGTGGGCGCCAGCGGCACCTGCCTGCTCGTGCTGCTCTCGCGCCGCGTCGCCGACGAGCGCCGGCCGGCGGCCGCCACCGTGGTCTGGGTGATGATGATCGCCGGCTTCATCGTCACCGCCGCCACGGCGGGGCATTTCCTCGACCCGTTCTCGACGACGCGCCTTGTCGCGGTCACCGGGGCGGTCAGTGCGCTGGCCATGCTGGTGACGCTGCTTGCGGTCCATGGCGTCGAGGACCGCGCCGACGCCGTGAAGATTTCCCGACAGGTCGAGCCCGAAACCTCTTTCAAGATCGCGCTCGCCGAGGTCTGGGCCGAGCCGCAGGCCAGGCTCTTCGCCATCTTCGTCTTCGTCTCGATGATCGCCTACAGCGCGCAGGACCTGATTCTCGAGCCCTTCGCCGGCACGGTCTTCGGCTATACGCCCGGCGAGAGCACCAAGCTCGCCGGCGTGCAGAATGGCGGCGTGCTCGCCGGCATGGTGCTGGTCGCGCTGGTCACGACCTTCGCCGGCGCGAAAGCCGGTTCGCTCCGGATCTGGGCGGTCGGCGGCTGTATCGCGTCCGCCGTCGCGCTCGCCGGCCTGTCGGTCTCGGCCTTCGTCGGCTCAGGCTTTCCGCTGCGCCCGGTGGTGTTCTGCCTCGGGGTCGCCAACGGCGCCTATGCGGTCGCCGCGATCGGCTCGATGATGCGCCTTGTCGGACAAGGCAAGCCCGGCCGGCAGGGCGTGCGGATGGGGCTGTGGGGTGCTGCCCAGGGCGTCGCCTTCGGGCTCGGCGGGCTGATCGGCGCTGGCGCGAGCGACATCGCGCGCGGGATCATGTCCTCGCCAGCTCTCGCCTATGCCGCCGTCTTCACGGCCGAGGCTGTACTCTTCCTCGTTTCGGCGGGCCTCGCCGTCGCGGTCTCGCGACAGGCGGCGGAACGGGAACGTCCTGCCCCACGCGCGAGGCTCGACCTCAGTCCAGCATCAGGATGACGCCGATGAACGCCATCTCTCAGCAAGACCCGATCTGGGACGTCGTCGTCGTCGGCGGCGGGCCATCGGGCGCGACCGCCGCGACCGATCTCGCAAAGGCCGGCCGCAGCGTCGCGATGATCGACAGGGCCGGTCGGATCAAGCCCTGCGGCGGCGCGGTACCGCCCCGCGCGATCCGCGATTTCGCAATCCCGCCCTCGCAGATCGTCGCCCGCATCACCTCGGCTCGCATGGTCGCGCCCTCGCGTATGGGCGTCGATATGCCGATCGACGACGGCTATGTCGGCATGGTCGATCGCGAGCATTTCGACGAATGGCTGCGCGAGCGCGCGGCGCAGACCGGCGTGACCCGGATCACCGGCACCTTCGAGGAGTTCAGCCGCGACGCCGACGGCATGGCCCGGCTGCATTACCGCGCCAAGGGGCAGGAGCAACTCTCCTCCCTACGCGCCCGCATGGTGATCGGCGCGGACGGCGCGATCTCCAATCTGGCGCGGGCGGCGATGCCGGGCTCCAAGCGCCCGCCCTTCGTCTTCGCCTATCACGAGATCGTCCGCGCCCCGGCGCAAGGCAACGCGCATTACGATTCGAGACGCTGCGACGTAATCTATCAGGGCCGCGTCTCGCCGGATTTCTACGGCTGGGTCTTTCCCCATGGCGAGACCGCCAGCATTGGAACGGGCAGCGCCCATAAAGGTTTCTCGCTGAAGGACGCCGTGGCCCGGCTGCGCAGCGACACGGGTCTCGAGGGCGCGGAGACGATCCGCCGCGAGGGCGCGCCGATTCCGATGAAGCCGCTGAAGAAATGGGACAATGGCCGCGACGTCATTCTGGCGGGCGACGCGGCCGGCGTCGTCGCGCCGGCCTCGGGCGAGGGCATCTACTACGCCATGCTGTGCGGCCGCCTCGCCGGCGAAGCTGTCGATAAGGTGCTCACCACGGGCGATGCGCGGGCCTTGGCCACGGCGCGCAAGCGCTTCATGGCCGATCATGGCCGGGTCTTCTGGGTGCTCGGGCTGCTGCAGTGGATCTGGTATCGCAACGACAAGCGCCGCGAGCAGTTCGTCGCGATCTGCAAGGATCCGGACGTGCAGAAGCTGACCTGGGACTCGTACATGAACAAGGCGCTGGTGCGCGGCAAGTTCATGGCCCATGTCCGGGTCTTCTTCAACGATATAGGCCATCTGCTCGGCGTGGCGCGAACGTGAGGGCGCCGGTCAGCCGCGCGGGACGATGATCGCGCCTGCGCTCCTGCTGCATGCGGTCGATCTCGCGATCGCCGTTCTCGTCGTCGAGGCCCTGGCGCTGTATGCGCTGCGGGCGAGGCACGGCCTGCCGCGCCGCGATATCATGCTGATCGCGCTGGCGGGTCTTGGACTGCTGACGGCGTTGAGGGCCGCTCTCGCGGGCGGCCCCGGATTCGTCGTGCTGGCAGGCCTGACGCTAGGCGGCCTGGCGCATGGGCTCGATCTCGCCCTGCGCGTGCGCCGCGCGCGGAGCGGGGCTCAGAAGCGGTAGGTCACGCCGGTGTGCAGCACCAGCGGATCGAGCGTCACGGTCGCCTTGATCGGCGCCGGGCCGAGATTGCCGGCGGTCCTGGCCCGTAGATAGACCTTCTTGGCGTCGAAAAAGACGCCCCAGTTCTCGTTGAACATATAGTTGAAGCCGACCTGGGCCGCGACGCCGAGCGCGTGATCGGTCTTCAGATCGGTGACGACGCCGTCCTGGTCCCTGAAGATGATCATCAGGCTGGGGCCGACGCCGACATAGGGCTGGAAATTGCCCATGCCGGTGAAATGATACTGCGCCGTCAGGGCGGTGGGGCCGCCGGCGACCTTGCCGAGCGTGCCGAGCCCGTTGATCGAGCCCTTGGCCTCGACCTTGACCAAAGGCGGGAAGCCGCCGGCAAAGCCGACCGCGAAATTGGGGGTGAAGAAATAGCCGGCCTCGATGGCGACGGTCAGCGAATCGGGAATGCGGATATCGGCCCCGGGGATCGGCGTTCCCGCCGCGCGCATCTTCGCGCCCTCGGAGTAGAGCAGCCCGGCCGGGCCAGCATGGATGTAGAAGCGCTTGAAGTCGAACGCCGCGGGCGGCAGCGGTTCGTAGCTCTTCCGGATGCCGAGATCGGCCGCATTTGCGCCGGCGATGCCGGCGATGCCGCACAGAAAACCTAGGATGGCCGATCGAAAGCTGATCATGTCGAACCCGAAGCATCGGAATCACGGTGATTCCTAGCCTTCAATTTCGCGCGTTAACCTTAAAAACTGATTAATGAGAACCAGTTGGCGATGATGTCCGCGATGTCGGCTCAGCGCCCCGGAAACGCGGTCAGCAGGCTGGCGACCTCTTCGGCCGGAACCGGCATGCTAAAGAGCCGACCCTGCACCTCGTTGCAGCCATTGCCGCTGAGGAGATCGAACTGGGCCTGGGTCTCGACGCCCTCGGCCGTCGTCGTGATGCCGAAGCTGACGCCGAGCCCGGTGATCGCGTCGACGATCGCCTGACTTTCGACGCCGTTGCCGAGATCGCGGATGAAGGACTGGTCGATCTTGATCTTGTCGAACGGGAAGCTGCGCAGATAGCTCAGGCTCGAATAGCCCGTGCCGAAATCATCCATCGCGATCCGGACGCCGAGTTGGCGCAGGGCCTTGAGCGTGTCGAGATTGGTCGCCGATTTGTCGAGCAGGACCGATTCGGTGATCTCGAGTTCGAGGCGGTGCGGCGCAAGGCCCGATGCCGCCAGCGCGCTGACGACGGCCGGCACGAGACTGCCCCGCTGGAACTGGATCGGAGATAGATTGACAGCGATCTTGACGTTGGGCGGCCATTTGACCGCCTCCATGCAGGCCTCGCGCAAGGCCCATTCGCCAAGCGGGACGATCAGCCCGAGATCCTCCGCGATCGGAATGAAATCAGCCGGCGAGACATAGCCGCGGACAGGATGGCGCCAGCGCATCAGCGCTTCGAAGCCGGTAATGCGCTCCGTCTTCATGTCGACCAGAGGCTGGTAGAACAGCGCGAGCTCGCCTTCGCTCAGTGCGTTGCGCAGGTCGACCTCGAGCAGGCGGCGCGCCTGGACGCAGGCGTCCATGGCCGGATCGAACACGCGCCAGACGCCGCGCCCTGCCGATTTGGCGCGGTAGAGCGCCATGTCGGCAGCCTTCATCAGCTCTTCACAGGTCTCACCCTCGGCGCCCGACACGGCGACGCCGATGCTGGCGCCGATATGGACAGCATTGCCGTCGAGCGTAAACGGCTCGCTCAGGGTGGCGATCAGCCGACCGGCCAGGGCGGTGGCGTCGTCGATGCCGCCGACCGGCCGCGTCAGGACGGCGAACTCGTCGCCGCCAAGCCGCACGACGTCGTCCTGTGGCCCGGCCGCGGATCGCAGCCGCTCGGCGACAACCTGGAGCAACGCATCGCCGACGGCATGGCCGAGCCCGTCATTGACGCTCTTGAACCCGTCCAGATCGATGCACAGAAGGCAGGCGGGCGCCAAATCGCCATGTTCCGCGAAGCCAGCGGCGAGGCGCTCGCGCAGCATCAGGCGGTTGCCGAGACCGGTCAGAATGTCGTGGCGAGCCAGATAGGCGTTCTGCGCCTCGGTCTCGTGACGCTGGACGATTTCGTCCTCCAGACGGCGATTGGCCGCCGCGAGCCTGGCGGTGCGTTCGTTGACGCGCGCTTCCAGCTCTTCGTTGAGCAGGCGCAGCCGCTCTGCGCTGCGGCGCATTTCGGCCTCCGCGCGCTTGCGCTCGATCTGGGTGGTGACGCGCGCCAGCGCGACGTCGAATTCGACCGGCTTGGTGACGTAGTCGTTCGCGCCCAACGCCAGCGCCGCGACGATGTCCTCGCTCTGGCTCTTGGCGGTGACCATGATGACCGGCATCGCGCTGGCCGAATGCTGCTCCCGGATTCGACGCAACACCTCGATGCCGTCCATCTCCGGCATCATCACGTCGAGCAGGACCGTGTCGAACGGTCTCGTCGTGAGGCAAGCCAACGCCTCGCGCCCGCTCGACGCCTCCACGATCTCGAAGCCGCGCCGCTGGAAACGCCGCGCCAGGATCGTGCGGTTGTCGGCGATGTCGTCGACGATCAGCAGGCTCGGCATCATGGCCGAAGAGGCCTGATATATCGGCGCGGTGGTGGCGGACTCGCTGGCGCTGCCTGTGGGAGAAACCATAACGCGCCTCAAATGGCCGGAGCGAGGGACAAGGGCGCGGCTGACGGGCCCTCGCGGCCGCCATCGGCCGGCGCCAGTTCGGCGAGGACGCGGATGCTGAAGCAGGAGCCGCGGCCGGCATCGCTGGTGACGCTGATGCCGCCGCCCATCAGGGCGCAGAATTTCTGGCTGATCGAGAGACCAAGCCCTGTGCCGCCATATTTGCCGGCGGTGCCGGCGGTGGCCTGGCCGAAGTTCTGGAAGAGGCGCTGGAGCTGCTCGGGCGTGATGCCGATGCCGGTGTCGCGAACCTGGATCTCGATCCAGTCGGCGGCGCCCTTGCGGTCGCGCCGCACGGTCAGGCCGATCGTGCCGCCTTCGGTGAATTTGGCGGCGTTGCTGATCAGGTTGAGCACGACCTGCCGCAGCTTGGTGGCGTCGGTCGAAACCGTCCCGAGCTGTCCGATGCAGTTCAGCGTCAGCGCATTGCCCTTCTCCGCCGCCAGGCGCTGCGTCGTGGTGACGACGTCGCGGGCGAACTCGGCCAGATCGAAGCTCTCGATCTTCAGCTCGATGCTGTTGGATTCGATCTTGGAGAGGTCGAGCACATCGGCGACGAGCGCGAGCAGATGCTTGCCGGCGGCGTTGATGCGGCCGAGATCGACACGCTTGTGCGCGTTGCGCTCGTCGGGCTCGAAGGTCTCCAGCAGGATCTCGCTATAGCCGATCACGGCGTTGAGCGGCGTGCGCAGCTCATGGCTCATCTTGGCGAGGAAGATCGACTTGGAGCGGTTGGCCGCATCGGCGAGTTCCTTGGCCTGCCGCAACCGGATCGAGGTCGCGCGGTGCCGCTCCGTCTCGCGTTCGATGTCGGAGCGCATCGAGGTGATGTTGGCGTAGTAGATCGCCATCCACGACATGTAGATCGTCGCCGAGAGGATCGAAATCCAGCCGACCGGCTCGAGCTGCGACAGCGGCACGAGCTGCGGGAAGCCGTAGGCGACATAGGCGAGGTAGAAGCTGACGATGTTGAGCGCAAACAGCACGATCACCAGCAGCGGCTTGTCGGACAGATAGAAGAAGCCGAGCAGCAGGCTGACGATCAGCCAGGGCAGGAAGGGTGACGAGACGCCGCCATAGTGGAACGCGCCGAACAGCGCGGTGAAGGCAAGCAGTTCGACCGAGATCAGGGCGCAGAGCTGCAGGTTGCGCGTGTATTTCAGCAGGAACGGCAACAGCCAGAACAGCCAAGTGCAGACGATGATCGTCCAGCAGGCGAAGCCCGGCGCCGGGTCGGTCAAATAGAGGAACAGCGAGATCGACTGCGACAGCAGCGGCCCGAACAGATGGGTAAAGACGAAATTTCGGCCGAGACTCAGGTCCGAACGCTCGAATTTCGAGGCTTCGGGAACGAACCAGTCGATGAGATGGATCAGCCAGTTCATTCACATGTCTCGTATGGGCGTCCGTTCCGCAACGCCGCCGGCACGAAGACTTACAGCCTCCAAGTTAAAAAACGGTCTCTGCAGATATGCGGGCGGCGGCGGGCAGTCATACGAGCGCAGGTTGCAGCAGCTCGCCGTCACCTTCCATCGCGATATTCGTTGCATAAGCGGTCATCCGACGCTCGTCCTCTCGTTGTGCTGCCGTTCTCCGCGAGTTTACGCAGCCTTAACGCAGCGCCGTCATCATCCTCGCATCGCGTTCGTGACCGGACCTGCGCGGTGCCGATGGAGTCTCGAGACCGGCTGCGATCGATTGCGACAGGACAGAATGGCGATCTCGCTCCCCACCTCCCAGGCGGCCCTCAACGACCTCGTCGACTGGTTCATTCCGGCCGACATCGCCGCAGACCGCGAGATGCGCAAGCAGGCGCGGATGTTCCTGATCAGCCATCTGTTCGGGCCGTTCATCGGCAATACGGTGCCGCTCGCGCTGTATATCCTCGATCCGAATCCGGGCTATGCGATCTGGGTTCTGGCCGCCTGCATCACGGGCTTCTGGATCTTCCCCTTCGTGCTGCGCGCGATCGGCCACTACCATCTGCTGGCGCTGATCTCGATCCAGAACCTGATGTTCTGCATCCTGTGGAGTTGCTTTTTCTATGGCGGCGTCACCTCGCCGACCCTGCCCTGGGTTTTGACGATCCCCTTGCTGGCCTTCTTCTACATCGGCTCCGAGCCGCGGCTGCGGCTGATCGTGCTGGCAATGTTCGCCGCGAATTTTGCGGTCTTCTGGGCGTTCTCGCTCGGCGGCTTCGCCAAGGCCCCGGCGATGGATTTCGCGGCCTTGCAAGGGCTCGGGCTGGTTTCGACGGTCGCGGCTTCGCTTTACGTGACGATGATGGCGCTGTTCTACGCCAAGGTCCTGGCCTCCCAGGGCGAACTGGAAGGCGAGATGCGCGGTCATCTCGCGACCGCCGCCGAACTGCGCCGCGCCACCGAGGAGGCCGAGCGCGCCGGCGCGGCCAAGGCCGACTTCCTCGCCAAGATGAGCCATGAATTGCGCACGCCGCTCAACGCCGTGATCGGCTACAGCCAGCTCCTGCTGGAGGACGCCGCCGACGAGGACGACGCCGAGACCGCCGCCGATCTGGAGCGCATCCACAGCGCCGGGCATCATCTGCTCAGGCTGGTCAACGAGATCCTCGATCTGTCGAAGATCGAGGCCGGCAAGATGGAACTCGATTCGGAGACGCTCGACATCGTGCCCCTGCTCGAGGAGGTGGTCGAGCAATACCGTGTCGCGGCGGAGCGCGGCGGCAACAGCCTCAGCATGAGCTTCGATCCGGGGCTCGGCAGCATCGTCTGCGACGGCGCCAAACTGCGCCAGGCGCTCTCGCAGGTGCTCGACAACGCGGTCAAGTTCACCCATGGCGGCGCGATCCGGCTGATCGCGTCCCGGACCGGCTTTGGTCATGAGCAAAGGCTGATCCTCCGCGTGGAAGACACCGGCATCGGCATCGCGGACGACCAGATCGCTCATCTGTTCGAGCAGTTCACCGTCGGCGACGATTCGAGCGCGAGCAAGTATGGCGGCACGGGGCTTGGCCTGGCGCTCAGCCGCAAGCTCTGCCGGCTGATGCATGGCGACATCCTGGTCGAAAGCAGGGAGGGCGTCGGCAGCGCCTTCACCGTAATCGTGCCTGTGACCCCGCCGGGCAACGACCGGCCGCCCCCGACCCTCGACGAGCCTGAGACGCCGGCGGCCGCCATGGACCGCTTCGGTGCGCGCATGGCGGCCGTCATCCAACGCAACACCCTCAAAACGGTAAACACGGTCGGCACACATGCCTAAGATCCTGCTCGTCGAAGACAATGAGATGAACCGCGACATGCTCACGAGGCGCCTGCAGCGGCAGGGCTTCACCGTCGCCTGCGCGCCCGACGGCCCGACGGGCGTGGCCATGGCCGCGCAGGAAAGCCCCGACCTGATCCTGATGGATGTGGCTCTCGGCGACATGGACGGCTGGGAGGCGACGACCCTGATCAAGGCCTCGGCCCGCACGGCCCCGATCCCGATCATCGCGCTGACGGCGCATGCCCTGTCGAGCGACCGGGCCAAGAGTGTCGAGGTCGGCTGCGCCGATTTCGACACCAAGCCGATCGACCTGCCGCGCCTGCTCGGCAAGATCAACGCCTGCCTTGGCGCCAAGGCGGCCTGACGTTTCGTTCGAGCCGGCCCGTCAGATTTCCTGGCGGGCGAGCTCCAGCACGGTTTCCAGCAGCACGCGGATCGCGACCCCGGCATCGGCCTCGGTCATGTTCTCCAGGGGCGAATGGCTGACGCCCTTCTCGTTGCGCACGAACAGCATGGCGGCTGGGCAGAGCCGCGCCATGATCATCGCGTCGTGACCTGCGCCCGAGGGCAGGCGGCGCGCGCTCAGATTGGAGCCGGTCCGGGCGATGCCGGCGGCCAGCGCATCCTGCAGCGCGTCCGCCATCGGCGTCGCGTTGTCATGCGAATAGGGCGTGATCGTCAGCCCGACGCCGCGCCGCGCGGCGATGGCGGCGAAACGCTCGCCGATCGCTAAGTCCATGCTTGCCAGCGTCTCGTTCTTCGGGGCGCGGAAATCGATGGTGAAATCGAGCGCGCCGGGCACGACGTTGGTCGCGCCGGGATCTGGCCGGAAGACGCCGACGGTGCCGACCGCATTCTCATGGGCAGAGGCGATCGCCTCCAGCGCCAGCGCCATCTCCGCGCCCGCAGTGAGCGCGTCCTTGCGCAGCGCCATCGGCACGGTCCCGGCATGCCCCGCCTCGCCGGTGATCCGCACGCGGGCCCGCTTCTGCGCGTTGATCGCGGTGACGATGCCGACCGGCTCGTTCTGCGCCTCCAGCACCGGCCCCTGCTCGATATGGATTTCGAGATAGGCCTTGATCGAGCCGGGCTTGCGGGCAAGCGCGGGGATCCCGTCAGGATCGCCGCCGAAGCCGACCAGCGCATCGCGCAGGATCACGCCCTCGGAATCGCGGGCCGAGAACCAGCCCTCGTCATAGCGGCCGACCAGCGCGGCCGAGGTCGAGAACGAGGTCGGGAACCGCACCGTCTCCTCGTCGCCGAAGGCGATCACCTCCAGCGCGAAGGGCAAGGCGATGCCGGCGTCGCGCAGCGCCTGCGCCACGAGAATGCCCGCGACCACGCCGAGATTGCCGTCGAAGCGGCCACCATCCTTCACCGTGTCGATATGCGAGCCGATCATCACGCAAGGCCCGCCCGGAACCGGCCCCTCGCGCCGGCCCTGCACCGAGCCCGCCGCGTCGATATGGGCGGCGAGCCCCGCCACCTCCATCGCGCCCAGCGTCCACTCCGCCGCCTGGCGATGGGCGGACGAAAGATAGAGCCTGGTCAGCTTGCCGGGTTCGTCGGTGAAGCGGTTGAGGCCTTCGAGGGCCGCAAAAGCGCGCGCACCGAGCACGGCGGCGGAGGGAAGCGTCTGGTTCATGCCGTGCAGACTAATAAGTCGCGCGGCCGCCCGAAAGGTCGAAAACGCCGGCGGTGGTGAAGCTGTTTTCGGCCGACGCCAGAAAGGCGATCATCGCGGCGATCTCGTCGGGCTGGACGAAGCGGCCGCGCGGGATCTTGGAGAGCATGTAGCCGATCTGCTCCTCGCTCATCTGGTCGAAGATGCGGGTGCGGGCGGCGGCGGGCGTGACGCAGTTGACCGCGATGTCCTGCGCCGCGAGCTCCTTGCCGAGCGACTTGGTCAGCGCGATCACGGCCGCTTTCGAGGCCGAATAGGCCGAGGCGTTGGGATTGCCCTCCTTTCCTGCGATCGAGGCCACCAGCACGAGCCGACCGTAATTGCGCTTCAGCATTCCGGGAATCACGGCCTGGCAGCAATGCAATGTGCCATCGACATTGATCCGCATGATTTTCGCCCAGTCGTCGAGCGGATAGTCCCAGGTCTTGTGGTTGGGGCCGGCGATGCCGGCGCTGGTGACCAGAATATCGACGCTGCCGAGCCGGGCTTCGAGCGCCTCAGTCGCAGCCTTCACGGCCGCTGCGTCGGTCACGTCGATAGCGACGCCGGCGGCATTGGGACCGATTTCGGCGGCGGCCTCGGCTGCCAGCTTGCCGTCCATGTCCCAGAGCTCGACCTTGGCGCCGCTGGCGGCAAAGCGCGCCGCGACAGCCCGGCCAATGCCCTGCGCGCCGCCGGTCACGATGGCGACGCGTCCGTTTAAATCGATTTGGTTCATGGTCAGGCCCGCTTTTGAAAGTGCGGCCTGACCCTAGATCAGGCGCGGCGGCCTGCAAAGCGCCCGGCAACGCGGACCGGGCAGTCGTTGCCGGCGCAGACGCATTGTCCCGCCGGGGCGGATGCGTCAGACGGCATTGCGGTAGGAGCGCGCGCTCAAGACGGTGCGGGCTAGGATCGCCAGATCGAGCCAGAACGACCAGTTGTCGATGTACCAGTGATCGAAGGCGATGCGCCGGGCCATCTTGTCCTCCGTGTCGGTCTCACCACGCAGGCCGTTGACCTGCGCCCAGCCGGTGATGCCGGGCTTGACGTTGTGACGCCGCGCATAGCGGGCGATCTTGCGCTGGAACTCGTGATCATGGGCGAGCGCATGCGGGCGCGGGCCGACCAGCGACATCTGCCCGGCGATGACGTTGAGGAGTTGCGGCAACTCGTCGAGATTATAGCGCCGCAGGAACCGGCCGATCCGCGTGATGCGCGGATCGTTGCGCGTCGCCTGGCGGATCACGTCGCCATCGTCGGTCGTCGTCATGGTGCGGAACTTGAAGATGCGGAACGCCTTCTGGTTGAAGCCGTAGCGGCGCTGCAGGAACAGCACCGGGCCCGGCGAATCCAGGCGGATCAGCGCCGCGATCGCGAGCAGCAGCGGCAGCGTCAAGACGAGAATGGCGCTTGCGGCAACCACGTCGAAGACGCGCTTGGCGGCGATCTCGAAGGAGGACAGGGCCGGGCGCGTCAGGCGCAGGCTGGCGAGCGAGCCGATCCGGACGATATGGGGATTGTCGAAGCGGTCCATGATCTTCTCGGGCGTCAGGTGGATCGCGACGGGCAAGTTCATGAAGGCGTCGACGCAGGCATCGATCGTGTCCTGATCGGCCCAGGGCATGGCGATGAAGACGGCGTCGGGCTGCATCTGCCGGCAGCGGGCCACGGCGGTGGCGAGGTCGGCGGCGAGCGCGGCGGCAGGGTCGTTGATACGGCGGCTCTGGGCGTCGCGCAGGAAGGCGACGTCGATGATGACGAAACCGATGTTCCAGGGCTGGTGGCGCGAGACGAAAGACATCACGTCCTGCTCGCGGCCGATCAGGAACACCCGCTCCGAGGTGATCAGCCCGGTCTTGCTCGCCATCGAAATGGTCCGCACGACCCCTGAGCGCGCCAGCGAGATCAGCGGGATGCCGGCGAGATAGGTCGCGATCACCACGGCGCGGGAATAGTGATCGACGATCTTGGCCATGAAAACGATCGCGATGAAGGCGACCATGGTGATGTTCCACACCGTGAAGGCCGAGGCGATCTGACCCTTGGTGGAGAGATAGTTGGCGATCTGGTAGCGGGCGCGCAGCAGGTTGGTGAAGACGAAGATCGCCGCGATCATGCTCGCGAGTTCGAAGGTGACCATATGGTTGCCGACATGGCCGTAGGCCTGAAGATGATAGGCGACCGAGACGAGCGTGACGATGCCGAAGACGGCGCCGGCGTCGATCAGCGCGGTCACGAAGCCGATCCAGTGACGCCAGGAGTTGGCGCGCTCCTCGGCGGCGGTCGCGGCTGCGTAGTTCAGGTCGTTGACGCTCATCATGATGCCGGCGCTCCAGCGAAGCGGCGGCTCGGAACGAGACAAATCTCCGATCGCGACCGCTTCGTGCCCGGCAGGCCGCAAGCGACATGCCGCCGGGGCTTGCGCCAAAACGAGGCTGGATCTCTGGATTCCGACGCGTTTTCAATGGAATGGCATGTCTTTCGGCAGACGCGTCGGGCGCGCCCCGATCGGCGTCGTGCCAAACTGAAACACCCAGCCCGCGACGAAGCAGGCCCAAGACCGGAGCCGCGCGGTCGCGGCCGGGAGAAGACGGCGTTCACCCTGCGGCAGGGTTGCGCTTGACCGGCCGCACGGTTGCGCCATGACATGCTAGTCGCGACGTCCGGACGGATTCCATCGTGCCCGCCAGCCTGACACTTGACCCTGCGGCCGCCGCCCCCGCGCCGGCCATGACGAGCGTTGCGACGCGCGATGTCGGCGGCGTCGCGATCGCCGTGCTCGATCGCGAGGCGGCGCTGCGTCTGGTCGGCGACGCCTTCGCCGCCAAGCGTCATCTCAAGCTCGCCTTCTGCAATGCGCATCTGGTCAATCTCGCGGCGCATGACGACGCGCTGCGGCGCAGGCTTGCCGGTTTTCTGGTGCTGGCGGACGGCATCGGCGTCGATATCGGCTCAAGGCTGCTGCATGGCGCGCCCTTCCCGGCCAATCTGAACGGAACCGATTTCACGCCGGCGCTGCTGGCGGCGCAGTCGCGGCCGCTGCGCGTGGCGCTGTTCGGCGGCCGGCCGGGCGTCGCCGACAAGGCAGCCGCGAGGTTGGCGCGGGAGTTTCCGCGGCACCGGTTTCATGTCGCTTGCCATGGCTTCATCGACGCGAGCGGCAAGGCCGCGATGCTGGACGCGCTCGCGGCCGATCCGCCGGATCTGCTGCTGGTCGCGCTGGGCAATCCGCTTCAGGAGCATTTCATTGCGGAGCGGATCGAGGCCCGCCATGCCCATGTCGCGGCCGGCATCGGGGCGCTGTTCGATTTCCTCGCCGGCGAGGTCGCGCGCGCGCCGCAACTCGTTAGGTCGCTGCGGCTGGAATGGGCGTATCGGCTCTGGCTCGAACCCGGCCGGCTGTGGCGGCGCTATGTGCTCGGCAACCCGGTCTTCCTGCTGCGCATGCTCCGGCTGAAGCTGTCCGGGCGACGGCCCGCGCCATGAGCCTGACTTACGCCATCGCGACGCCAAGCTATGCCGGCGACATCGAACGCTGCCGGCTGCTCTGCGCCAGCATCGACCGCTTCGTCAGCGGCCATGCGATGCATTACATTCTGGTCGAGGATGGCGACGTCGCCCTGTTCAGACCGCTCGAAGGCCCGCGCCGGACGGTTCTGCCGGAATCGGCGCTGCTTCCGTCCTGGCTCAAGGCGCGGCCCGACCCGTTCAGCCTCGGCAAGCGCCGGGTCTGGACCAGCCTGGGTGCGCTTGCGCGCGGCGTCCCGCCGCTGCGCGGCTGGCATGCGCAGCAACTGCGGAAATTCGCCCTGCCGCTCGCGAGCCGCGAGGATGTGCTGCTCTTCGCCGATTCCGACATGCTGTTTCTGCGGCCCTTCGCGCTGGACAGCCTGACCACGGACGGGGCCGTCAGGCTCTATGCGAAGCCCGACGGAATCACCGCCGACATGGCCGAGCATGTGTCGTGGTGCGGCATGGCGGCCGCCCTGCTCGCCCTGCCCGCACCGACCATTCCGAGCCCGGACTACATCAACAATCTCGTGACCTGGCGGCGCGACAATGTGTTGGCTCTTCATCGCCATATCGAGGCCGTCAGCGGGCGCGGCTGGGTCGAGGCGATCGCGCGCCAGCGCCAGTTCTCGGAATACATGATCTATGGCTATTTCGTCGAACGGGTGCTGGGGCTCGCTGCGGCGGGCCATGTCGCCGACAGCCACGAGCTCTGCAAGAGCTACTGGGGCGGCGACGCCACCGGCATCGCCTCGCTGCATTCGTTCGAGGAGGTGCTCGAGCGCGGTCAGGTCGCGGTCGGGGTGCAGTCCTTCATCGGCCAGCCGGTCTCGCAACTCAAGGCGCTGTTCGAGGCGCAGTAGCCTCGCGTCAGCGCGCCTGTGCGAGCAGGCGGTAGGTCACCGCCGCCGAGAGCAGATAGACCAGCCCGAAGACGCCGTTGAGCCAGAGCGCCCAGTCGTCGCCGGCGGAAAACCGCAGCATCACCCAAGAGATCAGCGCGGCCTTGAGCCCCGTGACCGCGCAGAGCAGCGCGATACGCGAGCCGGTGCGCTCGCGGGCATAGAGCAGTTCGGCGTGGTATTCGACGAGGTTGCGGAAGGCCGGCACCGCCAGCATCGGCAGGAAGAGGAAGGCCGCTTCCGAGACGTTGCGGCCGAGCATGCCGGGGAAGGGCTTCAGCATCATGATTACGGCGCCGAGTCCGCCGATCGAGATCAGCGCGATGCCGGCCTCGACGATGGCGCGGCGGTTGAAACCCTCGACGAGGCCGCGCTCCTTCATGATCTTCTGCACCAGCATCTGGTTGAAGCTGCGCACAGGCATGGCGGTGAGATCGATGACGCGCATGGCGATGGCGTAGAGGCCAGCCGTCCGCTCGCCTGCAAGCGCCAGCACCAGCAGCTTGTCGAGTTCGGCCTGGATGTAGAACACGATGTCGGCGCCAGCCGCGAAGACGGCGTCCGGCATGCGCCGGGCATAGATGCGTCGGTCGAGCCGCCAGCGCAGCGCCGGCATGAAGAACAGGAAGGCGATCAGCGCGGTGACCAGCGTCGCCCCGAGATAGGCGAAGACCCAGATCGTCAGGCTCGCCTGTCCGAACAGGTAGAAGGCGATGGCCGCGACCGTGCGCAGCGACGAGCCGAGGATCACCAGCAGCGCCGCCTGCCGGAAGCGCCTGAGCCCGTTGTTGACGATGGCGACGACCTCGACGAGCCGCCAGCCCAACACTTCCGCCGTCACGATCAGGGCGAAGGACAGCGCCGCGAGCCGGCCCTGGAACAGGGCAGCGTAGACGACCGCCGCCGCGATCACGATCAGCGGGATCGACAGGACGGCGAGTCCGGCGAAGCCGGCGGCATAGGTTCCGAGCAGGCGCGGCTTGACGGTCGCGACCCGGTAAACCGGCGAGACGAAACCGAAGGCGAGCAGCCGCGACAGGATCAGCCCCGTGGCCGAGGCCGTGGCGAACAGACCGAATTGGCCGAGGGTCAACGTATTCGCAACGATGAGGAAGTAGACAAGGGAGATGACGAGCCGGCCAGCCGAGCCGCTCAGGATCGTGAGGTAGGCGGAAATGGCGGCGCGGTCAGGCGACATGAGGTCCGTTCGGGCGACGCTTCTGGCCCGGACCCTGCCTGAGCGGGGCCGTCGAAGGCTTTCTGTTTAGCTCGGAAGGCGTTGATCGACCCTAAACGAAACAGGCTGCGACATTTTGCGAAACGTATTGGCCCGGAACGACACATGAATGCGATGACGCGCAGAAAGGCCTTGATCGCCGGCGCGGCCACACTGGCCGGGGCCGGCGCGCGCCCCGCTGTCGCCAGCCGCGGCCCGGTGCCGATCGGCTCCGCCGCGCAGATCGAAACCTTTCGCGCCGATTCACGCTATCGTGAAGCGCTGCGGCGTCATTGCGACGTGATCGTCCCGATGAACGACCTGAAATGGGAGGCGCTGCGCCACGACCGCGCGCGCTTCGATTTCTCCGGCGCGGACGAGCTGGTCGCCTTCGCGCAGAGCAACCGCCAGGCCCTGCGCGGCCATGCCCTGCTCTGGGGCGAGGCACTGCCCGCCTGGGCCAAGACGATGACCACGAAGGCCGAGGCCGAGCGCGAGCTGGTCGCGCACATCGAGACCGTCGTCGATCGCTACAAGGGCAGGATCGCGACCTGGGACGTGGTCAACGAGGTCATCCGTTTCGACGCGACTCCGGGCGAGCCTTATCGCGACACGATCTGGCAGCGCCTGCTCGGCCCCGAGCACATCGAGATCGCCTTCCGCACCGCCGCCCGCACCGACCCCTCGGCGCGGCTGGTGCTGAACGACTTCAATTTCGAGGAGCCGCTGCCGGGCGTGGCGCTGCGCCGCAAGATCGCGCTCGATATCTGCCGCAGGCTGAAAGACAAGGGCATTCCGGTCCATGGCATCGGCATGCAGGCACATCTCTATGCCGAGAACCCGATCGACACCCATGGGCTGCAGCAGTTCATGTACGAGCTCGGGAAGCTCGAACTCGACGTCGAGATCACGGAACTCGACGTGATCGACTGGAAGCTGCCGGCCGACCCGCAGACGCGCGACCGCGCCGCCGCAAGCCTGGTTTCGACCTATCTCAACACCATCGTTTCCGTGCGCCAGCCCAAAGCGATCGTGACCTGGGGGCTGAGCGACCGCTATTCCTGGATCCACGAGACCTTTCCGCGCAAGGACGGCGCCCGCGCGCGGCCGCTGCCGCTGGACGCCGATTTCCGCCCGAAGCTGATGATGAAGGTGCTCGACCGCTACCGGCGCGGCGCGAGCTGATGATCAGGTCATCGATGCGGAGAGAGCTCAAGGCGGCAGGGCTGGCCTGTCGCATCGGGGCAGAGGTTGCAGAGTGAAGCGTAGCGTCATGTTCAACACCGATATGGCCACGGACGAGACGCAGCAGCGGCGAGACCGCCGCAGCCGACCCGCGCCGCAGCCGCAGGACCAGCCGCCGCTGCTTGCGCGGCTGACCGACCCGGCCTGGCTGGTGGCGACGCTGTGGCGGCGCAAGGGCCTCGTGCTGCTGGCCGCATTCATCGGCGTGGTTCTGGCGGGGCTCGCAAGCCTGTTCATCCCGCCCAAATACGTCTCGACCGCCCAGCTCTTCATCGACCCGCGCGATCTGCGCGTGCTGCAGAACGAAGTTTCGCCCAACGCCACCGGCGGCGACCCGACCTCGACCACGGGCTATCTAGAGAGCCAGGCGCGCGTCATCGCATCCGACAGCATCAAGTCTCGCGTCGTCCAGGCCGAGGGGCTCGACAAGGATCCCGAGTTCGGCGGCGTAGCGACCAAGACCGGCCTGTCGCGCCTGCTGGCCGATCTGCTGCCGCGCGGCGGCGAACCGCCCCGCGATGGGCTGCTCTATGCGCTGGCCGCGCTCGACAAGCAGGTCGCCGTCCGGCGCGGCGAGCGCACCTTCGTCATCGACATCTCGGTGACCTCGCGCGAGGCGACCAAGGCCGCGCGCGTCGCCAATGCGCTGGCGAACGCCTATCTCGACGATCAGGCCTCGGTGCGCGCCGACGCCGCCCAGCGCGCCACAGGCGCGCTGACGGGCCGGCTCGAGGAGTTGCGCAACCGCCTGCGCATCGCGGAAGAGAAAGCCGAGAGGTACAAGGAAGCCAACAACATCGTCGGCGTCGGCGGCAAGTCGATCGGCGAGGAGCAGCTTGCGCTCAACAACGCCCAGCTCGTCGCGCTGCGCACCAAGGTGACCGAGGCCAAGGCGAAATACGACCAGACGCTGGCCGCCCGCGCCAGCTCGATCGAGGCCGGCGCGATTCCCGAGGCCGTCGCCTCCAACACCATGACGGCGCTGCGCTCGCAGCTCGGCGCGGCGCTGAGCAAGGAGGCCGACCTGCTCGCCTCGCTGGGCTCGCGTCATCCCGCGCTCGGCGCGGCGCAGGCGCAGGTCCGCGATGCGCGCCGGCAGATCTCCGACGAATTGTCGCGCATCGCCCGCGCCGCCAAGGTCGAATACGATAGGGCGGTCGAAGCCGAGAAGCAGATCGCCCAGCGCGTCGCCCAGCTCACCACCTCGCAATACGCAGCCGGCCGCGCCTCGGTGGAACTGCGCGAACTGGAGCGCGAGGTCGAATCCTCCCGGGTCGTCTACGACGCCTTCCTGCGCCGGGCGCGCGAGACCGGCGAACTCGCCGGCATCGACACCACCAATGCCCGCATCATCAGCTATGCCATGCCGCCGCTGGAGAAATCCGGCATGAGCCGACGGACGATCGCGATGCTGGGCGGGGTCGGCGGCGGCGGTATCGGCGCGCTGCTGGCCCTGGGGCTGGCCCTGAAGGCGCCGGGAACGACGGGACAATCGCCATCCGTTCCCGAACCGGCCCGGAAGGAGGCGCGCGGCTTCCGCTTCTGGAGCCGTCGTCAGCCCGCGCCGAAAGAGGCGATGGCCTCCGACACGCCTGCCGTCATCGACCCGCCACTGCCGGTGGCGGGTCAGGGCACGGCCGCAGCGACGCCGGGCAACGCCCTGGTGCGGCGCTTCACCACGATCAAGGGCGGCCAGGCCGACAGGATCCCCGATGTGCTGCAGGCGGCAGCCGCGCCCCTGCTCGCCACGGTGCCCGCCGTGCGGCACAGGCGCTGGCGGCGAAACGAGGGCGAAGCGCGTTCCGTCTTCCAGCTCAAGGCCCATCTCGTCGATGTGCTCGACAAGCCCGATGCGAGCTTCGCAAGGGCGATCCGCGGCCTCGGCGCGACGCTTGCGGAGGACGGGAGGCCGCGCCGCATCCTGGTGCTCGGCCTGCGCGGGCAGGCTGGCGCATCGACGGTCGCGCTCAATCTCGCGCTGGAGGCCGCGACATCGGGCCGGCCGGCCCTGCTGATCGATTCAGGGCTCGGCGAGGTCAGCCTGACGCGGGTCTATGCGCCGGATGCCGAACTCGGGCTGCACGAGATCGCCACAGGCTCGGCCGGGCTGGTGCGCGTCGCGCGTCAGGACGAGGGCTCCGGCCTGTTCTTCCTGCCGCGCGCCGGCCGCAGCGACGCGGTCACGCCCGACCAGATCGCGCACGAGATTTTCGGTGCGGCGCGGCGCTTCGGCCCGATCATCATCGACGGCGCGCCGGTCGGCAGCGACGCCCTGACGGACAGCTTCGCACAAGCCGTCGACGACATCGTGCTGGTGATCCGTGAGGGCGAGGTCGGCGTCGCCGATCTGGAACGCGCCAACGCGGCGCTGGGGCCGAACGCCGCGCGCATTCGCGGCTTCGTCGTCAACCAGGCCTGACAGGCGCGCAACGCCGATGAGCGCGACCGGGACGACGGCGACGCACGCAGGCTCGGCGGACCTTTCCGCCGATGCCGGCTACTATCTGCGCAGCATCGTCTTCGTAGCGGCGCTGCTGCTGGTCTGGGTCTCGACGGCACCCTTCAAGGGCACCTATTACGTCGAAGCGGAGGACACCAGCAATGTCGTCAACCAGATCAGCTTTTCGCTGATGGCGGTGCTGGGCCTGTTCTGCGCGGCAAATGCCGGCGGGCGGGCGGCGCTGGCCTATCTCAGGCCAGCCTGGCTGCTGCTGCTCGCCTGGATGGTCGTCGGCGTGGTCTATTCGGCCAATCCCGAGATCTCGATGCGGGCGCTGCGCTTCACGCTGGTGGTGCTGGTGATCGCGGGCACTTTGCCGCTGCTGCCGCGCGGCCAGCGCCATTTCGCGCTGCTGCTGGGTATGGCCGCGCTGATCGTGCTGCTGATCTGCTATGTCGGCCTCGTCGTCTTCCGCGATGTCGCGATCCATTCCGGCGGCGACGTGCTGGAGCCCGAGCATGCCGGCGCCTGGCGCGGCCTGTTCGACCACAAGAACATCGCCGGCGCGATGATGGTCATCCTGATGCTGATCGGCATCTTCGTCGCCGCCTCCTATTCGCTGCGGTTCGGGCTGGTCATCCTCGGTCTCGCCGCCCTGTTTCTGTTCATGACCGGCTCCAAGACCTCGATGGGACTTGGACCGTTCGTCGTGCTGGTCGGCTTCGCCTGCGCGCGGATCAGGAGCCTGTGGCTGCGGGCGCTGATCGCGCTGGGGCCGCTCGCCCTGCTGCTGACCGCGACGATCGGCTCGGTGCTCTACCCGTCGATCAACGCGATCGTGCAGTCGGTCAGTCCCGGCCAGACCTTCACCGGCCGCACCGAGATCTGGCGTTTCGCGCTCGACCGGCTTTGGGAGCGCCCGCTCTTCGGCTATGGCTTCGAGGGCTTCTGGGGCAGCGATTTCGTGCTGTTCTCGGAGCCGAAGGAATATGAGAGCGGCATCTCGAACGGCATGGTCCACGGCCATAACGGCTATGTCGACCTCGTCATCGGGCTCGGCATTCCCGGCCTCGTGCTGGCGGTGATCGTGCTGATCCTGCTGCCGCTGCGCGACCACCACCGCGTGATCCCGACATTCGAGAACAAGGCGCTGGCCGAACTGTTCTTCCGGATCTGGCTGTTCGCGATCTACTCGGCCTGCCTCGAGAGCTTCTTCTTCCGTCGCGCCGACCCGGTCTGGTTTGCGCTGCTGGTCTCGGTGATCGGGCTCAGGCTGACGGCGAAGCATCGCGTCTCGCCATAAAGATCAGGACGCGAAAAAGGGGAGACCGTTTCCGGTCTCCCCTCAAGTGGCCGCATCTCCTGGGACTGGCTCGGGATCAGACCTTGGGCGGAGGCACGGCGATCTGCTGCCACATGGTCGGGTCGGCGGGCGCGAATTTGTGCTTGATCGCCCATTCGTACCAGTTGTCGACCGCCGTGCCCGTCAGCAGGATGCCGATGCCGCCGGTCAGCGTGCAGAGCACCGCGAACCACCAGGCCCAGCGATGGATCGATTCCATCGATGCGTTGAAGCCCATCGTCCAGCGCCAGAACAGGGCGGCGCGCTCCGAGGCCGTGCCGCGATCGGTAATCTGCTCGATCTCGCGGTCGCCGCCATAGCGGGAGACGGCGAGGATCGTCGCGCCATGCATGGCGAAGAGCAGCGCCGAGCCATAGAGGAAGGCAATCGAGAGCGCGTGGAACGGGTTGTAGAAGAGATTGCCGTAGCGCAGCGAGAAATTCTGCGTCCAGTCCAGGTGCGGGAAGATGCCGAAGGGCACCGCCTCGCTCCATGACCCCATCATCAGCGGCCTGATGAAGCCGAGCACGAGATAGAGGAAGATCGCCGAGGCGAAGGCCCAGGCCACATGCGTACCCATGCCCAGCGCGCGGGCCCGGTTATAGGTGCGCACCCACCAGAGCAGGATCGAGGTGGTGAGAAAGAAGCCTGCGATCAGCCACCAGCCACCCTCCTTGAGCGGCGGCAGGATCTTGAGGCCGTGCTCGGGCAGCGGCGCCGCGAGCTGGAGCCAGAAGAGCTCGCGCACGAAGCGAACCGGATCCCAGTTCACCGAGGCCAGCATGTTCAGGCCGATGATCTCGAAGGCGATCAGGCCGCAGACCAGCGAGGTCACGCCGGTCCAGCCGAGATAGATCGGGCCGATCTGCGCGTCGCCGATCAGGCCGAACAGGTTGCTCGTCCGGGTCGCGCTGCCGCGCCTGGTGCCGCGGCCGGGGATCGGCACGCCGAGATCGGGCGCGCCATGGATCTGAACCCGGGTGAAGATGTTCTGATAGGTTGCCATCACCGTAATCCTTGCGCCTTGATCCTTGGACAGACGGATGCCGAATGGGGTGGCCGGAGCTCTTTCACAGCCTCAGCGCCGCCAGATCGTGAAGTGCTTCGAGAGGTCCCACCACTCGGCCCAGCCCTCGCTCCAGTAGGGGCCGCTGATGATGATGCAGACCGCGCTCCAGAACACCGATTGCAGCGCCAGGAACAGGCCGAGCCGGTGGATGCCGAGCGTGCCGATCGAATAGCCGATCGTATCGCGGAAGAAGGTGTTCTCGTGCTCGGGCGTCTTCACCGGCTCGCCGCGCTTGGGGTTGACCGCCGAGAGGATCAGGCCGCCATGCAGCGAAAGCGCCAGCGCCGTGGTGAAGAAGAAGCTCACCGCGATCATATGCGCCGGGTTGTAGTGGAACTGCAGGTACTGGTAGCCGACGTTGGAGACCCATTCCAAATGGCTGAAGATGCCATAGGGGAAGCCGTAGCCCCAGGCGCCCATCAGGAAGGGCCGGAAGATGACCAGCGTCATATAGGCCAGGATGGCGAAGCCGAAGGCGAAGGGCACATGGTAGCCCATGCCGAGCTTGCGGCAGATCTCGACCTCGCGCAGCGCCCAGGAGATGAAGGAGCCCGTCGCGCAGATCGTGATGATCTGCCAGAGGCCGCCTTCCTTGAGCGGCGCGAGCCGCAGGCCGTAGCTGATATCGGGCGGCGCGATCGAGATCAGCCAGGGATTCCAGGTCGGCCCGATGGCCGCGCCGTAGAAGATCAGGGCCGTGCCGAGCGCGGCGAAGAACGCCGTCGCTACGCCGAAGAAGCCGACATAGAACGGACCGACCCAGAAATCGAAGAGGTCGCCTCCGATCAGGGTCCCGCCCCTGACGCGATATTTACGTTCGAAATTGAGCAAGGCCATGGTCGCATCCTCCGCGAGCGCATGCCGTCAGGGCCGCGCCTCGTTTCAAACGGTTGATCTTTCGCGGTGTCGGGTCGGATCGGCGGACGGGGTCTCGCGCAGGGCGCTCAGCCTCGTCCGCCAGTGTCGTCGGCGGTTTCGTCAACCGATATGCCGGGTCACCACATCCGAGACCGGAGCCTCGATCTGCAGCGCGGCGGCAGCCTTCCTCGGGCCTTCGATCCAGTTGAACCTGTTCGTCGAGAGCAGGATGAAATGGATCAGGATGGCGAGCCCGAACAGGAAGGTGAAGAGCGCGATCAGCGTGCGACGCGGATCGAACAACAGCCAGATTTTGTACATGTTTGTCCGCTCCTCTTCACGAAATCAGCGACACGGCGGTGGTCAGGGCCGTCCGAACGCCTTCATCGAGGGACGCATACCCGTTCGGTCCCGGCAGCCAGGGGCGCCACGACCAGACCAGGAAATGCGCAATCACGGCGATGACCGTGAAGGCGATGAAGCTCGTGATGAAGAAGCCGTGGAATTCCTGGGCTTCCGCTTCGGTCAACCCTGACAGCGAATCTCTCTCTGCCATGATCAGTCCTCTCTATGTGGCCTTGCGGCCGTTACCGCACGGATCCCGTGCGGCTGGGCGCCGGTCTTTGACCTCCGGCTGTTCCCCCGCCCGGCGAACCGGACGGAAGCGCGTGGCCTCCAGCTCCGGGCGTCTCAGCCCATGAACATGAAGGGAATCGTGGCGTAGGCGCTCGCGCGCGCCTCCGCGTAAAGCGAGAGCCGGCGTCCGGCCGGCGCGGGCGAAACGATGCGGCGGACGGCCGTTGCGACCAGGAAGACCGGCAGCGTCAGCGTCACCAGACGCCGACACATGCGCCGGTCGGCCGCCGAGGATTTCGCATGGCGCGAAGGGCTGTGGTTGAACTGCATCGTCATGGGTGTTGCTCCCCGTATGGAAGGCGTTCCGAAATCCGGGCGCGCTGCGGCGCGGTCCGGCCGAAAGGAAAGGCGAAGGCGCTCATGAAAAGGCCCCCTCGCGATGTCTGGCGGCGTCGAGATGCTGCGCCGAGACGCGCTCTTCGCCATCATGGCGGGCGCGCGCCTCGGCCGCGTCGCGCATGCGCTTGGCCGCCGAAATGCGCACCAGAACCGGCTGCTTCTCGAGCACCGCGTCGAGCAGCGCCTTGGCCTCGTCCGACCAGGGCAGTTCGCGATGCAGCCGCGACGGCGTCGCCTCGACGGCGTCCATCTGGGTGCCGAGCGGCAGGATTTGGAAGAGCGCGTCGAAGAGCGCGTTGCAGACTTCCTGCACGAGATAGGTCGCGCCCGAGTAACCCATGAAGGGCGTGCCAATGTGCCGGCGGATCACCGCGCCGGGGAAGGAGGCCGGGATGTAGACCCCGCGCCCGCCGGCCTCGGCCATGTACATGCGCTCGTTGAACGAGCCGAACAGCACCAGCGGCGGCTTGTCCTTCAGCGAGGCGCGGACGGCGTCGTTGTCAGACTTGGTCCCGGCGCAGCGCGAGACCGCGAGCGTGCAGGGCAGGCCCATCTCGTCTTCGAGAAAATGGCGAATTCCTCGTGCGTAAGTCTCGTTGGCCACGATGGCGAAGCTCGCCGTGCCAAAGAAATCCTGCGTCACCGAGCGCCACAGATCCCAGAGCGGCTTGATGGTGGTGTGCTTCTCGCGCTCGATGAAGGGCTCGGGATCGAGGCCCAGAAGTTCGCCGAGCGAGCGCAGGAAGGCCGTCGTCGAATGCAGGCCGATCGGAGCCTGCAGATAGGGCCGGTCGAGCGCCTCGCAGAGCAGGCGGCCGTATTCGCGGTAGAGGCAGACATTGACCTCGGCGTCGGCCAGCCGCTGCACCTCGGCCAGATGCGAGCCGAGCGGGAAGGTCATGTGGACTTCCGCGCCGATGCCCTCGATCAGGCGCTTCACCTCGGCGAGGTCGGAGGGCATGTTGAACATGCCGTAGGCCGGGCCGATGATGTTGACCTTCGGCCGTGCGCCCTCCTTGCGGGGCTTGGCCTTGGGCACGATGCCGCGCTTGGCGCCGTATTCGCTCCAGAGCCAGAACAGCGCCCGGTCGGCGCATTGCCACTGGTCCTCGTCGATGGTGCGCGGCAGGAAGCGCTGGATGTTGGTGCCCTCGGGCGTGACGCCGCCGCCGATCATCTCGGCGATCGAGCCCGTCACCACCACGCTCGGCAGATGCGGATCGAGCACGGCGTTGGCGCGCTTCATCGCGCCCTCGGTGCCGTGCTGGCCGAGCTCTTCTTCCGCCAGCCCGGTGACGACGATCGGCAGTTCGTGCGGCGGCAGGCCGTCGGTGTAATGCAGCACCGAGGTCACCGGCAGGTTCTCGCAGCCGACCGGGCCGTCGATGACGACCTGAAGGCCCTTGATGGCGCAGAAGACGTAGACCGCCCCCCAATAGCCGCCGGCGCGATCATGATCCTGAATCAGCATCACGGAATCTCCTCGGCGATCGCCTTCGCCTTGGCGGCGCGCCTGGCGAATTTTTCGCGGAAGTCCGGATGCAGTTTCGGCGTGTCCTGCCAGGTGCCGGCCGTGTCGCCCTCGCCGACGCCGGCGAAGAACGCCTTCATCGTATCCATGCGGCTCTTGTTGCCGATGGCGGCGTTGACGACCTGCGCGAGCGAGCCAGCGCCCGCCGGCCCAAACAGTGGCCGCGCCGAGATCAGATTGGTGAAATAGAGGCCGGGAATGCCGAGCTGCTTGGCCTTCTGCACGACCGGCGTCGTGCCGATGGCGAGGTCGGGGCGGAACTCGGCCATCGCGGCGAGATCCTGCTCCAGCGTGGCGCGGTAGTTGACCATCACGCCCTTCGAGGCGAGCCAGTCGCGGTCGGCCTCCGACCATGGCGTGCGCGGGCAGGCGGTGCCGACATAGCGCAGATCCGCGCCGCTCTCGACCAGCAGTCGTGCGACGAGAAGTTCGGAGCCCTCATAGCCCGAGAGCGTGATCCGCCCACTGATCGGCATGGCCGAAAGCGCGCCCCGGATCGCCGGCAGCAGCCTGTTCTGGGCGGATTCGACCAGCGGGGCCGGCACGCCGCAAGCGTCGCCGATCGCCTTGAGCCAGGCCGCAGTGCCGTCGACGCCGACCGGGCCGGAACCGACGATCGTGCGGCCCGCGCCTTCGAATTCGCGGATCGAGGCGGTGTAGAACGGATGGATCGCCGCGACGACCGCGCAGTCGAGCGCGGCATAGAGCTCGCGCCATTCGCGCGTCGGCACGACCGGGCCGGCGGCCAGTCCCAGCGGCTCCAGCATCATGCCGATGCCGACCGGATCGGCCGGGAACATCTCGCCGAGCAGGGTGACGGTGGGCTTTTGCGCCTTGCCGGCGCGCGGGGCCTGGACCGGGCCCTGTTCCGCTTCCTTGCGGGCATAGGACAGCATCGCGCCGGCGAGCACGTCCTTGGCCTCGGCATGGGTCGGCACGCCGAAGCCCGGCACGTCGATGCCGATGATGCGGACGCCGTTGATCTCCTTGGGCAAAAGCCGCAGCGGCACGCCCGAGGCGGAGGGAACGCAGAGATTGGTGATGACGATGGTGTCGTAGAGATCCGGGTCCGCGAGCTTGAACACCGCCTCGCGGATGTCCTCGAACAGCTTGCCGGTGACCAGCGTCTCCGAATTGAACGGCACATAGCCGACCGAGCGGCGCGCGCCGTAGAAATGCGAGGTGAAGGTCAGCCCGTAGACGCAGCAGGCGGAGCCTGAGAGCACGGTGGCGGTACGGCGCATCCGCAGGCCGACACGGAGCGAACCGAAGGCCGGGCACATGCTCTGGGGCTTGTCGTGGGGGCCGACCGGATAGTCCTTGGCGAAGCGCTCCAGCATCTCGCTCTGGCCGGCGGCCGTGGCGGCAGCGCGCAGGGCGTCCTTGCCGGAGTGGCAGCCAAGCCCGTCACCCTGCGTCGCCGCCGCGTTGATCGCGGGCGACGAAGACGCATCGGGAAGGGGTTGGTGGACTGTCATGTCGCCCTCAGACCGCGTCGTAGACGACTTCGAGGGTCGCCTTCTTGATGGCGGAGGGGCCGCACATGTCTTCCAGCGTGGCTGGGATCAGCACGACGTCGCGGCCGGTGGTCTCGCTGGAGAACAGGCCGAGCAGGCCGTCCTGCGTCAGCGGGGTCGGGCGCACTGGCGGGGATTGCGCGACGTTGAGGCCGAGTTCCTCGAACAGCGGCCCCCACATGTCGCCGGGGCGGCCGATGATCTCGTAGTTGGCGCTCTTCTTGCGGATGTCGTCGTTGGCGGGGATCGCCGCCAGAACCGGGATGCCGACCTTGTCGCAGAAGGCCTGCGCTTCGCCGGTGCCGTCATCCTTGTTGATGACCATGCCGGCGACGCCGACATTGCCGCCGAGCTTGCGGAAATACTCGACCGCCGAGCAGACATTGTTGGCGACGTAGAGCGATTGCAGGTCGTTGGAGCCGACGACGATGACCTTCTGGCACATGTCGCGGGCGATCGGCAGGCCGAAGCCGCCGCAGACCACGTCGCCGAGGAAGTCGAGCAGGACGAAGTCGAAGCCCCAGTCGTGGAAGCCGAGCTTTTCCAGCAGTTCGAAGCCGTGAATGATGCCGCGTCCGCCGCAGCCGCGCCCGACCTCGGGCCCGCCGAGTTCCATGGCGTAGACGCCGTCGCGCTTGAAGCAGACGTCGCCGATCTTGACGTCCTCGCCGGCCGCCTTCTTGCGCGACGAGGTCTCGATGATGGTCGGGCAGGCCTTGCCGCCGAAGAGCAGCGAGGTGGTGTCGGATTTTGGATCGCAGCCGATCAGCAGCACCTTCTTGCCCTGCTGCGCCATCATGTAGCTGAGATTGGCCAGCGTGAACGACTTGCCGATGCCACCCTTGCCGTAGATCGCGATGATCTGCGTCTCCTTGGTCGGCGCGGCGGTGACGATCTCATCCTGCGGCAGGGCTGCCTCCTCGCGCAGGCGGGCTGCCATGACGGCGGCGGGAGAGGGGATCGGATTTCTGATCTGGATGTTCACGAGCAGGCTCTCCAGTCCAAGATCATCTTCAGGCAGAGTGGGTCGCCGAAGGCGGTGCGATAGGCGTTCGTTGCGTCGTTGGCGGGCGCGCTGTGCGTGATCAGCCCGTCGAGCGAGAGCCGGCCCTCGGCCAGCATCACTTGGACGGCGTCAAGATCGGCCGGCTTCCATTCGGCGGCGATGCGCAGCCGCGTCTCGCGCATGAAGGCAGGCGGGAAGGCAAACGAGATCGGCTGGTTGTAGAAGCCGGCAAGGACAAGCTCGCCCTGCGGGCCGAGCCGTCCGATCAGCGTGTCGACCAGCGCGGCGTCGCCGCTGACGTCGTAGATGGCGCGATAATCCTTGCGGCTGTCGGCCTCGGGCGCGGCGACCGCGTATCCCTCGGCTCCCGAGGCGCGCAGCGGATTTGTCTCCCAGACGATAGGCGCACCGCCCTGGGCCACCGCGATGCGCGCGAGCAGCCGGCCGAGCACGCCATGGCCGATAATGAGATCAGGCAGGGCGGCGTTCGCCAGCGCATGCTGCGCGGTCGCGGCCAGAGCCAGAAGGACGCCGGCCTGTCCGAGATGCTCGGGGATCGCCACGGCCTTGGCGCCCGGCACGACGAGATGGGAGGACGCGCCGCCGAACAGGCCGCGCGCATCCCTGAAGCCGCGCGAGCCGGGCACGAACACCCGCGCGCCGACAACGTGGCCTGAGTCGACGCCCGCCTCGACGACGCGGCCGACCGACTCGTAGCCGGGAACCAGCGGGTAGCCCATGCCGGGGAAAGGCGGCATCCGGCCCGACCAGAGCAGACGCTCGGTGCCGGTCGAGATACCGCTCCATTCGGTGGCGACGACGACATCCTCCAGACCGGGCGAAACCAGTTCCAGCCGGCGAAGCGCCAGATGTTCGGGTTTCTCGACGAGGACGGCCAGCGCTTGCATTGGAGCACTCTTGAGGCCGGGTCGCTGTCACGGAGGACAGTCCCTGTCACCTGACTGTCAGGTTAGATCAACAATCTTGGATGTCAATTTGAATTGACACTTTTTGTGTCATGTTGCCCGGGCGCTGATCGCGCCCGTCAACAGCGGCCTGCGCGTCCTCACAGTGCGAATGTCGGAAAAGCCCGCTTCGATCAGGAAATGCGTCAGTTCGGCGGGCGTGCGGGCGCGGCCCGAGCCCATCGCCAGCAGATAGAAGCCGAAATAGGCGTCGGCCATCCGGGCCGTCGCAGGCGATCCGGCCATGGGCTCGGCGATCAAAAGCGTCGCTCCGGGATGCATGGCGCGGCGCAGACGGTCGAGCAGCGCGCGCACCGCGTCGTCGTCATGATCGTGCAGCACCCTGACCAGCGTGTAGAGATCGGCGTCGCCGGGGATGGAATCGCGATGCATGTCGCCGCCGATCGCCTGGCTCCGCTCCGCCAGCCCCTCGGCGGCGAAGCGCAGGCGCGCCCGCCCAGCCACGGCCGGCAGGTCGAAGACCGTCAGGGCGAGACCCGGCGCATGGCGCGCGACGACACTGAGGAAGGCGCCCTCTCCGCCGCCGATGTCAACGACATGGCGGTGCCTGCGGAAATCATAGGCGGCGACGATGTCGTCGGTGACGAGGTGCTGCGAGCCGGCCATCAGCTCGCTATAGGAGGCAACCTCCTGAGCGGGCGCGCCAGCCGGATCGCTCGCTTTCGCATAACCCCAGAAGCGCGACAATTGAGTCGGCTGCGCCTGCCCGCGCAGCAGCGCCAGCGGGTCGGCAAGATCGGCGTAGAGCAGGTTATGATGGGCGATCATCGCGCCGACGCCGGGGTTGCCGATCAGCGCCGCGCCGAGCATGGCGAGGCCGTAGCGACCCCCTTGGCGCGGTTCGACGAGTTTCAAGGCTGTCGCCGCTTTCAGGAGGCGCTCGGTGGCGTCGGGCGTCATGGCCAGCCGCGGCGCGAGTTCGGCCGGCGTCCGCGGGCCGGGCTCGAGGATGATGAACAGGTCGAGCTTCACGCAGGCGCTCAGCACCTGCGCATAGACGAAGCCGGCGCACAGATCGAACAGCGCCTGCGACTGCCGCTCGGCGATCGGGCGGGTGAGCGGGAAGGCGGCGGCGAAGCGCTGGAAGCGCGGCGAGGCGACGAGGCGATTGCGCAGGGAGGCGAATCGGTCGCGGAGGGACAGGGCGCTCGAAGGCGCTGCGCGCAAAGCCCCTCCCCCTTGTGGGGAGGGGTTGGGGTGGGGGGCGTCCCGCCTGGTGAGCGCGTCGAGAATGGATCGCCTCCCGGATAGCTCTGGCAAAAGACGGCTCGCCCGGTCGTCCGCCCCCCACCCCAACGCCTCCCCACGAGGGGGAGTGGCTGAGGTCGTGGTTCCTCGCGACCTCACGCCGCCCGGCGCTGCAGACCCTCGGGCAGGAAGCTTTTTGCCGTCAGGCCGATCAGCGTACCGAGTTCGCTGCGTCCCGGACAGGCGGGGATCGAGGCGATCGCCTCAAGAACCAGCTCGTCGAGATGCGCGATCGCCGGCCCCAGCCCCTGTGCCAGCGCATAGTTCGGACGGAAATGCGCCGCGTCCTGCCCGCAGGGCTTGCCGAGTTCCTCGGCGGTCGAAGCGACGTCTCGGATGTCGTCGGCGATCTGGAAGGCCTCGCCTAGCTTCTCGCCAAGCCGGCGCCAGCCTTGATGGGGCACGCCGGCAGCGGCTGCGCCCGCCATTGTCGCTCCGGCGAAGAGCGCGCCGGTCTTGGCCTGGTGATAGAGCTGGCAATCTATCGCGGGTTCCGATTCCCAGGCCTGCCCGGCGACGATGCCGCCCCGGCTGCCGACGGCAGCTCCGACGACGCCGATCAGCGCGCCAAGCCGCTGCGGCTGGCGCGCGGCGGCCTCGGCCAGCGTCTCGAAGGCGAGCACGATCAGCGCGTCGCCGGCGAGCACCGCGATCGGCTCGCCATAGGCCTTGTGGACGGAAGGTTTGCCGCGGCGGATGTCGGCGTCATCGAAGCAGGGCAGATCGTCATGGACGAGCGAGGCGCAGTGCAGGAACTCGATCGCGGCCGCGCCGGCATTGGCCATCGCCGGCTGGGTGTCGCCGCAGGCTTTCGCCACGGCCAGAGTCAGCCGCGGCCTGATCCGCGCCCCGCCGGGGAAGACCGAATAGCGCATCGCATGGGCGAGAAGCGGCGGGCAGTCCTGCCGCTCGGCCGAGCGCAACGCCTCATCCAGGGTCTGTTCGATGCGTGCGCCCGCGTCCATCGCCGTCTCCCGTGAATGAGCGTTCTTTCAAACTGTCACTCAATATGTAAAGTAGATTGGACAGTCGGGATTGGCTTGTCAATCATTCAGCCTGACACGGCCCCAGCGAAGGCTCAGGAGCGGACGACGGTGGCGAAGCAGCGCATCGTGGTGATCGGGGCCGGCATGGGCGGGCTCGTCGCGGCGTTGCTGCTCGCGGGCAAAGGCCTCGACGTGACCGTGGTCGAGAAGGCCGACCAGCCCGGCGGCAAGATGCGCGAGGTGCTGGTTGATCATCGCCGGCTGGACGCCGGGCCGACCGTGCTCACCATGCGCTGGGTCTTCGACCGGATCCTTGGCGAGATCGGCGAGAACCTCGACGCTCATGTCGCGCTGACGCCGGCCGCCATCCTCGCCCGCCACGCCTGGAGCGAGACCGAGCGGCTCGATCTCTTCGCCGATCGCGCCGCCTCGGCGGACGCCATCGCCGCCTTCGCCGGCCCGGCGGAAGGACGCAACTATCGCGCCTTCTGCACGCAGGCGCGCGGGATCCACGACGCGCTGAAGGACGGTTTCATGGCGCGCGAGCGGCCAAGCCCGCTTGGTCTCGTGCAGCAGGCGGGCTTTGGCGGGCTGGGCAAGCTCTGGGCGACGAGCCCGTTCGCGACGCTCTGGGACGCGCTGGGAAAAACCTTCCGTGACCAGCGCCTGCGCCAGCTTTTCGGCCGATACGCGACCTATTGCGGCTCTTCGCCCTTCGCCGCGCCGGCCACGCTGATGCTCGTCGCCCATGTCGAGCAGGAGGGCGTCTGGACGGTCGATGGCGGGATGCACCGGCTGGCGCAAGCGCTGGCCGGGCTCGCCGCCGCAAAAGGTGCGCGGCTGCTCTATGGCAGAACGGTCTCCGAGATCGTCGTCGCCGGCGGCCGGGCAGCCGGCGTACGCCTAAGCGACGGCGAGACGCTGTTCGCCGACGCGGTCGTCAGCAACGCCGACGTCAACGCCATCGCATCGGGCCGCTTCGGGCCGGACGCCGCCGCCTACGCGCCGGCGATCAGGCCGGCCGACCGCTCGCTCTCGGCGCTGACCTGGTTGGCGGTGGCCAAGACGGACGGTTTTCCGCTGCACCGGCACAATGTCTTTTTCTCGCGCGACTACCGGGCCGAGTTCGACGCCATCTTCAAGCGCGGAAAACTGCCGTCGGAGCCGACGATCTATGTCTGCGCGCAGGACCGCGACGAGACCGGACCGCCACCGACCGGCACTGAACGCCTGCTGATTCTCGTCAACGCCCCGCCGACCGGCGACCACGGCCCCCTGCCTTCCACGGAGATCGCGCAATGTCTGGACATGACCCTGTCGCGGCTGGCCGCCTGCGGGCTGACGGTCGGGCTAAAGGAGGACCATGTCCTGACGACGCAACCCTGCGACTGGGAGAAGCGCTATCTGGCGACGGGGGGCGCGCTCTACGGCCGGGCGACGCATGGCGCAATGGCAAGTTTCAGCCGGCCGGGCTCGCGCTCGCGCCTGCCGGGGCTGTATTGGGCGGGGGGCTCGGTCCATCCGGGGCCGGGCGTGCCGATGGCGGCCCTCTCGGGGCTGATCGCGGCGCAGGCGCTGCTGGCGGACCGCGCTTCGATGTGAGCGTGCCGCCCGGCGGCTATGTCTGGTGGTATGTCGATGCGCTGAGCGAGGATGGCCGCCATGGCCTGAGCATCATCGCCTTCATCGGCAGCGTTTTCTCGCCTTACTATGCATTCGCGCGAAGGCGCGGACCGGCTGAACCTTTGGATCACTGCGCGCTCAATGTCGCGCTCTACGGGCCCGGCGTCGGGCGCTGGACCATGACCGAGCGCGGCCGCCGGCATGTCGCGGTCGAGCCGCATCGCTTCGTAATCGGCCCGAGCGCCCTGCACTGGGATGGCGAGACGCTGACCATCGCGATCGAGGAGATCGGCATGCCGCTGCCGATCCCGCGCCGGGTGCGCGGTATGGTAAGGGTCCGGCCCAAGGCCGTCACCGACCATGTCGTGACGCTCAACCCCTTGGGCAACCATCGCTGGTGGCCGATCGCGCCGATCTCGACGGTCGAGGTCGATCTGTCGGAGCCCGGTCTGCGCTGGCAGGGGCCGGGCTATCTCGACATGAACCAGGGTGACGTCCCGATCGCGGACGGATTTCGCGACTGGCACTGGTCGCGCGCGAACACGCGGCGGGGAGCGGCCGTGCTCTATGGCGGCACAAGGCGCAACGGCTCCGCCTTCGATTATGGCTGGGGATTCGATGAAGCCGGGACCGCGACCGCCTTCACGCCGCCGCCGATCGCGCATCTCCGAAAGAGCGGCTGGCGGATCGCGCGCGAAACGCGCGGCGATACAGGCCGTCCAGCGGAACTGGTCGAGACGCTGGAGGATACGCCCTTCTATGCGCGCTCGCTGGTACGGACGCATCTCGGCGGCGAGCCGGTCACCGCGATGCATGAGAGCCTCTCGCTCGACCGCTTCAGGAGCCCGGTCGTGCAGGCGATGCTGCCTTTCCGCATGCCGCGCCGGGGCTGAGCCGGGATCTCTTGCTCACGGAGACCGATCAGCGCCATGCATGGCGGAAGCGACTTTCTTTGACTTGAAGCGCGCCTGCCTGTGCTGACACCATGGCGGAAAGCCCAACCAAGCGCAGGACGAAGCCAGCATGACCGCCGCCGCACGCATCGAGGGCGCAAGCCCGCTCGTCCTGCCGACCTATGCCGATGTCGAGACCGCCGCCGGACGGATCAGGGGCGTCGCCCATCACACGCCGGCCCTGACCTCGCGCACCGCCGACGAGCGCACGGGGGCCTCGCTCGTCTTCAAGCCGGAAAACCTGCAGCGCATGGGCGCGTTCAAGTTCCGCGGCGGCTACAACGCCATCTCGGCGCTGTCGCCTGAGCGCAAGAAAGCCGGCGTTCTGACCTTCTCCTCGGGCAACCATGCTCAGGCGATCGCGCTGTCTGGGCAACTGCTCGGCGTGCCGACGACGATCATCATGCCGGAGGACGCGCCCGCCGCCAAAGTCGCCGCCACGCGCGGCTATGGCGGGGAGGTCGTGCTGTATGACCGCTACACGCAGGACCGGCTCGAAATCGGCAACAGGATGGCCGCCGAGCGCGGGCTGACGCTGATCCCGCCCTATGACCATCCCGACGTCATCGCCGGGCAGGGCACGGCGACCAGGGAACTGATCGAGGATGCCGGCCCCTTCGACATCCTGCTGGTCTGCCTCGGCGGCGGCGGCCTGCTGGCGGGCGCGGCGCTCGCGGCCAGGGCGCTCAACCCCGACTGCAAGGTCTATGGCGTCGAGCCCGAAGCCGGCAATGACGGGCAGCAATCGTTCCGCTCGGGCAAGATCGTGAAAATCGCCGTTCCCAAGACGATCGCGGACGGGGCGCAGACGCCGTTTCTGGGCGACTACACCTTCCCGATCATCCAGGCGCTGGTCGAGGACATCGTCACGGTCAGCGACGCCCAGCTTGTCGAGGCCATGGCCTTCTTCGCCGAGCGCATGAAGATGGTTGTGGAGCCGACCGGGTGCCTTGCGGCGGCGGCCGCCTTCTCCGGGGCCGTTCCGGTTGCGGGCAAGCGCGTCGGGGTCGTCATCAGCGGCGGCAATGTCGATCTCGCGAGCTTCGCCCGCTTCATCGCCTGAGCTGTCGTCCCAACGTCATCAAGAGCGCAATCGGCCGTTGACGCCGGACCGATCAGGCACTATAGCCCAGCCTCTCGCGATGACGGGCGAAAGCCTTCCGTCAGCGCACCCGCATTTCCATGATGGTAGCGGTCGGTTCCCGCCGGGCATGAACGCCAGGGCGCACGGCCACGATGAAGACAGGGACGTTTCCGATGGCCAATACGACGTCGGCGAAAAAGGCGACGCGCAAGATCGAGCGCCGCACCGAGGTCAACAAGGCGCGCCGTTCGCGGATGCGCACCTTCCTGCGCAAGGTCGAGGAGGCGATCGCCTCGGGCGACAAGAGCGCCGCCGCCGCCGCTCTCAAGGCCGCTCAGCCAGAGATCATGCGCGCCGCCCAGAAGGGCGTGGTTCACAAGAACACCGCCTCGCGCAAGGTCTCGCGCCTGTCAGCTCGGGTCGGCGCTCTCGGCGCCTGAACCATCGCCGGTTTCGGCTCTGAATCGACGTTTTTCAACCCGGTCGCAAGGCCGGGTTTTTCGTTGGCTGACGATCCTGCTGTTGCGTTTTTGCAACGGAAACGAAATGTCCGATTCGGACCCCTTGGCAAGCCGATTCCGCAGTCTTTCCACGGCTTTGCGCGCTTGACTCTCGGGCTCGTCTCAGGGCCGGAAAACCAGGCTTTCGGTCAAATTGACCGATCATCAAAAGCTCATATATTTCATGAATTTAGCGGGCAAACGATTTGCCGGACGGGAATCGCCGGGAGTCTTGGAGGCGTCCGGCGCGATTCGAAAAAAAAAGATTCGCGGCTGCTCCGGCGGGCCGTTGGTGAAGAAAATCTTAAGTTCCCCAACCAATTGCAACATGCCTGCCGATAGGTCATTTCGGCCCGCGCCAGGGGTGACTCTCGGAAGCCGGCTGAGAGGGATATTGCGCCCGTTCGAGAGCGCCCTGTAAGGTCTTTTCATCGCCGGACGGACAGCAATGCCCACCGGGGATTTCCGAAAGATGATCGGCGTTTTTGGCTCGCGACCTGTGGGGGGTTGGAGAATGCTATGCCTTGTCTTGTTGAGTTGAGACGGGGTGGAGCTTCGCCTGCGGCGAGCCGCCTAGCGTAATCGACGAAATCGGGGGCGGGAACCCTGCGCGGCTGGAGGCCGTCGCGCGGAGGACCCGTCATTTCAACCGGCCAACAGCGCCGGCGGGCTGCCGCATTGCGGCGGTCTTCGCCAGGTGCGCCAGAATTTTTGAAGATGGGGCAAACTGATGTTCGAACGACCGGATACGACTGAGGCGATTGCGGCGGTGGCGGCTCCGATGGCGCTGGTCGCTGATCTGCCGCTGCTGGGCAATGGCGGCGGCGACGATGACGGGGAAGCCAAGCCCGTTTCGATCGCGGAAGCCTGGGAGCGGGTCCGCCGGCGGCTACGCGCCGAGCTTGGCGAAGACGTGTTCTCGAGTTGGTTCGCCCGCGTCGAGATCGGCGCGATCGTCGATGGCGTGGCCTATCTCACCGTGCCGACCCGGTTCCTGAAAAGCTGGCTCGAGGCGCATTACGCCGAACGGCTGCGGATCAACTGCATGGCCGAGCTGCCGGGCCTGAACGGCATCGTGCTATCGGTGCGACAGGTGGCACGCGAGACGGCTCCCGCTATCGTTCGCGAGACGGCCGCGCCCCTGCGCCTGCGCTCGGCTTCCGCTGCGCCTGCCGCTTCCCCCGTCGCCCAGAAGCCGGTCGAGACGCAGGTCGGCTCGACCCTCGAGGCCGATCTCGTCGATGCCTGCGGCACGCTGCTCGACCGGCGCATGAGCTTCGAGAGTTTCATCGTCGGCAAGTCGAACCAGCTCGCTTTCGCCGCCGCCGAGCGTATCGCGGCGGCTCCCGCCGGCCAGACGCCCTACAACCCCCTCTACATCCATGCCGGCGTCGGCCTGGGCAAGACGCATCTGCTGCAGGCCGTCGCGCAGGAGGCCCGCCGCCACGGCAAGCGCGTCGCCTATTTCACTGCCGACCGCTTCATGTACGGCTTCGTCGCCGCTCTGAAGGCGCAGACGGCGCTCGCCTTCAAGGAGAAGCTGCGCGGCATCGACCTGCTCGTCGTCGACGACGTCCAGTTCATCCAGGGCCGCTCGATCCAGCAGGAATTCGGCCACACCATCAATGCGCTGATCGACGCGGGCAAGCAGATCGTCGTCGCCGGCGACCGGCTCGCCAATGATCTGGAAGCGCTCGACGAGCGCATCCGCTCGCGCCTCGGCGGCGGGCTCGTGGTCGAGGTCGGCGATCTCGACGAGGAGCTCAGGGCCAAGATCATCGGCGCGCGGCTGGCTGCGCTGCAGGCGACCCATGCGAATTTCCACGTCAATGCGGACGTCGTCGCCTATGTCGCCCGCGTCGTCGCCACCAACGGCCGCGATCTCGACGGTGCGGCCAACCGCCTGCTCGCCCATGCCACGCTGTCTGGCCAGCCCGTCACGCTGGAGACGGCCGAGGCCGCGATCCGCGATCTCGTCCGGACGCGCGAGCCGCGCCGGGTCAAGATCGAGGAGATCCAAAAGCTCGTCGCCTCGCGCTACAATGTCAGCCGGGCCGATATTCTTTCCGAGCGCCGCACCGCCGCGGTGGTCAAGCCGCGCCAGATCGCGATGTATCTCGCCAAGGCGCTGACGCCGCGCTCGCTGCCGGAGATCGGCCGCCGCTTCGGAGGGCGCGATCACACCACGGTGCTGCATGCCGTGCGCAAGATCGAGAAGGCGATCAGCGAGGATCGCTCGCTGCATGACGAGGTCGATCTGCTGAAGCGCATGCTGCAGGAGTGAGGCTTTCGCAAAGGCGCGCGGCGCAGCGGCGCTTTTGGCTGTGATTGCGGCCGATCGCGCCCTTGCGCCGCCAGACGCCCTCCGGCAATGTCTGCGGCCATTCCGCAGCTCGCGCGACCGCGCGGGCGCAAGCCACGCCAGAAGACAGTTGCTATGAAGGTCACGGTCGAACGTTCCACGCTGCTGAAGTCGCTGGGCCATGTGCATCGCGTGGTGGAGCGCCGCAATACGATCCCGATCCTCTCCAACCTGCTGCTCAGCGCAACCGATGGCGGCCTGCGACTGAAGGCGACCGATCTCGACATCGAGGTGGTCGAGACCGTGCCGGCCGACGTGGCCGAGACCGGCGCGACAACGGTTCCGGCCCACACGCTCTACGACATCGTGCGCAAGCTGCCCGACGGCGCGCAGGTCTCTCTGGAGACCACTGGCGACACCGGCCTCGTGCTGCGCTCAGGGCGCTCGCGCTTCCAGCTCCAGACCCTGCCCGAGAGCGATTTCCCCGACATCACCGCTGGCGAGATGGCGCACAGCTTCAGGCTGGCGGCCGGCGAATTGAAGCGCCTGATCGACAAGACCCAGTTTGCGATCTCGACCGAGGAGACGCGCTACTATCTCAACGGCATCTATCTGCATGCGATCGAGGTCGATGGCCGCAGCCTGCTGCGCGCCGTCGCGACCGATGGCCACCGCCTCGCCCGCGTCGATACGGCGGCGCCCGCGGGCGCGGTCGGCATGCCGGGCGTGATCGTGCCGCGCAAGGCCGTGGCGGAAATCCAGAAGCTGCTGGAAGATGGCGAGAGCGAAGTCCTGGTCGAGCTGTCGGCGACCAAGATCCGCGTCGCGGCCCAAGCGGTTGTGCTGACCTCCAAGCTGATCGACGGCACCTTCCCCGATTATCAGCGCGTCATCCCCAGCGGCAACGACAAGCTGCTGACCGTCGACAAGAGTGATTTTCAGGCTTCGGTCGACCGCGTCTCGACAATCTCGTCGGAGCGCGGCCGCGCCGTGAAGCTCTCCATGGCCGATGGCCGGATGACGCTCTCGGTGACCAATCCCGACTCCGGCTCCGCCACCGAGGAGGTCGAGGTCGATTACGATGCAACCCCGCTCGATATCGGCTTCAACGCCCGCTATCTGATGGACATCGCCCAGCAGCTCGACGGCGACACGGCCCTGCTCAAGCTCGCCGATCCGGGTTCGCCGACGGTGATCCAGGATCGCGAGGGGGCGTCGGCGCTCTATGTGCTGATGCCGATGCGCGTCTAGCAGCCATCGCTGCCATGGCCGCCGTCGCGCGCCTGATCCTGCAGGATTTCCGCTCCTACGAGGCCCTCGATCTGACGATCGGGGGCCAAATCGTTGCGCTTGTCGGGGAAAACGGGGCGGGCAAGACAAATCTGCTGGAGGCGCTGTCGCTGTTTGCGCCGGGCCGGGGCCTGCGCCGGGCGGATCTGCCGTCGATGGCGCGCCAGAGCGGGCCGGGTTCGTTCGCGGTCTCGATCGCGCTCGCCGAGGACGGTCCCCGGCTCGGGGCGGGGCTGGGCCCGGCCGATGCGGACGGCAAGCGCTCGCGGCTGGCCCGCATCGACGGCGCGTCGGTCGGCTCGGCGCTGGCCTTCAGCGAGCATCTGCGGCTGGTCTGGCTGACGCCCGATCTCGACGGGCTGTTCCGGGGCGCGGCAGGCGACCGCCGCCGCTTCCTCGACCGGCTGGTGCTCGCTGTCGATCCGGCACATGCGGGCCGCTCCAACGCGCTCGAACGCGCGCTGCGCTCACGCAACCGCATCCTCGAGGAGACGCCGCACGAGGCGCATTGGCTCGACGGGGTCGAGCGCGAGATCGCCGAACTCGGCGTTTCGGTCGCCACCGCCCGCGCTGAGACGGTGGCGCGCCTGTCCGCGATCATCGCGGACAATGCCGATGCCGCTTCGCCTTTTCCCGACGCCTCGCTGATGCTGGCGGGCGAGATCGACGCGCTGGTGCAAAGCCGCCCGGCGATCGACGCCGAGGACGCCTATCGCGCGCTGCTGCGCCAGGGCCGCAACCGCGACCGCGCGGCAGGGCGCACGCTCGCAGGCCCGCAGGCCTCGGACCTCGTCGTGCGCCACGCCCAGAAGGACATCGCGGCTGAACTCGGCTCGACCGGCGAGCAGAAGGCGCTGCTGATCGGGCTCGTGCTCGCCCATGCCCGCCTCGTCGCGGCGATGACGGGCATCGCGCCGCTGGTGCTGCTCGACGAGATCGCCGCCCATCTCGACCCGCGCCGGCGCGCGGCGCTCTATGACGGGCTGACGCGGCTGGGCTGTCAGGTCTGGCTGACCGGGGCCGACCCCGCGCTGTTCGCCGACCTGCCCGCCGGCGCGCAGCGCTTCCACGTCACATCAGGCGCGGTCGGCGCCCAGCACTGAGCCGCTCTGCCGAAAACGCAGGCAGACGCAGAGGATGGTTAACCATTCTGGACGAAACTGCCGCGCATGGAACCGGTCCTGCCTCCCCTGTCTTCCGCCGAGCGCGCCATCGCCGGCCGTCTGCTGGCGCTGCTGGAGCCGCATTTCGAGCCCGCGCCGCGCGCCCGCTATCAGGCTCGCCATGGCCAGAACTGGCATCAGCGGCGCCCTGAGACCTATGCCGACGAGGCCCTGAAATACGCCAAGCTCTTCCGGCTCGAGCTCGACGACGACTATCTCGCGATCAAGACGCGGATCGCGGCGCGCGCCAACGGCCGGAGGATCAGCCTCGCCGAATATCCGCAGTTCTTCATGGATGATTTCGGGCAGTTCTCGGCGCTCGTTGTCAGAGGCTGGAAACGGCGCTGGGGACCGCTCGACGACGCGTTGCGCATCTTCTCGGTCCTGATGCTGACCGACATCTCAGTCTCGCTGTCCTCCTATGACCGGGCGATCGAGACCGGAATCGGCGAGCGGCTGAACGCGTTGGAAGGCTCGTTCCGAAACGGCATCGCCGAGCGCATATCGGCGATCGAGAGCGGCATGAGCGAGGTCGCGGGATTTTCCGGCCGGCTCGCCGGCAAGGCCGGCGCGACGCTGCAGGCGGTCGCCGGCACCAAGGCGCGGCCAGAGCAGGTGTCGGCCTCTGTCGCCGAGATCGTCCGGGCGACCCGCGATTTCGGCGCATCCAGCGCCCGGATCATGCAGGAGACCGCGACGTCTCGCCAGGCGACCGACGAGGCCAGCACCGAATGCCACGGCATCGCCGAAAACGTCGTCGCATTGCGGCAGGCCAATGAGCGCATCGGCAGCGTCGTCGAGCTGATCCGCAACCTCGCCTCGCAGACCAATCTGCTGGCGCTCAACGCCACGATCGAGGCCGCCCGCGCCGGCGAGGCAGGCCGGGGTTTCGCCGTCGTCGCAGGCGAGGTCAAATCGCTCGCCAACGCCACCAACAGCGCGACCGAGGCGATCCGCCAGGGCGTCGAGGAGGTTGTCGATGCCGGTACCGCCATCGAGCAGGCGGTCCGGGAGCTGAACCTGACAATGCAGAGCATGCAGGCGAGCACACGCGTCGTCGCGGAGTCCGTCGCAGATCAGGCGGCGCGGATCGAGGCCATCGCCGGGCAGGCGGAGGCGTCGTCCTCAGGCGTCGACGCCATCGCCCACCATGCCGCCCTCGTCGAAGGGCTGGCCGGCGAGGCCGCCGCGCTCGCGCGCCAGATGGACGAGCGCGTCAGGGCGACGACCAGCCTTTCGGCCGAGCTCGAACGCTCGATCGGCGACTTCCTCGGCGAGGTGGCTCAGGCCCGGGCCGAGCGCCAGCGGGCGACGCTGATCCGCACCGGCTGAGGCCGCCGAGAAGCCGGCGGCGGTCAGTAGGAGCGCGGCAGGCCGAGATCGTGCTGGGAGACATAGTTCAGGATCATCTCTTCCGAGACGGGCGCGACCCGAAACAGCCGCGCATCGCGCCAGAGCCGTTCGACATGGTATTCCTTCGAATAGCCCATGCCGCCGAGCGTCTGGATGGCGCGGTCCGTGGCGAGGCCCGCCGCATGGCCGGCGAGATATTTGGCCATGTTGGCCTCCGAGCCATAGGGCTTGCCCTGATCGTAGAGGGCGGCGGCCTTCTGGTTCATCAGCCTGGCGCATTCGAGCTGGATCTGCGCTTCGGCCAGCGGAAACTGGATGCCCTGATAGGAGCCGATCGGCGCATTGTTGAAGATTTTTCGCTCGCGGGCGTAGTCGACGGCCAGCCTTATCGCGAGTTGGGCCGTGGCGACGAGGCCGGATGTCGTGACGATGCGTTCGGTGTTGAGCACATCGAGCAGTTCGCGGAAGCCGCCATCGAGCGTGCCGACGAGTTCGTGCCCCTCGACCCGGACATCCTCCAGAAAGACCGAGCTTGAGGGCAGCGTATTGGTGCCGACCTTCTCGATCGCCTGATGGGAGAGCCCGGCGCGGTCGACGTCGATCAGGAACAGGCTGATGCCGTCGGTCTTGCGCTGAACCTCGTCGAGCTTGCGGGTGCGCGCGACGATCAGTATCTTGGTCGCCTGCGGCACGGCGGTGATCCAGATCTTCTGGCCGTTGAGCCGCCAGCCATTGCCGTCGACCCGCGCAAAGGTCTTCAGCGCCAGCGTGTTGGTGCCGGCGTCCGGCTCGGTCAGCGCCATGGCGAAGGTGGCCTTGCCCGCGACCAATGCGGGCAACAGCTCCCGCTTCATGGCCTCAGTGCCGAAATGGCTGAGGGTGACGCCGCCGAAAATGGGGTTGCACATGAACATCTGGCTGAGCGTCGAGCCGCCGCCGGCCGCGCACAAGGCCTCGATCGCGATCGCGACCTCGGCCATACCGAGGCCTGCCCCGCCATACTCCTCGGGTATCGCGATGCCGGCGAGCCCCGCATCGCAGATCGCCTGCCAGATCGCGGCCGGGTATTCCTTGCGGGCGTCGAGATCGCGCCAGTAGTCGAGGCCGAATTTTTCGCCGACGCGCCTGGCGGTGTCGGCCAGCATCACCTGTTCGTCGCTGCGGTCGAAATTCATGGTCCTGTCCTTCTTGCTGCCGGCTGGCGCAACAGCAGCAGCGGGTGTTCGAGCGTCCTGACGACGGCGTCGAGGAACTTGGCCGCCCGCACGCCGTCCAGCACGCGATGGTCGCAGGAGAGCACGAGGCCGAGTTCCTGCCGCAGGTCAGGCCGCCCTTGCGCATCGGGCCTGAACACCGGCTTTACCGCCGCGACGCCCAGAATCGCGGACTGGCCGGGATTGATGATCGGCACCAGATGCGACGCGCCGAACATCCCGACATTGGAGACGCTGATCGCGCCGCCCTCGAAATCCCCGGCGACAAGCCGGCCCGCCCGCGCCCGGTCGATCAGGGCCGCGCAGGCCGTGGCGACCGCGTCGAGATGGGCCGCGCCGGCATCGCGCAGCACAGGCACGACAAGGCCGCGCGGGCTGTCGACAGCGAGCCCGACATCGCTGCCGGGCAGGTTGAAGATCTCGCCATCCTCCCAGACCGCGTTGAATTCGGGCTGGGTAGTGAGCGCCCTGCCGACGGCGGCCATGACGAGATGAGTGATGCTGAGCCGCAGCGGACCCGCAGCGGCGTTCAACTCGGCCCGCATCGCCAGAAGCTGTGTCACATCCGCCTCGGCCATGACGTAGAAATGCGGGATGGTCTGCTTGGCCTGCGTCAGCCGGCGCGCGACCACCTGTTCGACCGGCGTCGCCGGGCGGCGACGGCTGGCTTCGGCTGACGGTCCCTTCGGAGCCGACGCGCTTGCCATGGCGGCCTGCACATCGGCGAACTTGATGCGCCCATGCGGGCCGGAACCGGCGACATGGGCGAGGTCCAGCCCATGCTGCCGCGCGATGCGACGGGCGAGCGGCGTGGCGATGACGCGTCCTCCGGTTGCCGGCGACGCAAGGGCATGTGACTCCTCGACAACAGGCGCAGGAGTGGCAGTCTGCGCCGGCTCGGCGGCTGGGGCATGTCGCGCCGACCCGCCATCCGCCCATGTCGCCAAAGCCGCGCCCACCGGCACTGTTTCGCCTTCCGGCACCAGAATCGCGCCGATGCGGCCGGGATGCTGCGCCTCGATTTCGGTCGCGATCTTTTCGGTTTCGATCACGAAGAGCACGTCACCGGCAGCGACCTGATCGCCTGGCCCGACCCGCCAGGAGGCGAGCAGCCCCTCGGTCATGGTCAGACCGAGTTTTGGCATCACGATCGCGGCGGGTGCGGCCATCGGCTCAGGCGCCCGTGAATTGCGGCTGACGCTTGTCGAGAAAGGCGCGGCAGCCCTCATGGGCGTCCTTGGTGTCGAGCACGAGGCCAATCATCGCCTGCTCGTGGCGCAGCGACGCCGGCAGCGGCATGTCGGCGCCGTCGTTCAGCGTGCGCTTGAGCAGCTTGAGCACCAGCGGGGATTTCGTCGCGATCGTATCGGCCAGCGCCAGCGCCTGCGTCAGCACCTCGGCATCGGGCACGACGCGGTTGATCAGTCCAAGCCGCTGCGCCTCTTCCGCGTCGATGCGCGAGCCCGTGAACATCAGCTCCTTGGCGCGGCAGAGCGGGATTTGCCGGATCAGCCGCTGCGAGCCGCCCGCGCCGGGAAACAGGCCGAGATTGATCTCGGGCAGGCCGAACCTGGCCGATTGCGCGGCGATGCGGATGTCGATGCAGAGCAGGAGTTCGGTGCCGCCGCCCAGCGCCCAGCCGTTGACGGCGGCGATGGTCGGCTTATCGAGCGTCTCGATGCGCCGGAAAACACTGTGCAGCCGCTCGCCCAGTTCGAGGTAATGCGGCAGGCCCTGCCGGCTGTCGAGATCGGCGATGTCGCCGCCGGCCACAAACGCCCGCTCGCCCGCGCCGGTGAAGACCAGAACGCGGACGTCCGGGTCGGCGGCCGCCCGCGCCACCGCCTCGTCGAGCGTGGCCAGCGTCGCCATGTCGAGCGCGTTCAGCGTCGTCGGCCGGTTGATGGTGATCAAGGCGACCGCGTTGCGGCGGTCGTAGAGGATCGGGTCCGAGGGTGGTGTCGCGGTAACTGATGGCGCTGTCATCTGTTTCATCCTGTCAGGCGAGCGTGCGGCGCACGGCGGCGGCGACGCGTTCGGGCGAGGGCAGATAGGCGCTCTCCAGCCCCTTGGAGAACGGCACCGGCATGAAGGGTGCGCCCACGCGCAGGATCGGCCCGTCCAGCTCGTCGAAGCCGATATCGGCCATGCGGGCGGCGATCTCGGCCCCGACGCCGAAGGCTTCGACCGCCTCATGCACCACGACGAGGCGATGCGTCTTCGCCAGCGAGGCGAGCACCGCCTGCTCGTCCCAGGGCTGGATGCTGCGCAGGTCGAGAATTTCAGCCTCGATGCCCTCGCCTGCGAGCGCGATGGCAGCCGTCATGGCCGTGTGGACCGCCGCGCCATAGGCGACGATGGTGACGTCGCGGCCCTCGCGCAGGATCGCCGCCTTGCCGAGCGGAAGAATCGGCAGGGTATCGGGCACCTCACCTTTCATGGCGTAGAGGCCCTTGTGCTCGACGAAGACGACGGGGTCGGGATCGTCGATCGCCGCGCGCAGCAGGCCATAGGCGCTGGCCGGGTCCGACGGGCAGACCACCTTCAGCCCCGGCACATGGGCGAACCACGCCTCGAGACATTGCGAATGCTGCGGACCTGCGCCGAGCCCCCCGCCATGGGGCGTGCGCAGCACCATCGGCAAGGAGCGCTGGCCGCCGAACATGAAGCGCGCCTTGGCGGCCTGATTGACCAGCGCGTCCATGACGAGCGTGGTGAAGTCCATGAACATGATCTCGGCGACGGGCCGTAGGCCGCTCAACGCCGCTCCGACCGCCGCGCCCGCCAGCGCGGCTTCGGAGATCGGCGTATCGAGCACGCGCTCCGCCCCGAAACGCTCGCGCAGGCCCCGGCTCGCGCCGAACGCGCCGCCGGCCTCGGAGACATCCTCGCCGATCAGGATGACCGACGGATCGGCCGCCATGGCGTCGCCCAGTGCCTGGCTGATCGCCTTGAGATAGCGCATCTCGGCCATCAGGCGGCTCCCCGGGCCGGCGTGTAGACATCGGCCATGGCATCCGCGAAGGCGGGGAAGGCTGCCGCGCGCGCAGCCTCGACCGAGGCCTCAATCCGCGCCTCGACCTCGGCGGCTATTGCCGCCAGCGCCGCCTCGTCGAAGCCCAGTTCGGTGAGGTGGCCCGCCGCGATGCGCAGCGGATCGCGCGCGCTCAGTGCCGCCAGTTCGTCGGCGTCGCGGTATTTCTGGGCGTCGCCCTCGAAATGGCCGCGCACCCGCGTGGTCATGCATTCGAGAATGCGCGGGCCCTCGCCGCGCACCTCCGAGACAATGCGGACGGCATGGTCGGCGACCAACGCGACGTCGTTGCCGTCGATGCACAGATGCGGGATGCGATAGGCCGCCGCCAGATCCTTCAGCGCGAAGGAGAGTTGCTTCGAAGTCGGCAGGAACTCTCCCCAGCCATTGTTCTCGCAGACGAAGAGCAGCGGCAGCTTCCACAAAGCCGCCATGTTGAGGCATTCGTGCAGCAGCCCCTCGGCCAGCGCCCCGTCACCGAAGAAGGCGACAGCGATCGCGCCGGTCTTCCGCGTGCGATGCGCCAGCGCGCTGCCGAGCGCGATCGAGAGCCCAGCTCCAACGATGCCGTTGGCGCCGAGCATGCCGACCGACATGTCGGCGACGTGCATCGAGCCGCCGCGCCCCTTGCACAGCCCGGTCTCGCGCGCCAGCAGCTCGGCGAAAAAGCCATCGAGCGAGAGCCCCTTGGCGATGGCGTGGCCGTGACCACGATGGGTCGAGGCTATGGTGTCCTCGGGGGTCAGCGCCGCCATCACGCCAACCGAGACCGCCTCCTGCCCGATGCTGAGATGGATGAAGCCCGGCACCTCGCCATCGGCGAACATCTGGCTCAGCCGCTCCTCGCAGCGCCGGATCAGCACCAGGCCGCGATAGAGCTCCAGCAGGTCGGGCTCTGCGTTATGGCCAAGGCCTGCGTCGATTGGGGAATTCTCGTCGCTCATTCAGCTTCCGGTCGGCGGTCGGGCAACGGCCACAATATGATCTATGAATCATAATTCACTTCTTGTCACGCCGCCTGCCGGCGCCGCTCGATCGCGGCGAAGAGATCGACGATCTCCTGGATGCGGCCGTTCGGCAGCGCGTCCACCACGCGCTCGATCTGCTCGAACAGGTCGGGCGCGAGCCCCTGCTCGGCTCCAATGCGGGTGAGCAACTCTCGCAACGTCGCGCGATCGAAGGCGTAGTCGGCCGGCGTCATCTTCTGGGAATGGACATGCTTCACGCCGGCCGTGGTCCGCGCCTCGATCACGGCGCTGAGCACCGGCACCTCGGGGTCCGTCACGAGTTCGGTCTTCGCCACCAGCGCGTTCACCGCCGCATCGTCATAGGTCGTCATGTGGCGCATGCTGGGCGCGCCGTGGACCAGCGTGGTCGCGATGCAGAACGGGATGCTCATCAGCGTACCGGAGATGGAATTGAACGGACCCGCCGCATCCATCCCGGCATAGCCGGTCTCATAAGGGTTCATGCGCACGCGCACGCTGGCAAGCTCCTGACCTCCAAGCTGCTGGCGCAGCACGAGCGCGCCCGTCACCGGCGTCTGGTTGAAGGCGCAGACCGGGTAGGGCTTGAAGGTGACGCGCAGGATCGACCAGTCGCGGCCGAGTCGGGACGCCAGGTCGGCGGGCGGCGCGACCCCGGCGAAGCAGGCGATGAAGCCGGCCTTGCCCTCGAAGGCGTGCGGCGCGGAGACCGAGCCCGCCGCCGCGAGCTGTGCCGCCGCCAGCCCGTTGCGGGCGACGATCCCGACCTGATAACGCCATTCATCGGTGCCGTCGGCGAAGGGCTGCAGCACGCCGCCGGTAAAGGAGACCGCGTTGGCGAGCGCAGACGCCAGTTGCGCCTCGCTGAGACCCATTATTTTGCCGGCGGCGGCGGCCGCAGCGACGCCGCCATAGACCGCCGAGGAGCGGAAGCCGTTGGGCGTGGTCGCGCCTGCAAACGCGTTTTCCAGCAGGCCGCCGGCTTCGTAGCCGGCGACCAGCGCCGGGATCAGCCGGGCGAGCGGGTAGCCGCGCGCTTCCGTCATGGCGAGCAGCATGGGGATCAGGATCGTGCCGAAATGCGCCGCGCCGCAGGTGTCCTCCTGCGCCCGGCCGTGAAACAGCGCGCTGTTGGCGAGACAGGCCGCCCCGATGGTGCTGCGCCGCCCGTCGCCGAACAGGGTCGCGCCGCCGGGAACCTCGCCGTCGAGCGCTAGCGCCGCCCGGCGGGCGACCGGCGCATAGGGCGTATCGAAGCCGTTCACCGCCATGCCGAGCGCGTTGACGAGGCAGGCGCGCGCCTTGTCGGTGACCTCGCGCGGCATGGTCTCGGGCTTGAGCCCGGTGACGAAGCGGGCGATGTCCTGGGTCAGGGTCGGCATACCGCTCTCCTGTGCGTTAAAGCGCGAGATAGCGCTGGCGGACGTCGTCATTGGCTTTCAGCGCCGCGATCGAGCCGGCAAAAACGATCTGGCCCTTGTCGATCACGGTCGCGTCGCTGGCGAGGCCGAGGCAGAAATGCATGTTCTGCTCGGCGATCAGAATGGTGACGCCGGTCTGGCGCAGCGTCCGGATCAGTTCGCCGATGCGCTGCACGATGATCGGGGCCAGTCCTTCGCTCGGCTCGTCGAGCAGCAGCACGGAAGGATTGCCCATCAGCATGCGCGCGATCGCCAGCATCTGCTGCTCGCCGCCCGAGAGCCGGCCGGCCATGCGCTGGCGCAAGGGGGCGAGCAGCGGAAACACCTCGTAGATCCGTGCGACGCGCCATTCGTCGCGCCCGTCCGGGCCGGGTTTTTGCGCGATCAGCAGATTGTCCTCGACGCTGTGCTCGGGAAAGACCTGGCGGTCCTCGGGCACGAAGCCTAGGCCGGCGCGGGCGATGTGATGGGGTTTTCGCGCCGTCGTATCGTTGCCGAACAGCCTGACCACGCCACGCCGGGGCGGGGCTAAGCCTGCGATCGCCTTCATCGTCGTCGACTTGCCCGCGCCGTTGCGGCCGAGCAGGGCCATGGTCTGGCCTTCGCTCACCGCGAGATCGACGCCGAACAGGATCTGGCTCGCGCTGTAGAACACGTCGATGCCGGCGACCTCGATGACGTTCGCCGCGCTCATGCCGCCGCCTCGTGCTCGGTCCCGAGATAGGCCTCGATCACGGCCGGGTTGGTGCGGATCTGCTGCGGCGTGCCTTCGGCCAGCACGCGGCCATAGCTCAGCACGCGGATCGAGGGGGCGATCCGGAAGACGATGTCCATGTCGTGCTCGATGAAGACGACGGTGATCTTCGTGGTTTCCCAGAGCTCGCGCACCTTCTCGATCACACGCCAGCGCTCTTCCGGCCCCATGCCCGCAGTCGGCTCGTCGAGCAGCAGCACCTTGGGCTCGAGGACGAGGGCGAGCGCGATGTCGAGCAGCTTCTGGTCGCCATGGGAGAGATTGGCCGAGAGCGTCGCGCGCTTGGTGGTCAATCCGACCATCTCGATGCAATGGGCGGTGTGGGCCAGCGTGGACGGCAGCGGGAAGCGCTGGCCGAGCCTGCCGGAATGGCCGTGATGGGCCGAGACGGCGGCCAGCATGGTCTCTTCGACGGTGAGCGAGGGAAAGATGCTGGCGACCTGAAAAGCCCGTCCGATGCCGCACCGGACGATCTGCCCGATGCTCAAGCCGACAAGCGACTGGCCGTCGAGCCGGATATCGCCGCTGTCGGGCTTCAGCGCGCCGGTCAGCAGATTGAAGAAGGTGCTTTTCCCTGCGCCATTGGGACCAATGATCGCGGTCAGCGAGCCGGGCGCGAAGCTCATGGTGACATCGTCCGTGGCCCGGACGCCGCCAAAGGCCTTCACCAGATTGGCGATCTCAAGCATGGGGGCCGTTCCCCGGATCGCGGAAGCCGCCATAGGTGTGCCAGGAGGTGCCGGCCATCCAGCCGCAATCGACCGGCAAATCCGCGCCCGTGATGGCGGAGGCGTCGGGCGAAGCGACGAAGCCGACGACGCGGGCGATCTCGTCTGGCTCGACCAGCCGGCCCATCGGCACGGAGCCGACGAGGTTCGTGACGTCGCGCTCGCCCTTGTCGATCGCCTCCTGCAAGGCCGGCGTGCGGGTGAAGCCGGGCGAGACCGAATTGACGCGGATTCCGGCCGGGCCCCATTCGGCGGCGAGACAGCGCGTGATCGAGATCACCGCGGCCTTGGCCGGCGCATAGGCATGCAGCGCCATGGAGCGCGAGCCGGCGATCGAGGCGATATTGACGATCGAGCCCGCGCGGCGGCCGACCATCGCCGCCCCGAAGACGACGCAGGCGAGATAGGTGCCGCGCTGGTCGATATGGACGACATGGTCCCAGATCGCCATGGGCAGCTCGGTCGGCCGCAGCGGCGGCTGCAGCACGCCGGCGCTGTTGACGAGGATGCCGACCGGGCCGATGCCGGCCTCGATGCGGGCGGCGGCGTCCTTCAGGCCCGCCTCGTCGCCGACATCGCCCAGCGCCGCATGGCCGCCGATCTCGGCCGCCACGGCCTGCGCGCGGGCCATGTCGCGGTCGAGCACCACGACTTCGTAGCCGCGCCTGGCTAGGTCGCGGCAGCAGGCCGCGCCGATGCCGCTCGCGCCGCCGGTGACGACGGCGATCATGGCCTCGCTCATGTCGCGATCCTTTCGGGGGCAGGCTGTGCTGAAAGCGCGGGTACGGCTGCCTCGCGCCGCGTCCTGCGGGCCTCGATCCAGTCCATGACGAAATCGAGCAGACCCTTCCGCAGGCCGAGCGCGAAGATCAGGATGACGATGCCCAGCACGAGGCCGTGGTGTTCGGCGACGCGGGTGACGAAGTCGTTGAGCAGGAGCAGCAGCACCGTGCCGACCATCGGCCCCAGAAACGCGACGGTGCCGCCGAGCATGACGATGAAGACCGCCTCGCCCGACATCGTCCAGAAGGCGAATTCCGGATACGCGCCCGAGACGAACAGGCTCATGATCATGCCACCGAGACTGGCGAACATGCCCGCCAGAACGAAGGCCGTCAGCCGCGTGCGGTAGACGTCGATGCCGAGGAAGCCGGCGCGCACCGGGTTGTCCCGGATCATCCGCAGCGTGTAGCCGAAGGGCGAGGAGACGATGTGGCGCATGGCGAGCAGACCGAGGACCAGCAGCGCGGCAGCAAACAGATAGAGCTGCTTTTGGTCGGCGAGGTTGATGCCGAGGAATGGCGGGCGCGGGATGCCGCCCCGCAGGCCCTGGTCGCCGCCGGTCACCGGCACCCAGGCGATGATCATCGAATGCACCAGCATCTGGAAGGCCAGTGTGACGAAGGCGAAGTAGATTTCCTTAAGCCTGACGCAGATCGCGCCCACGACGAGCGCGACCAGCGCGGCAACGCCGAGCGAGAGCAGGATCGCCAGCGGGATCGGCATGCCGGTGCGCTGCATGACGATGCCGAAGCTGTAGGCCCCCATGCCAAAGAACAGGCCATGGCCGAAGGAGACCATGCCGCCATAGCCGACGAGCAGGTTGAGCGAGGTCGCAAACAGCCCGAGCGCCGCGCAGCGGATGACGAAGTCGATCAGCGCGCTGCTCGACGTCAGCAGCGGCAGGGCCGCCAGCACGAGGAAGCCGGCCAAGCCCAGAAGGGCGTCGCGGAAGGCGGGGCGCATCATCTCAGGCCGCCTCGCGTCCGAACAGCCCGCTCGGCTTGACGATCAGCACGACCGCCATGGCGAGATACATCAGCGCCTCGGTGAAGAGCGGGAAGCCGAGCGCCCCAAAAGTGCGGATCAGCCCGAGCAGCACGGCCCCGACGAGCGCGCCCAGGATCGAGCCCATGCCGCCGATGACCGTGACGATGAAGCTCTCGATCAGGATCGAGAAGCCCATGCCTGGCGTCAGCGAACGCACCGGCGCGGCGAGCCCCCCCGCCAGCCCCGCCAGCAGACAGCCCAGCGCGAAGACGCCGGTGAAGAGCAGCCCGGTGTTGATGCCGAGCACCGAGACCATGGCCGGGTTGTGGGCGGCGGCGCGGATCGTCTTGCCGAAGCGGGTGCGGGCGATGGCGAGGCCGAGTATGATCGCCATCGCGAGCGCGGCCGCGATCAGGAAGAGGTAGAAGGGCGGCACAACGCCGCCCATGATGAAGAGCGGCGGCACGCGGAAGGCGTCGGGCATGCCCATCGCCTTGAACTCCGGGCCCCAGACGATCCGGACGAGGTCGTCCAGGATCAGCACCAGCGCATAGCAGACCAGCAACTGCATCAGGACGTTTCCGCCATAGACGCGCTGCATGAAGAAGCGTTCGACGATGACGCCGATGACGCAGGCCCCGACCGCCGCACCGAGCAGCGCCAGCGCGTAGCTGTTGGTGAGCTGGAACACCGTCATCGCGAAATAGGCGCCCAGCATGTAGAAGGCACCATGGGTGAAATTGACGATCTTCATCACGCCGAAGATCAGCGTCAGCCCAACGGCGACGAGGAACAGCAGCATCCCGATGATGAAGCCGCTGGTCACCTGCGTGACCATGCAGGAGGCGGAGGACAGGCATTCCGTCAGGGCGTTGAGGTCCATCGCGCTCTCATCGGCAGGGTGCGTGCGGACCGCGCGCGAGGCGCGGCCCAGCTTTTCGGGATGAGGAAGCGGAGCGCCCGTTCAGGCGCGCCCGAAGACGGGCTCAGGCGAAGCCCTTGTCCTTCTTCCACTCTGCCTCGAGTTCGAAGATGCGCTGCCAACTCGTGCTTTTCATCTCCGGCACATAGGGCTCCTTGGCGATGGTCGTGCCCCAGCCGATGGCGTAGCCGACGATCGTCTGGTCCTCGGCGCGCATGGTGATGGTGCCGTCGGCGCCCAGCGGCGAGTCGATCTTCAGGCCGCGCAGCGCGTCGGCGAGTTTCTTGCCGTCGGCCGACTCGGCCTTCTTGGCGGCGGCGGCGAGGAAGTTGATCACGACGCCGTTCTGCCAGGCCCAGTTGGTCGGATACTCGCCATATTTCGCGCGGTAGGCGTCGCCCCAGGCGGCGTTCTGCGGCGTCGCCGGGAAAGTCTTGACGTAGCGGTTGCCGGAATGAATGCCCGCCGGCAGGTTCTTGACCACGGTCAGCGCCGTGTAGTCGGCCATGTTCACGGCGTAGAACTGCATCTGCGAGAACAGCGCGTAGATCGCGGCCTGGTCGATGAAGGAGGTCAGGTCGCCGCCCCACAGGCAGGAATAGAGCGCCTGCGGCTTGGCCTGCAGCAGCTTGGTGATGGTCTCGGTGTAGTCGGGCTGGAAAATCTTCGGCCAGCCCTCGCTGATGATCTCGACCTTGGGGGCGAAGCGCTTGAGATACATCGTGAATTCTGCGGTCGTGTCGCGGCCGTAGGCGTAGTCCGGCGAGCAGGTCGCCCAGCGCGTCAGGTTGCGCGCATTGGCGATCTCGGCCGCATAGCTGCCGCCGACGACCGAATCATGGATGCCCTGCCGGGCGCAGCGGAAGGCGTTGGGCAGCCTGAGCTTGGGATCGGCCGTCAGGGACGAGGTCTCGGAGTTGGTGTGGATGCAGAGCACGCCCAGATCGCGCGCAACCTCGTGGACCGCGAAGGCACCCGTCGAGGCCTCGGCGTCGATCAGGATCTCGCAGCCGTCGGAGTTGACCAGTTCGCGGGCGACGCGGGCGGCCTCCTGCGGCTGGCCCTTGGAGTCGCGGATCACGAGTTCGATCGGCCGGCCGGCGAGACCGCCCGCCGCATTGACCTTCTCGACCTCCATCTGCGCGGCGTTGCGCGAGGAGGTGCCCAGCTGCGCGACGCGGCCCGACAGGATGGTCGGGAACCCGACCTTGATCGTCTTGGCCTGCGCGCCGGCGACCCATGGCATCGACACCGTACCGGCGGCGGCCGCGCCGGCGGCAAGGAAGCCGCGACGGTTGATCGAGGATAGTGACGGCTTGGACGATGAAGGCTTGGACATGGCTCTTCTCCCTGGCTCCCCGAGCTGCCCTCTCCGGCTTGTCGCGGCGGGCATGCCTTATGCGCCGGAGGTCTTGGCCGCCGGCATTGTTGAGGGGATAGTCATGGGGCCGTCAGGTTGCGTCAAGGAAAAAATGAATTATGAGTCATAGTCCATAAAGATATGGCGACGGCCTTCGGGCCCGGCGCTGCGGCAGGGCGGAATGATCAATCTCTCGAGCTTCGTCGATTTCCATGCCAGCCGCACCCCGGAGCGCATCGCCATCGTCTTCGGCGCAGAGCGCATCAGCTATAGCGCGCTGTCGCGGCGGGTCGCGCTGACGGCCGGCTGGCTGGCGTCGCGGGGCATTGGACAAGGCGATGTCGTCGCCGTGCTGATGAAGAACAGCGCGGCTTTCGTCGAAATCGCGATCGCGGTCGGGCATATCGGCGGCGTCTTCCTGCCGATCAACTTCCGGCTCTCGGCCGACGAGGTCGGCTACATCACGGGCGACGCCGGCGCGAAGCTCCTGATCGCCGATGCGGAGCTGGCGGCATCCGCTGCGCTGGCCACCGATGTCGTGCTTCTCGACGCCGCCGTGCAGGCGGATTCGACGCGGCTTGGCCTTGATGCGGTACCGGCCGCTCGCGTCGCGCGCCAGCCATCGGACCTGTTCCGGCTAATGTACACCTCGGGCACCACCGACCGGCCCAAGGGGGTCATGCACTCTTATGAGAATTTTTACTGGAAGTGCAGCGACCATGTCGTGGCGCTGGGGCTGACGGCAGAAAACCGCCTGCTCGTGGCCGGCCCGCTCTACCATGTCGGCGCGTTCGATCTGCCCGGCATGGCGGTTCTCTGGGTCGGCGGCATGCTCTGCATCCTGCGCGATTTTTCGCCCGAGGCCGCCCTGGAAGCGATCGCGCGCGAAAAGCTCGACTGCGCCTGGCTCGCCCCGGTGATGACCAGCGCCATGCTGGCGGCCGCGCCCGCGAGCGGGCTCGACCTGAACAGCCTGCGCTGGGTCATCGGCGGCGGCGAACGCACGCCGGAAGCGCGCATCCGCAGCTTCGGCGAGAGCTTCCCGAAGGCCCGCTACATCGACGCCTACGGGCTGACCGAGACCTGCAGCGGCGACACGCTGATGGAGGCTGGCCGGGAGATCGAGAAGATCGGCTCGGTCGGCCGCGCGCTCGCCCATGTCGAGATCGACATCCGCGACGAGGCGGGCCGGCCGCTGCCGGCGGGCGAGACCGGCGAGATCTGCCTGCGCGGCCCCAAGATCACCAAGGGCTACTGGAACGATCCGGCCAAGACGCAAGCCGCCTTCCATGGCGACTGGTTCCGCAGCGGCGACATGGGCTATCTTGATGAGGACGGCTTCCTGTTCCTGACCGACCGGATGAAGGACATGATCATCTCCGGCGGCGAGAACATCGCCTCCTCCGAGGTCGAACGCGTCATCTTCGAACTGCCGCAGGTGCGCGAGGTCGCGGTCATCGGCGCGCCCGATCAGCGCTGGGGCGAAAAGCCGGTCGCCTTCGTCGTGCTGGAGCCGGGCGCGGAGTTGACGTTGGACGCGCTCGCAATCCATTGCCGCTCGAAGCTCGCAGCCTTCAAGGCGCCACGCGAACTCGTGCTGCGCGAAAGCCTGCCGCGAAATCCTTCGGGAAAGATCCTGAAACGGGTTCTCCGCGACGAAATGCGGTCCTAGTTCTGACAGACGCCCCAGATGCCGAGGCTGCCAACCATCATGTCACCATCGCGACCGGCCACCGCCACTCCTCTCAAGCGTCCCGTCAAGCTGACGCGCAGCGAGAAGAACGACGACGTCAAGCGCAGGCTTTTCGCAGCAGCGGCCAAGGTCGTCGGCCGCCACGGCTATGCCGACGCTTCTGTCGCGCGCATCACCGAGATCGCCGGCGTGGCGCAGGGCACCTTCTACAATCATTTCGGCAACAGGCAGGAACTGCTGGAGCAGTTGCTGCCGGTCATCGGCCAGCAGATGGTCGTGTTCATCCGCGCGCGGATCGACGAGGCGGGAAGCGAGATCGAGAAGGAGGTCGCGCGCTTCCGCGCCTTCTTCGATTTCCTGCAGGAGACACCGGAATTCCTGCGCATCCTCAACGAGGCGGAGGTCTTCGCGCCGGCCGGCTACCAGCGCCATCTCGACAACATCTCGACGGCCTATGTCCGCCTGCTCAAGCGGGCGCGCGGGCCGGGCAAGGTCGGCGACTACAGCGACGAAGAGCTGGAGGTGATCGTCCATGTGCTGATGGGCGCGCGCGGCTATCTCAGCCGCCGCTACGCCTATGGCGAGGGCGGAGCCAAAGCCGTGCCCGACCATGTCTATTCAGCCTATGAGAGGCTGATCGGCTCCGGGCTGATGGCGAGGCCCGCCGGGACGTAAGGCTGCAGGCGGCTGCCCGCTGGCGACGCCGCCGCCAGCCCGCTCCCACCGCACGCCGTCGCCCTCGTCCAGAGATTGGCGCCGAGCGGGGCAGAAGCCGGATACCCCTCGTCTTATGAAAGGGGTTCCCGTCATGTCGTCCACATCCCGACCTGGATGCGGGATGCTCTATGCCTCCGGCAGGCAGGCCTGCTCCGGCTCGGCCGAGATCATCCAACTCGTGCCGAAGCGGTCTCGCAGCATGCCGAAGCGCGGCGCCCAGAAGGTTTCGGCCAGCGGCATCTTCACCTCGCCGCCCTCCGAAAGCGCCGCGAAAATGCGCTCGGCGTCCGGAATCGCCTGCACCCCGACATAGACCGAGACGCTGCGCATCGGCCCCTCGCTCTGGCCGGGCGGCGCGTCGGACGCCATCAGCATCTGGTCGCCGAGCTTGAGGCAGGCATGCATGACGAGATCGGCCTGCTCCGGCGCGGGGCCATTGCCGGGCGGCATCTCGGCATAGGTCATCATCGCCTCGATCCTGCCACCGAGGATCGACTCATAGGCGGTGAAGGCCTCGCGGCACTGCCCCTCGAACATCAGATAGGATGCGATCTGCATGGTCGTCTCCACAGGCTGGACGCGCGGCCTCAGGCCACACGGCGGTAATGGGCGGTCATGAACTCGCTCCAGCCGCCATTGCCATCGGGCAGATAGGACGAAAGCGTCCGGTGGTCCGGGCTGATGATCGTGACCACATCGCGATAGGGCTTGATTGCGCCGCCCCCGTCGAAGCTCGGCCCCTCGCTATCCAGCGTCAACACCGTGCCGCTCTCGTCGAGCGACCCATCATAGAGCCATTGATGCGTCATCATCGAGCCGACGAAGCTGCCGACGAAGCGTCCCCTGGCCGGGTCGAAGCCGAGCGTGATCAGCGTCTGGCCGACGCCGCCATCGGGCATCTCGCCCTCGCCCTCGCCGAGGAACCAGAGGCCGCCGAGCGAACGCACGCTCTCCTTGCCCTTCGATTTCTGGCGCGGCTGGTCCGGCCCCATCGAGCAGTCCATCTCGGAGACCCAGTCTCCGACGAGCTGGTTGAGCCACTCATGTTCCTTCTGCGGCTTGGCAAACATCAATTTTATCCTTCCTTGGGTGAATGCGGCTCTGCGGCCGCTGGTGAATGGCGGGGGCGAGCGGCCTATCGTTCGGCTTGGGCCTTCATGGCCCTGAGGCCGGCCTCGAAATCGCCGCCGATCATCCTGTCCATGTTCATCACGACATGAATGATCTTGGCGAAGAACGGCACGGGGCCGGTCATGGTCCAGGTGACCTGAGTCGAAGTCACGTTGGTGCCGTTGCCTTCAGGCTGGAACGCGAAGACGACCTTGTTGTGAGCCTCGAACGGCCTGACGAAATCGAGGTCGATCCCGATGCGCGTCGGAGCGGTGGCCTCCGTGATCGTCATCGAGCCCTGGCCGACGTTCTTGTCGCCGTCCCAGGCGTAGCGCGCGCCGACGCCACTCTCGGAACCAGAAAAGCTGCGCTGCTGGTCCGGGTCCTTCTTCTCCCAGGGCGACCAGGCGGTCCAGGCCCGGAGATCTGCGACCAACGGAAAGATCCGCTCCGGCGGTGCGTTGATCGCGATAGAGCGTCGTACGGTGAACGTGTCGGGCTTCAGCGAGGCAAGGATCAGAACCGCGACGATCCCGGTGGCGAGGAGGGCGGCGACGGTAAGAAGGATGGTCTTGACCATGGCTGAGTATTCCTTTGGCGGGGACTTGCACCTGGCAGCTGTCAGAACGTGGCAGGGGCGCAAGTGGTGGTGTCAGGCGGGACTGTCGGGCGGCGCGGCCTGCTTCATCTCGGCCAGCAGATTCTCCAGCCGGCCGAGGCTCTGGTCCCAAAACCGGGCATAATGCTCCAGCCAGTCGGACACCTCCTTCAGGGGGCCGGGATCGAGCCGGCAGGGCCGCCACTGGGCTTCCCTGCCGCGCGTGATCAGCCCGGCGCGCTCCAGCACCTTGAGGTGCTTCGACACCGCCGGCAGGCTCATCGCGAAAGGCTGGGCCAGTTCCTTGACCGAACTCTCGCCGAGCGACAGCCGCGCCAGGATCGCCCGGCGGGTCGGGTCGGCGAGGGCGGAAAGCGTCAGGCTGAGAGGATCGCTGGACACCGTATAAAACCGTTCAGTTATTTAACTGAATGGTTTTATACGGTGCCTTACCCGCCATGTCAACCGGCGATCCACGCGCCGCGGGGTCGCGCCGCGGCGCGGACCCGTTGTTGTCAGACCGAGGGAAGCCCGGCTAGAAGTTCGGCCGAACGAAAGGACCGTTCGCTTCATGACATTCGAGACCGCCACGACGCCCGAGGCCGCCATGGACAGGCTGGAGGCCCTGTATGGGCAGGCCAAGGCAGCGCTCCGCGCCGATCTGCAGCGCTTCTTCGAAACGACCCGCCCCCCGGATGCCAAGGAGCGCGCCCGCTACCGATATCCGCTTCTGCGCGTCACCTACGCTCCCTCCGCGCTGCCGGCGGCGACCCGGCGCGGCTATGCGAAATTCGCCGCGCCCGGCGTGTACTCGACCACGGTGACGCAGCCCGCCGAATTCCGCGCCTACCTGCTCGACCAGCTCCGGCCGCTGGTGGAGGAATACGGCGCGACGATCGAGACCGGGATCAGCGATCAGGAGATTCCCTACCCTTACGCGCTCGACGGCGGCGACGAGCTCGGCCGCGGCAAGGTCACGGCCGCCGAGCTCGCGCGCCATTTCCCGACGCCGCTGCTCTCGCTGGTCGGCGACGAGATCGCCGACGGCACCTTCGACCTCGTCGATGGGCAGCCGCGCCCGCTCGCCCTGTTCGACGCGGTCAGAGTCGATTATTCGCTGCGCCGGCTGGTCCACTACACCGGCACCGACTGGCGCGCCGTGCAGCCCTGGGTCCTGCTGACCAACTACCACCGCTATGTCGACCAGTTCGTCCGGCTGGCGCTGGCCGAGATCGAGGCCGGCACGGCGCTGGCGCTGGTGACGCCGGGCGGCGTGCGGATCGACCGGCAGGGGCTCGACGTCTCCGCCGCCGAGCGCGTGATGTCGGCGCCGTGGCACCGCTTCCAGATGCCGGCCTACCACCTGGTTCGCGAGAGTGGAGATGGCGTGACGCTGGTCAATATCGGCGTCGGCCCCTCCAACGCCAAGAACATCACCGATCATCTGGCGGTGCTGCGGCCCAATTGCTGGCTGATGGTCGGCCATTGCGGGGGCCTGCGCCAGACGCAGATCATCGGCGACTACGTCCTGGCCCACGCCTATCTCCGGCAGGACGGCATCCTCGACGAACTCGTGCCGCCCGACGTGCCGGTGCCGGCTTTGGCCGAGGTGCAGGTCGCGTTGCAGGAGGCGGCCGCCGAGGTCACCGGCGAGAAGGGCGATGCGCTCAAGAACCGCCTGCGCACCGGCACCGTGGTGACGCAGGACGACCGCAACTGGGAGCTGCGCTGGACCAAGGAGCGCAAACGCATCAACCTCTCGCGCGCCATCGCGGTCGACATGGAATCAGGCACGATCGCGGCGCAAGGCTACCGGCTGCGCGTGCCCTACGGCACGCTGCTCTGCGTCTCGGACAAGCCGCTGCATGGCGAGATCAAGCTGCCGGGCGCGGCCAACGCCTTCTACGAGCGGGCGGTGAGCGAACATCTGCGCATCGGGCTCGCGGCGCTGGAGAAGCTGAAGGAAGCGGGGAGCACGATCCACTCCCGCAAGCTCAGGAGCTTCGACGAGCCACCGTTTAGGTAGGACGGCCGGCGCACACAGGCTTTTCCGTCATTGCGAGCGTAGCGAAGCAATCCAGCCGTTTCGCGCATACGCTGGATTGCTTCGCTACGCTCGCAATGACGATGAGCGGTGTGTCCAGACAGAAGGGAGGCCGTTTACGCGACTTCCTGCTTCATCTTCTGCGAGCGCTTGCGCTCGTTGGGGTCGAGCACGCCCTTGCGCAGACGGATCGACTTCGGCGTCACCTCGACCAGTTCGTCATCGTCGATCCAGGCCAGCGAGCGCTCCAGCGTCATCCGGATCGGCGGCGTCAGGCGCACCGCCTCGTCCTTCGAGGTGGTGCGGATATTGGTGAGCTTCTTGCCCTTGAGCACGTTCACCTCGAGGTCGTTCTCGCGGGTGTGCTCGCCGACGATCATGCCCTGATAGACCTTCCAGCCGGGCTCGATCATCATCGGGCCGCGATCCTCGAGGTTCC